>ERZ1022756.118-NODE-118-length-28626-cov-8.213363_pt1 | contig 28626 bp, 26 predicted proteins | sample MGYA00520902_ERZ1022756 | MGnify/ENA primary metagenome ERZ1022756 (study PRJEB33162, sample SAMN09537601) | freshwater metagenome | isolation source: freshwater | place: Canada:Alberta | collected 2017-07 | study: EMG produced TPA metagenomics assembly of the...
TCACCGTCAACCGTTACTGCTCTTCTTCATTGCAGACCATCCGCATGGCAGCACATGCCATTCGTGCCGGAGAAGGCGATTGTTTCATCGCTGCTGGTGTTGAAGCAGTGAGCCGCTACGCATCAGGTGCGTCCGACTCCGCTCCAAACGCAATCTTCAAGGAAGCCGGTGCTCGCACACGTGCACGTGCCGAAGGTGGCGCAGCAGTGTGGACACCAGCGGCTGGTTTGCCAGACGCATACATCGCAATGGGCCAGACAGCAGAGAATGTTGTGCAGCTTGAAGGCGTGACACGTGAAGAGATGGACCACTTCGGTGTCCGCTCACACAACCTCGCAGTTGCTCACCAGGAGAATGGTTTCTTCGAGCGCGAGATCACACCACTCGTTCTTCCAGACGGCACTGTTGTTTCCAAGGATGACGGCCCACGTGCCGGCACCACATACGAAGCAACATCACAGTTGAAGCCAGTGTTCCGCCCTGATGGTTCCATCACCGCAGGTAACGCTTGCCCACTCAACGACGGTGCAGCAGCAGTCATGGTCATGTCCGACACCAAGGCAAAGCAGTTGGGTCTCACTCCACTCGCACGCATCGTGTCTTCGGGTGTCTCTGGTCTCAACCCAGAAATCATGGGCCTTGGTCCAATCGAAGCATGTCGCCAGGCTCTCAAGCGTGCCGGCATGACAATCGATCAGATCGACCTTGTTGAAATCAACGAAGCATTCGCCGCACAGGTTCTTCCTTCGGCAAAGCACCTCGGCATTCCAATGGACAAGCTCAACATCCACGGTGGTGGCATTGCGCTTGGTCACCCATTCGGTATGACCGGTGCTCGCATCATGACAACCCTCATCAACGGTCTTCAGTGGGAAGACAAGACCTACGGCATGGAGTCCATGTGCGTCGGTGGTGGCCAGGGAATGGCAATGATCGTTGAGCGCTTGAGCTAATCAAGCCTGAACAATTGAAGTGCAACGACTAGTTCGTTGCAGATCGCGAATCGGCGGTGGGTCTCAACATGAGGGCCACCGCCGTTCCGCATATTGCCATCATGAGGGCGGCAAAACCGAAGGTGATCATGCCGCCACGTGCCACGGAGTCTGCTGAGCCATACAAAATGGGTGCGATGAGTGACATCAACACGCCAGCCGTCAGGTCGCCGGCACCGCTGAGTCCTTGTGCTGCAGTAGCACGTCCTTTGGGCGCGACTTGGGCCATCAGTGATTGCGCAGCAGGAATTGTGAGTGCACCAATCACGCCCTCAACAACTGCGAAGCCAACAAGTAGCCATGCGCTGTTGAGAAGACCGTAGACAAACACCAAAGGCACCGTCATGAAGATTCCAATGACAGTCATTCGTGCAGCGCCGCGTTTGTCTGCAAGTCGACCGCCGGCAGCACCAAGAAGTATGAATGGAATTGTGTAGAGAAGGAATGTCATTCCGACCATGGCGTTTGTGCCGCCGCGGTCAGTGACGTATCGGTCCCACAATGCGTCGTACACGCCGACAGGAATAAAGAGTGTGAGCGACGCCAATGCTGCTGCGCGCACAGGGCGCAATTTGAGCAACTCAAGACTGAGGCGATTCGATTCGCCTGTTGTTGGTAGTGATGGAAGATGGCGTGGCAGAACAATGAAGAAAGCGGCCATAGCGAGAACGGCAAAAATGAGGAACGCACCCCGTAATCCGAATGGGCCGATGAGAAGAGCACCGATGAGAGGTCCGCCGGTGAACCCAGCAAGCTCAAGGCCGCGCAATCGACCGAGGCGTTCGGCGGCACGTGCTTTATCAATGTTGGCGGCGATGGCTCGGATGGCAGGGCCACTCGTACCAAGTGATGCGCCGGTGATTGCTCGGGCGACTACAAACATCCACAGCGAGTTTCCGAAGGCAAACAATGCTGAACCGATGGCCGCAAGAATCAATGCAGCAAGAACAAAACGTTTTGGTTTGCCACGGTCTGCATACGGTGCGAGAAAGAGTTGGACAATGAGCGATGCCAGGAAACCAGATGCTGCGATGAGTCCGAGACCTGCATTGCTGAATCCGTATTTGTCTTGCAAGTCACTGAGTGCAGCAAAGATCATGCTGTTCGAAACGGGAACTGCGAAGCCACAAATGAGGAGTGGACCAATGCCCATGGTGAACTTGGCGAGGCCGCGTTCCTTAGTTGGGGTTGTCATTGGTTACCTTCCGAGGCAGCGAAGAACTTCGTCGTTGAATGCAGGCCAATATTGCATGCCCCACTCATCGAATTCGTGTTCAGTAATCATGACGCACGCAGCATCTGCAACAGGGTCAATCCACAAAAATGTGCCGATGCCGCCGAAGTGTCCGAACGTTGATGATGAGTTTCGTGAGCCTGTCCAATGTGGATTTTTCTGACCACGAATTTCGAAACCCAATCCCCATGGGCACGGATCAAAAGAACCAATGCCTGGTACAACGCCAGCGAGTTCAGGGAACACAGGCATGATTGCACTCATGTAGGTCTCGTGTGCGATGAGGGTTGGGGAGCGCAGTTCATGAACGAATTGCAGTAAGTCTTCAGCGGTGGAGTACACATCTTTTGCACAAGAACCTTCGAGCGCGGTGTTGTGCATGCCAAGTGGAGCGAATACTGCATCATCGAGGTATTCCACAAACGCGATACCTGTTGAGTGCTCCACGTGTTGCGCCAGCATGTCAAAACCCGTGTTGCTGTAGATGCGCTTCACGCCAGGCTTGCCGACAGGGGCTGCGCCTTCGAATGCGTAGCCGCCAGCGTGTGCCAACAGGTGCTGCACCGTGCAGCCAGTTTGTCCAACTGCATCATCAAGTTGAACACTGCCTTCTTCAATGGCGACGAGAACTGCGTATGCACTGAGGGGCTTGCTCACACTTGCGAGGCGCTGACGACGCTGCATGTTGCCGTGCGTGTCGACACCGCCGCTATGCACAACGCCGATTGATGATGCTGCAACGGGCCAGGCATCTGCAAGGCTCCACGCCGCATCGAGGATCGACATGATTAGCCGTGGTTACGAATGAGTTCGGCCACGCGGAATGCGAGGTCGAGGCCTTGACGGCCATTCAAGCGTGGGTCGCAAATTGTTTGGTACCGCTCGTTGAGGTCATCGCTGGTTACGTCGTGTGTTCCACCGGTGCACTCGGTGACATCGTCGCCAGTGAGTTCCACGTGGATACCGCCTGGCCATGTTCCTTCGGCCTTGTGTGCGCGAACGAAACCGGCAATTTCAGCAACGATGTCTTCGAACTGACGAGTCTTGCGACCATTAGGTGCAGTGATGGTGTTGCCATGCATTGGGTCGCACGCCCACACCACTGGATGATCGGTTTCTTTCACAGCGCGAAGAAGTGGACGAAGCGAATCTTCTACCTTGTCGGCGCCCATACGGCTGATGAGAGTGAGACGACCAGGAATGCGTGCAGGGTTGAGTGCTTGGCACAACTCGAGAACCCATTCGGGTGACGTGGTGGGGCCGACTTTGCAACCGATGGGGTTACCAACGCCACGCAAGAACTCAATGTGTGCACCGTCGAGTTGACGTGTGCGCTCACCGATCCAAAGCATGTGTGCGCTGCAGTCATACCACTGCCCAGTGAGTGAGTCCTGACGAGTGAGTGCTTCTTCGTAGCCGAGGATGAGTGCCTCGTGGCTTGTGTACACGTCGACTTCATGAAGCGAGGAGTCTGATTCGGTATCAACACCACATGCGCGCATGAATCGAAGCGCACGTTCAATCTCATTCGAGAGATCGACGTAGCGCTGACCTTCAGGGCTGCTTGCAACGAAATCTTGTGTCCATGCATTCACACGGTTGAGATCTGCAAAGCCACCCTTAGTGAATGCACGCAACAAGTTGAGTGTGGAAGAGGACTGGTGATACGCCTGCACCAAACGCTCTGGGTTTGGCATACGAGCTTCTGCGGTAAACGCTGCATCGTTCACGATGTGTCCGCGGAATGATGGCAATTCGATGTCGCCAATTTTTTCGGTAGCAGAAGAACGTGGCTTTGCGAACTGACCAGCCATGCGACCGATCTTTACGACAGGAACTCCCATGGAGTAGGTGAGAACAATTGCCATCTGCAAAATGACGCGCAACTTCTCGCGAATGTTGACGGCATTGAACTCGTCGAAGCTTTCTGCGCAGTCACCGGCTTGCAACAAGAACGCGTTACCGGCAGCGACTTGACCGAGTGAGGCTTGCAACGAACGAGCCTCACCAGCGAACACGAGGGGAGGGTATGCAGATACTTGCGCCAGTGCAGATTCAAGAGAGCCATCGGTAGGCCACTCGGGTTGCTGCTGTGCGGGGAATGCCTGCCAGGAATCGGGGGTCCAACTACGTGCCATAAGAGGTACAGCCTTGCGCTTAAAGGGGGGTAAACGCAACGCCTATTTCCCGATGGTGGGAAATAGGCGTTGAGAACGGGGTCTGAACTGAATCAGACGGCGAGGATGCGCTCGGCGTCGTCGCGCAGTCCTTCAACTGCACGACTGACCAAGCGGCGGGCTGCCTCGGCTGTGACACCGAGATCTTCGCCCACCTCGCGGAAGCTCTTGCGCTCGCCATCGAGAAGACCGAAACGGGCTTCCACTGCATAACGGGCACGATCATCAAGGGTTCCGAGGAGCTCGTCGAGCAATTCGGTGTCGACCAATGCCATGACAGCGTCTTCAGGTGTTCCCTGACCGTTGTCCATGAGGTCGCCCAAGGTTGCGTCGCCATCGTCGCCCACGGTCTTGTCGAGAGACACGGGGGTCGTGAGGCGGTGAAGTTCGGCGTTGCCTGCATCGAGGGTTTCGCCATCGCCGGAAGCCTGGCGAAGTGCTGCACGCAAGCTTGCGGAGCGGTCACCTGGAATACGGATGAGGCTGGCCTTCTGGTCGAGTGCACGGCCGATGGCCTGGCGGATCCAGAACGTTGCATAGGTGGAGAACTTGAATCCACGGCGCCAGTCGAACTTGTCGACAGCGTGCTCAAGACCGAGGTTGCCTTCCTGGATGAGGTCCAAGAGGTCCATGCCCTGTGGCAATGGGTAACGGCGAGCGATGGAGACAACCAAACGAAGGTTGGAGCGGATGAAGCGGTCCTTTGCGGCGGCTGCGAGACGCAGGTCGCGACGAAGAGCGGCACCGCGCTCGCCAGCTTCTAACTTCTGAGCAGCCTCGCGGCCAGCTTCGATTGCTTTAGACAATTCGCGTTCGTCCTCGGCAGTGAGGAGGGCAACTTTGCCGATGTCATTGAGATAAAGACCAATTGAGTCATTCATGATGCAGTGTTCAACCGTGTGTTCGTAGGGCTTGTTCCCATGTAATCCGTGGCAACGGGCACATAGGTCCGGCATGAAGGGGACTCCATGTCGGGGGGATTTGAGACAATAACAGAGCCCGAGGGCCTTGGCTAGGGGCAATTTGGAGATTTTGTTTTCTGCGGGTAGAAGCGTGCCCTCGGCACTTACAATCGCTACGTGCCAAACCCCTCCCGCTATCGACTGGGCCTCCTCGGGGGAACCTTCGACCCACCACATATGGGGCATCTTGCAGCGGCGAAGGCAGTGCGAGACACAATGGGGCTTGACCGCGTGGATTTCCTGGTCGCTAATGACCCCTGGCAGAAATCGAGCGACCGAGTGGTATCGCCAGCTGCTCTCCGGCTGGAAATGGTGCACGCACTGGTGGACGGGCAGGCCGGCTTGGGTGTTGACGACCGCGAGATTCGCCGAGGTGGCCTCACCTACACAGTCGAGACCTTGGAAGAGTTAGCCAAAGAACAGCCCGACACCGAGGTCTTTCTTGTGGTGGGTCAAGACACGGCGAATCGAATCAGTACATGGCATCGCTACGAGGAGGTGCTCGCGCTCTCTACGCTCGTCATCGTGAATCGTGTCGAGAACAACCCTCAACTCTCCGAGGTGTTGTCGGGTGCACGGGTGCATAACGTGTCGATGCCTCTCGTTGATGTTTCAAGTACTGGTATCCGCGCCAAGGTCGCAGCAGGTGAAGACATTGCTTCTCTGACATCAGAATCAGTCGCAGCTGTTGTTCGTCGTAATGGTCTGTACGGAGCCACAGCATGACCGCGATTCCGGCCCGTCGTCGTCGACGATTGATTGCTGCAGTGACATCGTCTGTCTTGACAGCAATCGCATTGCCTGGCGGTTTGGTATTGGGTGCGAACTCTTTGTTGAACGAAACGGGTGGCAACAAAGTCACGAGTGAAGCAACTGCAGTCATTCCGGAAACGCCTGTTGAACTGTTGGTGATTACCAATGCGCGCAATGAAGTTGCATCACTTGCGTTGATTGCCATCGCACCCGGAAACAAGGGCGGAACAATCGTCTCGCTTCCAGTTGGTGCGAGCGCAGATACGCCCAAGGGTGAAGCACCGCGCCGCATTGTTGATTTGTACGCCACGGGTGGTCTTGATGCAGTGCGAACAGACACCGAGAACTTGTTGAACATCACGATCTCAACAGCCGATGATCTGACAGAAGCAGAACTCGCTGGGATTCTCGGACCTGTGGGAAGTCAATCAGTGACGTTGCCACAACCAGTAGTTGATGCAGCAGTGGGCGTCGCGCCAGTCACGGTGTTGCAAGCCGGTTCCATCACTGTGTCGCCGGCACAAATCGCCGGTGGTCTTGCAGCGACTCAGGCAGGTGTTCCCGAAGCAACTCGCTTGCCACAGGTGAAGGCATTGTGGACTGCAGTTGCTCGAGCAGGTCTTGTTGAAGAGGCAACGACATCAACAACTGCAGTTGAACAAGTGACTGCGCCCACGACGACAGCCGAGTTCATGTCGGCACTCTTTAGCGGTCGAGTCGACGTGTGGCAGTTTGCCGGATCATTGATGAACGATGCGGTTCGCAACCCTGGTGCATTGGATATGTATGCGCTTGATGGTGGAGAGGTGTTGACAGTGATGGCAAGTGTTGCGCCGTCTGCCATGCGCATCACGTCAACGAACATCTCAGTAATGATCGACTTGCCTTTCAACAGCATCTCGTATGCACGCGAGGCTGTGACACGTCTTGCGTTCATGGGCGCGAATGTTGTGCTGCTGCGTCAAACCACAGACACGCCAGAAGAGCAAAGTGTCGTGTATTACAACGACGCAATTGCTCGGGCTGAAGCAGAGAACTATGTGGGCCTTCTTGGGCCCTTGAAGTATGTGGAATCAGCCGATGTGATTGAAGGCGTCAACCTTCGCATTGTGTTGGGTAATGATTTTGCTACGGCACTTGGTGCGGGAATCGGCACGACCACGACTACGGTGAAGAAGTGACTAACGCGCCCGCCCAACCTGAATCGCTCGAACTTGCCCAATTAGTGGCTCGCATCCTCGACGAGAAGAAGGGCGAAGAGATTCTGATCTTGCCCGTGGGTGATGTCGTGGGCATCACGGAATACTTCGTTGTTGCAACTGCGTCCAACCCTCGCCTCGCCGGCGCATTGAACGATGCAGTGTTAGGCGATGTGCGTGAGTTGACAGGTCGTGGGCCATTGCGCTCTGAAGGGCACCGCGAGAAGAGCTGGATCCTGGTGGACTACGGCGACGTTGTCGTTCACATCTTCGTGGAAGAGTCCCGCCGTTTCTATGAGATCGAGCGTCTCTACAAGGACATCGTCCCCGTTTCTTGGTAAGTCGAGGCCCTTGCTTGGTAAGGTGAGGGCTCCCAGTTTTGGGGCTGTAGCTCAGTTGGCAGAGCGCTTGCATGGCATGCAAGAGGTCAGGGGTTCAATTCCCCTCAGCTCCACCAATGACCAAGGTTGCCATAGTGATGAGGACCTACGAGCGTCCCGTGCTGTTGGCTCGTGCTATTGCCAGCGTTCAGAATCAGACATTTTCTGATTGGGAACTGATCATCGTGAACAACGGCGGAGACCCCGCTGGAGTTGAATCCGTTGTCTCAGTCGCACGCAATACCACTGGCACCTCCACCATCACTGTTCTGCACTTGCCCGAACGTGTCGGCATGGAAGAGGCATCGAACCAAGGTCTGCGTGCCACAACGTCGACGTACTTCGCGATTCATGATGACGATGACTCATGGCGACCCACGTTTCTCGAGACAACAGTGCAGGCCTATGCATCGAATCCGAATGCAGCTGGCGTGCTCACTGGAGTGACGCGCGTTCATGAAACATTCAAGGGCGGCAAAGTGTGGCCCGAGAAGCATGAGAACTTCCCGCTCGATGATGCACGCCTCACCTATGAACGGTTGATTGGCGGAAACACATTCCCACCAATCGCCGCGTTGTTCCGTCGTACTTTGCTTGACAGTGCTGGATACTTCGATTCGTCTTTGCCCGTGTTGGGTGACTGGGAGTTCAACCTGCGTGCGGTGCGCGATGGTGGGTTTGTATTCATTCCAGAACGTTTGGCGAATTATCACACGCGCACACCCGACAGCGATCGTGCTTCTGGCAACAGCATCACAGTGGGCGAGGACTTGCATCTTCGTGTGAAGAAGGAACTGCAAGAACGCTGGGATTCTGAGATGGAATCGCATGGCGTGAGCAAGGGTCAGTATTCGCGTGATGTTGAAGCCCAAGTTGCTGCCGCAGAGGCAAAGTTGCAAGCAAAGATTGCTGAAGCGCAACGTGCGCAGTCGCAACGCAGCACGGTTCGACGTCTTGTTGGTGCTGTTCGTGACCCGAAGCGCGCCGTACGTGCGGCCGTGCACCTGGGGCGCACATTGGCGAAGAGGCGATGATGTCGGCAGCAGAGATTCTCAATGCGCATCCGAACGCCACTGTTCTGACGGTTGATTTTTTCGACACAATGGTGACGCGCACGGTCGCGCAGCCCACGCATGTGTTTGCGGTTGTTGAAGAAGGCCTCGTCTCGCAACATGGTTCTCGATGGAAGGGTGTTGCGGTCGAAAGGGTTCATGCCGAACATCGCGCACGTGTTGTTGCGGCAGAAACAAATGCATTACGCGACATCACGATTGAAGAGATTGCGCAGCAACTGAGCGAAGCATTGACGTTGACATCGGCAGAGCGCGATCTGTTTGTTCGCACAGAGAAAGCGACAGAGATTGCGCTCGCCAAGGCAGTTCCGGCTGCTGCTGCGATTATTGCGGAAGCACAATCGCGCGGACTTCGTGTGCTAATCGTGAGCGATAACTACATGCCTTCGTCTCATCTGGTGAACATGGCGCACGCGGCGGGGTACGCATGGGTGACGGCTGACGATGTGCTTGTGAGTTGTGAGCATGGTGGCTTCAAGTACAACGGAGTGTTGTGGGCTGTTGCTCTGAAGAAAGCAGGAGTTGCTGCATCGCAGATTCTTCACCTTGGCGATGATCACGAGGCTGATCACGTTCAGCCCTCCAAGCTCGGTATCGCCACTCACATCGATACACGGATGCGTCGTTCGCACCGCGAGATGCACAACACCAGTCCCGATGTTCTTGCGCTCTCACGTATTGAAGCAACTCAGCGTGATGCGATGTATGACGGCGAATGGGACGTAGCTCATGCATTGGGCGATGGGCTCGTTGGCATGGTGGTTGCGGCACAGATTGCAGATGTGATGCATGTGGTGAAGCAGCGAGAAGTCGCCGGCATTCATTTCGCTGCTCGCGACGGTTGGTTGGCACATCAGGTGTGGGATGCGATGCGTGATGGCGGGGAGCCACTACCCGCTGCGTCGTATACGGCTTTCTCCCGTTCAGTGATCTGGCGAGCGTCGCTCACGGAATTGACGCCAACAAATGTTGGTCGGTTTATCGGTGATGATGAAGTGCTGACAGTTGCTCGACTAGAAAGGCGAGTCGGCTGCAGTTTGAGTTCTTTGTATCGTCCCGACGAAGCCATTGATGCGCAATCAGCTCGTGCAGTGTTGTTGGAGAACGACAGGGAAGTCGTTGCAGCATCACAACAACTTCGTCAACGATTGCTCGGATACTTCGAAGAGCAAGGCTTGTTGAAGCCGGGGCATCACTTAGTCGTGGACCTCGGATGGACAGGTTCCACCATCGCAGACATGGCCGACTTGATTGCTGACGCTACCAATGGGGAAACGACGATTGAGGCGCGTCTCACAGGCATGTATTGGGACGCCACACCGAATCGCATGCGAGTGTCGATGCACGGCTATGCAATGACAGAGTTTGAATCTCTTGACAACAACTTGCGTCTTTTAGGCGTCATCAAATTGTTAGAGGCATTAGTGACAGCGCCACACGGATCTGTCGTTGACTTTGCTGATGCTGCGCAAGATTTTCAACCGATTTTTGTGGAGACGCAAGCAGAGCTAGATGCTTATGCACAGTTGATCGGACGAGTTGCTCAATCGGCCATCACATCAGCGTGTGCATTGTTGCAAGGCACACACCCATCAGGTGTGAAGGCAAGTGACATCACCGGTACGGCGTTGTGGGCCGCAATCATGCAGGTGGGCCACACGCCTCGCTCCGAGGAAGTGGAAGCGCTTCGCATCGTTCGTCACGTCACGTCAATTGATCATGAAGGTGAGGGCACGCCCCTTGTTGCGTCTGCGCCTTCTTCGCCGAAGTCATTCAGGCAAGAACAACTACCTGGCCTATACGACGAGTTGATTCACGGACATTGGATGCAGGGGTCATTGCGTTCTTGGTCGAATGCAGATGACACACGATGGATTACAGATGAAATCGGAAACATCTGGCCATCTACGAAATTGCAGTGGGTTCCTGCACCGTTAGCGTGACAACGTGATTATCGACATTCAGTTGAATCAGGGCGCCGCGCCTTGGCCTATATTGCGTGATGCTGCGATTGCTGCTGAAGAAACTGGCTATTCCACATTGTGGAATCTGGATCATTTTTCGGGCTCCATGTTTCGCACTGATTCAATGTTGGAATGCTTCACCAGCATTACTGCGTGGGCTGGAGTCACCAACACCATTGGGCTGGGAACGCTTGTTACGAATGTGATGAATCGCGAGCCAGGATTGTTGGCAAACATCGTGTCGTCTGTGCAGCAGATTGCTGGCGACCGCTTCACATTAGGCATCGGCGCAGGAACGGCACCGAATAGCCCGTGGGCCGGAGAACAAGAAGCCCTGGGGCTACCTCTGCTGCCCACAATGGCGCAGCGGCATGCTCGTCTCGCGGAAGTCGTCGACATCATGCGTGGCATATGGGCACACGATCGTTCGGATTCATTCGCCGGTTTCCCGCGTCCGGTTTCGCAGCCGCGAATTATTGCTGGCACAAACAGTGTTGGCCTTGCGCGCCTCGCGGGAGAGCAGTTGGACGGCGTGAACCTACGTTTCAATCATCCGCAACGTGGTGAATTCATGGCCGCGGCACGTGCAGCAAGCGTTCATCGTAAAGATTTTGAAGTGTCGGTGTGGGCGCCATTCAATGCAGAGTTCGCCGACCCTGATCATGAATTTCACAAAGAACTAGTTGGTGACGGTGTTGGTCGACTCATTCTCTTGATGAGCGATGGTGTGGACATTGATGCCATTACTTCTGTGAAGAAGTATCTGAACTAACACCCTGAATTCATTGGTGGCGATGCGAATTATTTCGCAATGCCGAGGAGTGGCTCATTGTTGGCAACACGCCACTGCCATGCCTTGACAAACATGTAGATAAATGCAGGCACCGTCACAAAGTTCTGAGCGCTGATCAATGGATCGCTCACGATGAATCCGTAGATCAACCAGGACGTGCAACTGACGATTGTCATTGCATAGCTTGCGAGAGAGATGCCGTGAAGGTTGTCGGTCTTGATGACGTGAATCAACTGAGGGAAGATGGAGCTACCGCTGATAGCGATGGCAATGAACCCGACTGGTGTTGCGGGAAGCTGAGTGAATGCCAATGGCACAATCAGCATTGCTGCGACGAGGCGAATAAGCACAGTGCGAGGGATGTGTCCGTGTCGGTACACCACAGAGATGATGATCGACTGGGCGATGATGAATGAAGTGTTGGAGAACCACACGGCAACGTCGCTCTGGATAACGCCGTAGCTAAACCAGAGAGCTGAACCCACCAAACCGTGCATGAGAGCAAATGGGGAGATGCCATGTGAGGTGTCGTGGCGAACTGCGCGCCAGACCTGAGGCCAGATGAATGCGAGGCTGAGTGCGACGCACCAGGCGCCAAAGATTTCTTCCATGGTTATCGAATATGTGATGGAACACGACGCACGTAGTCGAGGTCCATGTGTGGTGACGACATGATGAAATCTGCAGAAGCACGATTGCAGGCAACAGGGATGTTCCAGACAACTGCGATACGCAGCAGTGCCTTGATGTCAGGATCATGAGGTTGAGGCTCTAATGGATCCCAAAAGAACAGCAGCACATCGACTTCGCCTTCAGAGATGCGCGCGCCGATCTGCTGGTCACCGCCAAGTGGTCCACTGCGCAGACGCTCAACTGGAAGGCCGATTTTTTCTTGTACCAAACCACCGGTTGTGCCGGTGCCGATCAAGGTATGACGGGATAACTCCTCGCGATGTTTCCCGACCCACTCAAGGAGCTCATCTTTCATGTTGTCGTGCGCCACAAGAGCAATCGTCTTGTGCGGTCCGACGGACATTTCCACTTCGCTCACAGCCATCTCACTTGTCTAGCCGACACAGCCGTCCCGAAGGGGGAACGCGACACGAAACGTAGGTGAATTACTTGACGACGATGTTGACAGTGCGTCCAGGAATGACGATTGTCTTCACTGGAGTCTTGCCTTCGAGTGCTGCAATGACGTTCTCTTGAGCCATCGCCAGTGCCAAGTGGGTTGCTTCGTCGGCATCAGGTGCAACGCTGATTCGTCCACGAACTTTGCCATTCACCTGCACGGGAACCTCAATGCTGTCCTCGACGAGTAATGCAGGATCGGCTTCAGGGAAGGGCACATAGGTGACGGTGTCTGAATGACCCAATAGCGACCACAACTCTTCAGTGAGGTGTGGACACAACGGAGACAACATTTGTACCAAGGGCTCTGCGACAACACGCGGTGTGGAACCGTTGGCGGTCACGTGCACGGTGAGTGCGTTGTTGAATTCAATCAACTTGGCAATTGCGGTATTGAAGCGCAACCCGGCCATGTCGGATTCAACCCCCACCATGGTGCGATGTAAGTGACGCAGCAATTCTTCTGGTGCTGCCTCTTCGGTCACGATGAGTGCACCAGTGTCTTCGTTGACAACATTGCGCCACAAGCGCTGCAAGAAGCGTTGCATACCGATGACGTCACGTGTGTTCCACGGACGGCTGGCATCGAGTGGACCCATTGCCATTTCGTACAAACGGAATGTGTCGGCTCCGAACTCGTCGTACATCTCATCGGGAGTCACGATGTTCTTCAGGCTCTTGCCCATCTTGCCGTATTCGCGCGCAACGGTTTCACCGTTCCACGAATACACACCATTGTTTTCTTCGACTTCGGCTGCAGGTACTGCTTGCCCGCGTGCATCGCGATACGCATAGGCCTGCACATAGCCCTGGTTGTACAAACGATGGAATGGTTCTTCACTGCTGACATGACCGAGATCGAACAAGACCTTGTGCCAGAAGCGTGCATACAAAAGGTGCAACACTGCGTGCTCCACGCCACCGACGTACAGATCAACACCGCCGGTGTGTCCTTCGCCTTGTGGTCCCATCCAGTACTTCTCAACTTCAGGGTCGATGAATGCTTCGGTATTGGTGGGGTCGAGATATCGCATCTCGTACCAACATGATCCAGCCCATTGCGGCATCACGTTGACTTCGCGACGGTATTCACGCGCACCATCACCAAGATCGAGAGTGACTGTTGTCCATTCCTTCACGCGTGCAAGCGGTGGAATCGGATCACTCGTCGCATCATTCGGGTCGAGAGCAGTGGGTTTGAAGTCTGCAAGTTCAGGAAGCAGAACAGGAAGTGCGCTTTCAGGTACTGCATGTGCGTTGCCGAACTCGTCGTACACGATGGGGAATGGTTCACCCCAATAGCGCTGACGCGAGAACAACCAATCGCGCAAGCGATATGTGGTGGTGGGTTCGCCCACGCCGTTGGCAGCAAGCCACTCGTTCATGCGTGTCTTGGCTTCAGCGATAGATGTCAGACCATTCAGGCTGACGGAATCATTTGCAGAGTCGATGTATTCGCCATCACCAGTGAAGGCTTCGGGCCATGTACTGCAATCACTGCTTGGTGCAATGCCGTGTTGTTCGAACCATGCAGCAGGAGGCATCGCTGTTGCTGTGATGGGCAAGTTGTATGTGCGTGCGAATTCAAAGTCGCGTTGGTCGCCACTGGGTACCGCCATGATGGCGCCGGTGCCGTACCCCATGAGTACATAGTCAGCGATGTAGATCGGAACTTCGCCGCCACTGACAGGGTTGACTGCCATTGAGCCGGTGAAGACGCCGGTCTTTTCTTTTGAATCGTCCTGACGTTCATCGTCAGCTTTCGCTGCAGCTGCTGCGCGATACGCCTCGACTGCCTTCTTTGCATCAGCAGTGGTGATGGCTTCGACCAATGGGTGCTCTGGCGAGAGAACAAGGAATGTCGCACCGAACAACGTGTCGGGGCGAGTAGTGAACACTTCAATGCCGCCGGCAGGGGAGTTGAACGTGACTCGTGCACCTTCGCTGCGGTTAATCCAGTTGCGTTGCATCATCTTGATTGGCTCTGGCCAATCCAAACGATCAAGATCTTCGATGAGGCGATCTGCATACGACGTAATGCGCATCATCCACTGCTTCATGTTGCGCTTGAACACGGGGTAGTTCCCGATGTCGCTGCGGCCTTCAGACGTGACTTCTTCGTTCGCAAGAATCGTGCCAAGACCAGGACACCAGTTCACAGGTGCATCGGTGAGATACGCCAAGCGATATGTATCGATGAGAACATGCTTCTCTGGTGCAGAGAGCGCTGACCATGTGGAACCGTCGGATGGCACACGAGTACCGGCATCAAATTCAGCGATGAGTTCATCGATGCGACGTGCGCGACCTTGTTCTGTGTCGTACCACGCACCATGTACCTGCAAGAAGATCCACTGTGTCCACTTGTAAAAGGCTTCGTCGGTGGTGCTGACGCTGCGGCGAGGGTCGTGACCCAAACCAAGGCGACGCAATTGGCGACGCATGTTCGCCACATTCTCTTCGGTATTGATGCGAGGGTGAACACCCGTTGTGATGGCGTGTTGCTCGGCAGGAAGACCAAAGCTGTCATATCCGAGTGCGTGAAGAACGTTGTATCCCTTCATGCGCTTGAAACGAGCGAATACATCGGTGCCGATGTAGCCAAGGGGGTGGCCGACGTGGAGTCCGGCACCTGATGGATACGGGAACATGTCGAGGACGAACAATTTCTCGCGGCCAGCCACGCGATCGGGCTCGGCCATGGGTCCGGCGGGGTTAGGGGCGTTATAGGTGCCTTCGCGCTCCCAAGTGTCCTGCCAGCGCGACTCAATCTCGGCCGCCAGGCGTGCCGAGTATCTAAATGTGGGGAAGTTTGTTGCCGCTGGGGTGGAGGGCGTCGCCGAATCACTCATGGGTGTGCCATCGTATAGGTCGTGTCGAAACAACGCCCAAGATCAGGTCGCCGTCAACCCAAGGGCGGTTCATCCCACGGGTACCCCCGCACGGCCCGATTGTCCGAGGTCTTGCGTGAAGTGATTGCCGACGAGCTCACCAAAATTGATGATGAGCGCCTTGATCTCGTAACGGTCACCGCCATTGACGTCGACCCTGAGATGAACCGAGCAATTGTCTACTTCGACTCCATGTTTGGTGAAGAGGGCGACGAAGGAGTCATCGAGGCGTTGCTTGAACACCGCCCACGTATGCAGGCATCGATCAATCGCCAGATGCACGCGCGTAAGACCCCCATTCTTTCTTTCCGCCCTGATGAAGTGATTCGTGGTGCTGCGCGTATCGAAGAACTGTTGCGTCGTCAGCCGAACACGACTCCGATCGAACCCGACGATTCGTCCGTCGCAGACGCTGACCGCGAGTAGTTGTGGCGCGGCGTCGTCCGCCCACTGTGCATGGGCTGGTGTTGTTAGACAAGCCGGCAGGCATGACAAGTCATGACGTTGTCTTTAAATTACGCAAGCACTTTGGTGAAAAACGAATAGGGCACGCAGGAACACTTGACCCCGATGCGACGGGATTACTTGTGATCGGTGTGGGGAACGCAACACGTTTGATCCGCTTCATGGGAGACATGGACAAGACGTATTCATGCGAGATTGTGTTTGGCTCGGAGACAGACACTTTGGATGACTCTGGCGTCACAACGGCAACGTATGAAATGTCGCCACCGGACATCTCTGAGATTCGTCGCATCATTGCCGAAAAGTTTGTCGGTGACATTCTGCAGGTACCGCCAATGGTGTCGGCACTTCGAGTCGATGGCGTGCGATTACATCAACTGGCACGCGAGGGGATTGAAGTTGAACGTCAACCGCGCCCCATCACTGTGTATTCCTACGACGTCGAACCAACAGATGATCCAATGGTGATTCGCGCAACAGTGCGCTGTGGTGGCGGCACATATATTCGCTCGCTCGGTGCCGACCTCGGCACTGCTCTTGGTGGTGGTGCTCACATTCGCACCCTGCGTCGACACACCACCGGCCCGTATTCGCTAGATGATGCATGCACGTTGGAAGAACCAGTGTTGTTGCCCGTGATTGAGACGGTGCGTGGCATGCCAACACACGTGCTGGACGAGAAGGGCATCGATGATGTTCTGTACGGTCGCGTGCGTGAAGCCTGGGATGGTGACGGCCCATGGGCGACAACGAATGCTGAAGGCGAACTGATTGCTGTCTTTGAGCTGTGGCGTGATCGCACTGCCAAGCCCACCGTGGTGTTCGGTGGGCGCGGATAGCGTTGGGCACCGTGCAACTGGTGACCGACCTCTCAACATCTCCATGGCCTGATCGCCGTGCGGTTGTCACCATTGGTGCATATGACGGCGTACACCTTGGTCATCGCACAGTGATTAACCAGGTGAAGCAACGTGCAGCCGAGTTGGGCGCCATCAGTGTTGTGGTCACATTTGACGTTCACCCCGCAAGCATTGTGCGCCCTGATGCTGCACCAAAGATGCTGACGAATGCCGCGCAGAAGATTGAGTTACTAGAAGCAACTGGTGTTGATGCGGTGGTCATTGTTCGGTTCAGTGCTGACCAAGCAAAAGAAACTCCTGTTGATTTCGTACAACGCGTGTTGGTCAACGCATTGAATACACAAGCAGTCATCGTCGGTAGCGATTTTCACTTTGGCCACAAGCGTCAAGGAAATGTGACTCTGTTACGCGAGATGGGCGAGCGCCACGACTTCACCTGCGAGCCTGTGATTTTGGTTCCTCGTGCTGACGGTATTGATGAGCCTGTGAGTTCTACGGCAATTCGTCGCGCACTTGCCGGAGGTGAGATTGATATCGCAACCCGCATGTTGGGACGCGCCCCTGAGATTCGCGGAACAGTGATGTCGGGCGATCAACGCGGACGCACGATTGGTTTCCCCACTGCAAACGTTCAAGTTGCCGGAGGAACATGTCTTCCTTCCGATGGTGTGTATGCCGGTGTGTATCGGCGACCCGATGGCACTGAATACACCTGTGCCATCAATCTGGGTCGTCGACCCACGTTCTACACCGATCAGGGATACTCGCTTCTTGAGGCGTACCTTCTTGACTTCACAGGGGATCTGTATGGGGAAGAAGCGTCGGTGCAGTTCATGGCGTTCTTGCGCAGCGAAAAACAATTCGGTGGCATTAACGAACTGAAAGAGCAGTTGATGAAAGACATCGACCATGCTCGCTCTGCAGTGATGGCGCGTCGCGCACAGTAAGGACAGCCAGCCCTATGGCTGGAGTTGTTACACGTAGTTACTGAAGAATCTTGTACGCCGTATTGCGTTGCGCAAGCTCGCGACGCATTGGTGCAACAATTTCGCCGAAGCGACCTTCTGTCATTGCTTGACCGTGGTTTGCGCCTGCTGCACGAGAAATATTCTCGTCCATAAGGGTTCCACCTAGGTCGTTACAACCGGCCTGCAACAACTGCGCAGCGCCAGACGTACCAATCTTCACCCAGCTGACCTGCACGTTGTCGATGAGGCCGTCGTAGAAGATGCGACCAATCGCATGCATGAGAATTGTCTCGCGGAATGTTGGGCCACGACGTGACTTCTTCTGCAAATAGATCGGTGAAGCAAAGTGAACGAATGGCAACGGAATGAACTCTGTGAAGCCACCTGTTTCTTTTTGTAGTTCACGTGTGACAACCATGTGACGCGCCCACGAGATGGGGTGCTCAACACTGCCGTACATGATGGTGATGTTGCTGTGCAGACCAATGCTGTGCGCTTGACGATGGCACTCCAACCATTCCTCGGTGTTCACCTTGTCGGAACAGATGATGGCGCGGATCTCGTCATCAAGAATTTCCGCTGCAGTGCCTGGCAATGAAGCAAGACCAGCATCTTTGAGTCGCTGCAAGTAATCACGTAATGACTCGCCATTGCGGTTCGCACCCTCGGTGACTTCCAATGCAGTGAAACCATGCACATGCATGTCAGGCACAGCAGACTTCACGGCCTTGGTGACATCGATGTAGTAGTCGCCATCAAAGTTCGGGTGAATACCGCCCTGCAGTGTTACTTCGGTTGCACCCAATGCGGCTGCTTCCACTGCGCGATCTGCAATGTCATCAAGAGTGAGCAAGTACGGCGTGCCTCGAAGGTTGAGCGACATCGGACCCTTGGAGAAACCACAGAACTTGCACTTGTACGTACACACGTTGGTGTAGTTGATGTTGCGGTTGTGCACCCATGTGACGGTGTTGCCAACGGCATTGAAACGAAGTTCGTCTGCGTAATCGGCAATCAGGCCGACTTCGGGTCCACGTGCACGGAACAAATCAACAACTTCTTGCTCGCCCAGTTCTTGACCGTTGCGGTGTCCCTCAATGATTTCTGCAACGCGACCACGTGCGAATGGACGTGGATGGGGCACCAATGTCATTGGCTTGGTGTTGGAACCTGAGTACCACTGTGTGGACTTGTGCCCAACGAGAACAACTTCAGCACCGTCGAGAACAACATCTGCAGCAGTGACTTTCTCTGGCCAAAAAGCGCCTGGGTCATCACGACTCATGCCTTCAGCATCAGTGCGGTCCATCACGGTGAAGTGCAGTGTCGGGTCGAGCCACTTGTCTGGGTCAAGAACAAACTCGGGGTAAATCGTGAGACGTGGTGCAAGTGCGAAGCCACGGTCTTCGGTGACATCGCGCAAACGATCGAGTGCTGGCCATGGACGCTCCGGGTTCACATGGTCTGCAGTAACGGGGGAGACGCCGCCCCAGTCATCAATTCCTGCATCAAGCAGTACTCCGAAGTCGTCAGACAGGTTTGGTGGAGCCTGCAAGTGAATAGACGCAGGCAAGATAAGTCGAGCAACAGCAATTGACCACAAGTATTCGTCTTCCGGGCATGGCTTTGCTTTGTGCATCGCCGTGCCGGCCTTTGGCAAGAAGTTCTGCACGATGACCTCTTGTACGTTTCCGTACTTCGCGTGAGCAGCAGCAAGAAGTGCGAGAGCATCAATGCGGTCACGACGTTCTTCGCCGATGCCGACCAAGATGCCTGATGTAAATGGAATAGCAAGTTCGCCTGACATGCAGAGTGTGTCAATGCGGCGTTGTGGTTCTTTGTCGGGAGCACCGCGATGGCATTCCAAATCATCACGTAATGACTCGAGCATCATTCCCTGCGAGGGAGAGACTGCGCGCAGCATTGCAAGTTCGTCTTCATACAGTGCGCCTGCGTTGGCGTGAGGTAACAAACCTGTTTCGGTCAACACCAGTTGTGCCATGTCATGCAAGTAATGCACCGTGCTGTCGTATCCGTTGTCGCGCAACCAATCTGCTGCAACGTCGTAGCGCAGCTCGGGTCGTTCGCCGAGAGTGAACAATGCTTCGTGACAACCCATGCGTGCGCCTTGACGGGCAATCGCAAGGATGTCCTCTGCCGTGAGGTACGGCTTTTCTAGACGTGCTGGTGGCTGGGCGAAGGTGCAGTAGCCGCACTTGTCGCGACACAGCATCGTGAGGGGAATGAATACCTTGGGGGAAAAAGTGATGCGCGTTCCGTGTGCTGCATCGCGTTTATCGCGAGCACGCTGCATCAGGTCTTCAAGAGGCGCATGAAGAAGATCGTTGATGAAGGACTCATCAATCGGGGAGGACGACATGAGGTCATCGCGGGAGAACTGACGCAACAAGGCAGCACCTTTCAGGTGAACACAACGGAATGGGTTTTGTCAGTACCGGTCGAACCACCTGCGGACGAGTTAGAGAGTGTCCACCGATGGCCAAATGACCAAGCCCTTGAAGCGTACCTCGCCTATTGGGCGGAGTCAGTGTTGGAAATGGCCTCGAACATGGCCGAGACGTTGTGGCTGCTCATGGGCACGCGGTGACCCGTGCGGCTGATGAAGCTGAGTTGTACACCAGTGGCTGGGTCGAGCGCGGTGAAGACCTGCTCGTGGCCCTCGGTGTCGACAACCACATCAGTGAGGCGTGGCACGCCAGCGGCATCTAGTGCATCGCGCGTGTAGCCAGCATTGAGGACTTCGATTGCAATCTGTTGCACGCCAGAGCCATGTTCTGCCAATTGGCGATGAACAGCAGGATTGTGATCGCCGCTGACGAGAACGACGGTGACACCGCCAGCTTCGGCATTCACCACTGCGGTGTCGTCGGTGGCTGTGATGCGGAATCCCATTCCGGTGAAGAAGCTTTGTGCAGCAGCAAGATCTGCGACAGCAACAACTACGTGGTCGATGCGACATGCAACAGTGTCGAGTTCGCTACGTGATGTGGTGCCTGCTTCTTTCTGTGGTGCAGGCTCTGTGCGTTGTTCTGCGACTTCAATGCGATGTGTTTCGGACAGCAAAGTGCGAAACAGTTGCTCTGCAAAGTCGGCATCGACTCCGGCATCGATAGCCCATTGACGACGACTGGCTAATACATCGCGCACGCGTTGTGGCTGAATAACAGCAGCACCGGTTGTCTCCTTGATTTCTGCTACTTCACGACAAGCATTCATGCGGTCGGCAAGCAACGCAACGATGGCGGAGTCAATCTCGTCGATGCGTGCGCGAAGATCAGATAAGTCAGCCATGTCAGTCGCTGTGTCCCATGAGGCGTTCCACGTGCTTGGCAAGAACATCAATCTCGATATTCACCTTGTCGCCTGGGTGGCGATGACCAAGAGTGGTCACTTCGGCAGTGTGCGGAATGACTGCTACTTCGAAAGTGTCGTCGGTGAGATTGAAAACAGTGAGGCTGATGCCGTCGATGGTGCAGCTGCCTTTTTCAACGACGTAGCGCATGAGCTCGCGAGGAATACGCACGATGAGTCGTGGTGCGGGGGAGACAATTTCGCCGACGGCATCAACATGACCAAGAACAATGTGGCCACCAAAGCGACCATTGGCCACCATGGGGCGCTCGAGGTTTACAGGGTCGCCAGGCGCAAGATCGCCCAGATTGGTGCGGGAGTACGTTTCTTCGGAAACATCGGCCAACCACCAGTCGGCACCTTTTTCAACGAGGGTGAGGCAGCAGCCATTGACAGCGATCGAAGCTCCAATGCCTGAATCCTCAAGCACCGTATGGGCCGCAATGGTCAAGCGGGACCCTTCGCGGGCTTTGACGGAGCCCTTTTCCTCAACAATTCCGGTGAACACCCTGCCGAGGCTAGTGGGAATGGCCCATTTCTGATGTGGACGGAGGGTTGTAGGGGCTGTGGAAACCCTCGTAGCCTGTGGGGGTCTCCGTGGGCTCCGGCGCGCGGACGATGTTTCTCCCAAAGGTTGGGACAAACGCCCTCTCTACATAGAAGGAAAGAGGCCCCCAATGTCGAAGAACGACACTATTGCCACGTACCGTCAGCACGGCACCGACACAGGTTCACCCGACGTGCAGATCGCGCTCCTCACAGACCGCATCAACCACCTCACTGGCCACCTGAAGACCCACCCTAAGGATCACCACAGCCGTCGCGGCTTGTTGATGCTTGTTGGTCGTCGTCGTCGCATGCTCGATTACGTCCGCGATCGCGACATCGCTCGCTACCGCGAACTGCTGGCAAAGCTCGGCCTTCGCCGTTAACAAAATCTTCCCACCGACACTTTTTATTGTTGTCGGTTGTCAGTCGATGATTCCGCGCCATGGGGCGGGGTTGCCGACTGGGAACCGGCGTGTAGTTGGTGGGGAAGTACCAAAACATAAACAAGGGAGTTCCCATGGCTGACGCCATTCGCGTTTCCGCACCTGTCTCAGGTTCGGATAAGACCATCACCTTCGAAACCGGAAAGTTTGCGCAACAGTCGCAAGGCGCCGTTATCGCAACCATTGGTGGTACCACTGTCCTTGCTACTGCAAACGCTGCTCGCGGCGTTCGTGATGGCATTGACTTCTTTCCACTCACAGTCGACGTTGAAGAACGCGCCTATGCAGCAGGAAAAATCCCCGGTGCATTTTTCCGCCGTGAAGGTCGCCCATCAGAGCAGGCAATTCTTACCTGCCGTCTGATTGACCGCCCACTTCGTCCAGCGTTCCCTGATGGGTACCGCAACGAGACCCAGGTCGTTATCACCGTCATCGGTGTCGACATGGAAAACCCACACGACGTCATCGCAATCAACGCATCATCTGCTGCGCTCATGATCAGTGGCATTCCATTCGAAGGCCCAATCGGTGCTGTTCGCATGGCGTACTCACAAGATGGTGAATGGGTTCCTCATGCAACATACGCAGAGGGCAACAACGGAACTTTCGAAATCGTCGTTGCGGGCCGTGAGCTCGACAACGGAGACGTCGCCATCATGATGGTGGAAGCAGGCGGTACCGAGAAGTCCTACGAGTTCTATGCAGACGGTGCACCAAAGGTGACCGAGCAGGTCATCGCTGATGGTCTTGAAGCATCGAAGACTTGGATCAAGGAATCAATTGGCCTTCAGCGCCAGCTGCTTGCAAGCGTGATCGCTACGCGTGGTCCGATTACACCACTTGAGTACACACCAGTTCTTGATTACACCGAAGAAGTGTTTGCTGCAGTAGAAGCAGCAGCAACATCAAAGCTTGCAAAAGCAGTCACCATCGCTCTCAAGGCTGATCGCAACGCTGCAACAGATGCAGCAGCTGCTGAAACAGTTGCTGAGTTGTGTGGCGAAGGCGGCAAGTTTGCTGGCCAAGAAAAGGCTGTCAAGGAAGCTGTTCGCAGCCTCACCAAGAAGCTTGTTCGTAAGCGCGTTGTTGAAGATGGCATCCGCATCGACGGTCGTGGCCCGAAGGATCTTCGCGGTCTCACCAGCGAAGTCGGCGTGCTCTCAAACGCACACGGAACAGGCTTGTTCCAGCGCGGCGAGACACAGGTACTCAACGTCTGCACCTTGGCCATGCCTCGCATGAACCAGATGCTCGACACATTGGGCCCTGACAACGAGAAGCGTTTCATCCACCACTACAACATGGCTCCTTGGGCTAATGGTGAAACTGGTCGTGTTGGTTCGCCAAAGCGTCGCGAAATTGGACATGGTGCACTCGCAGAGCGTGCGTTGTTGCCAGTCGTTCCAAGCCAAGAAGATTTCGCATATGCGATTCGTCTTGTCAGTGAAGTGTTGTCCTCGAACGGTTCAACATCGATGGCATCAGTGTGCTCAGCCAGCTTGTCCCTCATGGACGCTGGTGTGCCATTGCGCGCTCCTGTGTCCGGTATCGCTATGGGTCTCATCTACGCAGAAGGCAAGTACCTCACACTCACCGACATCCTCGGTGCTGAGGATGCATTCGGCGACATGGACTTCAAGGTTGCAGGTACAGAAGACTCAGTGACCGCATTGCAGCTCGACACAAAGATCGACGGCATCCCTGCCGACGTTTTGTCAGCAGCATTGCAGCAGGCACGTGAAGCTCGTATGCAGATTCTTGCAAGCATGAACAGCGCACTTGCTGCGCCACGTGCAAGCGTTGCAGAAACCGCACCGAAGATTGTTTCGTTCACCATTCCTTTGGACAAGGTGGGCGAAGTCATCGGACCTAAGGGCAAGGTCATCAACACCATTCAGCAGGAAACTGGTGCAGACATTGCAGTCAGCGATGACGGCGCAGTCGGCATTGTGACTGTTGGTTCGCCAGACAACTTCCGCGTGGAAGATGCCAAGGCTCGTATCCTCGCGATTGTTGATCCTCCAACCGCAGAGCTCAACGCGATCTACGAAGGCCGCGTTGTCAGCACCACCAAGTTCGGTGCATTCGTCAACATCCTTCCCGGACGTGACGGACTCGTGCACATCAGCAAGTTGGGCAATGGCCAGCGCGTGAACAATGTCGACGACGTTCTCACCCTTGGTGATGTCATCCGCGTTCGCGTTGACGACGTTGACGACAAGGGCAAGGTCAGCCTGACCCCAGTCGACGAAGAAGGAAACGACATCCCAGGTGGCGGCGGAGGCGGCGGTGGAGACCGTGGCCCACGCGAGCGCCGTGATCGTGACGACCGTGGTGGTCGCGATGATCGTGGTGGACGTGGCCGTGACGACCGTGGTGGCCGCGGCGACCGTGATCGTGCTCCTCGTGAAGATCGTGCACCTCGTGGCGATGCTCCCGTCGAGGTCTCTTTTGAGGCTGAGTTCGACAGTGAGATGCGCAATGAGTTCGGTGACCTTGGTCCCGACACTCGTGGCAGCCGTGACGACCGCGGCAATGGCAATCGCCGTCGCCGCTAATCAGCAGATCGTTCTCTCGTAGAACTTCAAAAAGACCGGTGGCACGAAAGTGTCGCCGGTCTTTTTCTTTGTACCGACTACGGTCAGAGGCATGATTCGCGTAGGTGTTGTAGGTGCTGCAGGAAAAATGGGTTCGACGGTCTGTGATGCCGTTGCGGCCGCTGATGGTATGGAACTTGTTGCGGCAGTGGACACCCAGAACAGCGGCGCCGTTGTTCATGGCGTGACGATTGCAGCTGACTTGAAGGCCTTGGCCGACGCGAAGTGCGAAGTCGTTGTTGACTTCACCGTTGCTGACGCTGCACGCACAACATTGCCGTGGCTCGCATTGCATGGCATGCACGCTGTCGTGGGCACCACTGGTTTTTCTGATGCGGACCTTTCGTCATTTCAAAAAGCATTTACTGGCAGCAACTGTCTGATTGCCGCCAACTTTGCAATCGGCGCAGTGCTGATGATGAAGTTTGCAGAGCAGGCTGCTCCGTACTTTGAGACCGCAGAGATCATCGAGTTCCATCACAATGCAAAGGCCGATGCACCAAGCGGCACAGCAATGGCCACCGCACAACGCATGGCTGCTGCCAGTGATGAATGGGCAGCAGACCCAACAAAGCATGAAGTTGTGCCCGGTGCGCGCGGTGGTGTGGGCCCTGGTGGCATTCACATTCACGGTGTACGCATGGTGGGTATGACTGCATCGCAAGAAGTCATTCTGGGTACGGCGGGTCAAACGTTGGTGATTCGTCACGACAGTAATGACCGCGTCAGTTTTATGCCGGGTGTCGTGCTTGCGTGTCGCAAGGTCGCCGGTCTGAATCAACATCTCACGATGGGCATCGACTCTTTGTTGTGATGCTCGCCGGCACACAAGTGTCGTAAATGCAAAAGGCCCGCTCCACCGAAGTGAAGCGGGCCTTTACTTTGTGCGAATTACTTCAATGCGCTGATTGCTGCGTCGTAGTTCGGTTCGTTTGCGATGTCGGAGACGAGTTCTGTGTGCAACACATTGCCCTTCTCGTCTGCAACGACAACTGCACGTGCAAGAAGTCCGGTGAATGCACCTTCGTTCAAGAGCACACCGAATTGATTTCCGAAGCCACCGCGGAATGCTGATGCATTCTGAACGTTGGTGAGGCCTTCGGAACCGCAGAAGCGACCCTGTGCGAATGGAAGGTCAGCTGACACGCAGTACACAACTGTGTTGTCAAGCGATGAAGCAAGTTCGTTGAACTGGCGAACGCTTTGAGCACATGTTGGTGTGTCGACGCTAGGGAAGATGTTGAAGATGACGCGCTTGCCGGCAACGTCAGCGTTGCTGAAGTCCTGCAAGTTGCCACCAGTGAGTGTGAATGAAGGAAGCGTCTGTCCTGGTGCAGGAAGATCGCCCACTGTGTTGACGGGTGTGCCGCCGAATGATGTCTGAGCCATAAGTGGTGAGCCTACGGCGTGAACAGGGGCTCACACTTGTGGAGCGCCTGGGGACCTTCTGCGAGAAGCCTGGAAAAAGGAGATGCCGAAGAGAATTCCGACAACCCACCACTGGTATTGGTCAATCCAGTCCAGGACTGCGCGAATCTCGTCCTCGAGGGCCTTGCCTCCGAACCAGAGGGCAGTGAGACGAATCATGATGCCTGGGATGAGCAGGGCGAAGAACTTCTTTGGAGCCATTTTCAGGTGGCCCACAAGAAGGCAGACGATGTTGGAGCTAGGCATCAAAAGAACTGCAACCCAGCCGGCTCGCATGGTGGCGCGCTCTGTCCACTTGTAGATACGGGGCATCTCGCCGACTTGGGACTCAGTCCATCGCAGTGCTCTTTCACCAAAGATGCGGCCAGTGAAATAGAGAGCAGAACTGGCGGCCAGGATGCGGAAGAAGCCAATGGTGAAGAACGGAAAGGGGTCGATAAACGGCACTGAACCAAAGAGGTTTCTGTTTCGGGCGCTGAGAATCAGGACGAGAATGGGGTGGTTGTCGACGAGAGCGGGGCCGATATTGCTACCGATTGTTCCTGCGGCAAAGAGGATGGAAGTGATGACCACGAGGAGACGACGCATTCAGACAACCGTAGTACCCACAGGCTCTTTAGGGGTGGCGGTTCCTTGCTACGGTTTTCAAAGTTATGGCGCAAAGCCACTGAAACGCAGGGGGACACCATGAAGGGTTTGATGCAACCGACTCAGTTGACAATCAATTATTTGTTTGATCGGGCCGAGAAGTACCACAACGAAAAGACAATCGTGACTGCCACTGCAACCGGACGTGAGCGCGTGACGTACGGCGAATGGGCAGAGCGCACTCGGCGTCTTGCCTCGGTTCTTGACACCTTGGGCATCTCAAACCTTGGTCGCGTCGCAACATTCGCGTGGAACACCCAGCGCCACCTTGAGTTGTATTTCGCTGCACCATGTAGTGGTCGTGTTTTGCACACCCTCAACATTCGTTTGTTCCCGGAACAGCTCACGTACATCGTGAACCATGCGGAAGATGAAGTCATCTTCATCGACACTTCGATTTATCCATTGATTGAGCCACTGCTTTCAACATTCACAACCGTGAAGCACCTTGTGTTCATGTATGACGGCAAAGGTGAAGTGCCTGCGTCTGTTCCTGGTTTCCAAGTGCACGAATATGAAGCACTTCTTGCTGCTGCAAAGCCAGCAGTGTGGCCGTCAAACATCGACGAGAACCAAGCCGCCAGCATGTGTTACACCAGTGGCACCACGGGTAACCCAAAGGGCGTGGTGTACAGCCATCGCAGCACGTACTTGCACACCATGGGTGCGATGACTGTTGATTCACTCGGTGCACGAGAGTCCGATGTGATTCTTCCTGTCGTACCGATGTTCCACGCAAACTCATGGGGTCTTGCACACGCTGGTGTTGCATCAGGCGCAGACCTCATCATGCCTGGTCCAGACCTTTCGGGTCCTGCTGTTGCAAACCTCATCGTTGAAGAAAAGGTCACTGTTGCCGCTGGTGTTCCCACCATCTGGATGGCCGTACTGCCAGAGCTCAAGGGTCGCGATACATCGTCGTTGCGCAGCATCCCATGTGGTGGCTCTGCAGTGCCCAAAGCGCTCAGCGAGGCATATCGCGAACAAACCGGTTTGCCCATCTTGCAAGCATGGGGAATGACAGAGACAAGCCCGATTGCCGCTGTGTGCACAATGTCGAAGGCTGATCTCTTGTTGTCGCAAGAAGAGCAAGCGGAGCTTCGCACAACAGTGGGTCTGATTGCATTCGGTGTTGAGATGCGTGTTGTGGAGCCCGGCACCACAACACCTCAGCCGTGGGACGGTGAGACAAGTGGTGAGTTGCAGTGTGCAGGGCCATGGATTGCATCGAACTACTACAACGATCCTCGATCGGGCGAAAGCTTCACCGAAGATGGCTGGTTGCGTACAGGTGACGTTGCAGTGGTTGATGCCAAGGGTCGTATTCGCTTGGTCGACCGCACGAAGGACCTCATTAAGTCCGGTGGCGAATGGATTTCCTCAGTTGACGTCGAGAACGAATTGATGGCTCATCCGAAGATTGCAGAAGCAGCAGTGATTGGTGTGCCGCATCCAAAGTGGAGCGAACGCCCACTTGCATGTGTCGTCGTGAAGCCTGGCGAAACATTGACGAAGGAAGAAGTTCTTGAGTTCATCGCGCCGAGCCTTGCCAAGTGGCAGATGCCGGACGATGTTGTCTTCATCCCTGAAGTGCCAAAGACATCTGTGGGCAAGTTCTCAAAGAAGACCTTGCGCGAGCAGTTCGAGACGTACCAGTTACCTACGGTGTAGGTGACTGCTGGCGCCGCTGCAGAAGTGTGGCGCCACCAATAACGCTGAGCCCAATCGCCATCGCGATGAATGATTG
>ERZ1022756.119-NODE-119-length-28619-cov-26.303319_pt1 | contig 28619 bp, 29 predicted proteins | sample MGYA00520902_ERZ1022756 | MGnify/ENA primary metagenome ERZ1022756 (study PRJEB33162, sample SAMN09537601) | freshwater metagenome | isolation source: freshwater | place: Canada:Alberta | collected 2017-07 | study: EMG produced TPA metagenomics assembly of the...
GGACGAATGAAATCCGCCGGATGCTGATCGGGCGCGAATTGATAGGGGCAGCGGGATAATGGCAATTTACATCATCGCACGGTTCAAGATCCATGACCGCGCATCCTACGATCAGTATGACGCGGCGTTCTTTGGCGTGTTCGAGAAATTCGACGGCAAATTGCTCAGCGTTGACGAGGAGCCTCTGGTTCTCAGCGGCTCCTTCGACTTCACCCGCAGCGTGTTGATCGAATTTCCCAGTCAGGCGGCGGCAATGGCCTGGGCATCCTCGCCCGAGTATCTGGCCATCGCGAAATACCGCGAAGATGGCAGCACGGGCGAGGCCATCATGGTCCAGAGCTTTGATGGCACGCTGCCCGGACAGAGCTAGAAATGACCGCACCCACTCTCGCCACGAAACTCGACCGGGAAAGCCCCGAGGCTAAGGCCCGGTTTGCACATAATCACGCGCTGGCGCTGCAGCTGCGCGCCACTGTGGCTGAAGCCGCGCTGGGCGGGCCGGAGAAGCATCGCGAGCGGCATGTCTCGCGCGGGAAGCTGCTTCCCCGCGAGCGGGTGGAGCGGCTGCTCGATCCGGGGTCGCCGTTTCTGGAAATCGGGCAACTGGCCGCCAACGGCATGTACGAGGGCGACGTCAACGGCGCCTCGATCATCTGCGGGGTGGGGCGCGTGTCCGGTCGCCAGTGCATGATCGTGTGCAATGACGCGACCGTGAAGGGCGGCACCTACTACCCGATGACGGTCAAGAAGCACCTCCGCGCGCAGGAGATTGCGCAGGAAAACCGCCTGCCGTGCATCTATCTGGTGGACAGCGGTGGGGCGAACCTGCCGCATCAGGCGGAGGTGTTTCCGGATCGCGACCACTTCGGGCGGATCTTCTTCAATCAGGCGAATATGTCCGCGCTCGGCATCCCGCAGATCGCCTGCGTAATGGGCAGCTGCACCGCCGGGGGCGCTTACGTTCCCGCCATGTCCGACGAGAGCGTGATCGTGCGCAATCAGGGGACGATCTTCCTCGCCGGTCCGCCGCTCGTCAAGGCCGCGACGGGCGAGGAAATCACTGCCGAGGACTTGGGCGGCGGCGACCTTCACGCCAAGAAATCGGGCGTGGTCGATCACCTCGCGGAGAACGATGAGCACGCGCTCACCATCGTGCGCGATATCGTCAGCCACCTCGGCGCGAACACTGGCGCGGCGGCGGATGTGGCGCTCAAAGACCCGCGCCCGCCGAAGTTCGACGCGGACGACCTCTACGCCCTCATCCCAGAGGATGTGCGCGCGCCCTATGACGTCAAGGAAGTGATCGCGCGGCTGGTCGATGCTTCCGAGTTCCACGAGTTCAAGGCGCATTACGGCAGCACCCTCGTTTGCGGGTTCGCGCATATCTGGGGGATGCCGGTGGCTATTCTGGCCAACAACGGGGTGCTGTTCAGCGAAAGCGCGCAGAAGGGCGCGCATTTCATTGAACTGGCCTGCCAGCGCCGCATCCCTCTGCTGTTCCTCCAGAACATCAGCGGCTTCATGGTCGGCGGGAAGTATGAGGCCGAAGGCATCGCCAAGCACGGCGCAAAGCTCGTCACCGCCGTGGCGACTGCGACCGTGCCCAAGGTCACCGTGGTGATCGGCGGCAGCTTTGGCGCGGGCAATTACGGCATGTGCGGGCGGGCCTATAGCCCACGTTTCATGTTCACCTGGCCCAATGCGCGCATCTCGGTGATGGGCGGCGAGCAGGCGGCCTCCGTCCTCGCCACCGTCCACCGCGACGCCGACAGCTGGGACGAGGCCGCGACCGAGGCGTTCAAAGCGCCGATCCGCCAGAAATACGAAGACGAAGGCAACCCCTACTACGCCACCGCGCGCCTGTGGGACGACGGGGTGGTCGACCCCGTGCAGACCCGCGATGTGCTGGGGCTTGCCTTCGCCGCCTGCCTCGAAGCTCCCATCGCCGAGCGGCCTGCGTTCGGCGTGTTCCGGATGTGACGAATTTCGAAGTCTGAAACCCCGGCCCGCCCCCTTGCGTATCTAACCCAAGTTAGGCCACAAGGCCTGAGCCTTTTGGGAGGGGGGCGCCGTGCACTCACCGATATCATCCGCGCGCCTGCGTGCACCAACCCTGCTGTCGCGCATTGTGCGGCGGATCATCCTGGGCATCTGGTATGCGCGGGGATGGAAGATAGATTCTCCGCTGCCAAAGCATCTGACAAAATACGTGTTGGCGGGTGCGCCGCACACCTCGAACTGGGATTTCGTGTTCTTCACCGGCGCCACCCATGAGGGGGGCGTCAGGCCGAACTTCATGGGCAAGCACACACTGTTCACCGGCATAATGCGCAACTTCATGCTCGACATGGGCGGCATCCCGGTCGACCGCCGCAAAAGCGCCAATGCCACCGAGCAGGTCGCCGCCGAATTCGCCGCGCGCGATGAACTGGCGCTGGTGATCGCCTGCGAAGGCACGCGCAAATCGGACGGCAAGTGGAAGTCGGGCTTCTACCACATCGCCCGCGCGGCCAATGTCCCGATTGTCCCGGCCTTCGCCGATAACGCAGCCAAGATCGTCAGCTTCGGCCCGCCGATGCTGCCGACCGGCAATTACGGCGAGGATCTGTTGAAAATTGCCGAGTGGTTCCGCTCCAAGCTCCCCGATTACGAGCGTTTCAAGGTGCTGGAACAGCAGGCGCGCGACATTATTGCAGGAAAGAACGATGTTTGAACTCCTCGGCCTGAATGCCGCGATCCTGATCGTGCTGGTGCTGATCCAGTGGGCCATTTCGGTCAAAATCGACGATGTCAGTTTCATCGACGCCTTTTGGGGCGCGGGAATGGGCATCCTTGCGGTGGCGAGCTGGCTGCACGTGCGCGGCGGGCCGGGCGATCTGGCGACGCTGATCATGATCATGACCGCCGCCTGGGGCTTCCGGCTGGGCATCTACCTCTTCCTGCGCTGGCGCAAGGAAGGCGAGGACAAGCGGTACCAGATGATCCTCAGGAAGGATCGTGAGGCCGGGAACTTCGCCCGCGCCGCGCTGACCCGGGTGTGGCTGATGCAGGCGGTGCTGCTGTTCATGGTCTCCTCGCCCGCGCAGGTCGGCATCTTGGCCAGCCCCGCGCCTTCCCCGATCCCGCCGCTGGCGTGGGTTGGGTTCGGCGTGTGGTGCGTCGGCGTGTTTTTCGAATGGGTGGGCGACTGGCAGCTCACCCGCTTCAAGGCGGACCCTGCCAACCACGGGAAAGTGCTCGACACCGGGCTGTGGCGCTACACCCGTCACCCCAACTATTTCGGCGATTTTGCCGCGTGGTGGGGCATCTGGCTCGCCTGCGCGGCGGCCGGGTGGGGGTATGCGGCGGCGACCATCATCGGGCCGCTGTTTCTCAGCTTCACGCTCACCAAATGGTCGGGCGTGACATTGCTGGAGAAGGGCCTCGACAAGACCAAGGGCGACAAATACGCCGATTACAAGCGCCGCACCTCGGCCTTTTTCCCGATGCCGCCCAAGGCGTGAGGCACAGCTAAGCCCCAAGCGCGCCTTGCGCTTTTTACGTGTTGCGCCGCACAAAAATCGATGAGCGGCCCTTTAAGCTCGCGCAAAGCTGCCCTATGTTGCCGCAAGCGCAAGGAGGCGCGAGCGACATGCCACTGACCGACACCGCCCGGGAAGCCGAGCGCGGCCGTATTGCGCGCCTCGTGCTTGACCTCGTCAAGGATCGCGGTGCCGAGGTGGCGTGGACGGTCGCGATGGCCGAAAGCGGCCTGACCCGCGCGCGGTTCGAGGCGCTGTTTGCCGATTATGACGATCTGTTCGATGCCGTCGCGCAGACGTGGCTCGCGCCGCACATGGCGGTGATGGAGGAGGTGCTGGCCACCAACCTGCCGCCGCAGCGCAAGATGTTCGAATTTTTCCGCCGCCGCTTCGTGATTTCGCAGGAGCGGTTCCGGGCCGATCCGCACTTCTTTAACATCCTGTGCGAAATGGGCGCGGCCAATTTTGAACGGGTGCGGTCCTATGTTGATCTGGCCGATCACTATCTGTGCGAATTGATCGCGGAGGCGCAGGCCGAAGGGTTCTTCGCCGGGCTTGAGATCGACGAGGCGCTGTCGCTGATCAACCAGATGATATCGAACTACACCCTTCCCGATGCGCTGATCTATCTGGGCGACAAGCTGACGGAGCAGAAGTTGGCGCGGATTGTGGATACGATGTTCATCGGCCTGTCGGGCGAAGCGGGCATGGATGCGTCCGGCGTCAACACGCTGAAAGTGGCGTCCTGAGGGACTAACCCTCGCTCCACCAAGACACCGCGGGATCATCGCCCCCCCGCGCGCCGCGCCGCTGCAATCCATCAAACAAACCGCCCGATAGCTGCATGGTCGAAGGCGATGTGCGGTTCCAGTCCAAGACATAAAGCCGCGCGGCGATCAGCCAGCGGCCAGCGTGTTTCTCCAGCCGATCGAGATAGCGCCCGCCCACCACGACCTCGATTTCGCCCTCCGGCGCCGGGATCAGGTGGAGCGCAACACAGTTTGTCTCGGCCCTGGCGGTGTCGCCCGCGATCCGCATCACCGTGTTGCTGATATTGTGCTGCGTCAGCCGCATCGCGCCAAGTCCGGCCATCAGGCCCGGGATCGTCTCGGCTATCGGCTTTGCCCCGTCGCCATAATCGATCCGCGCATCCGGGGTGAAGGCGGCGGCGAGTTGTTCGGCGTCGCAGCGGTCGATCCCGCGGCAATACAGGGCGAGCGTTTCGGCAATCGCCAAGCGATCGGCAATTTCGGTCATGTCCATCAACGCACGATTACCTCACCGCGCCGCACGGCGGGACTGCCACAAGCGTCAGCGTTTGGAATCACGTCTGAATTGCAGCACGTTTGCCGGAAGCTTCCTTGGCGGGGGACGCAGCCGGTGTTCGGCCAGCGCATATTTGAGCGCCGCGCCCACCATCGTGCCGGAAATCAGCAGGATCACCCCTGCCCAGAACCAGTGAGGCAAGGCCAATACCGCCGCCATCTGTCCGGTGTCGGACAGCATCGCCTGCCCGCCGATCACCGCCTGTTCGGTGAACAGATAGCTGAAATCGCGCAGCATGCTCATCGCGCCCAGTACGCCGAGGAATTGCAAGCTGAACCGGGCAAACCCGGGCGACGCGCGCCATGCGATGACGGCGAGGATCACCGCCACCAGCGGCAGCGCCCACAACCCGGTTGGCGAACGCACCCAGATCGCCACGCTGGCAAGGATCACTGCCGCGACAAGCCACAGCACCGGACGCCACGCGCGCGGATGTGCGCTCGCCATGATAAGCCCCGCCCCGGCGATACTCGGGGCGAGCGGGCCACCTGCAGCAATCGCCGCGTGGACAAAGCGCGAAGCATCGCCCGCAACCCCGCTTTCCGCCACGCCCGAACCATTGGGGAAGATCAGCAATTGTTCGAAATGCTGGCCCAGCAGCAGCGCGGTCAGGCCGTGGCCCATTTCATGAAACCACGTGGTCAGGATCGCGAAGGGATAGATGAGGTATGCGCCGAATGGCAGCGCGGGCAGCATCGTGACCACCAGCCCGGCGACCACCAGACGGCCAATCGCCTCACCCTGGGAACCGGGAGTGACCAGCTGCATCGCCGCTCAGTCCGCCGCAGCAGAGCTATCGAGCGCGCGGCCTGACGCATCGACCCTGATGGTTTCCAGCGCCGCTGCTTCTTCGTCCTCCTCACGCTGTTCGCGCAGAATCGACCAGCTGGCAAGGAACAGCCCGGCCACCAGCGGGCCAAGCACGATGCCCGAAAATCCGACCAGACTGATCCCGCCCAGCGTGGTGATGAGAATGATCCAGTCAGGGATCCCCGTGTCGCGGCCCACAAGAATGGGGCGCAACACATTATCGGCGGAGGAGATCACGAAGAACCCTGTCAGCAGCACGAACACGCCCTGCCATGTGTCCCCGGAAATCAGCAGCCAGATGCCCGCCGGAACCCACACCGCGCCCGAACCGATCACCGGCACCAGCGCGAAGATCGCCATGACCACCCCGAACAACAGTGCCGAAGGCACGCCCGCGATCATCAGCGTAGCCGTGCCCAGCGCCCCCTGCACCAATGCCACCACGCCGGTACCCTTGATCGTGGCCCGCACGATGCCGAGAAAGCGTTCAGCCAGCCGGTCTGCAATGCTGCGTTCCACCGGGATCGCGCACAGCACGATCCGTCCGATCCGCTCACCATCGCGCAGCAGGAAGAACATCACATAGAGCCCGACGCCCAACGACAGAATGAAGCCAAGCGCGCCGCTGCCGATCGAAACGGCATGTGTCGCGATCAGCCCGGCGCTTTGGGTAAGGAGGTCCTGAATGCGCGGCTGAACTGTGGCAATATCGGCCCAACCGCTACGATCGACCGCTTCGCGTGCGATCCGGGGCAGGGCCGTGTAGAATGCGTCGAACAGCGCGGCCAAATCCAAGGGCTGGCTTTGCAGCGTCGTCACCAGCACGATTGCTTGTTCGATGACCATGCTGGCGATCCACCCGGCCGGGATCAGCACCAGGATGAAGATGATCAGCAGCGAAAGCCCCGCCGCGGGATTGCGCCGCCCATGCAGCCGTCGCAGCACCCTGCGATACAGCGGCTGGAACATGATCGCTGCCAGCGCCGCCCACAGCAGAGGCTGGGCAAACGGCCACACGATCACCGTCATCAACAGGCTCACCACCGCAAGGATGATCAGGAAACTGGCCTGTTGCAGGTCCTCGGTGCGGTGGGGCTGGTTGGCCATCAGGATCTTTCGTGAAAAGCTAGACGTCGAGGTTTGCCACGTTGAGCGCATTATCCTGAATGAATTCCCGCCGTGGTTCCACGATATCGCCCATCAGGCGCGTGAAGATTTCATCGGTCACGTCGGCATCCTCGACCTTCACCTGAAGCAGAATGCGTGCTTCGGGATCGAGCGTGGTTTCCCACAATTGCTCAGCGTTCATTTCACCAAGGCCTTTGTACCGCGCAATCGCCAGACCCTTGCGTCCGGCAGCGAAGATCGCGTCGAGCAGCTGGGTCGGGCGGCTGATTGTCCCATCGAAGGTCGGGGCAGGCGCAGCGGCGGCTTCCTCGGTCTCGCCCGCCAGCGGATCATCGGCAGCCGGGGCTGCTTCGACGTCGGGCTCGTCCGCCACGTCGCCAGCGCGCACCAGACTGACGGGAGAGGCGTAGGCATCAGCCTGCGCCGCGGCGAGGCCGTGGAGCTTGTGCGCTTCGGTGCTGGACAGGAACCGCCCTTCGATCTCGTGCACGTCGGTGACGCCGCGCCACAGCCGTTCAAACACCACAGTGCCGTCTTCGCGCTGCGCTGCGGTCCAGCGGGCTTCGCGGTCACCCGCGCCAAGTCGTCCGGCCGCACGCTGAAGCGCAGCGGCCAGCGCATCGCCGGCAAGGCCCGGTTCAAGCGCGCCAACCAGCGCCATCTGCTCCACGATCCCGCTGTCATAGCGGCGCGGGACGAAGGCGAGCAGGTTCTTAAGCCTGAGCGCCCCATCCACCAGCGCGCGCAAATCCGCTCCGCCGCGCGCACCGCCCTGCGTTTCGAGCACCCGGCCTTGCAGCCCGGCATCCACCAGATAACGATCCAGGGCGGCCTGATCCTTCAGGTAAACCTCGCTCCGGCCCTTGGCGACCTTGAACAGTGGCGGTTGGGCGATGAACAGGTGCCCGGCGCGGATAATGTCGGGCATCTGGCGGTGGAAGAAGGTTAACAGCAGCGTGCGGATATGCGCGCCGTCCACGTCAGCGTCGGTCATGATGACGATCTTGTGGTAGCGCAGCTTTTCGAGGTTGAATTCGTCGCGGATGCCGGTGCCCATCGCTTGGATCAGGGTGCCGACTTCCTTCGAGGAAATGATCCGGTCAAACCGCGCGCGCTCCACGTTCAGGATCTTGCCCTTGAGCGGCAGGATCGCCTGGGTTTTGCGGTCACGCCCCTGCTTGGCCGATCCGCCTGCGGAGTCCCCTTCGACCAGGAACAGTTCGGACTTGGCGGGATCGCGCTCCTGACAATCGGCCAGTTTACCTGGCAGACTGGCGACGCTCATCGCGCCCTTGCGGCTCATCTCGCGGGCGCGGCGGGCGGCTTCACGGGCGGCGGCGGCGTCGATCACCTTCTGGATGATCGATTTCGCATCGCCGGGGTTTTCCTCCAGCCATTCGGACATCTTGTCGCTCATCAGCGATTCCAATGGCGAGCGCACTTCGGAGCTGACCAGCTTGTCCTTGGTCTGGCTGGAGAACTTCGGGTCTGGCAGTTTGACGCTGACGATGGCGGTCAGGCCTTCGCGCATGTCCTCGCCCGATAGGCTGACCTTTTCCTTCTTCAGCATCCCCGAACGTTCGGCATAGTTATTGAGCGTGCGGGTCAGCGCGGCGCGGAAGGCGGCGAGGTGCGTGCCGCCGTCACGCTGCGGGATGTTGTTGGTGAAGGCGAGGACGTTCTCGTAATAAGAATCGTTCCATTCCAGCGCGACGTCGATGCCGATGCCGTCCTTCTCCGCCGAGACCGAAATCGGCTCGGGGATGAGCGGCTGCTTGTTCCGGTCGAGATACTTCACGAAGGCCCCGATCCCGCCTTCGTAATAAAGGTCATGTTCGACCACGTCTTCGTGCCGCTTGTCGCGCAGCTTGATGCGCACGCCGGAATTGAGGAACGCCAGCTCGCGGTAGCGGTGTTCGAGCTTTTCGAAATCGAAATCGGTGACGTTCTTGAAGGTGTCGTGGCTGGCCTTGAAGGTGACGCGGGTGCCCTTCTTGAAGCCGTTCGCGTCGGCGTTGCTATCGACCTTGGGCGCATCGCCCTTCACCACCAGCGGGGCGACAGCATCGCCATGGGCAAAGCGCATCCAATGCTCCTTGCCCTCGCGCCAGATGGTGAGTTCCAGCCATTCAGACAGGGCGTTGACCACCGACACGCCGACGCCGTGGAGGCCGCCCGAAACCTTGTAGGCGTTGTCGTCCGAGGTGTTTTCGAACTTCCCGCCCGCATGGAGCTGGGTCATGATCACTTCAGCGGCCGACACGCCTTCTTCGGTGTGCATTCCGGTGGGAATGCCGCGCCCGTTATCTTCGACAGATACGCTGCCATCGGGGTTCAATTCGATCAGAACGAGGTCGCAATGGCCCGCCAACGCCTCGTCAATCGCGTTGTCGCTGACTTCGAACACCATGTGGTGGAGGCCTGATCCGTCGTCGGTATCGCCGATATACATGCCGGGGCGTTTGCGCACCGCGTCCAGGCCTTTGAGAACCTTGATGGAATCGGCGCCATATTCGCCCATCTGGCGAACTTTTTCGGGGAGGCCTTCGGGGGTTTGTGCAGTGGTGTCGTTCATAGCCATCATATAGGCGCTGCGCTGCGGAAACCCAACCGCGGAGGGCCCGCAAGCGGGGCTTTTCCACGAAAGTTCAGGGATGCCACACGTCAGGCTCAGAACGCGGGACGGAAATGCACCTTGCCGCGCCACATTGTCGCATCGAACAGCGGCATCATCCCGGCGCGGGTGACGTCATCGAACTGGGTGACATGGCAGGCTGCAGCGGCCTTGGCGGCGTCGAGATCCTGCGCGGTGTAGGCGATGGTTTCGGTCAGCAGCGCCGGATCCGTCATAGCCCATTCGGCCATTTCAGGCACCGGCGGCAGGGTGCCGGCGGGGATGCCGACATAAAGCAGCTTGGGCCGGATCGCGGCGGGCATGGCCTGCACGACCTGCGAAGTGAGTGCGCTCACCAAGCGGTGATCGGCGTGGCCATAACCGCCATCCGGCCCCCATGTCAGCACGGTGTCGGCCTCGCCGATGCGATCGACCAGCGCAGCCGCCAGTGAACCGTCGCGCACATGATCGGCCAGCCTTCCGTCACCGAAGCCGAGATTGCGCACCTCTGCCGCACCCAGCGCGCGCCCGGCGCACTGCGCCTCGCCGCGGCGGGTTGCGGCCAGCGCATCGCCCTTGGCCATGCCCGACACGCCCGGCCCGGCGTCGCCTGGTGTGGCGTGGACGATGCTGACAAGCCGACCGCCGCGCACCAGGGCCGCGATGGCCGGAGCCATCGGCAATTCGTCGTCGGGATGGGCCAGCACGACCACCACGCTCTCATAATCGGCAGCCTTCACCCGCGCTTGCGTCGCCGGAGCCAGCGCCAGGGTCGCCATTGCGATCAATGCTGCCTTACGGATCATGCCTCTCTCCCTCGCCCGCTACCTGCCACTTGTACAAGCCGCCTTGCAAACCCTTTGCGCGTGCGCTGCGGCTGATTATGCATAGCTGCCATGAGCCATGATATGATGATGACCCGCCTTGCCGAACCTTTTGGCAGCTTCCCCGACATCCTGATGGAATGGTCGCGCATCAAGGGCGATGACCTCGCTCTGATCGACGAAAAGCGCGAGGTGTACTGGGCCGAACTGATAGGCTTGGTCGAACGGCTGGCGGCGCGGTTGGTGGAGACGGGGCTGCAACGTGGGCAATCGGTGGCGATCCTGGGCACGTCCACAGTCGAATATGCGCTGGTGTTTCTCGCTGCGATGCGCGCAGGCGGGGTGGCCGCGCCGCTCACCACGAGTGCCTCGCCCGAACAGCTTGCGGGCATGGCGAAGGATTCGGGCGCCATTCACCTGTTCATAGATGCGGCCAAGGCGGCGGAGCTGGGGCAGGACTTCATGGCCGATCTGATCCGTGTTCCGCTGGAAAGCATCGACCAGTGGATGGCCCCTCCCGGCAGCCAGGCGCCCGCCTTCACGCCGGCGCCAAAAGACCCGTTCAACATCATCTATTCCAGCGGAACGACGGGCATCCCCAAAGGCATCGTCCATTCGCACCAGATGCGTTGGCGGCAGTTTGCCGCAACGGCGCTGAGCTATCTCGGCGCTGGGATCGAGGTGCGCTCGCTCGCTTCGACCCCGCTTTATTCGAACACCACCATGGTCGCCTTTCTGCCGGTGCTGCTGGCGGGGGGCTGCGTGCGGGTGATGGGCAAGTTCGATTGCGCCAAGTGGCTGACGTTTGCCCACGCTGACCGCACCACCATCACCATGCTGGTGCCGGTGCAGTACCAGCGGCTGATGGATTTTGCGGGCTTCGACGACTTCGATCTGTCGGCGCTGAAACTCAAATACTGCACCTCCGCCCCGTTCTCGGCAGACCTGAAGCGGGAAGTCCTAGGGCGGATGCCGGGCGGGCTGATCGAGATCTATTCGATGACCGAAGGCGGCGTGGTGTGCCTGCTGGCGTGCCACGAATTTCCCGACAAGCTCCACACCGTGGGCCGTCCCGCGCCGGGCAGCGAATTGAAGGTGCTCGATGACGAAGACCGCGAAGTGCCGCCCGGTACGCCCGGCAACATGGTGGGCCGCAGCCTGACCATGATGAGCGGTTACAAGAACCGCCCTGACAAGACTGCCGAAGCGCAATGGATCGACCCGGCCACGGGCGAGGCTTGGATGCGGATGGGCGATATCGGGCGGGTGGATGCGGAAGGCTTCGTCGAACTGGTGGGCCGCGCCAAGGACATGATCATCTCGGGCGGGTTCAACATCTACCCCAGCGATCTGGAGGCAGAACTGCTCAAGGAAGCGGGTGTCGCGGAAGCTGCGGTCGTGGGCGTGCCATCCCGCGCGTGGGGCGAAACCCCGGTCGGTTTCGTGGTGCTGAAAGATGGCAGCGATTGCGCCGCAATCCTTGCGGCAGTTAACGCGCGCCTCGGCAAGACGCAGCGCTTGTCCGCGCTTCATCCGATTGCGGAAATGCCTCGGAGCCATATCGGCAAGCTGCTCAAGACCGATCTACGCGAATCGGCGGAACGGCTGGGCCGCGCGGAGTAAGGCGTCAGAAACAGCTCGGCCCGGCTCCTCTGGTGAGGAGCCGGGCCGTACATAACTTTCGCTATATCGCTGCCGTTACACGATAATTTGGGGCTGAGGCCTCAAACGATAAACGTGTTGAACGCGGCGCCGCTGATAAAGACGGCGAGGAGCAAGGCAATAACCTTCTCGCTGATCATACGCATGAATGTGTTCCCTGTTTTGTTGTGTTTGGGGAGCTCGGGCGACCAAGGAGGAGAGGGGATCGCCTGAGCTTGGGACATCATATACAAAGTTTTGCGTAATTTTCAATCGCCGATATGAATTAAAATAATTCATCACGGCAATCGAAAACGCCGATCACTTGGAAGGCAGGCGATCTGTCGAAGGGGTCAGCTTGAGACGCGGCCACTGGTTCAGGGGGGGGGCGGTGGCCGCGTCTCTTTCGCTGCATGTTCGGCGCAAGGGCCGCACAATGTCAGTTCAGAAGGGCCGAGCGAGGGGGTGAGCCGGCCGCTTCTGCCTGCCAAGCAGGCGGGCATACCAAGCCGTCTTCGGCGCTGGTTGCCAGGCGATTGATCCTTGCGGACCGCGCCGGGTTGGAGAGGAGACCCGGCGCCTTATCGCTTAAGGCTGAAGTGGTGCCCGATACCTCTGAATTCAAATGCGAAAAGGCTAAGTTAAGTTGCAGAAAGTGCAACGCCGAATCGGCGTGACCCATGCAAATGGCCGCCGGATCACTCCGGCGGCCGTCTGGATTGCAGTGTCTTGCGTTCGCTCAGTTTGCGGCGACGGTGCGGCCGCTACGGGCCTGAAGCGCGGCAACGCGCTCGACTTCGGCCAGCGCAACAGTGCGCGCTTCGGCAACGCACTTGCTGTCGACCGCGGTGCGGCCGAGGCTGTAACGCGAAGCCGCTTCGAGCTCGCACGCCTTGCGCAGACGGGCGTCAATGCGCGCTTCCAATGCAGCGCGGCCTTCAGTGGTTGCCACGTCGGCATCGGCAAAGGCGATGCGCACCGTGACGATCTCTTCGGCCGAGGCGGCAACCGCAGGGGCAGCAACGGCAGCGAAAGCGATCAGGGGGAGAATAAAGCGCATGGGGGGATACTCCGCAAAAATAAGAGAGGGTTTCACAGAAGGTTGATGCCGCTGACCGGCATTCGGTTGCTGTTTGAAACTCTGGTGCAGTGCACAAGAGTTATGTGCAAATGCGAAGAGTGCTAGATCGGTTCCAAAGATTGCAACGCCCTTGGCGCGTTTTGCTGGGAACCTACTGTAATGCATAGGGCAATTCATGTTGCAGTGCAAAATCACCGGCGTGAATCGCTGCGATGCTGGACAGCGGGGGGCCTGCTTCGTAATCCGCCGCCATGAACGCGCACCCTTCCATTGCCGCCACGGGCGATTCTGCCGTCCCTGACTCGATCCTGATCGTCGATTTCGGGAGCCAAGTGACCCAGCTGATCGCCCGGCGAGTGCGCGAGGCGGGGGTCTATTCCGAAATCGCCCCCTTCACGCAGGCCGAAGCCGCGTTCCACCGGATGAAGCCCAAAGGTATCATCCTGTCAGGATCGCCCGCCAGCGTGCCTGATGACGGTAGCCCGCGCGCACCGCAGGTGCTGTTCGATGCGGGTTTGCCGATCCTCGGCATTTGTTACGGCCAGCAGGTCATGACCCACCAGCTGGGCGGCGAAGTCCGGCCGGGGCATGAAACGGGAGAGGGCGGTGAATTCGGCCGCGCCTTCCTGACCGTCACCGGCGAATGCGCGTTGTTCGACGGCTTGTGGGACGTGGGAACACGCCACCAGGTGTGGATGAGCCACGGCGACAAGGTGACGCAGTTCGCCGAAGGGTTCGAAATCGTCGCCACATCGGACGGTGCGCCCTTTGCGGTGATCGCCGATGAAGCTCGGCGGTTCTATGGCACCCAGTTCCACCCAGAGGTCGTCCACACGCCCGACGGCGGCAAGCTGATTGCCAATTTTGTGCGCCATGTCTGCGGCCTCAAAGGCGATTGGACGATGGCCGAATTCCGCAAGACCAAGATTGCCGAAATCCGCGCGCAGGTGGGCGACAAGCGGGTGATCTGCGGGCTTTCCGGCGGGGTCGATTCGGCGGTGGCAGCGGTGCTTATCCACGAGGCGATCGGCGACCAGCTGACCTGCGTTTTCGTCGACCACGGCCTGATGCGCATGAACGAGGCAGAGCAGGTCGTGACGCTGTTCCGCGATCACTACAACATTCCGCTGGTGCACGTGGAGGCGGAGGAACTGTTCCTTGGCGGGCTTGCCGGCCTCACGGATCCGGAAGCCAAGCGCAAGTTCATCGGCAAGACCTTTATCGATGTGTTCGAGACCGAGGCGAAAAAAGTCGGCGGTGCCGAGTTTTTGGCTCAGGGCACGCTTTATCCCGATGTGATCGAGAGCGTCAGCTTCACCGGCGGGCCGAGCGTTACGATCAAAAGCCACCACAATGTCGGCGGGTTGCCGGAACGCATGAACATGGCGCTGGTCGAACCCTTGCGCGAATTGTTCAAGGACGAAGTGCGCGATCTGGGCCGCGAATTGGGCCTGCCCGATGTCTTCGTCGGCCGCCACCCCTTCCCCGGCCCCGGTCTTGCGATCCGCATTCCCGGCGAAGTCACCAAGGAGCGCTGTGACATTCTGCGCAAGGCCGACGCGATCTATCTGGAAGAAATCCGTAATGCGGGCCTGTATGACGCGATTTGGCAGGCGTTTGCGGTGCTGCTGCCGGTCAAGACCGTCGGCGTTATGGGTGACAGCCGTACCTATGATTCGGTCTGCGCCCTGCGCGCGGTTACTTCGACCGACGGGATGACCGCGGACGTGTTCCCCTACGACGCCGGATTCCTGACCCGCGTGGCGACCCGCATCGTCAACGAAGTGAAGGGCATCAACCGCGTGGTTTACGACTATACATCGAAGCCGCCGGGCACGATCGAGTGGGAATGAGGCGCCACTGGCAATAAAACTTGCCCGCTCATGATTATATATGCGTAACTTCGCAGTTTTGATGAGTGGCGCAACTTTACACTCGACCGGCAGTCATTTGGCCGCAGGCCACGTTTTATTTTCCGAAAAACGCGAACCTCTCTCGGAACCGCTTCCAGTTCTGATCGTCTAGCCGCTTAGTGCGCGCTGCGTGCGCGGTCTGAAGGGCAGGCCGTCCGAGGGGGATGCTTCGAGATGGCTGCCGATTTTCTGCTGCAACCGGTGATCCTGTTCTTCCTGCTGGGGGTGCTTGCCGCTCTGGTGCGGTCCGATCTTGCTGTCCCTGAAGCGGTCGCAAAGACCATCGCGCTCTACCTGATGATGTCGATCGGCCTGCGCGGCGGGATCGAAGTTGCGGAGACCGGTCTGACAACGGAAATGGCGATTGCCGGTGCCTGCGGGCTCGGCCTGTCGCTGCTCTTGCCGCTGCCGGCCTTTGCGCTGTTGCGCCGTTTCGGACAGCTCGACCAGACCAATGCCGCCGCCGTCGCGGCGCATTACGGATCGGTCAGCGTGGTGACGTTTGCGGCCGGTTCCGAAGTTCTCAGGGCCGCCGGAATGGCGCCTGCCGGGTTCATGGTGGGGGTGCTGGCATTGATGGAAACGCCTGCGATCCTGACCGGCCTGTGGCTCGCGCGCCGCACCGGCCCCGACAGCTTGGCGCCGCGCGGGGGATTGCTGCACGAAACCCTGTTCAACGGATCGGTGGTGCTGCTGGTGGGTAGCTTCGTGATCGGGGTGATCGCGGGCAAGGGCGGCTTTGTCCCGATTGCGCCGGTGTTCGACACCCTGTTCAAGGGTATCTTGTGCCTGTTCCTGCTGGACATGGGACTGATCGCGGCGCGGCGGTTGATGGATCGCCGGGCGCTGACGTGGCGCACCGTGTCGCTTGGCATTGCCCTTCCCGTGTTGAACGGCACTTTGGGCGTGGCTCTGGCGCTGGCCGTGGGACTGGACGCGGGCTCGGCAGCGGCGTTGGGCATTTTGGCCGGAAGCGCCAGCTACATCGCCGTGCCTGCGGTTATGCGCCTTGCCCTGCCGCAGGCGGACCCCGGCCTTTACCTCGGCATGAGCCTTGCCGTCACCTTTCCGTTCAATATAACCATGGGCATCGTCTATTATCGCTGGCTTGCCATGCAGCTTGTTCAGGTGTTCGCCCCATGAGTTCCATGACCCGCCTTCGCCGCATCGAGGTGCTGGCCGACGAGCCGCTGATCCCCGCGCTGGAACGGCTTGCCGGGATGGCGGGCATCCATAATCACACCCTGCTGCCGACGCTGGGCGGGATGGGGCAGCATGGCCGCTGGCGCGACGATCAGCTGTCAGGCGCGACGGCCAAGATCATGCTGCTGGCGATCACCACGCCGGCCAAAGCGGATCATTTCGTCGATCTCATCAGCCCCATGCTCGAACCGCACAGCCTGCTGTTGTTGCTGAGCGATGTTGACGTGGTGCGCGGCCCGCACTTCGAGTAGCGATGGCACGCGGATCGGTTGATCCGCCCCTTCCACGGACGCGATAAATCGAATATCGCACGCGGCCGCACTACCCGATGAGAGGTCTCGATCCGTGATGCCCACCATTCGCCTGTCCACCCTGCGCCCGCTGGCCTTTGCCGCTGCATTTGCGCTGGGCCTTGCTGCCTGTGCGGAGCAGCCGGCCAAGGTGCCGACTGATGCCCCGAGCGTGCCTGCGCCCGTGACGGACGGCGCGTGGGCGCTGGATCCGGCCGGTTCGCGCCTCGCCTATGTCAGCATCAAGGCGGGTGAGGTGGCCGAGACCAACCGCTTTGACACGCTTTCCGGCCGCGTGGCCGCCGATGGCACCGCCACGCTCGATATTGATCTGGCCTCGGTCAACACCGGGGTGGATATCCGCAATGAACGGATGCGGGAGATTTTCTTCGGTGTGGCCGATAATCCCAAGGCGACCGTCACGGCCAAGCTGGATCCGGCGGCCTTTGCCAGGCTAGAAGTCGGCCAGTCGCTGACCCGGGCCTTGACGGCCAATGTGACGATCAAGGGCGCGTCGAGCGATGTCGAGACAGAAGTGCTTGTCACCCGCGTCGCCGATGACCGCGTGACCGTGGTGCCGACGGCGCCGGTGATCATCTCGACCGATATGTTCGGCCTGACCGACGAATTGGGCGAATTGCGTGCGGTGGCGCAGTTGCCGTCGATCACCCCTGCGGTGCCGGTGACCTTCAACCTGTCGTTCAGGCGCGGCTGATGCGAGCATCTGGCTGGGCCAGTGCCCAGCATCGCTTGCACACTTGCGGTCAGCGCCGCATCGCCCGGCAGCGGCCCTTGCAGCAACGTGCCGGCCGCGCCCGTCGCAACGACAATTACGGTAGGCAGGGCGGCGGTTTGCAGGGCGGACAAATTTCCTCGACGGTCTGACGCTACGACATCGCGCCCTTCGTGCATGCCCCCTCAAAAGCAGGCTTGAAAGCGACGCGCAACTCGGCTTGTCTCGGAGGTGAATTCATATGCCCACGGGAGAGAACACGCCATGAAAACCGCGATCACCGAAATGTTCGGCATCCAGCACCCCATCATCCAGGGGGGCATGCACTATGTCGGGTTTGCCGAGATGGCCGCTGCCGTCTCCAATGCAGGCGGCCTTGGGATCATCACCGGGCTGACGCAGGGCACGCCCGAAAAGCTGGCGAACGAAATCGCGCGCTGCAAGGACATGACCGACAAGCCCTTCGGCGTGAACCTGACGATCCTCCCCACCCTGACCCCGCCCGACTTTCCGGGACTGGTCAAGGCGATCATTGATGGCGGGGTGAAGGTGGTGGAGACGGCGGGGCGCAACCCGGTCGATCTGCTGCCGCCTTTGAAGGACGCCGGGATCAAGGTGATCCACAAGTGCACCTCGGTGCGCCATTCCTTGAAGGCGCAGGACATCGGCTGCGATGCGGTGAGCGTCGATGGGTTCGAATGCGGCGGGCACCCAGGGGAAGATGATGTGCCCAACTTCATCCTGTTGCCGCGCGCGGCGGATGAACTGGAAATCCCCTTCGTCTCCAGCGGCGGCATGGCCGACGGGCGCAGCCTTGTGGCTTCGCTGGCGATGGGCGCGCAGGGGATGAACATGGGCACCCGCTTCATCGCCACCAAGGAAGCCCCCGTGCACGAGAACGTGAAGCAGGCGATCCTTGCGGCGAGTGAACTCGACACGCGGCTGGTGATGCGCCCGCTGCGCAACACCGAACGCGTGCTGACCAACTCGGCGGTCGAGCGCCTGATCGAGAAGGAAAAGGCCCTGGGCGCTGCGATCACCTTCGAGGACATCGTCGAGGAGGTTGCGGGAGTTTACCCTGCGATCATGATGGAGGGCGAGATGGACAAGGGCGCGTGGAGCTGCGGCATGGTCGCCGGGCTGATCCACGATATCCCGACCTGCAAGGAGCTGATCGACCGTATCATGCTCCAGGCCGAGGAGATCATCGCCCGGATGCAGGCGATCTCGCGCGCCTAAGGGCAATAATTTAGGCATCTCCCCACATCCTACAGTGTGCTGCCCTGCAAATTCCTGACAGGGGGTTCGATGGATGTGTCAGCAGGTCCCGCGGCGCTGATTGATCTTCACGCCGAAATTACGGCCCATCGCCGCACCCAGCCGGTGCTGGCCGCGGTGGATGCTGACGCGCTCTCCGGCACCAGCGTGCAGGGAGGCTTTACGCGTCAGCCCTCGGCCGGCGCAGCCGCGGCGCGGGTGTAGGGGACGAAGTCTTCAAAGAACACCGCGCCGGTGAAGATGCCGTTCACCGGGTCGATCGTGGTCAGGATGTCGAACCGGCACAATTCGGTGGCGCTGAAACGGTTTGTCACCAGCGCATCACGATCGTTGATCCGCTCCGGATCGCGGGTGCGCTGGACGAAGATCCTGTTGCCCCGACCATAGACATAGGCGGTGCCGGAGATGGTCTGCATCCGCTGGCTGGGCATTGATCGGATGCAGCGCAGCGGCTCACCGGCGACACGCCCCTCAAGCAGCTTGGCAAGCTGCGTCTCGCCCTTAGTCACCGGAGCAGGAACGTCGGCGCCGAGGTCGCCCGGCGGCGCGGCGGTGTCATTGCCCGCCACCAGCGGCGTGAGCGGCAGGCTGGCCAACGCCAGCGCGGCAGCGGCAAAGGCGGTTGCAGAGGGCAGGTGCGGCATGATCGATCTCCGAATCGTGACGTCCATCGTCACACCACACCGCGCCTTAACAGGCGCTGAGCGCGTGCCGGACAGCGTCCGCGGCGATCAACGCTGCGCAGGGCTCGCGCCGGAAGCAACATCCGGCAAAATGGCCTGATCCGCACCATCGGCAACTCCGCCGCGAAGCACGAAGCGCCGGTCGCAATAGCCGCAATCGACATAGCCGCGTTCGTCAATTTCCAGGAACACACGCGGGTGGCCCAGTGCCGCCGGGCGGTAGCCCGCACCGGCGCGGATGCCGCTGGCGCCGTCGCAACTGACGCGGTGATGATCGACCAGCAGGGTTTCAGGAGGAGGAATGTTCATGGCGTCTGCCGATACAGGCCACGCGGGCCGAGTTCAATTGCCTTTGCAGCAGGCTTTGCCTAGTCCAGCGTCATGTCTTCAGAGCCCGCCATCCGCATCGATAACCTCGTCAAACGCTATGCCCCCGCCAAGGGTGCAAAAGGCACCATGACCGAAGGCAAACTGGCGCTTGGCGGGGTGAGCTTCGATGTGCCGCAGGGCTCGATCTTCGGCCTGCTCGGCCCCAATGGCGCGGGCAAATCGACGCTGATCAACATCTTGGCCGGGCTGGTAAACAAGACATCGGGCGCGGCCGAAATCTGGGGTTTCGACATCGACCGGAACCGTCGCAATGCCAGCCGATCAATTGGGATCGTGCCGCAGGAAATCGTCTTCGATCCGTTCTTCACGCCTTATGAAGTGCTGGAAAATCAGGCCGGTTTCTATGGCATCCCCGCCGCCCTGAGGCGCAGCGAGGCGCTGCTGGAAGCGGTGCGGCTGGCTGACAAGCGCAATGCCTATGCCCGCACGCTGTCAGGCGGGATGAAGCGGCGACTGCTGGTGGCCAAGGCGATGGTGCACTCCCCGCCGATTCTGGTGCTGGACGAACCCACCGCCGGGGTCGATGTCGATCTGCGCCGCCAGTTGTGGGAACTGGTCAGCGATTTGAACCGCGAAGGCGTGACCGTGGTGTTGACCACCCACTACCTCGAAGAGGCAGAGGAACTGTGTGACCGCATCGCGATCATCAATCACGGCCAGCTGATCGCCAACAAGCCGACCCGCGAACTGGTCGACATGGCGCGTGAAAAGATCGTCGCGGTCACCGCCGCCGATGATCTGGCCGCCGCGCCGGCGCACGAAGCCTTCGCCAAGGTCGAATGGGACGGGGCCCGTGCGGTCGAGGTGACGTATGACAAGGATCGGCTCAGCGCTGGGCAGGTGCTCGCAATCCTGCAAAATCAGGGTCTGACGATCGAGGACGTGATCACCCGCGAAGCCGATCTGGAAGATGTCTTCGTTCAGCTGACGGGGGCCGCCGCATAGCAATCCCGAGGCTTGCCCCGACTGCGATTGCACGCCATGGCTGGGCGATGGCGATGGAAGAAGCATTGCGGCAGCCGCACGATGTGCTGGTGATCGGATCGGGCGCAGCGGGGCTGACGGCGGCATTGGCGCTGGCTGAAACCCGGCGGGTGCTGGTGCTGGCCAAAGGTTCGCTTACCGGCGGATCGACCGCTTGGGCGCAGGGCGGGATCGCCGCTGTGCTCGACACCGGCGACACCTTTGAAAACCACGTGCGCGATACGATGGTGGCGGGCGCTGGCCTCAATGACCTCGCCACGGTCGAATTCGTGATCGAGCGTGCGCCGCAATCCATCGACCGATTGTGCGAACTGGGCGTGCCGTTCAACCGCGATGCCGACAGCCTCCACCTGACGCGCGAGGGCGGCCATTCGCACCGCCGGATCGTCCATGTCGACGATGCGACCGGCTGGGCGGTGCAATCGGCGCTGGTCAAGGCGGCGGAGGCCCATCCCAACATCACCCTGCTGCCGGGGCGCACGTGCATCGACCTCATCACCGATCGTCACCGCGAAGCGTTCTCCGCCGCGGGCCGCGTGTGGGGCGTCTATGCGCTCGACGAGGCGACCGGCCGGGTCGAACGCCACACCGCCCGCGCCACGATCCTTGCCACCGGCGGGGCGGGGCGGGTCTACCAGTTCTCGACAGCCCCGCGCGGCGCGACGGGGGATGGCATCGCGATGGCTTGGCGAGCGGGCGCGCGTGTCTCCAACATGGAGATGATGCAGTTCCACCCGACTTGCCTCTACAACCTCGACGTCAAGAACTTCCTCATCACCGAGGCCGTGCGGGGCGAGGGCGGGCATCTGCTCCACCCCGAAACCGGGCGCCGCTTCATGGTCGACTATGATCCCGAGCGCATGGAGCTGGCCCCGCGCGATGTGGTGGCCCGCGCGATCGATGACCAGATCAAGCGCTTCGGTCTCGATTGCGTCCATCTCGATATCAGCCACCAGCCCGCCGATTTCGTGAAGGGCCACTTCCCGACCATCCATGACAAGCTGATGCGTCTCGGCATCGATATGACGAAGCAGCCGATCCCGGTCGTCCCGGCGCAGCATTACACCTGCGGCGGCGTGGTGGTCGGCCTCGACGCGCGCACCGATGTGCCGGGGCTGTGGGCCGCGGGCGAATGCACCGAAAGCGGCCTCCACGGCGCAAACCGGCTGGCGTCCAACAGCCTCCTCGAATGCTTCGTCTTCGGAGAGGCCGCCGCGCAGGACATCCTCGCCCGCTGGGACACGCTGGAAGCGCCGCCTGCGATCCTGCCGTGGGACGAAAGCCGTGTGACCGACTCCGATGAGGAGGTCGTCATCAAGCAGAACTGGACCGAAATCCGCCGCTTCATGTGGAACTATGTCGGCATTGTGCGCACCACCAAACGTCTGGAACGCGCCGCCAGCCGCATCGAACTGCTGAAACGCGAGGTCGAGGATTATTACGGCGCCTTCCGGGTGACGACTGACCTGATTGAACTTCGCAACCTGCTCCAGTCGGCGGAACTGATCGTCCAAAGCGCCCTGCGCCGCAAGGAAAGCCGCGGGCTGCATTACACCCTTGATTACCCCGATATGGCGGATGAAGCGCGCGATACGGTGCTAGTGCCTTAAGCTCTACGGCACCGGGGGGATCCGTTCAGATGTCTCCCGGTTGAAGGGCGCAAAAGGCACAATGCTTTTTGGCAGGCGAGCCTCTGAATGAATTCCATCAAGCCTGAATGACGAATGGCACCATCCCATAAAAGGAAGGTGCCATCGTCATTCAGGCTGACCACGACGAGCCAGCCAGTTGCTCAGCGACTTCGGTGCTACTCCGCAGCCTCAGCCCCAAACAGCCCAGCCTGGGCCACCACGCTGTCGTCCTCGTTCACAGCCTTCGCCTTCTGGCGGCTGTCGAAGCTCGACCACACGGTGTTCCAGTCACCGCGCGTGGCACCCTTCGAATATTCCGTCGCGCGGGTTTCGAAGAAGTTCGCGTGCTCGACGCCGTTCAGCAGCGGCGCGAGCCACGGCAGGGGGTGTTCCTCGATCATGTAGATTTCCTGCAGGCCCAGCTGCTTCAGGCGCCAGTCGGCGATGTAGCGGATGTAGCGCTTGATCTCCTTGGCGCTCATGCCGTTGATCGGGCCCATTTCGAAGGCGAGGTCGATGAAGTTGTCTTCCAGACGCACGGTCTTCTGGCAGATGTCGATCAGGTCTTCCTTCACCGACTTGGTGAGGCACTGGCGTTCCTCGCAGAAGGTGTGGAACAGCTTGATGATGCCTTCGCAGTGCAGCGATTCGTCGCGCACCGACCAGCTGACGATCTGGCCCATGCCCTTCATCTTGTTGAAGCGCGGGAAGTTCATCAGCATGGCAAAGCTGGCGAACAGCTGGAGCCCTTCGGTGAAGCCGCCGAAGGCTGCCAGCGTGCGGGCGATGTCTTCATCCGTATCGACGCCGAACTGGTTCAGGAAGTCGTGCTTGTCCTTCATTTCCTCATATTCGAGGAAGGCGGAGTATTCGCTTTCGGGCATCCCGATGGTGTCGAGCAGGTGCGAATAGGCTGCGATGTGCACCGTTTCCATGTTCGAAAACGCGGCGAGCATCATCTTCACTTCGGTCGGCTTGAACACCCGGCCGTAGTTTTCGTGATAGCAGTTCTGCACCTCGACATCGGCCTGGGTGAAGAAGCGGAAAATCTGGGTGAGCAGGTTGCGCTCGTTCTCGGTGATCTTCTGCGCCCAGTCGCGGCAATCTTCGCCCAAGGGCACTTCTTCGGGCATCCAGTGGATCTGCTGCTGACGCTTCCAGAAGTCATAGGCCCAGGGGTACTGGAAGGGCTTGTAGGTGTTGCGGGCTTCGAGAAGCGACATGGGCGGATACTCCGGTCAGAAGGTCAATATAGCAGATACGGCGCGCGGAGCGCTGTGGATTCAATTGGCGTCAGGGCGCGTAGGCGACGAGGACGTAGATGCAGAACGGCATGAACATCGAAACCATCGCCACGTGGATCATCGCAGCGTTGCGCGAATGGCCTTCGACATTGCGGCGCAGTTCGCGCCAGGCGTTGAAGGCGAAGACGGCGCAGACCACGAGGCCGAAGATTCCCATTCCGAACGGCAGGTTCATTTTTATTCTATCCCCTTGTCACCCCGGGATCGGACAATCGCGCCGGGCCATGAGGCCGAGATACGCGGATCGCCGGGATCTGGATTGAAGCGCGGCAGGATGGGGCAAGACCCCGCTGCCGCGCCTCGTCCGGCAGCGCTTATTGGCAGCTCAGGCATTCCTCGTAATCGGTCTCGGCGCTGAGTTCGATCTTGGGAGCTTCCGAGGTGTTGTCCGCCTCCACCCCACCGACGAAGCCGGCGCGCTGCACGGACTTGGAGCGGAGGTAATACAGCGACTTGATGCCGCGTTCCCACGCCTGATAGTGCAGCATCATCAGGTCCCACTTGTCGACATCGGCCGGGATGAACAGGTTCAGCGACTGGGCCTGATCGATATAGGGCGTGCGGTCGGCAGCGAATTCGAGCAGCCAGCGCTGGTCGATTTCGAAGCTGGTCTTGTAGACCGCCTTTTCCTCTGGCGTCAGGAAGTCGAGATGCGCCACCGATCCGCCGCGCTCGAGGATCGAGTTCCAGACATTGGTCGAGTTCTTGGACTTCTTCTCCAGCAGCTTTTCAAGGTACGGATTGCGCACGATGAAGCTGCCCGACAGGGTTTTGTGGGTGTAGATGTTCGCCGGGATCGGCTCGATGCAGGCGCTGGTGCCGCCGCAGATGATGCTGATCGACGCGGTCGGCGCGATCGCCATCTTGCAGGAGAACCGCTCCATCGCGCCCATGTCGGCGGCATCTGGGCAGGGCCCGCGTTCCTGAGCGAGCAGCATCGAAGCCTCGCACGCCTTGGCGTGGATGTGCTTGAACATCTGCAGGTTCAGCGCCTTGGCCATCGCGCTTTCAAAGGCAACGCCCTTCTGCTGGAGGTAGGAGTGGAAGCCCATCACCCCGAGGCCGACGCTGCGTTCACGCTCGGCGGAGTATTTGGCGCGGGCCATCTCGTCGGGCGCGCGGTCGATGTAATCCTGCAGGACGTTGTCGAGGAAGCGCATAACGTCCTCGATGAACTGCTTGTCACCCTTCCACTCTTCCCAGGTTTCGAGGTTGAGCGAGGACAGGCAGCACACCGCCGTGCGGTCATTGCCGAGGTGGTCGATGCCGGTCGGCAGGGTGATTTCGCTGCACAGGTTCGAGGTCGAGACCTTCAGCCCCAGATCGCGGTGATGCTTGGGCATCATGCGGTTCACGGTGTCGTTGAAGACGATGTAGGGTTCGCCCGTGGCAAGGCGCGTTTCGACGAGCTTCTGGAACAGCGAGCGCGCATCGACTGTCTGCCGCACTGATCCATCGCGCGGGCTGCGCAGCTGGAATTCGGCACCATCACGCACCGCTTCCATGAATTCATCGGTCAGCAGCACGCCGTGGTGCAGGTTCAGCGCCTTGCGGTTGAAATCGCCGCTCGGCTTGCGGATTTCGAGGAACTCCTCGATCTCCGGGTGGCTGACGTCGAGATAGCAGGCCGCCGATCCGCGCCGCAGCGAGCCTTGGCTGATCGCCAGCGTCAGGCTGTCCATCACGCGCACGAAAGGAATGATGCCGCTGGTCTTGCCGTTCAGGCCGACCGGCTCACCGATCCCGCGGACATTGCCCCAATAGGTGCCGATCCCGCCGCCCTTGCTGGCGAGCCAGACGTTTTCATTCCACGTGCCGACGATCCCTTCGAGGCTGTCCTCAACCGAGTTGAGGTAGCACGAAATCGGCAGGCCGCGGTTGGTACCGCCGTTCGAGAGCACCGGGGTGGCGGGCATGAACCACAGGTTCGAGATATAGCCGTACAGGCGCTGGGCGTGGTCCTGATCATCGGCATAGGCATCGGCCACGCGGGCGAACAGATCCTGATAGGTCTCTCCGGGCAGCAGGTAGCGATCGGTCAGGGTGTCCTTGCCGAAATCGGTCAGGCGCGCGTCGCGGGCGTTATCGGTGACGATGGTGAAGCGACGGTCGTTGACCTTCTTGCTGTCAACCGCATCGGCCTTGGCCGCCTCGGCCATGGCGCCCGCAAGCGCCTCGCCCGCCTTTGCGGCGATCAGGACATCGGAGCCGGTATCGGTCGTTTTCATCGTCACAGCCTTTTCTGTTTCACGGGATTTTTCATCCCCAGCAGGCGCGCCCGCATCCAGTTCGTTAATCGCATCCGCCGGCACGTTTTCGCTCGCCTTGAAATCCATCTGAAGCCCCATTTTCCCCCGAATCGGGCCGATGACACAAGAGGTCATGTTCCGATTCTGTTCTATACCGGCGGGTCCACAGATTTACCAACAGGCGTGCCCGTGTCCGGGCGTGCAGGCAGATCGGCTTGTCCCATTTGCGGCGCGTCGCAGACCCGGTGGCCGGAGCGAATCTCCCTCCGTCTGCCCTCTGCGGGGCGGCGGGGATTTCACCAAGGCTTGGGGGTCCGATTAGCACCGAACCACTAGATGATGAATCACCGCGCGACTCCCGTCAACAGCGGTTTAAGCATTTAGTTACCACCGCAGGCGGGTTTGGAGGCGGTCACAGACCCGCGACGCGTGGACCAAGCTTGAGTCGCGAACACTGCAAGCCCCAAATTGAATCTGTGAAGAAATATATGGGGAGTGAATCATTCGAATCCACCCGTGAATCTTTTGCGCGGGCGGAAGCATGATTGTTGCGCGCGGTAAGCCGGGCGGCGCCTCAGAAGGGCGCCTTCGCATCCTCCCGATAGCTGCCCTTAAGCTCCGCGCGCGTGGCCTGCGATTTCGCCTGCAATCCGCGGCACCAGGGCGATCGGCAGATCGTGGCCCCAGCCCGGGATCGTCACCAGCCGCGCGCCTGAGATGTGCCGGGCGGTATCCTCACCCGCTTCCAGCTTCACCAGCGGATCGTCCTCTCCGTGCAGCACCAGTGTCGGCGTGCGCACCTGCGCCAGCCGCGCGCGGCGGCAGCCATCGTCGATGATCGCGGCCAGCTGGCGCGGCAGGCCAGCGGGGTAAACGCTGCGGCGCATCGTGCGCCGCACCCGTTCGCGCTGCACGTCGGGATCGAAGGGGTAGCCGGGGCTGCCGATATTCTTGGCGATATTGAGGCCGTGGGCAATCACCGTCTCCTCGTCCAGCGCGGCCAGCGGAGCAATCAGCGCATCCATTGCGTGCTTTTCCGCCTGCGGCAGCTTGCCATTGCCGGTGGTCGACATGATCGACGTCATGGTCATCAGCCGCTCGCCATGGTGCACCGCCATCAGCTGCACGATCATCCCGCCCATCGACGCGCCGACCACGTGGGCCTTTTCAATCCCCAGCGCGTCCAGCAGCCCGACCCCGTCATCAGCCATGTCCTTGAGGGTGTAGGGCACCTTGGCCGGGAAGCCGATCTTCTTGCGCAGCACCTGCACCGCCAGACCAGGCGCGCGGGCGCCTTCCATCTTCTGCGACAGGCCGATATCGCGATTGTCATAACGGATCACGCGGAAGCCATCGCCGACCAGCGCAGCCACCAGCTCATCGGGCCAAAGCACCATCTGCGCGCCGAGGCCCATGACCAGCAGGATCACTTCGGCATCGGGGCTGCCCTGATCCTCGTAGAAAATCTCGATCCCGGTGTTTGGCGTGATGACGGTTGGCATGGGCGGGCAAGTCCTCTCAGTCGGCCTGCGCGGTTACTTCCACACAGGTCCGGCGATATCGAAGCCGCGCGCGTCCAATTGGTCAAGCACCCCGCCGCTTTCCGCCAACACCCTTAACGGGACGACCGCCAGGGTGGTGCCCTTGGCCGCGCTGGCGTTGGCGATGCTGTCGACCCAGATCGCCCTCAATTCGTTGCCCAAAGTTTCATCCGCCCACGGCCAGCACTGGCCCAGTGCGGCCTCAAGCGGATTATTCATCACCGCGCGGATTTTATAGCGCCGCCAATCGGCCGCGCGCTGCTCGACGATATCGGGGCCGATCTCCACCGCGTCCATGGACGCATCAAGGCAGGCGACATGCGCCGCCGGGGGCGCTTCGGCGAGGTCATCGAGGACATCCTTGCCCCGCAAAGCCGCAGCGCGAGTGGTGGGGATGTCGGCCCTTTCGGCGGCCTTGCGCACGACAACCGACGGCCCATCCACGGTATCACGGTTGAAGCGCAGCTGCTTCCTCAGCATCTCGAAAGCGGTGAACAGGAAGGACTGGCGGCTGTAATCTTCGTCATGTGCCGTGCCGAGTGCGGAGAGCCGCGCCCATTGTCCCGGCGTCAGGTATTCGCTCGCCACGGTCTTGTTCGGCAGTTTCGTGAACTTCGATCCGCTGAAGATCAGCCGCAGCACATCGCCCGGCGAAATTCGGGGCCCCGCGCCAAGGATCACGCGGTCAGCTTCCCGCGTTGCTTCCTCCAGCCGTGCCGGTTCCCAAGGAGTCGTCTTTGGGATCGCCCGGATTTCGCCGACGAGGATCACGGTGCCGGTGGGCGTATCGATCGTCCACATCGGCGCACCGGACCGTTGGGCGGTGACGACGATGGCATTGTCGCCCGGGTTTTCCGCAAGCGCGGGTTCTTGCGCGGCCAACGGCGCGCCCGCAGCCAACCCGGCAAGCGGTGCGATAAAAAGCGTAAGCGCGCGGCGGCGCAATGATCCCGGTGATGTCATGTCCATACCCGTCAGTAGGTTAACGTAAATGCGCGGGCATTCCAGCGAATTTGACCGCGATCAAATGCCGCAGCGGCGGGCGGGCCTAAGCAGGGGTGGTCAAACACAGGAGAGCCGAATGTCCGCACACACCCCACACGAACTGGCCGACACCTTCCCCGAAGCTGCCGCCGCGCTGCACCGGCTTAAGCTAGCGAATGCGCATTTTGCCCAGCTGGCCGAACGGCACCATGTGGTGAACCGGACGATCCACCGCATCGAGACCGAAGTCGAAGCGGCGGGTGACGAACGGCTTGAGGCGCTGAAGAAGGAGCGGCTCAACCTGCTCGATGAAATAGCCGCTATGTTGGGACAGCCGCCCGCCAGTTAGAGCTTTCGCGGGCGGGGCACCAGGCGATGTTCGGCTCGCAACGCCTTCAGGCGGTTCCGTCTTCGCGCGGAGTGGATCGGCGGTCGGCGCCCGCAGGATCATTGGCGGATGTTGTGCTGTCCTTATCGCCCATAAGCACCTG
>ERZ1022756.120-NODE-120-length-28377-cov-24.108290_pt1 | contig 28377 bp, 31 predicted proteins | sample MGYA00520902_ERZ1022756 | MGnify/ENA primary metagenome ERZ1022756 (study PRJEB33162, sample SAMN09537601) | freshwater metagenome | isolation source: freshwater | place: Canada:Alberta | collected 2017-07 | study: EMG produced TPA metagenomics assembly of the...
TCTAGTTCCGACATGATTTTCCAAGTCTAAGTCAGGAGCATAATTGTCAGGTGCCTGCAAACACCAAGGACTTCAAGATCTCGAGCTTGAGCTTTCCAGTATTCACCCCCTCACTGCTATTTGGCATCGGTGAAGGCAGCCTTCTTCCAATCATTCCTGCCAGCGCCCAAGCGCTCGGGGCGAGCCTTCCCACCGCAGGAATCATCACGGGTTTAGTAATGGTTGGAACCCTTGCAGCAGACATTCCTGCAGCAAGGCTTATCAACTCAATCGGCGAACGCAAAGCAATGCTTTCGGCAGCAGCTGTTGGAAGCGTTGGAGTTTTTGTCTCTTTGCTTTCCACAAATTTGTGGATGCTTGGTCTTGGAATGTTTTTGCTGGGTGCTAGCGTTTCAGTTTTTGCGCTAGCTAGACATTCGTTTCTAACGGAGGCCGTTCCTTACTCGCATCGCGCGAGATCGCTTTCAATTCTTGGCGGAGTATTTAGAGCAGGACATTTCTTCGGCCCAATGATTGGTGCACTACTGATAACACTTTTCGACGTTCGGGCCGTTTACTGGAACGCTGTCATTTTCTGTGCTTTGGCAGCGCTGGTTTTGGTGTTTGTAAAGCCAGATCTAATGCCGAATACTCCAGGAACAAAGCCGGGTGCGACTTGGATGGTCGCCAAGAGAGAATCCAAAAAGCTTGCAACATTGGGGGTTGTTTCTGCGATTATGGGCGGTCTTCGAACAGCTCGAATTGTTGGACTACCGCTTTGGGCATTGCACATCGGTTTATCTCCGGCAGCTACCGCTCTATACATGGGTATAGCAGGCGCACTTGATCTTGCGCTTTCTTACACATCAGGACAAATCATGGATCGATTCGGACGGCGCTGGTCAGCTCTTCCAACATTGCTCGGGCTTTCCTTTACCTTTTCACTTCTTACCTTGGCAACTGACGCAACTACTTTCCTGGCCGTGGCACTTGTAATGTCACTTGCCAACGGAGTTGGTAGCGGAATCATCCTGGTAATCGGATCCGATTTAGCACCCAAGGGGGAAAGAAACGAGTTCTTGGCTTCATACCGACTCTTGGTAGATGCAGGTGTTGCAGCTACGCCAATTCTTATCTCACTCACCACAGCCGTATTCGGTCTAGCCACTGCGATGTTTACCCTTACAGGCGCGGGGATAATTGGAGCAGCAATGGCTCACCGTTATCTTCCTCGACGAGCCAAAGCTTCCGAGCAGACTCTGCCAATTTCAGAAAACATGTAGTTTGCAAATATCGGCATTGAGCTACTACATAACCTGACTCGAACTGTTCGCAAATCAACCGAAGAAGCTTCTACTAGTTCAACTTGATGAAGTCCCCTAAGCGGAGCTAGTTCGAGCCAGCGCCTAGCCAGAGGGGTAAGAGCCTGCGAGAGGTCCCCTTTGGCGTCAATCAAGACTGCAATTGCGGTTGACTCAGCAACGGTTGTTAGTCGACGCTCAGTCAAATACAGACTTCCCGAAGCCAATATCGCTAGCACTGAGGTAAGTGAAAGCATCGCCAAACCTATTCCCATAGGTGCCAGTGAACCCTGTTGATTTAGATCAGAATCGCGAAGCTGCGTACGCAACGATATCTCCATATCTGACTTCAATGCGCGCGGTGGTGTTTGGTTCCAGGCAGTTCGGGTTAGGGGTGCACCATAAATTCCAGCTCACTCGCTCCGGTGCAATTCCAAACTCTTTTGCAATTTCAACTGCAACTGCTTGAGTACTTTCTCTGACAGGCCACAATGAGTGAGCGCGTAGTGCGTGTCTTGCGATTGATTCCACGGCGAAGCTTTGCTGCTGGGTGGAAACGGCAAAGGTGGCAAACATCAGAATAGGAATCTGAAGCATGAGGCCAAATCCAATTAGATCTACAATCGCCGAGCCTTGCTCGGAAAACAGGTTAGTACTCGTTCTCACGCGTGGCCACCGAAGAGACGCTCAATAGGTTGCTCCCAGGAAAAAAGGTGAGCCCCAAAGTTGACACCAGTTTCACTGATTCAACACTGCCGATTTTGGAATGGCTTCCAGAAACATCTACTCTCAATCCTGGTCCGAGCGCAGCAGCCACTAATTTCTTGGTCTTTGCTATTCCCGAAGCTATGTCTTGATCGGCCAGTGCGGCATACCTTGCTCCTTCAATAGTGGAATCAAGAAGCACCACTCGAGCGTAGGAACCGAAGGTAATGGATGTGGTTGCTACAAAAATCGCCAACATTGGGAATGCAACTAAGACAAAATCGGTGATGGCAGAACCATCAGAGCTAGAAGCTGACCACACGGTTCATCGCCTGCTGAAAAACTCCCTGAAGGGCAGGCCCTGCGAAGGACCACATCACTACAACTAACCCAGCTGTCATGAGGGTAATCAGTACCCAACCCGGAACGTCACCGGTCTCGTCGCGAAATTGTTTGTCGATCATTTGTTTTCTCCTTATTTTCTAGATGAATCCGAAATTCAATAACTCAAGACTTGGATAAATGGCAAACAGCACAGTGATTGGAAGGATCAGAAAAACAAGGGGAATTAGCATTCTGGTTTCGTTTTTGCCGGCCTGCTTCAAAAGCCGACTCTTGATTTCCTCACGTACGCTCACCCCTTGTTCACTAAGCATTTGGGCTAAGGGCGTTCCTCGCTCAAGCGCGAGTGAGACCTTGTTTACAAACTCCGATACTTGCGGGTGAGGTAGCGCCTTTGACACTTGCTGAATTTCGCTGCCAAAGCCGGCTCCAAGTTCAACGGCTTTTAGGACTTTTGTTAGTTGCTCTGCTAAATCCCCACTGGAGTGCGGAATTACTGTTGCGAAGCTCCGATAGATTCCATTGCCTGCCTTCAGGCTTACTACCAGCAAGTCGATGATCTCCGGAAGTTCAAAGAGCGCGCGTTCTAGCCTTGATGAATTCTCTGAACGAACTTGATTAAGTAGCAAAAGCCCTGCTGTTCTAAATTTGCCTTTGGTTGTGGGCTTGAATTCAAGAGGCTTGATGCTCAAACGAGAAGATAAGTTGCTGTGGCTGTTTAGCTGAACCTTGGAAAGCAATCCACCGACACCAAGGCCAAACACTGCGGCAAACAGGAATTCCAAATTCATTGTGTGAGCACTCTTCCTGGTTTAGAAAGTGAACCCAACAAACCAACCATTCGATAGGCAATCAGTGAAACCAGCAGCCCGATAACCAGTACACCCGTTCCCTCTGCAGTGTTGTAGATGGCAACGTTCTCGGAACGTGCTGCCAAAGTTGCAACAACTATCCAAGGTGCAACGATTGCGAGTTTGGCTGTTCCGCTCACCCACCCCTGTTTCGAATCAAGTTCTGCCCAGAGCGCAATTTCAGCTCTTGTCCGCAGGGCTTGAGAGCGCAGTGAATCCAGGTATCCAACGCCACCTGATTTATGAACGATTCGAATCAGTTCAACAAATCTGTCCGCCTGAATTTGCCCTAGTTGAGACTTAAACCAATCCAAGGACTGATCCATGCCAAAACCGGAATCAATCCGCTGTACCAATCCTTGAAAAGAAGGTCGGATTCTGAGTGGACCGTTTCTGGCAACCTCCTCTAGTGAATCTACGATTCCAAAGCCGCTGCTAGAGGCGGATTGCAGTGAATCGAGCACCTCGGGCCACAACTTTGCGAGCTGATCACTTCTTTTTCTTGCCCGAAGCCGCAAAGCTTCAAGGCTTGTTCCAATTGTTGCCAGGGCGCTAAAAATCGTGAGGCCTAAAACCTCAAAGCTCAACTGCACCCAACTGGAGAAAAGTAGCGTCGATGAGATTACGAGAAATAGAACTTGGACTGGGGAGTATCTGGCTAGCCCCGCCGCTTCAAGCATCAGGCGAAGAGTTCTCATTTCGCAACCGAAACAACATCAATAGTTGATGTGCTCTGATTCCAGTTCACGCTTGCGATTTCTTCAACAACGCGTTCACCGGTAGGGAGCATTCGGCAGTGAACTACTAGATCTATACAAGAACCAACCGTGGGATTCACGAATGCAGAGGTTATGTTGCTCCCAGCCAATAGCGGCAAGGTGCAAAGCTTTGCAATTGCATCAGATGCGGAGTTTGCGTGGATAGTGCACAATCCAGGCAAACCCGAGTTCAGCGCAATAAGTAGGTCAAAGCTCTCTGCCTGTCTAACTTCTCCAACAACAATTCGGTCTGGCCTCATTCGAAGTGCTTCTTTTACCAGTCTTCGAAGAGAAATTTCCCCGATTCCTTCGAGGTTTGGTTGCCTGGTCTGCATGGCGACCCAATCCTTGCCTTGGAATCTGATTTCAAATGTTTCTTCGACCGAGACAATTCGGTCGGTTTGACTCACCTCATTCAAAAGAGCACAAAGCATTGTGGTCTTGCCGGCTTGGGTGGCACCGGAAACCAAAATGTTTCTCCCTTGCCTTATCTGCTCGGATAGAAATTCTGCCTGAAACTTGTTTATCGAACCGATTTGCGCAAGATTTTCCAGTGAGTAAATCTGAGTTGGAAATTTTCTAATGTTGATGCTCCAGTTGCTTCTGGTTATATCTGGAATAACAACATGCAGTCTTGAGCCATCTTCTAGCGAGGCATCAACAAATGGTGATGATCGATCGAGTCTTCTACCGGTATTTCTAAGCATCTTTTCAACCAGCGTCTGCAGTAGCTCCTGGTCGATGCTTATATCCAATGCAGAGCTCACTCCGGCGCGTGCCACAAATACTTCCGAGTTGCTGTTTAGCCAAATCTCTTCAATTTCCGCGTCATCAAGCAGAGGCTGTAGCGGTCCATAGGCCGAAAGGTGCTGGGCTAACTCGGCCCGGAGCCCAGTCTCTCTAGATGCCAATTCGCCTAGAGGGTCTGCTTCAACCGCTTCATCAAAGACCTCATCAATAGCACGGGATAGCTCCAAGCCCCCCGATACTATTCTTCGTCGGGCAATAGTTGACAGGGCGGAAACCAGTTCGGACAAGCTGCCTCCTTGACTTAGGTCCGGGAAGGCAAGTTTGCCTGCCGGGGAATTTCGGCGGGAGGATTTATCCACAGCGGGAATTGGCTAGACTATTCGAGGAACGCGGAAGTGGCGAAATTGGCAGACGCACTGGATTTAGGTTCCAGCGTTCGAAAGGACGTGTGGGTTCAAGTCCCACCTTCCGCACCAAAGAAAAAAGACCCGCAAACTGCGGGTCTTTTTCATTTAGATGGTCAGTTTTTTACTACTTCAATGCACTAGTTCGAGCAAGCGCCAACTGAGCATTGATAATCCCGCTGCCGCAGCCTCCAAAAAGTGCACAGTTGCTTGTCGGCGCAAATGGCCTAACTGAATCTTGCAAAATCGAACGCACTCGAGCTGGGGTAATCCCTGGTTGCATCGAATACATAAGGGCTACGATTCCAGAAACAACCGGTGCTGCCATGCTGGTGCCCTCGGATAGCCGATAAGACTGCGAGTTACCGGTATCAATCCAAGAAGAAATTATTCCGCCACGTGAATCTGGAGATTCAGTGGATCCAACGTTGAATTCACCGCCCGGTGCTGAAATCAGAACGCCGGTGCCGTAGTTGGAGTAAGTTGCCCGATCCCCTAGCGCTTGTGTAGCGACAACGGTAATCACGCCAGGGCAGTTGCCAGGAAATGACAGTGAAGCTCTACTCTCGTTTCCGGCAGCAACAACAACAGAAATTCCTCTGGAAATTGCGGTGTTAAAAACTGCGGAGTAAGCGCCGCTACAAGGCACTGGCTCTTTTGCTCCCAGCGAAAGATTTATAACCGAAACTGGATATCGATTTTGCGGAACACCATCGATTTTTACCCCTGCGGCCCAGTTCACAGCTTTTATGAGATCTGCGATTGTTCCGCCGTCTTTGCCCAACGCTCTGATTGGTAACACTTTATTGTTGGGGGCAACGCCAGCAGTTCCTAGGAAGTCATGTTCAGCAGCGATGATTCCAGCAACGTGGGTGCCGTGGAAGCTGCTTCCCCCTGCAGTTTCCCCACCCTCATCGTTTGGGTTAGGGTCCTCTGCGTCGCCATCTGCTGCGCTTGCAAGCTCTGAAACAAAGTCATATCCGTAGATGCTGCCGTCAGGATTCCTGGTCAAGCTTTTATCAATTTGCTGGTGAGCCTTGATTCCGGTGTCGATTACCGCAACTACTTTGTCACTGTCTCCCTGGGTGTATCTCCAGGCCGCCGGCATTGAGATACCGTTTCTACCACTGAGATACCACTGCAAAGGAAAGTAAAGGTCACTAACTGCAACAGTCGCGTTTGACGTTGAGCTACCAAGTTCGTTTGTTGCAAAGACTTCCACGGTGTAAGTGGTGTCTGGAATCAATTCCGGGAAGCGGCACCTGGTTGCGTTGCATAAAGAAGTCTCGACCGATTCAATATCAGCTGCCGTAGCAATGGCTCGGTACCGAACCTGGCTAGCAGCATATCCACCTCGGTCAGAGACCGACTGAGCCAGATAAGTGATGTTACCTGGACCCACTCTGGCAGCGGAGGTAATAAAAACAGGCTTCGGTGCAGTTCGGACTAAAGCGGATGCGGTGTTTGAACTTGCACCAACAGTGTTTGTTAGGGACCCATCGTTGGTAATTGCACGGACTCGAAAACGGTAGCTAACGCCAGCCCGGATTCCATCGCTGACAATTACTCGAGTGAAATCGTTTCCAGTATTTGAAATCAGAGTCTGATAGCTGGCTCCATTGTTAGAGGAGTACTGAATGCTGTAACCGACAATTTTCGCTCCGTAGCGATTTGTTGGAGCCTGCCAGGAAAGTCGGATTCTGGCCTTGTCTGGAGTAGCTGAAGTAAAAGCAGATTTTGCAACAAGAGATCTTGGAGCTGAAGCTGGTCGTGCCTGAGTAAGAATCGGGTTTCTCAAAACCGGGCTTCCTGCAGAAGCTTGGTAAGTGGCTAGATTCGGTTCAGCCCAGATAATTCTTCGATCAAGCACCATCCGCTTAATCCAGCTCTTTGCTAATTCCTTATCAACTGGCGAAGAAAGGTTTAGAACAAAAACTCCTCCGCCTAGGTCCTCACTAACTACCTGACCTCGAAGCAAATTGGCACCGGTTGGCTCGCCATTTGGTGCAACTGGGTCTACGCCATCGGCGTACTGAACCAAAACACCAGAAATCTTTTCCGCTGGAGCTTTCACGGCCGCACTAGCGGCTGGAGCAAACCCACTGAGCATTAAAGCGGCAGCGGCAAATGAAGCAAACAATCCCCGAAGGTTCATGACAACAACCTATCAGAGGCTTTTTTGCATCAAGATTGTGCCGAGCCAGCGATCGAACTTAAAGCCAACTTTGGCAAGGTGTCCTTGTCTTTTGAATCCAAACTGCTCGTGCAGACGCACCGAAGAATCAGCTCCGCTATCTGAAATCACAGCAACAACTTCTTTGATCCCGGCCTGCTTGGACAGGACCAAAAGCTGTTCCAACAATTTGGTGCCAACACGTTTTCCAGTAGCTGCGGCCCTCAGGTAAATGCTGTCCTCAACGGTTGTTCGATAAGCAGATTTCTGGCGCCATGGGGCCACGTAGGCAAATCCTAGAATCTCGCCGTTGTCAGATTCGGCGACGATAAACGGAAAGCTCTGTTTGTTGAGATAAGTTAGCTTTTCTTCCCATTGACTAACCTGCATAGTTTGCTCGTCAAAAGTCACCACAGAGTTTTGTATATAGAAGTTGTATATCTCACAGATCGCGAAACAGTCTTTTGCTTCGGCCGCTCTCAGGCTTACGCTAAGCGGCCTGTCAGTATCTTCGCGAAAGCCGCGAGAACGAAAGCGCTTAATCAATCTCCAACGAGATGATGAATCTAGACCCACGCGAGCTCCTAACAAGACCAATCTATCGGGGCCAAGCCTTTAGCCTGTAGGGCTGAATTAACCCGCGTGTAAATCCGCGATCCAAAAAAGCCTCTGGAGGCAGAAAGTGGGCTTGGGTGAGTAGCTTGAACAACCTCGCCCGCAACAATTGCCTGGCTGAGCTTTTTCGCGTGTTCCCCAAGGCTTAGGCACACCAAGTTCTTTGAATCCAACTCTGCAATGACGGCTTGTGTGAAGCTGCTCCATATTTTTGCGTGCGCACCCGCGTCACCGATCTTGGTTGTCAGGGCTGAGTTCAGCAACATCACGCCCTGATTGCTCCAGCGAGATAACTCGCCCGAGTTGGTAGCCTCCGGAATATCGGTAGCTAACTCCTTCATGAGGTTTTTTAGGCTCTGCGGATGCTTGGCCCCACTGGAAACCGCAAATGCCAATCCGCAGGCAACGCCTTGGGTCGGATAGGGATCTTGTCCGATTAGTAGAACCTTTACGGACTCAAAGGGTTGCTCAAATGCCCTCATGACTAATGCCTGCTCTGGGGTTGCATCGGTTTCTGAGCGCAAGCGGTTTTCTATCTCAGTAAGTAGGTCTTTACTGGCGAAAAGCCTGGACTGCCAAGAGGGGTGCATCGCGCTAAAGAACATGTATAAAGGGTATGGCTTCGGTGGTGGCACAATGATTGCATGACGCAGTCAATTCTTGAGCAAGCTCGGCTCATGCTGCCTGAGCTGATTACTCTAAGGCGCAAACTTCACCAGATCCCTGAGTTTGGTCTTGAGCTGCCTAACACCCTAAAAACAATTCTTGATGAAATATCTGACCTTGGTGAGATAACAATCGGAAAATCGATCACTTCCGCTGTGCTTCACATCAAGGGAGATCTTCCGGGGCCAACCGTTTTGCTTCGTGCTGACATGGATGCTTTGGCGGTAATCGAAGACACTGGACTTGAGTACGCATCGACCAATGGTTTTATGCACGCATGCGGTCACGATTTGCACATGGCCATGGGAGTTGGTGCTGCCAAGATTTTGGCTTCCAGAAAATCAGAACTTAAAGGCGAAGTCATAGTCTTTTTCCAGCCGGGAGAAGAAGGTCACCACGGTGCCGACGTGATGATTGAAGAGCAAGCTCTTATGGTTTCTGGGACCAAACCAATACGTGCCTACGGTCTGCATGTGTTTAGTTCATACCCGTCAGGAATGATGGGTTCTAAATCTGGTGCGCTCATGGCTTCAGCGGGCGATCTGCTGGTGACAGTTTCTGGAAGTGGCGGACACGGTTCGATGCCTTGGCTATCTAAAGATCCAATCAGCGTGCTAAACGAGATCATGTCCGCACTGCAAACAATGGTGACAAAACGCTTTAGCGCATTTGATCCAGTGATAGTAAACATTGGCTGGGTAAAAGCTGGAGATCCTGCAACCACAAACGTGATCCCAGAAACCGCATCTTTTGGCGCGACAGTTCGAGTTTTCTCCGAGGAAAACTCCACCAAGCTCAAGCAATACACCCAACAGTTAGTTGAATCTATTGCTTCAGGTTTTGGACTCAGCGCAACCGTCGAATTTACAAGAGCAACCAAAGTGTTAGTAAATGACCCTGCGGCAATTGCCTCGGTTGAGAAGGTAACAAGCGAAGTGTTTGGACCTGGAAGATATATCAATCTCCCAACACCAATTGCTGGCGGTGAAGACTTCGCTTCCATCGTTAGCGAGATACCTGGAGCATTTGTGTTTATGGGTGCTTGCCCGTCGGGAGTTGATCACACTACCGCTGCCACAAACCACTCAAATAAGGCCGTGTTTGATGATTCAGTGCTGGGTGACGGTGCCGCATTACTGGCTTGCCTAGCTATAGACGCACTTAGCTAGATAGGCTTTTTTCAATCATGGAATTTCAAGTATCTGGCGACAGCATCCCGTCCGAATTCATCACGGACGAGATGGCCAGAAAGCTCATCGGTAAACCGCCAGCCTCTGGTGCTTGGCGCGATGGTGATCCAGCGGGAGATAGAAAGTTCACAACTTCATTCGATCTAAAGCTCGAAAGTGGCAAGAAACTCGATGACGTAAAAATTGCCTATGAAACCTGGGGCGAGCTAAAACCCGATGGCTCAAATGCCCTTTTGGTTCTTCATGCACTCACCGGTGACTCTCATGCATTTGGTTCAGCGACGAGGGCGCATCCAACTGCAGGGTGGTGGAACGGCGTAATCGGCCCAGGTTTAGCAATTGATACAGATAAGTTCTTTGTGGTCGCACCAAATATGCTCGGTGGCTGTCAGGGATCAACTGGACCTACGTCTTTGGATAAAAAAGGTAAAGAGTACGGAGCGCGCTTTCCTTACATCACAATTCGTGATCAAGTAGGTGCCCAAGTTGAGCTAACCAAACAACTCGGCATCAAGAAGTGGAAAGCCATCATCGGCGGTTCTATGGGTGGCATGCAGGTTTTGGAATGGGCAATTGAATATCCAGATGCCATGGATAAAATCGCCGTGCTGGCTGCTCCAGCATTTTCTAACGCCGACCAAATCGCTTTGAACTCTGTTCAGTTAGAAGCAATCAAAGCTGACCCAGCGTTCAACGAAGGTGATTACTACGACGCGGCTGCAGGGAAAGGTCCTTATCGTGGCCTTGCATTGGCCAGACGCATGGCTCTACTGAATTACCGCTCCCCTGAAGAGCTAAACGTCCGGTTCGAAAGAGCTTGGCAGTCAAAAGTGAATCCGTTTGGTGACGGTGGTCGATTTGCAGTTGAAAGTTACCTAGATTTTCACGGCAACAAATTCACTCGCCGCTTTGATGCCAACAGTTACCTCACGCTGGTTGAGGCGATGAATTCCCACGACGTGGCTCGCGGGCGCGGCTCTATCAAGAAGGCCATTTCGAAAATCAAGGCAGAGATTTTGCTGGTTGGAATCGACAGCGATCGACTGTTTCCTGTTCCAAGCCAGGAAGTTATTTCGCAGAGCGGTCCAAAGAAACTCTTTGGCAACAAGCTGTTTGTGATCAAATCCGACTACGGTCATGACGGGTTCCTGATTGAAGCAGACAAAGTCGGCAAACTTCTGAAGCGGCTGCTTTCTTCCAAGTCCTAGCCTGCGCTCTAGCTATCTTGGATACCTAAGATAGGTGTTGTTGCTCAAGGGTCAATTTCAAAGGAGAAGCATTAGTGTCCGCACTACAGAAAGCTAGATTTGCGGTCTTTGCCTACTTCACAATCGCCGGAGCAGCTGTCACTTTCTGGGCTGTGCACATACCTTTTGTTGAAAACAAGCTGGATATTTCTCACTCCGCAATCGGCACCCTACTTCTAGTTTTTGGAGGCGGTGCCCTAACAGCTATTCAGTTGGTTGGAAACCTAATTGACCGCGTCGGCTCGAGAACAGCCACATTTCTATCGGGCACCTTTATGGGAATCATGTTGTTTCTTCCGGGCCTTGCTGACACGCCCTTGCTTTTAGGTGTTGCTCTGTTTCTGCTTGGCATTGGAGTTGGCGCGACCGACGTTGCGATGAATGCACACGCTGTTGATGTTGAAAAGGCCTATCAGCGTCCAATCTTTTCTGCGTTTCATGCGATGTGGTCATTTGGTGGATTGATTGGAGCAAGCATCGGAGGTCTTGCTCTAGCAAATTCGCTGGAAATGCAAACCACGCTCTCCGGCGCTGCCATTGCAACACTATTGATAGCCATCACCATGCGAACTTGGATGCTTCCAGATAGCCCGAATCACAAGTCGCCTAAACAAAAATCTAGTGAAGACAAGACCGCTGAAAAATCCAGACTGAAACAACTAAACGCATCGAATCGAAAAGTGCTTGGTTATGTTTTGTTTCTGGGCGCAATGTCAGCGGCTGCCGCAATAGCCGAAGGAACAGGCGTTGACTGGTCCACTTTGCATCACGCCCGAGTCCTCGGAACTTCTGATGCTCAGGCTGCAATTGCTCTGGTTGTTTACACCGGAGCGATGGGGCTTACACGTCTGGTAATTGACAAAGTTGTTGCAGCGAGGGGAAGAATTTTTGTAATTGGATTCGGTTCGTTGGTTTCCGCCTTTGGGACTTCCATAGTGGTACTTTCTACAGCTTCTCCGATTGCCCTCTTGGGTTGGGTGATTGCTGGAGTTGGAATTGCCGGAGTTATCCCCCAGATTTTTGCCTACTCGGCTGAAGTTGGCGAAGAAACCCATACTGGAAGAAACATGTCGAAGGTTGTCGGAATCACTTATGCAGGCGTGCTTGCGGGACCTGCTCTCATTGGGTTCCTGACCGAACTGGTTCCACTGAATATCGCTATTGGGCTAGGTGTCTTACTCGGGCTCTTTACAGCCATGGGAACCATAGTTATAAAAAGAAGGAATGCCAATGCCAAAACTGTTTGAGCCTTTAAAGCTTCGAGGCCTAGAGGTTAAAAACCGCATCTGGATATCTCCGATGTGCATGTACTCGGCCGAGAACAAAGACGGTATGCCCGGAACATGGCAGGAGATACATCTTGGTTCTAGAGCAGTTGGTGGAGCGGGGTTGATCATCGTTGAAGCGTCAGGAGTTAGTCCAGAAGGACGAATCACTCCCTGGTGCGCAGGTATTTGGAACGATGAGCAGGCAGCTGCCTGGAAGAAGATTGTAGATATCTGCCACACTCACGGTTCTAAAGTTGCGATGCAACTTGCTCACGCAGGTCGCAAAGCATCTGTGCACCGAGAATCAAGTGGTGTTGGATCAGTTCCAATTAGCGAAGGTGGTTGGCAGAGCGTTTCTTCTACTGATGTTGCCTTTGGCGATTACGCCGCTCCAAGAGCTTTATCAGTGGAGGAAATTGCAGAACTAGTCAAGGCATTTGCTGCTGCAGCGAAAAGATCTGTTGCTGCAGGTTTCGATGCGGTTGAAATTCACGGAGCACACGGCTATTTGATTCATCAGTTTTTATCACCGCTGTCAAACAACAGATCTGACCAGTACGGTGGCTCACTTGAAAATCGCGCTCGGGTGCTTTTAGAAACCATCAAAGCGGTAAGAGATGTCATTCCTGAATCCATGCCATTGTTTCTTAGGTTGTCGGCAACCGACTACGCGGAAGGTGGTTGGGACCAAGAACAAACAGCTGTAGTTTCAGGTTGGGCAACAAACGCTGGCGTGGACCTAATTGATGTTTCAAGTGGCGGGTTAATCACGGGAGTAAAGATTCCATCTGGCCCTGGCTACCAAGTTCCCTTCGCCGAGTATGTTGCGGAACGAATCAAGCAACCAGTAAGTGCGGTAGGTCAAATCACTGACGCTAAGCAAGCCGAAGAAATATTGCTCTCTGGGCAAGTGGATGTAATCATGATTGGAAGAGCCAGCCTGAGAGATCCTTATTGGCCGCTTCGCGCAGCCCATGAGTTAGGTGTTGAAATTAGCTGGCCCCAGCAGTATGAAAGAGGAAAGTGGCCCAAGCAATAATTTGTGGACCCACCCACCAATACCGCTAGATTCCAAGGCCCAGGCTCCTAATGCCCTCAGAGCGTAAGATATAGGAGTCATTCAAGCCAACAAATAAGGGGTTTTTCTGTGTCCGGTGAAGGATTGCAAGACGACTACGGAGCCAACTCTTGGCTAGTAGAAGAGATGTACGAAAAGTACAAGCAGAATCCAGACTCCGTCGATAAGGCCTGGTGGCCAATCCTTGAAAACTACCAATCAACTCAGGGTGCTGTCTCGCCGACTGCCGCCACACCAGCTGCACCAGTATCGGATGCCACTTCATCTATCCCAGTAGTTGCCAAGACCACCCGCGTCGAGGCCAAGCCAGCTCCGATTCCAGCTCAAGCTCCAATCACTGAATCAATTGCCATCGTTCCAGAATCTTCCGATGAAGATGCTCAGGATCAAGTCACTGCCCTAAAGGGAATGGCAAAAACTCTCGCAACCAACATGGATCTATCTCTTCAGATTCCAACTGCAACAAGTGTTCGTGCACTTCCGGCAAAGCTTTTGATTGATAACCGACTAGTTATCAACTCGCACCTTTCAAGAACGCGCGGCGGCAAGATTTCTTTCACTCACCTAATTGGTTTTGCAATCATTCAGGCTCTAAAGAAGTTTCCTAGCCAAAATGTTTACTACGACATTGTTGACGAAAAGCCAGTTGTAGTACAGCCGGCAAACATCAACTTCGGACTTGCCATCGACATCCCAAAGCCCGATGGCTCGAGAGCTCTTCTGGTCCCGAACATCAAGAGAGCTCAGCGCCTAAACTTCGCCGAGTATCTAACCGCTTATGAAGATTTAGTCGCGAAAGCCAGAACTAACACACTCACCGCAGGTGATTTCCAAGGAACAACTATTTCGCTAACTAACCCAGGTGGAATTGGCACCGTGCACTCGGTTCCTCGTCTAACCAAAGGTCAAGGTTGCATCGTAGGTGCGGGTGCTTTGGAATACCCAGCTGAATTTCAAGGTATGAGTGATGCCCAACTTGCGAAACTGGGTATCAGCAAAATCATCACGCTTACTTCTACCTACGATCACAGAGTTATCCAGGGTGCTGGAAGCGGTGAGTTCCTGAAGATTGTTCATGGACTGCTGCTTGGTGAAGATGGTTTCTACGACCAGATCTTTGCTGACCTTCGTATTCCTTACGAGCCTGTGCGTTGGGTCGCAGACTTTGATCGCGATGGAGCGGACGACCGCGACAAGTCCACAAGAATTCAGGAGCTAATCAACGCTTACCGAGTCCGCGGACACTTGATGGCCGATACTGACCCACTCGAGTACAAGCAGCGCACCCACCCAGACCTAGATGTTTTGAACCACGGGCTTAGCCTTTGGGATCTAGATAGAACCTTCAGAACTGCTGGATTCGGAGGCAAGACCAAAGCCCCATTCCGAGAGATCTTAAAGACGCTTCGCGATTCCTACTGCCGCACCGTGGGCGTTGAGTACATGCACATCCAAGATCCAGCTCAGCGCAAGTGGTTCCAAGACAGGTTAGAAAAGCCTTACGCCAAGCCAACCCGTGAAGAGCAGATGCGAATTCTAAACAAGCTCAATGAGGCTGAAGCTTTCGAGACTTTCTTGCAAACCAAGTTCGTAGGACAAAAGCGTTTCAGCCTAGAAGGTGGCGAAGGCGCAATTGCTGCCATGGATGAAATTTTGCAATCTGCTGCCAACGCAGGTATCGAAGAAGTTTGTATTGGAATGGCGCACCGCGGTCGTCTCAATGTACTTACCAACATCGCCGGTAAAACCTACGGACAAGTATTCAAAGAGTTTGAGGGAAACACGGATACGAAATCAGTTCAGGGCTCAGGAGATGTGAAGTACCACCTTGGTACTGAAGGAACTTTTGAAAGCCTAAAGGGTAACAAAGTTAAGGTTTCCCTTGCAGCAAACCCATCGCACCTGGAAGCTGTGAATCCTGTGCTTGAAGGAATTGTTCGGGCAAAGCTCGATCGAATTGACGGACCAAGAGATCAGTTCCCTGTTGTTCCGGTTCTGATTCATGGCGATGCGGCATTCGCGGGTCAAGGAGTTGTTCCTGAGACCTTGAACATGGCGGCTCTTCGCGGATACAAAACTGGTGGAACTATTCACCTTGTTATCAACAACCAGGTTGGATTTACAACACCTCCGTCTGAGTCACGCTCAACCGTTTACTCAACTGATGTTGCTAAATCAATTCAGGCGCCAATTTTCCACGTCAATGGAGATGACCCGGAAGCAGTTGTTCGTGTTGCTCAATTAGCTTTTGAATACCGTCAGGAATTCAAGAACGACGCTGTTATCGACCTAATCTGCTACCGCCGTCGTGGGCACAATGAAGGTGACGACCCTTCGATGACCCAGCCGTTGATGTACAACCTGATTGAAGCCAAACGCTCAGTAAGGACCCTCTACGTCGAATCCCTAGTTGGAAGAGGCGACATCACGAAAGAGGAGTTTGAGGCGGCTAACTCTGATTTCCAGGCGAAGCTGGAAAACGCCTTCGTTGAAGTTCACGAAGCAATGGCTGCACCAATTGAGCTGATTCCTCGTCGAGTTGGCATTGGAACTACAGCCAGTGACGCGCCTGAAATTACTAGACCGACAGCTATTGCCAAGGAAACCCTTGAGTTAATAGGTGATGCTCACGCCAACACCCCTCCAGGTTTCACCGTCCACCCTAAGCTGCAGCAGCTTCTTGCCAAGCGAGTGGAAATGAGCCGCGAGGGCGGAATCGACTGGGGCTTCGGAGAACTGCTGTCCCTTGGTTCACTGCTTGTCGAAGGTGTCCCGGTACGTCTTGCAGGTCAGGATTCCAGACGCGGAACCTTCGTTCAGCGTCACGCAGTTTTCCACGACAGAGTAAATGGACAAGAGTGGATGCCGCTTAGAAACTTGAGTGCGAATCAGGCGAAGTTCTGGATCTATGACTCGCTTCTGAGCGAGTATGCAGCCATGGGATTCGAATACGGATACTCCATCGAAAACAAAGAAGCACTGGTTTTGTGGGAAGCTCAGTTTGGTGATTTCGTAAACGGCGCACAGACCATCGTTGATGAGTTCATTTCCTCAGCCGAGCAGAAATGGAACCAGCACTCGAGCTTGGTTCTACTTCTACCTCACGGCTACGAAGGCCAAGGACCGGATCACTCATCGGCTCGAATTGAAAGATTCCTTCAGCTATGTGCCGAGAACAATATGACAGTTGCTCAGCCAAGCACTCCTGCTTCACACTTCCACTTGCTTCGCAGACAAGCATTCACCCGACCTAGAAGGCCGCTTGTGGTCTTTACGCCTAAGTCAATGCTTCGTTTGAAGGCAGCTTCTTCTTCGGTTTCCGAATTCACCAGCGGAACTTTCCAGCCTGTGCTTGACGATACCCAAGGCTTGGATAAGGCAAATGTAAAGCGAGTGATTTTGTGTTCTGGAAAGATCTACTGGGACCTGATGGCCGAGCTGGAAAAGCGCGGCGACAAGAGCATTGCAGTAGTTCGCATTGAGCAGCTCTACCCAACACCGGTAGATGAGATCAAGCAAACCTATGCCTCTTATCCAAACGCGGAGCTTTACTGGGTTCAGGATGAGCCTGCCAACCAGGGACCTTGGACCTACATTGGACTGTTCTTGCCTAAGTACATGAACGGTCAAGTTGCCACTTTAGTTTCAAGACCTGCCAGCGCTTCGCCTGCAACTGGTTCAGCCAAGCGTCACGCTGTTGAGCAAGCCGACGTTATTGCAAGAGCGTTGGCACTGTAGCTAAATGGAGCAGTCCGAAGCAGCGGAAACTCGCATCGTCATTCTTGGCGACGAGTCGACAACAGCTATCGGCGATGTAAAGGCCCTGGGTTGGGTTGGGCGAGTAATTGCTCGAACCCCAATAGAGGATCCGATAATCGATATCTATAACGTTCCCTCCCCTGGCGAAACTAGCGCGGGCTTGCTCGAACGCTGGGCAGGCGAGGTTCAAAGACGGTTCCGCCCCGAAACCGACAATCGTTTGGTGTTGGCCCTCGGAAACTCAGATGCTCGAGAGGGAATCTCGGTTTCTCGTTCGCGGCTAAACATTGCCACGATTATTGATGAAGCAAAGCGAAACGATATTTCAGTTTTTGTAGTTGGCCCTCCGCCAAGTTTTGATAAAGCCTTGAACTATGAAATTGAGCACTTAGCCACTGGATACGAAGATGTTTGTCGACGTCGTAGCGTACCTTTTGTTGATTTCTTTCATCCGCTAGTTGATCACGAAGGCTTCAACGCAGAACTAGAAGTTTCCGCCAGAAACATGCCGGCACAAACTGGCTACGGGTTAATGGCTTGGTTGGTCCTAAACCGTGGTTGGTATCCATGGTTAGGTTTGGAAGAGACCCAAAGTTAGTTGGATTCGGACTTTCTAATAAAGTCCAAGACTTTTTCGGCTAGCTGCTGCGGTGGATCCTCATCGCAAGATCTAGTAATGGCCTTGTTTAGATTCACCTCTAGGTCGTATTCCTCTTCGCAAGAATCACAAAGTGCTAGATGCGTGGTGATATCCTTCTGGTCCTCGGGACGCAGTTCGTTGTGAAGGTACTCGTGCACCAACGCCTTGGTTTCTTCGCAATCAAACTCTGCCATTAGCTTTTCTCCGTGTTTGTTTCCGTGGACAAATATCCCTGTTCCCGGGCGTATTCCGCAAGTAGCGCTCGAAGCAATTTCTTACCCCGGTGCAGTCGGCTCATTACAGTTCCAACCGGTGTGCCCATTACTTCGGCGATTTCTGCATAAGGAAGCCCATCAACAACTGCGTAGTAAACAACCATTCGGAATTCTTCTGGAATCTCGAGCAGGGACTTGCGGATAACTTCGGATGGAAGATTATCCAAGGCCTCTAGCTCGGCTGATCGGGAGGTCGTTGCAGTCAGCGACTTAGCGTCTCCCAGCTGCCAGTCCTCAAGATCATCAAGCCCGCCCTTGGATGGGTCCTTGGCTTTTTTGTTGTAGCTGTTGATATGAGTGTTGGTCATGATTCGATACAACCAAGCCTTCAGATTTGTTCCCTGCTGGTACTGAGCCCAAGCAACAAATGCTTTTGCCATTGCTTCTTGAACCAAGTCTTCTGCGTCGGATGGGTTTCTGGTCCAGCGAAGGGCCGCTCCGTAAAGCTGGGGCATAAGAGGTATCGCCTGCTGCTCAAAGTCCCGAATCTTGTCCTCGGTGGCCTTGCTGGGCTGGATTGTCATAGGTTCAGAGTCTAACAACCGGCCTGTTACGGCTTGATCTAGCACTACTGACACCGCGGACTCCTAATGTTTTTGCATTACTGCTACTTTTAAAACCAATGACTGATGAAAGCTATTCCCGCAGCTGGCTCGCCCCCAGTACCCAAAATCAACTGGCGGCAACCATCAGCCTCCCAGGATCTAAGTCCCTAACCAATCGTGAACTTGTGCTCTCGGCTATTGCGAATCAGCCAACCACTATTCGAGGACTCCTTATCTCTAGAGATTCCTCTTTGATGATTGAGGCACTTCGGAAGCTTGGAACTGACATCGAAGTATCCGGAACCACAGCACTAGTGACCCCCAAGCCATTGACAGGGCCAGCCAAGATTGATTGCGGCCTAGCTGGAACGGTGATGAGATTTGTCCCAGCTCTTGCAGCTCTTGCCGCCGGTCAAATTGATTTCGATGGCGATTTAGCGGCTCGCAAACGTCCGATGAAAACAACCGTTGACTCACTTCGCGCACTTGGGGTAAAAGTAACTGGTGAATCTCTTCCTTTTTCCATTCAAGGAAATTCGCAGGTGGATGGTGGATCAATCGAGATTGATGCTTCGGCTTCCTCTCAGTTCGTATCTGGGCTTTTATTGGTTGGTGCACGATTCAAAAACGGTTTGAAGATTACTCATGTTGGTGAGCACCTGCCATCGATGCCACATATCGAAATGACGCTTGACTGCCTGCAGAAAAGAGGAGTCCGGGCCTCTCAAACTGGTAGCGCTAGCTGGGAAGTTTTGCCAGGTGAAGTCTCTGGTGGCGAGATAGATATCGAACCAGATCTTTCTAATGCTGGCCCTTTTCTAGCAGCTGCTTTGGTTGCAGGGGGAACGGTGCAGATTTCCAACTGGCCTAAGAAAACAACTCAAGTCGGAAATGACTTTGACGGAATCTTGCAGCAAATGGGAGCGAAAGTAGAACGAGTTGGTGATGATCTGGTTGTCAGCGGAACTGGCTCAATTCGTGGAATTGACATTGATCTTTCAACCGGTGGCGAATTGACGCCTGTAATTGCAGCCCTGGCCGCACTAGCTGATTCGCCTTCCCAAATCCGCGGAGTTGCTCACCTTCGAGGCCACGAGACTGACCGATTAAGTGCTCTAGTTAGTGAAATAAATGCCATCGGCGGAGATGCGACTGAAACACCTGATGGGATGATCATCAAACCAGCGAAGCTTCACGGCGGCCTCTGGAAAACTTACGAAGACCACAGAATGGCAACTGCAGGGGCAATCATCGGACTTCGAGTTCCAGGAATTGAAATTGAAGACATAACAGTCACCGCCAAGACCATTCCTGAGTTTGTGGCCCTCTGGGAGCAAATGCTGAAGGCAAACGCTTGAGCTGGCTTTACGAACCTGAACCAGGCCAGCACGATCTCGACGAGACCGATATTCGCGTAAGACCTAATCCCAAAGGCAACAAGCCTCGTACCAAGATAAGACCTGATCACGAAGGTGCTGTCCTTGGACTGCTAGTTGGCGTTGATAAGAATCGCTATCAGGTTCTTTTGCTGGATTCTCAGACCCAATTGAATGCAACCCTGGCCAAAGAATTGCGCACAGATGGGCCAGTGGTTGGGGACGTAGTTGCACTAACGGGAGATATCACCGGTGAGGATGGTGGCTTGGCAAGAATCGTGCGCATTGAGCCAAGAAAGACCTTGCTTCGAAGAAGTGCCGATGATAGCGACCAAGTTGAGCGAGTGATTGTGGCAAACGCCACTCAGCTTTTAATTGTTATAGCTGCGGCTAACCCGGAACCGAGAACTCGCCTGGTTGATCGATACTTGGCAGCTGCATTCGATGCAGGACTGAAGCCAATCATCTGCGTGACCAAAACTGATCTACAAGATCCAACCGAGTTCCTTGCCAGTTTTGCTGGATTGAGTATTCCGGTGGTTCAAACCCGTTCTGACGAATTTGAACTTGCGAAACTTCAGGAGCTCTTGGCGGATGAGGTAACAGTTTTTGTTGGTCACTCGGGTGTTGGAAAATCGACGCTGGTAAATGCAATTGCACCTTCGGCAAATCGAGCCGTTGGAGTTGTCAACGATGTCACCGGTCGCGGACGTCAGACCACCACTTCAGTGCGAGCAATCAAGCTATCAAAGGGTTGGATTATCGACACTCCAGGAATTCGATCCTTTGGTCTAGGTCACATAGATCCAAAGAACCTGTTGCGCTCATTCGAGGACCTCTGGGAAACAATCCGTTCTTGTCCTAGGGGTTGCACTCACTTGGCAGACTCTCCCGATTGCGCATTGGATGAAGCAATTGCAAGTAGCGCCCTTGGTCCACAAGGGGCATCAAGGGTGGATTCCCTCCGTCGCCTTATGACCTCTCTTAGTTAGTCCCAGCGCGAAGCTTGGTGCTCAGCAGTAATCCGGCGAATTGTTCCGCTTCGACCGCGGATGACCATGCTTTCAGTTCTTAGCATCGGCCCTTTTCTTCGGACTCCTTCTAGCAGCTGCCCGTCTGTGACACCAGTAGCGATAAAGAAGGTATTGTCGCTGCTTACTAGCTCTGTGGCCTCGTAGACATAATCCATCTTCAGACCTGAATCGATTCCCTTTTGCTTTTCTTGCTCATCTCGAGGCATGAGAATGCCTTGAACCAAGCCACCCAGAGCAGTGATCGCACAGGCTGTGACTACACCTTCCGGTGAACCTCCCACTCCAATGCACATATCAATTCGAGACTCAGGGCTTGCCGCGTGAATGGAGGCGGCTACATCGCCATCCAACAGCAACCTTGTTCCTGCGCCAGCTTCTCGAATCTCACGAATAAGCTCCTCGTGTCTTGGGCGATCTAGCACGGCTACCACAATTTCCGAAACTGACTTGTTCTTGGCTTTAGCTAGGGCTCGAATGTTCTCACCAATAGGCTTTCGGATATCGCAAACCCCAACACCTTCTGATCCGGTGACGAGTTTATTCATGTAGTAAATGGATGATGCATCAAGCATGGTGCCACGATCGGAAACTGCAATTACCGAAATTGCGTTCTGACGGCCTGCAGCAGTAAGAGAGGTTCCATCGATTGGATCAACAGCGATATCACACTTGGGACCAGTACCGGTTCCCACCAGTTCACCATTGAACAACATCGGGGCGTTGTCTTTTTCGCCCTCGCCGATCACAACTAGACCTTCAAAATTCACAGTCCCAAGAAAGGCCCGCATTGCATCAACCGCTGCCTTGTCGGCCTGGTTTTTTTGACCTTTCCCGATAAAGGGCTGAGCTCGGATTGCTGCTGCTTCGGTTGCCCTGACTAATTCAAGAGCTAAGTTTCGATCCGGGTGCTCAACGGCATTTTCTGCAGCGGTCATATGAGTACCCTACCGAGTCTGGCTATCAATTGGTTTCAGGCGCAGTCCCGAACACTTGCTACTGTTTTGTCATGGAGTTGAGCATCAAAGTCGCGGTCGAATCTGATCTTCCTGCGCTAATAGCTCTTGATGCCGAATGCTTCCCTCAGGGCAACAGTGACTTAGAGCCAGCCCCTGCCGGAGAAATTGAAGCGGGTGTAGAAGACGATGCGGTCCTTGTTGCAACATCCAATGACTCGATAGTTGGGATGCTGCAGTTTGATCGAGTCAGTTCGAATGAGTGGGAGCTGCTTACTCTAGCCATCACAAGTTCTCATCGCGGTCAAGGGGTCGGAAGATTTTTGATGGACAAGTTCTTGGCCGAACTGGCACAAAGCCCTTACCTCGTCGCCGTTTCATGCCTGACTTCCCCAAACAACCTTGCAATGCAAGGTCTGTTAGAAAGTTATGGATTTGTTCAGGTAGGACTTATGGCTGACTACTTTGGTCCAGGTAAGCATCGCCTGAAATTCCAACTGAACTAGGAACTAGTTAGCGCCTGTTTCTTTGAGCAGTCGAATCCGGGTTCGAATCAGTTTCCTAACAAGTGTCTTTGGAAGTGGCTTATCAATACCAAACTGTAGAGCTCCCTTTGAAGTTTTGTAATTTACGAGTTCTTTTTCAAGTTCAGGAATTACTAAAGAAGAGTGAGGAAAGAAGCTGCAGTGATTTTTGAAAGCGTCAAAACCACAGATGATTTTGCCGTTGAGTTTGTAGCCAGGAAATCCATAAGAAATTACTTCTTCGGCCTCGGGGATTTCCTCGAGGATAAGCTCACGCAGTTTCTGCAAAGTAGAGCGCTGAGGTTCTTGAAGCTTAGCTAGGTGACGATCAACTTCTTTACTTGTCATCGCTGCCTAAAAACACTTCAAGATTGTCGAAGTAGCTTTCCATGCCCTCTCTAGATGCCTCAGCTTGCTCCCTCTCCATTTCACCAAACTGGGAAAACCGGACGCTGGTTGCGCCGTCTTCGGTTGTGAAATCTATTTCAATTCGATGGGCATCGGCCCTGGGCTCTCGAAGAGCAAATTCCAATTCGTCTTGGGAATAGTTCAAATCGTGTACGAGTTTTAGATTCGTCTCAACCATTGAGTACTTGCCCCAGAAGTAGGCATTGAAGCCATTTTCTGAGACATCAACTGCGATTGCCCAGGTCCCTCCGATTACAGGCTCGCTGGTTGCCGAGCCTGGGACCACGTTTAGAAACACTGGGCAGTACCACTTCTCTAGCTCAGCCGAGTTAGTCCAGGCTTGCCACAATCTCTCAACAGGGAATTGGAACTTGCGTTCTACAAAGTACAGTGGCTGCATAGTTAAACGTTAAATCTAAACTCCACTACGTCGCCATCTTGCATGACGTAGTCCTTACCCTCCATGCGGACCTTGCCCTTGGCCTTGGCTTCTGCCATCGAACCGGTTGCCACAAGATCATCGAAGGAAACAATTTCAGCTTTGATAAATCCGCGCTGGAAGTCGGTGTGGATAACCCCTGCTGCCTGAGGCGCACTCCAACCCTGCTTGATGGTCCAAGCTCTAGCTTCTTTTGGTCCAGCTGTCAGGTAAGTCTGCAATCCTAAAGTTCTAAAGCCGATTCGAGCTAATTGGTCTAAACCGGATTCGTCTTGACCTAAAGATGAAAGCAGTTCTGCTGCTTCCGCTTTGTCCAGATCAATTAACTCCGACTCCACTTTGGCATCTAGAAAGACTGCTTCAGCCGGAGCCACCAAGTCGGCCAGGGCCTTCTTTTTGGCCGGGTCGGTCAAGATGGACTCGTCTACGTTGAACACGTAAATAATCGGTTTGGCCGTAAGTAGACCGAGTTCTTTGATTGAGCTCAAGTCAATCTTGCTGGAGGAAAGTGGCTTACCTGAGTTTAAAATTGCGAGCGCTTCGTCAATTACGGCAAGAGCTTCGGGTTCTGCTTTTTTGCCCTTGATTTCTTTCTCGATGCGTGGTCGAGCTTTTTCCAGGGTCTGCATGTCAGCCAAAATCAGCTCGGTGTTGATTGTTTCGATATCCGATGAAGGCTCGACTTTGCCATCTACGTGAACTACGTCAGAATCGCTAAATCCGCGTACCACCTGGGCAATGGCATCGGCTTCCCGGATGGTGGCAAGGAACTGGTTTCCAAGTCCTTCGCCAACGGATGCACCCTTAACGATTCCGGCGATGTCAACAAACGATACTGGGGCGGCCAAGATCTTCTCGCTTGCAAACAGCTCTGCGAGCTTGTCCAGGCGAGCATCAGGAAGGTTCACCACACCAACGTTTGGCTCAATGGTGGCGAAGGGGTAGTTCGCCGCCAGAACATTGTTCTTGGTCAGTGCATTAAAGAGGGTCGACTTACCAACATTTGGTAGTCCCACGATTCCGATTGTTAGAGCCACGGGATACAACTCTACCCGTCGGTAGCTACTGGCAGACTGTTTAGTATGTCCCTGGATTTCACAGCAATCGACTTCGAAACAGCCAATAACTCACCTGCCAGCCCTTGTGCAGTTGGGCTGGTTCGAGTGCGCAATGGTCAAATCGAGGACAGCTTTGAGTCATTATTCCAGCCGCCGGTACTGCATAACTGGTTTAGTGCCGGAAACATAGCAGTGCATGGGATAACTCCAAAGATGATCGAATCTGCTCCGCAATACGCCGAGGTACTCGAGCAGATGCTGGCCTTCATTGGCCAGGATGTGCTGATCGCACACAATGCCTCTTTTGACATGGGGGTACTTCGTGCCTCTGCTGAGGCTATTTCAACTCAACTGCCAGCAATTAGCTACAGTTGCTCCTTGCTTATCGCCCGAAAGACTTACAACCTCGATAGTTATCGACTCAACCAGGTGGCTTTTGCCATTGGCCACGAGGAGTTTGATCACCACAACGCCCTCGCCGATAGCGATGCCTGTTCCAGAATCGTGATTCACGCAGCTGATCGGCACGGGGCCGAAAATCTCGACCAGCTCCTTAAGGCAACAAAGCTAACTCTGAAGGAGCTTTGAGTTTGGGCGTCCTTGGCCAGGCTTGTCGCTGGCTAATGGCATAGTTCTAATCATGGAACTTATCTACCTCTCTATTGGATTGTTAATTGGCGCTGTAATTGGAGCACTGGTTGCCTCCTTACGCTTTCGAACCAAAGGATCTGACAGCTCACTAGCGATACAGCTTGCTAGCGCCGAAGCCACAGTCGCGGGTCTCAATGCAGCCCTGCTTAGAGCCGAAGAGGATCGTAAAGCGCGCGAAGTAAGGGACCGGGAAGAATCCCGATTAATTGCCGAGCTAGCTCCGGTAAAGGATCGACTCGAGCAGATGCAAATGTCTGTAAAAGCCCTAGAAAAAGAGCGCACCGAGCAATTCGGAACTATTCAAGAGCAACTAAAAAATGCCATCGCTTCAGATGACCAACTAAGAAAAACCACTCAGGCACTTTCTCAAGCACTGTCCTCGAACTCCATTCGAGGCGTCTGGGGAGAAACTCAGCTTAGAAAACTGGTTGAACTGGCAGGTTTAATCAAGCATGCTGATTTTAATGAGCAGGCAACTTTTTCAACAGATGGCGGCTCCGGCCGTGCTGACCTAATCATCAATCTTCCAGGTGGCAAGTCCCTGGCTATCGACTCGAAGGTTCCATTTAATTCTTATCAGGAAGCCTCAGCTATCTCAGAACTTGCAGAAGGCGACGACGCAAGACGACGAGCAGAGCTCATTGCTGCGCACGTAAAGGCGATGAAGGGTCACATCGACGCTCTTTCTGGAAAGGAATACTGGACCGGACTAAATGCTTCCCCTGATTTCGTTATTGCATTCGTGCCTTCTGAATCGCTACTGTCGGCGGCACTAGATGCAGATCCAGCGTTGTTGGAATATGCGTTCAAGAAAAATGTTGCATTAGCTTCTCCGGTTAGCTTGTTCTCTGTTCTCAAAACCATCAACTACATCTGGCGCCAAAACGCCGATGAAGGATCGGTTCGAACAATGATCAAACTTGGGAAAGAACTTTATGAGCGAATTGGAAAGATTGCTGAGCATGCTGAAAAACTTGGCCGTTCGATAACTTCTACCGTCAAGGACTACAACGTCTTCGTCTCATCTCTTGAATCTCGAGTTTTGGTCACCGCCAGAAAACTAAATGACCTGGATGAGAACCAGCTCGGCACAGATGAGATCATTTCACCTGCGCCTCTGGAATCAGCGCCCGATAGCATCACGGCTAGCGAACTGCAAAAAAACACCGAAAAAGACTAGGTTTTCTCTGGCCTTTTGGCTCCTCAGGGACCCAAAGGTGCTTTGGCTATACTTTCTAACAAGTGCTCACAAAGGTGTTTGCAGCTAAAAAATCACCGGTAAATCGAATTTCCGGATCCCATTGATAATCCGCAAAGGAACCTGCATGTCTGGCAACACCACAAAATCACCTATTGTGACTCTGACCCCAGCTCCAACACTTGACCGCACCTACCTAGTCACAAACCTTCACCCCGGTGCAGTAAACCGAGCTGACTCAGTTGGCGAAGAGCTGGCAGGTAAGGGAATCAACGTCGCTCGCGCACTACATTTGGCCGGCATTGAAGCCCCAGGAGTGGTTCCGATTGGAAATGCCGAAAAAGGTATTCTCGAGCGAACCGGTTCAAAGAAATTTCTTATTCCTATGTGGATCGAAGGAACAATTCGAGTTTCAACTACTGTCCTAGAGCGCGGTGGACCGACCACAAAAATCAACGAGGCACCTAAGCCCCTCACTCACGAAGAATGGGTCCGCGTTATTGACCTGACTGAGCAGACTGTAAAAGACAATGACGCCAAGTGGTTAGTTATTGCTGGAGCACTGCCTATTGATCAGTCAACTGGAGTGTTTGTAGATCTCCATCCAATTTTTGAACGCATGGCAAAACTTGGCGTTCGCGTTGCCCTTGACACCTCCGGTGAACCTCTTGCCTACTGGGTAAGACAAGGCGAACCTGCGATCTTGAAGCCAAATGCTGAAGAGCTCGCTTCAGCTGTGAAGCGATCACTGCTAACTAACGGCGATGTTATTGAAGCTGCTCGCGAGCTTTGTGCGCATGGAGTTGAGTGCGTGTTGGCTTCTTTGGGATCAGATGGAATGCTAGCCGTCACAAAATCTAGAGCTTGGGGCACCAGAACTACTCCAGTTCAAGTAATTAACACTGTTGGAGCCGGTGATGCCACTTTGGCTGGGTTCCTTGCGGCCATCACCAAAAACCCACTTCCTGAAGACCACGAAGACATTGGCGTTAGCTTCAATGTGCCGGTTGGCGCTATGGCAGCGGTTCAGTGGGGCGCGGTGAAGGTAAGCCAGCCAACCAGTGGTCTAGACAACATTGATAATCTTCCCGAGGTGTTCCTAACCGAAGATGTAGATCTTTCGGCCAAGCTAAAAGAACCAGCCATTTACAAGGAGAACTAGAGATGCCAGTAGCCTCACCAGATGCTTACCTAGAAATGCTCGATCGAGCCAAGTCTCAAAAATTCGCTTATCCAGCCATCAATGTCTCTTCATCTTCAACAGCAATCGCCGCATTGCAAGGTCTTCAGCAAGCAGGTTCTGATGGCATCCTTCAGGTCTCGACCGGAGGTGCCGAGTACTGGTCGGGCGCGAGCGTAAAGTCCATGGCTATCGGAGCCCAGGCTATGGCCGCATTTATTCGCGAAGCTGCGAAGGGATACGGAATAACCGTTGCCCTACATACCGATCACTGTGCCAAGCATCAGCTTGATGGTTTTGTACGTCCACTTCTAGAAATCTCTGCGGAGCGGGTCAAGAACGGGCAAGAGGCACTTTTTAATTCACACATGTGGGATGGCTCTGCCGTGCCTCTTGGTGAGAATCTAGAGATTGCCAAAGAGCTGCTAGCCAAGACTAAAAACGTGGGATCAATTCTTGAAATTGAAGTTGGCGTAGTTGGCGGAGAAGAAGATGGTGTTGAGGGCGGAATGGGTGAGCACCTTTTCACCACGGTTGAAGATGGCATGGCTACCGCGGAAGCCCTAGGTCTTGGCGAAAACGGTCGCTACATGACCGCGCTTACTTTTGGAAACGTGCACGGAAGCTACAAGCCAGGAAGTGTGCAACTTCGCCCAGAGTTGTTGGATGAAATTCAAAAAGCTGTTGGTCAAAAGTATTCCAAGGATCTACCGTTTGACCTCGTTTTCCACGGTGGATCTGGTTCAACTGCCAAAGAAATTTCAGATGCTGTGAGCTTCGGAGTTATCAAGATGAACATCGATACTGACACTCAGTACGCATTCACTAGGGCAATTGCGGGACACATGTTTGAAAACTATGACGGCGTCCTAAAGGTTGACGGCGAAGTCGGAAACAAGAAAACTTACGACCCTAGAGTCTGGGGCAAGCTAGCAGAGGCATCGATGGCTGCCCGCGTTGTTGAGGCTGCAGCGCAGTTGGGATCTGCTGGAAAGTCTGCGACAGCCTAA
>ERZ1022756.121-NODE-121-length-28076-cov-22.340138_pt1 | contig 28076 bp, 24 predicted proteins | sample MGYA00520902_ERZ1022756 | MGnify/ENA primary metagenome ERZ1022756 (study PRJEB33162, sample SAMN09537601) | freshwater metagenome | isolation source: freshwater | place: Canada:Alberta | collected 2017-07 | study: EMG produced TPA metagenomics assembly of the...
GGTTGGGGGCGGGGCGGTGGCTGGGGCCGCCGCGGTTGGCGGCGTAACCGCGTCGATGCCGGTGACGTCCTGATCGGAGCTGCGATCATCGGTGGTATTGCCGCCATTGCCAGCTCCAACAACCGCCGCCAGCGGGAGCGTGAGCGCGACGTCGTGATAGTCGAGCGCGATCCCTATGTCCGCGACCGCGACTGGGATACCCGCGATGACCGGCGCGATGATCGGCGGGCAGGAGCGCGTGGAACCGGCTCGAGCGGTCTCGATAATGCTGTGTCGATGTGTCTCGACCGGATTGAACGCGATGTGCGGGTCGATACGGTCGATAATGTCGAGCGAAACGGTGCGGGCTGGCGCGTCAGCGGCGCTTTGTTCAACGGATCGAACTTCCAATGCCGGATCGGCAATAACGGCCAGATCGACGGGGTTGATTACGGCGGCGGATTTTCCGAGATCGGCTTTGGTAAGAGCGCCGATCCCGCGCTCCCTCGTGCAAACGGGCAATTGAGCGATCAACGATACGCCGATGCGCGCGCGGCCTTTGGTGGAACAATTCTGCCGGATGTTGCGGCGGGCGATACATTGGCGCTGCACGAGCAGAGCCCGCCGCGCAGGGCCGCTGCCAGCAGCCAGATGCCGGCCTATCCCGGCGGACCGATCCCTGGAGAGATTATCCCCGAGGCAATCGACGGAGATCTTTAAAGCGTCCTAGCGGGAGAGGGTGCGGCTAACTGCTCGCTCTTTCCCCGCCATAGCTTGGCAAGCCCCATTCCCAGCGGATCGCCGCTGACCGCAAGGCAAAGCCGCAAGCAAAGGCGAGGCTCCACGCTGCGGCATCAGGAACGCCCAGCCACGGCACGGCCAGCATCCCTGCGATGCACAGTGCGGAGGTCAAGGCTGCAGGCGTTACATACAACTCCGGGCTCATGATGATAGACGGGCGGCCTGCCACGACATCGCGTATAATCCCGCCGACGCAGCCGGTTATGACGCCCATCAGCGCGGCCGGAACGGGCGGGATACCATAGGCCAGCGCTTTGGCGCTCCCCAGCACGGCATAGGCTGCCAGCCCCGCGCCGTCGGCATAATCAAAGCCTTTGCCCTCCCACCACCTGACCGGGGTAAACCACGCGATCAGCGCGGTGCCGAGGCAGACGGCCGCAACGAAGGGATCAGTGATCCAGAACACCGGCGCTCCGATCAGAAGATCGCGCACTGTCCCGCCGCCAACGCCGGTGACCAGAGCGAAAAAGCCCATCGTCACGAAGGTCTGCCGCAGCCGCGCCGCGAGCACCGCGCCCGATAACGCGAACAATGCGATCCCGGCAATGTCGAGCCAATCTAGGATGGGGGTAAGGACGGTCGGCGTCACCGGAGCGGCCTTACGCCCGGCCGCGCTTTGCGGCGGCGAAACATCAACACGCAGCCGACCAGCGCGCCGGTCAACGATATAGCGGCAAAGATGATCAAAACCGGGTGGCTGGTGTCCTCTCGCTCCGAAAGGTCCATGATGTGCAGACCCCAGGCGAGGTCGAATCCTCGCCACCAGCGGGTGCGCACCGCCTCGACCTCGCCTGTATCGCGGCCGACATAGACGTTGGTGCCGTCCGCAAGCTGCACCTGCCAAACTGCGAGCGGGCGGCGAAAATCGAAGGGAGTTTTGTCAGCAGGGAACAGCGTCACGCGCTCCGCCTTGTCGCCGCCCACGATACGCGCTGCCACCAGCGCCCGCGCGGCGGCGGCATCCAGCGCAGGAAGGGCGGCGCCGGTTGCGAAATCGACCCGGCGGGTTTCGTCCTCCAGCGTGGTGAGGGTCGCGACCGCACGGCCATCCTGCATGGTTACGCGCATTTCCTTCAGGTTCGCGTCAGGCGCGGCAAGGGTACTGCCGGGAATAACCAAGGGGGCAGGGGGGACTTCGCGGAGCAGGTGATTGCCGCGCACTTCGTCAATCGGACGGGCGACCATAAACAGCCCGGTTGCCAGCCACATCGCAATCGGCACGCCGACCAACCAACCAAGCCAGATGTGCCATTTTGCCAGCGTGCGCATACTAATCCTCATATCCCACGCCATGACTTAGCCGGTTTAGCCGTGCAAGATGTTCCCGATGGCTTCTGCCGCGGCGATGCAATCAAGGTCGCGCCAGCGCGGGCCGATGACCTGCATTCCGCAAGGCAGATCCGCCCCCATATAATTGCCAGACCCGATCGGAAGCACCGTGGCTGGAAGCCCCGGGAAGGTGGCAAGGCCTGCCCAGATCAGACCGGTGCCGCCTGGCTCGTCTTTGCCATTGATGTTCAGCGTGCCGCGGAACACCGCCTTTTCGGCGTGTGGCACCGCCAGCACCGGAGCGGGGGGAGCGAGCACGAAGTCATAGGTTTCGAAAAGCGCCTCCCACTGCGCCATGCAGGCGGCCTGCGCATCGAGCAGATCGAACCAGTCGGTCGCGCTTGCACGCTTGCCATCGGGCGCAGGCGCGCCGCGCGCCATCACGATGTTCATCATCCGCAGATAATGGCGATATTGCTGCCTCGGGTCTGGCAGAAGGTCGCTCGTCCGATCGATCCGCACGCCGGCCTGCGCCAGCGTTTCAATCGCCGCTTCGGAGGGAGCGAGCACACTCGCATCGACGGGCGCATCGGGAAGCGCCGTCAGTGCCAGAAGACGGCATTCCTTGAGCGGTTTGGGATGGCGGCGCAGCGGCACTTCAGCGCCAACTTCAACCAGCACGGCCAGATCGGGGGCATTCCGCGCCAATGGTCCGGCGATGGATAGTTCACCATCATGCCCGGCGATAAAGCCTTCGCGCCGGGACATGGCGGGGTGATCGTGGCCGTGTTTGGGGATCAGACCCCAAGTCGTTTTGTGCCCCCACACCCCGCAGAAATGCGCTGGCACGCGCACAGATCCGCCGATGTCGGTACCATAATCGCATGGGACGATCCCGCTCGCCACGGCAGCCGCGCTACCGCCTGACGAACCGCCCGGCGAGCGCGCCGGATCATGCGGGTTAGAAGTGCGGCCATAGACGGGGTTGAAGCTCTGCCAATCGGTAAGGTCGACCGGCACGTTAGTCTTGCCGATGATGATCGCACCCGCCGCCTTCAAACGCCGCACCAGCAGCGCATCGCGGGTAGCGCGCTGATCGCGGTATTGCGAATGGCCGAAGGTGGTCGGCAGTCCGGCGACGTCGAAGCTTTCCTTGATCGTCATCGGCACGCCGAACAGGGGCTGGTCGAGCCGCCCCGGCGCCTTGTCCATCGCCTTTGCGGTTTCGCAGGCACGCTCGAAATCGGGAACAGCGAGCGCATCCATATTCGCATCGAGCCGGCCAGCCCGCACAATCGCAGCATCGACCGCCTCGGCCACGCTGATCTTGCGTGTGCGGATCGCCAGTGCAGTCGCCAGCGCGCCGGCTTTGTCGGTCAATTGCGGATAGGCCATGCGTGTCGTCTCCCTCGGCTTTGCCGGTCTAGCAAAGCCGGGGGAGGGCGCAAATCACATGTGGATAGGTTTCCCCGTCACCGCCATCGCCGCTTCCTTCAAGGCTTCGGCATGGGTGGGGTGCGCGTGGCAGGTATAGGCGATATCTTCGCTGGTGGCGCCGAATTCCATCGCCACGCAAGCCTCGGCGATCATCGATCCGGCCAGGCTGGCGATGATCCACACGCCCAGCACCCGGTCGGTTTCCGCATCGGCGATAACCTTCACGAAGCCATCGGTGTCGCGGTTTGCCTTGGCGCGGCTGTTGGCCATCATCGGGAACTTGCCGATATTGACGCTGAGCCCGCGTTCCTTGGCCTGTTCCTCGGTGATGCCGACCCCGGCGATTTCGGGCGCGGTGTAGACCACGTTGGGGATCACATCGTGGTTCACGATCCCGGTAAGGCCCGCGATATTCTCGGCCACGGCAATGCCTTCATCCTCGGCCTTGTGGGCGAGCATCGGGCCGGGCACAACATCGCCGATGCCCCAGATGTTAGGCACAGCGGTGCGGAAATCATGGTCGATCTCGACCTGCCCGCGCGCGTTGACGGTGAGGCCCGCCTTGTCGAGCGCCAGCCCTTCGGTGTTGGGGCGGCGGCCAATGGCGACCAGCACGTGGCTGGCTTCGAGGGTCTGTTCGTCCCCGCCAGCGGCTTTCTCGATCGTGAGGGTGACGGTCTTGCCATCCACCTTTGCGCCGGTGACCTTGTGGCCGAGCATCATATTCATGCCCTGCTTCTTGAAGATCTTGCCCGCTTCCTTGCGCACATCGCCATCGAGGCCGGGGAGCAGTTGATCGAGGAATTCAACCACCGTGACCTTGGCGCCCAAGCGCCGCCACACTGAGCCGAGTTCGAGCCCGATCACGCCGCCGCCAATCACCACGAGGTGTTCGGGCACTTCATCCAATTCGAGTGCGCCGGTGCTGTCGACGATGCGCTTGCCCGCGTTGTCCACGGTGACGCCGGGTAGGGGCGTGACGCTGGAGCCGGTGGCGATCACGATATCCTTGGCGGTGACCTTTTCACCGCCGACATTGATGGTGTGCGCGTCTTCGAATGCGGCATGGCCCTTCAGCCACGTGACCTTGTTCTTCTTGAACAGGAATTCGATCCCGCCGGTCAGCTCGCCGACCGCCTTGGTCTTCTCGGCCATCATCTTGCCGAGATCGAGCGTCGGCGTGGCGGTGATGCCCCAGGTGGCAAAGTGGCCGCCTGCCGCCTCGTCGAACAGCTCCGATCCGTGGAGCAGCGCCTTGGAAGGAATGCACCCGACATTGAGGCAGGTGCCGCCCAGCGTGGCGCGCGATTCCACGCAGGCGGTCTTCAGGCCGAGCTGCGCCGCACGGATGGCTGCGACATAGCCGCCGGGGCCGGCACCGATAATGAGGACGTCGTAGTCGTAGGAATGGTCAGCCACTTTTTTTCTCCGTCATCCCGGCAGAAGCTGGGATCTCAGGCTGCGGGAATCAAGCTTGCCGCCGACAGCCCCGGCTTGCGCCGGGGTGACGGGAAAACTCACAAATCAATCAGCATCCGGGTGGGATCCTCGATCGCGTCCTTGATGATCTTGAGCGCGGTCACCGCCTCACGCCCGTCGATCAGGCGGTGGTCGTAGGATAGGGCAAGATACATCATCGGCCGGATCACGATCTGGCCGTTACGCACAACCGGTCGATCTTCGATGCGATGGAGGCCCAGCACCGCAGACTGCGGCGGGTTGATGATCGGGGTGCTCATCAAGCTGCCGAACACGCCGCCGTTGCTGATGGTGAAGGTGCCGCCGCTCATGTCTTCCATGGTCAGCGTGCCGGCCTTCGCGCGTGCGCCGAAATCGGCGATGTCCTGCTCGATCCGGGCAAAGCCCTTCTTGTCGGCATCGCGGATCACCGGGACGACGAGGCCGTTGGGAGCCGAGACCGCCACCGATATATCAACGTAATCGTGATAGATAATCTCGTCGCCCTCGATATAGGCATTGGCAGCGGGCACGTCCTTCAGCGCAAGGCATGCGGCCTTGGCGAAGAAGCCCATGAAGCCCAGACGAATGTCGTGCTTCTTGGCGAACAGGTCCTTGTACTTGTCGCGCGCTTCCATGACGGCGCTCATATCGACATCGTTGAAGGTGGTGAGCAGCGCGGCATTGTCCTGTGCGGCCTTCAGACGCTTGGCGATGGTCTGGCGCATCCGCGTCATCTTGACGCGTTCCTCGCCGCGCACGCCGCCGGTGGCGACCGGAGCGGCAGGGGCTGCTGCGGGAGCGGGGGCGCCGCCCTTTGCCTTGGCTTCAGCGGCAGCGAGCACATCTTCCTTGGTCAGCCGGCCATCCTTGCCGGTGCCCTTGATGGTCGAGGGATCGACGCCGTGTTCCAGCACCGCGCGGCGCACTGCGGGCGACATGGTCTGGGCGGCGCCGGGCAGGTCTTCGCTGGTCGCCGGGGCGGGGGTGTCGGCCTTGGCAGCGGGAGCAGGTGCAGCGGCGCCAGCGGTCGCGCCCGCTTCGATGATCGCAATCACCGCGCCGACCTCAACCGTGTCGCCGACTGCGACCACGTGCTGCGACATCACGCCAGCCACCGGCGAGGGGACGTCAACCGCGACCTTGTCGGTTTCGAGGCTGCAAATCGGCTCGTCAGCGGCGACCGCTTCGCCGGGCTGCTTGAACCATTCGGCGATGGTGCCTTCAGTGACGGATTCGCCAAGGGCGGGGACTTTGATTTCGGTGGCCATTTGAATGGGTTCCTGAAACTTTTGAATAACGTCTATGAAGAAAAATCGCGGCCGTTACAGCCCCAGCGCGGCAGCGACGAGCGCTTCCTGCTGGGCCTTGTGGCGGCTGGCGAGACCTGTCGCGGGCGAGGCAGAGGCGTCGCGGCCTGCGTACGCCGGTCGTTTGCCCTTGTGTCCTGAAGCTGTCAGCGATTCTTCGATCCGTTCGTTGACGAAGAACCAGGCCCCGTTGTTGCGCGGTTCTTCCTGACACCACACCACGTCCTGAAGGTTCGTCATGCGTTGCAGGCGAACCGCCAGTGGATCGCCGGGGAAGGGGAACAGCTGTTCGATGCGGATGATGGAGACATCGTCGATCCCCGCCGCATCGCGTGCCTCGATCAGGTCGTAGGCGACCTTGCCCGAACACAGCACCACGCGGCGCACCTTCTCGTCGGCGATCTCCTTCGTGTCCGACATGATGCGCCGGAACTGCTTTTCACCGAGGAAGTCCGCACGCGCGCTCTTGGCCATCGGATGGCGTAGCAGCGACTTGGGGCTCATAATAACCAGCGGTTTGCGGAAAGACCGCAGCATCTGGCGACGCAGCACGTGGAAGTAGTTGGCCGGCGTGGTGATGTTGCAAACACACATATTGTCGTCGGCGCAGAGCTGAAGGAAGCGCTCGAGCCGCGCGGAGGAGTGCTCCGGCCCTTGCCCTTCATAACCGTGCGGCAGCAGCATCACGAGCCCGTTCGCCCGCAGCCACTTGCTCTCGCCGCTTGCAATGAACTGGTCGATCATGATCTGAGCGCCGTTGGCGAAGTCGCCGAACTGGCCTTCCCACAGTACCAGACTGCGCGGATCGGCCATCGCGAAACCGTATTCGAAGCCGAGCACGCCGTATTCGGACAGCGTGGAATCGTGCACTTCGAACTTGCCGTGTGGCAGGGTGGAAAGTGGCACGTATTTGCGTTCCGACTTCTGGTCGACCCACACCGCGTGACGCTGCGAGAAGGTGCCGCGCCCGGAGTCCTGCCCCGACAGGCGCACGCCGTAACCTTCCATGACAAGGCTGCCAAAAGCGAGCGCTTCGCCTGTCGCCCAGTCGAAGCCTTCGCCCGCGCTGAACATCTCGCGCTTGGCGGCAAGCACGCGGTCCAGTGTCTTGTGGACGTCCAGATCGGCCGGGACGTCGGTGAGCACGCGGCCCAGCGAATCCAGCATCTTGGGCTCGATCGCGGTTTCGACCGAGCGGCGCGCGGTTTCCGGGTCAGCCGGCTTGTTCAGCCCGCTCCAGCGGCCGCCGAACCAGTCGGCTTCGTTGGCCTTGTAGTTCTTGCCTGCTTCGAATTCCTCTTCCAGCAGGGCGACAAACTCATCCGCCATCCGCGCGCGGGTGCCGGGTTCGACCACGCCTTCGCGCACCAGACGCGTTTCGTAGGCGACGCTGACCTTGGGGTGGGCGCGGATCTTGTCATACATCAAGGGCTGCGTGAACTTGGGCTCGTCGCCTTCGTTATGGCCGAAGCGGCGGTAGCACCACATGTCGATCACGACATCGCGGTGGAAGGTCTGGCGATATTCGACTGCCAGCTTGCAGGCGAAGGTCACCGCTTCGGGATCGTCGCCGTTGACGTGCAGGATCGGCGCCATGACGCCCTTGGCCACGTCGGAAGGATAGGGCGAGGAGCGCGCAAACTTGGGGCTGGTGGTAAAGCCGATCTGGTTGTTGATGATGAAGTGAACGCAGCCGCCGGTGTCATAGCCGGGGACGCCGGAGAGCGAGAGGCTCTCCCACACCACGCCTTGCCCTGCGAAAGCGGCATCGCCGTGGATCAGTACGGGGAGCACCTGCGATTTGGTCTTCAGGTCATCGCGGATCGCCTGCTGCGCGCGCACCTTGCCGAGCACCACCGGGTTCACCGCCTCAAGGTGCGAGGGGTTGGGTACGAGGCTCATGTGCACCGAAATCCCGTCGAATTCGCGGTCGGTCGAAGTGCCGAGGTGGTACTTCACATCGCCCGACCCGCCGACGTCATCGGGGTTGGCGCTGCCGCCCGAAAACTCGTGGAAGATGACGCGGTAGGGCTTGGCCATCACGTTGGCGAGCACGTTCAAGCGCCCGCGGTGCGCCATGCCGTAGATGATCTCGCGCACGCCCGCGCTGCCGCCGTGCTTGATCACGGCTTCCAGCGCCGGGATCATGGATTCGCCGCCATCAAGGCCGAAGCGCTTGGTGCCGACATACTTCTTGGCGAGGAATTCCTCGTATTGCTCACCGCGCAGAACGGCGGCGAGGATCGCCTTCTTGCCTTCAGGCGTGAACTGGATCGTCTCGCCCGGGCTTTCGAACTTGTCCTGCAGGAAACGGCGTTCTTCGGTGTCGGCGATGTGCATGTATTCGAGGCCGACCTTGCCGCAGTATACTTCGCGCAGGCGCTGGTGGAGCTTGCCCACCGTGGTCCACTCCATGCCGAGCACGCCGCCGACATAGACGTCCTCGTTCTCCTTGCCCGCAAGGCCGTGCCATTCGAGCGTCAGGTCAGCCGGGCCGGTGCGGTCGACAAGGCCGAGCGGATCGAGCTGCGCAGCCATGTGCCCGCGCACACGGTAAAGCCGCACCAGGGTCATCGCCGCAATAGACAGAGCAGCGGCCTTTTCGACCGCTTTGGGGTCCATCGCCTTGCCCGCATCCTTCGCCGCGGCCTTGACTGCGAGCTTCATCTCGGTCGGGTCCATCGCGGCGGTCAGATCGGCGGCGCTATCGGCCAGCGTGTCGAGCCAGCCGCGCTTCGCCCACGAAGGGCCGGGCTGGGGGCCTTCCTGATCGGTGAAGGCGGGGATGAAGTTCTGCGGTTCGTTGCCCATCATGGGACTCCCGGGGAGGAGGAAAGGTGGCCCCCCGTTAGAACGCGGGGGGCCGATAGTCGCTAAATCAGGCGAGTTCTTTGAGCATCGCGGCAAGGGTTTCCCCCAGCAACGAAGGCGAGGGGCTGACGCGGATGCCCGCATCTTCCATCGCCGCGATCTTGTCTTCGGCGCCGCCCTGACCGCCGCTGACGATGGCGCCCGCGTGGCCCATGCGGCGGCCCGGAGGTGCGGTGCGCCCGGCGATGAAGCCGACCATCGGCTTGGAACGGCCCTTGGCGCGCTCAGCCTTGATGAAGGCTGCGGCTTCTTCTTCAGCCGAGCCGCCGATTTCGCCGATCATGATAATGGATTCGGTTTCCGGATCGTCGAGGAACAGGTCGAGCACGTCGATAAAGTTGGTGCCGTTGACCGGATCGCCGCCGATGCCGACAGCTGTGGTCTGGCCGAGGCCTGCCATGGTGGTCTGGTGCACGGCTTCATAGGTGAGCGTGCCCGAACGCGAGACGATGCCGACGCTGCCCTTCTTGAAGATGTTGGCCGGCATGATGCCGATCTTGCACTCGTTCGGTGTCAGCACGCCGGGGCAGTTGGGGCCGATCAGGCGCGACTTGGAACCGGCGAGCGCGCGCTTGGCGCGGACCATGTCGAGCACCGGGATGCCTTCGGTGATGCAGATGATCAGATCGATCTCGGCATCGATGGCTTCGCAGATCGCGTCAGCGGCGAACGGCGGCGGGACGTAGATGCACGAAGCGGTCGCGCCGGTCGCGGCCTTAGCTTCGCGCACGGTGTCGAACTGCGGCAGGCCGATATGTGTGGTGCCGCCCTTGCCGGGGGTCACGCCGCCAACCATCTGCGTCCCGTAATCGAGCGCAGCCTGCGTATGGAAAGTGCCGGTGTTGCCGGTCATCCCTTGCGTGATGACCTTGGTGTCTTTGTTGATGAGGATGGACATTATGGGTTTTCCCTTGTTCGTCATGCCAGCGTAAGCTGGCACCTGGAGCCGCCATTAGCCACAGCTTCCGCTGAGGTCACGGCGTTGGAATTAAGCGAGCGAGCTATCCAGCGCCTTGCACGCCTCAAGCAGTTCCTTGACCGCATCGACGCTGACGGTGAGGTTCGCCTTTTCCTCGTCAGTCAGGCTGATCTCGATGACCTCTTCCGCGCCGCCTGCGCCGATCACCACCGGCACGCCGACGTAAAGCCCGTCGACGCCGTACTTGCCGTCAACCTGCACCGCGCAGGGCAGGATGCGCTTCTGGTCATAGAGGTAGGCTTCGGCCATCGAAATGGCGCTGGTGGCAGGCGCATAGAAGGCCGAGCCGGTCTTGAGCAGCGCGACAATCTCGCCGCCGCCCGAACGGGTGCGCTGGACGATCTCGCCCAGACGGCCTTCGGAAATGCCCTTGATCTTGGCCATGTCGGCCACCGGGATACCGTTGATGGTCGAGTAGCTGAGAACCGGTACCATCGTGTCGCCATGGCCGCCGAGCACGAAGGCGTTCACGTCCTTGACGCTGACGCCGAATTCCCACGCAAGGAAGGTGGCGAAGCGCGCCGAGTCCAGCACACCGGCCATGCCGACGACCTTGTTGGCGGGGAGGCCCGAAAATTCGCGAAGCGCCCAGACCATCGCGTCCAAAGGATTGGTGATGCAGATCACGAAAGCGTCAGGCGCGTTGTCGCGGATGCCTTCGCCGACCGCCTTCATCACCTTGAGGTTGATGCCGAGCAGATCGTCGCGGCTCATGCCGGGCTTGCGCGCCACGCCCGCGGTGACGATCACGACATCAGCGCCGGCGATGTCGGCATAGTCGTTCGAACCGGTGATTGCAGCGTCGAAGCCTTCGACCGGGCCGCACTGGCTGAGGTCGAGCGCCTTGCCCTGCGGAATGCCCTCGGCCACGTCGAAGAGAACGATGTCGCCAAGGCCCTTCAGTGCCGCGAGGTGGGCGAGCGTGCCGCCGATGTTGCCGGCGCCGACGAGGGCGATCTTCTTGCGGGCCATATTTGGACTTCCTTCCCTGATCCATCGGGACGAAGTTGATAAACGCGCTCAAGCCATTGGCGCTGGTGCCGGCCCCCGTCCCAAGCGGCAAGGCACCCGTACGAGACGGGCGGTAGGCTGCTGGAAATACGATTGCAACCGTCAAAAGGGTGTAAGCAACAACTATCTTTGCAATCAGTTCGCAGTTGCATTAATGTATTCGAGCTGGCGTGTCAGAGAAATAACGTATCTCACTTGGCGCTAGGGCAATGAAGCGCAAACTGGTGGCTGGCGCGATACGCCAGGCGGCGGTCGAACATCCGGGTAACCGCCAGCCAGTGATCCTTGGCATCGGCGGCGTCCCGCTCGCAGGCCTCGGCGGCAAGGTCCACCGCGGCCTCTGCCGCAGCCAGCCCATGGACGGCGAAATGGCGCAGGGCATCTTCCAGCAGGGGATCGAAGCGCGCGGTCTGGGGCAAGTCATCGCCATTGTCGTTCGCCGCCCGCGCCAGCGCAGGCGCAATCAGCCCGCGTCCCGCTGCGCGCCAGCCAAGGCGGCGGGCAGGGTGATTGGTGGAGGCAAATCGGACAGACATATGGCGCGAGGTTTCCCGTCTTTGGGCCCGCGCTGCAAACGGCGCGGCCGGTCCGCAAGCTTTACCCAGAGGCCTGCTAAGGCTTGGTATGGCAACAGGGTTTCGCGGGCCTTAACCCTGTTTTTCGGGCAGCGGCAAGCAGCAGATGAGCGCGCATCAGTCAGTCATGGCACTGGCTGCGCCAGGCTGCGCTTTCCACTGCCCGGCACGCGCATATTCAGCCTTCACCGCGCCTGTTCCAGTCGCCGGTTCGGCGGGGTTTGCGGCGGCACCTGCCACGACAGATGAAAGGCGCGCGTCCTGCTTGCGTGCAGGAGCGGGGGTCAGATCATAGGGAATTGCAGGGCGGCCCGGAGCGGCTTGGGACGCCGGCGTTACCGGGTGAGCGGGAGGGGCATATGCAGGGGCCGTCCGCCCGCTCACCACAGGTTCAAGCCCGGCATATCCATTTGCGAATGCACTTGCCTGCCCGCTCGCGCCGCGGGTGCGGTAGAAACGGTGCGCACCGATCGTGCCGATGTGATCGAGGCTGCTCGCCCAGTACGGATTGACCCAAAGCGTGTGGTAATGCGTCGCAAGGCCCACGGGGGCATAAACCTTTCCGGACAAGGCATCGGCGGCGATGCGGTGCGCTTGGCTCCAACTCGCCCCGCCCGGACGCCGGGCAAGGCTGCCGTCGCAGGTGAAGGTGAACTGACAGCCGGTCTGTCGCTCCGATCCCTGATAGACGACGCCGCAAACGCTGGACGGCCAACCGGGATGGGCCACGCGGTTCAGCACCACCTGCGCCACGGCGCGCTGGCCTGCCTCGCTTTCGCTCGCCGCTTCGTACCAAATCGCTTGGGCAAGGCATTCCTGGGCACGGGCGTGGGTTATGCCTGTCCCGGGCGAGTAGAAGGGCCGTGCTGCTGCGCCCACATCGATCAGCTCGCCCAGCGCGCGCCCACTTTCGGCGCCCCCTTGGCCAAGTGGATTGTCAGTCGGCAGCGCAACCAGTGCGGTGCCTGCGGGATCGGCCATGTAATAGAATGCCGATCCGGGGAAGCTCATCCCGGGGCGTTCAAACGGCAGGGCTGCATCGGCGGCCTGACGGGTGGCAAGCGCAGCCGTGCTTTCCACCGCGGGGCCGGGCAGGGTGCCGATGCTGCCGGTCGCGGCCATGGCAGGCACGGCGATAGCGGCGAACAGCACCGCCAGCCGCTTGCGCCACGGCCCCACCGGCAGGCGCCAGCGGGTACCGGCGGTACGGGTCTTGAACGGGGACGAGTTGCGAGGTCGGGCCATAATCTGCCGCTGCCTTATGCGCGCGCTGAAGCAGGGGCGAGGGCAGGCGCGGCTGCTGTCCCGATTCGGAACACCCGCCTGCATCGTGTTAACGCCCTTCGCACGGCTTGCACCGCGACCTGCGCCGCCCTATCGCCGGGCCGGACATGGCGCGGCATCGCATCAAACTTTGCAGAGAATATGTGTGCGGGCTTGCGTTGCTGGCGGCTATGCTGGTTGCGGCCTGCGCACCTGCTGTGCCGCACCCGGCGGGAAGACCTGCGCAGCCTACCATTGTCAGCCTCAACCCGTGTCTGGATGCGATCCTTGTCGAGATCGCCCCGCCCGATCAGGTGCTGGCGCTATCGCATTACAGCCGCGATCCTTCGGGCAGTTCGATACCCGCCCCGGTCGCCGCGCGTTATGGCGTGACGGGCGGGACGGCTGAGGAGGTGATCGCGCAGGCGCCTGACCTCGTGATCGCCTCGATCTTTCTTCCCCAGCCAACGCGGCACGCGCTGGAGCGCGCAGGGCTGAAAGTGGCAACCTTCGGTAGCCCTCGCACTGTCGCGGAAAGCGCCGCGCAGGTGCGGGAGGTGGCCGCGCTGGCCGGCCGGAAAGCTGAGGGCGATGCGCTCGCCGCGCGCATGGCCGCGCCGGCATCACCTCGCACATCGATCGAAGCGCTGCTGTGGCAACCGGGTGAAATTGTCGCAGGCGAACAGACCCTGATCGCGGAGCTGATGTGGCAGGAAGGCTTTGCGAGCCACGCGGCCGCGCGCGGGCTGGGGCAAGCCGACGCGGTGACGCTGGAGCAGATCCTCGCCGATCCGCCGCGCGTCCTGTTGATTGCGGGCGATGCGGCAGGGCAGCGTCATCCGGTGCTGGACGGCGCTTTCAAGTCCACTCACATCGCTCCATTCGATCCCGCTCTGATCTATTGCGGCGGACCGACCATTCCCAAGGCCCGCGCCCGCCTGCGCGCGATCCGCGCCCAAGTGGAGGCGCCGTCATGAGCCGCGCCAGCCTGATTTTTGGCACGCTGCTGGCGGTGCTGTTGCCTCTGTCGCTGCTGGCCGGTCGGGTGTGGATCGCGCCCGCCGATTTCGGGCCGGGTAACACCCTGCTGATCCTGGCCGAGTTGCGCCTGCCTCGTGCCGTGCTGGCGGTTGTCATCGGCGCTGGGCTGGGGGCGGCGGGTGCGGCAATGCAGGGGTATTTGCGCAATCCGCTCGCCGATCCCGGCTTGTTCGGTATTGCGCCGATGGCGGCGCTGGGTGCGGTGGCGAGTTTCTGGCTGGCGCCGATGCTGCCCCCTGCCTTGGCCGCCTGGAGCCTTCCGGTTATGGCACTGACCGGGGCAGCATTGGGCATGGCCGCACTGGCGCTGATTGCCGGGAGAACCGCTTCAGACGCCGCAGGCGGAGCAGGCGGCGGGATCGCGCTGTTTACGTTGGCCGGGTTGATGCTGGGGAGCCTTGCTGGCGCGATGACCGCGCTGGCCATCACGCTTGCGCCCAGCCCATTTGCCCTTTCGGAAATCGTGCTGTGGCTCAACGGCGCGTTGACCGACCGTTCGTGGCGCGAGGTGATGATCGCCGCGCCGCTGACCATTGCGGGTATCGCCGTACTGGCACTGGCGGCGCGCAGCCTTGATGCGCTGACGCTGGGAGAAGAGGCGGCGCGCTCGCTTGGCCTTGATCCGGCGCGGCTGCTGGCACTGCTGGTCGTGGGGGTGGGGCTGACCGTCGGCGCGGGCGTGGCGGTGGCAGGGATTATCGGCTTTGTCGGCCTTGTGGTGCCGCATCTGGTGCGCCCGTTGACTGACCGTATGCCGTCAAGCCTGCTGCTACCAAGCGCGCTGGCCGGCGCCTGCCTTGTGCTGGCGGCGGACGCTATCGTTCGGGCCTTGCCGTTCGTCACTGAATTGCGGCTGGGCATTGCGCTGTCGCTGATCGGCGCGCCGTTCTTCGGCTGGCTTCTGCTGCGAATGCGGCGGGGGCGGCTATGACGCTCGTTGCCGAAAACCTGACGCTGGAGCGTGGCGGTATGCGGGTGGTGGAGCGCTTGTCTGCGGCGCTGCGGCCAGGTGAGATCACCGCCATCGTCGGCCCCAATGGCGCGGGCAAATCATCGCTGCTGTTGGGCCTTGCCGGACTGCTCGCCCCGGCGGCGGGACAGGCGATGCTGGAGGGGGCCGCAATTGGCGCGATGGCTCCGCGCGCGCGCGCAAAGGCGATCGGCTACCTGCCGCAAAGCCCCGATATCGCTTGGGATGTGGCGGTCGAAAACCTCGTCGCGCTGGGCCGCTTGCCGTGGCGGGACCGAGGTGTGGCGGCCATCGACGCTGCTATTGCCGCGCTCGATCTGGAACCGCTGCGCCATCGTCCGGTCAGCTGCCTGTCAGGTGGAGAACGCGCCCGGGTGCTGCTGGCGCGGGTTCTGGCCGGAGAGCCGCGCTGGATCCTCGCCGATGAACCGCTCGCCGCGCTCGATCTTGCGCATCAGCTCAGCCTGATCGGTCACCTCAAATTGTGTGCGCGGCGCGCTGACGGGCAGGCACAGGGAGTGGTGGTCGTGCTGCACGACCTCGCGATTGCCATGAACCATGCGGATCGGGTGCTGGTGCTCAAGGACGGTGGGCTCATCGCCGATGGACCGCCACGCGATGCGCTCTCGCCAGAGGTTATTGCGCACGGCTGGGGCGTAACGGCGCAATGGTTAGGCGATCCGGGACGGATGGGGCTGGTGAGTGGGGGCTGACCGGAAAAGATGGCGGGAGAGCTAGGGGCAGCCCATCCCGCCATGTTCCATCTCCTCGCTGGTTCTGGTCCAGTAGCGCCAGGTTGCGACCCTGTGGAGACCCGGCCGAAGAACCGCGAAGAGGTCTAAGTGATGACCGAAAGCGGCAGGTCTGACCCCTTCAGATTTTCTGTAGGGTCGCTTTTAGTTGAGTTAACCAACTGACTTATAAAGGCAGTTATTTTTCGCCTTTGGTCCGCCTCAACTCGTTTCGGGAATATGTAATTGCCGCAAATTGATCGCCCCGGGCACCAACATTCCTCTCGCCCGTTGCATCGCGGAGCCTGCGTTGCCATTTGAGGGCGACAGGCGCTTCGTCCCGCTCCGCCGCCTTGACCTTTGCGAACATTTCCGGAACATCATACGCCCATGAGCCTTACGACAATCTCCGTGCGCGGTGCGCGCGAACATAACCTCAAGGGCATCGACATCGATCTGCCGCGCGACGCGCTGATCGTGGTCACAGGCCTGTCCGGCAGCGGCAAATCCAGCCTCGCGTTCGACACCATCTATGCCGAAGGGCAGCGGCGTTATGTCGAAAGCCTGAGCGCCTATGCGCGCCAGTTCCTCGAAATGATGCAGAAGCCCGATGTCGAGCATATTGACGGGCTCTCGCCTGCGATCTCGATCGAGCAGAAGACCACCAGCCGTAACCCGCGTTCGACCGTGGCGACCGTCACCGAGATCTATGACTATATGCGCCTGCTGTGGGCGCGGGTGGGCGTGCCTTACTCGCCCGCTACCGGAGAGCCCATTTCTGCGCAGACCGTCAGCCAGATGGTCGACAGGGTGGTGGCTCTGCCCGAAGGCACCCGCGCTTATTTGCTCGCCCCCGTGGTGCGTGGGCGCAAGGGCGAATATCGCAAGGAAATCGCCGAATGGCAGCGCGCCGGCTTTACGCGTGTGAGGATCGACGGGGAGATTTACCCCATCGAAGAAGCGCCCGCGCTCGACAAGAAGTTCAAGCACGACATCGAAGTGGTGGTTGACCGGATCGCGGTGCGCGAAGGCATCGAGACGCGGCTCGCGGACTCCTTCGAACAGGCGCTGAAGCTGGCCGAGGGGCTGGCCTATGTCGATCTGGCCGACGGGATCGTGCCGGGGCGCGAGAACGAAGCACAAGGCGGTGCGATGAAAGGCGCAGGCCTGCCGCCCAACCGCATCGTCTTCTCCGAGAAGTTCGCCTGCCCCGTTAGCGGCTTCACCATCGAGGAGATCGAGCCGCGCCTCTTCTCCTTCAACGCCCCGCAAGGCGCGTGCCCGGCCTGCGACGGCATCGGCGAGAAGATGCTGTTCGACCAGCAGCTCGTCGTCCCCAACGAGGCGCTGACCTTAAAGCAGGGCGCGGTGGTGCCCTGGGCCAAGTCCAACCCGCCGTCGCCCTATTACATGCAGGTGCTCGCCAGCCTCGCCAAGGCTTACGGTTTCGACCTCACCACCCCGTGGAAAGACCTCGCGCCCGAGCAGAAACTCATCATCCTCCACGGCACGGGCGGGATGCCGGTGCCGCTGACGTTCAAGGACGGCCGCCGCGAGTACACCGTCAACAAGGCGTTTGAGGGCGTCATCGGCAATCTCAACCGCCGCATGATGCAGACCGAAAGCGCGTGGATGCAGGAGGAGCTGTCGAAGTACCAGACCGCACAGGCCTGCGAGACGTGCAGCGGGAAGCGGCTCAACGAAAAGGCGCTATCGGTAAAGGTGCCCAGCATCAACGGCCCCACCGACATAGCCACACCTGTGCAGATGAGCGTTGCCGATGCCAAGGCGTGGTTCCTCGCGCTCGACGCGCAGCTTTCCCCGCAGCAATCCCAGATCGCCAAGGCCATCTTGAAAGAGATCAACGAGCGCCTTGGCTTCCTCGACAATGTCGGGCTCGATTACCTCAACCTCGATCGCACCAGTGGCACCCTGTCGGGCGGCGAAAGCCAGCGCATCCGCCTCGCCAGCCAGATCGGCAGCGGGCTTTCGGGCGTGCTGTATGTGCTCGACGAACCCAGCATCGGCCTCCACCAGCGCGACAATGACCGCCTGCTCGAAACCCTCAAACGCCTGCGCGATCTCGGCAACACGGTCATCGTTGTCGAACATGACGAGGACGCCATCCGCGCCGCCGACTATATCGTTGACCTCGGCCCGGGCGCGGGGGTCCATGGCGGCGAGGTCGTCGCGCAGGGCAAGCTCAAGGATATCCTCAAGGCCAAGGGCAGCCTCACCGCCGACTACCTCACCGGCAAGCGCAAGATCGACGTGCCGGCCAAGCGCCGCAAGGGCAACGGCAAGCACATCGTGGTCAAGAACGCGCGCGCCAACAACCTCAAGGGCGTGACCGCCAAGATCCCGCTCGGCACCTTCACCTGCGTCACGGGCGTATCGGGCAGCGGCAAATCCAGCCTCACCATCGACACCCTGCAAGCGGGCGCATCCCGCGTGCTCAACGGCGCGCGGGTCATCGCCGGCGCGCATGACGAGATCACCGGCCTCCAGCATTGCGACAAGGTGATCGAGATCGACCAGTCGCCCATCGGCCGCACCCCGCGATCAAACCCCGCCACCTACACCGGCAGCTTCACCCAGATCCGTGACTGGTTCGCCGGCCTCCCCGAAAGCCTCGCCCGCGGGTACAAGCCCGGCCGCTTCTCCTTCAACGTCAAGGGCGGCCGCTGCGAGAAGTGCCAGGGCGACGGCCTTATCAAGATCGAGATGCACTTCCTCCCCGATGTCTACGTCACCTGCGAGGATTGCCACGGCAAACGCTACAACCGCGAGACGCTGGAGGTGAAGTTCAAGGGCCACTCCATCGCCGACGTGCTCGACATGACAATCGAGGATGCCGAGGAGTTTTTCAAAGCCGTCCCCCCGATCCGCGAAAAGATGCGGATGCTCAACGAAGTCGGCCTCGGCTACGTCAAGGTCGGCCAGCAGGCCACCACCCTGTCCGGCGGTGAGGCCCAGCGCGTGAAACTGGCCAAGGAACTAGCGCGCCGCTCGACCGGGCAGACGCTCTACATCCTCGACGAGCCGACCACCGGCCTGCATTTCGAGGATGTGCGCAAACTGCTCGAAGTGCTGCACCGGCTGGTGGAGGGCGGCAATTCCGTGGTGGTGATCGAACACAACCTCGACGTTATCAAGACCGCCGACTGGATCATTGATCTGGGGCCCGAGGGCGGGGTGCGCGGTGGGGAGATTGTTGCTGTTGGCACGCCCGAGGCGGTGGTCACGGAGCCGCGGAGCTTTACGGGACAATATCTGGCGCCGTTGCTGGGGCGGTGAAAGACCCGCTCCAGACCCGGCTCATAGCCCGTCATGCGGAGCGTCATCCCCTGAAATTGACAGAGCTGGCAATTCCTGACCGGCGCGGGGATCAATCAGCCAGCAGCGCCAACTCAACCGTGCCGTGACCGCTCGCAATCAGCCCCAGGTCCTGCGCAGCAGCGCGGCTGACATCGATCATGCGGCCGCGGGTAAACGGCCCGCGATCATTGATGCGCACCACGACGCTGCGACCGGTCGAAACATTGGTCACTCGCACCCGGCTGCCAAATGGCAGGGTCCGGTGCGCGGCGGTCATGTCGTCATTGTCGAACCGTTCCCCACTGGCAGTGCGGCGACCGTCAAACTTGGCGGCATAGTAGGAAGCGCTGCCCCTGCCGACGACGGTCTCCTGAGGCGAAGAGGCTGCGGGCTCTTGTGAGGCGGGGGCAGAAACGCCCAACTCATCTGCGGGCTGTTCGGGAACAAGCTCGACCACAGCGGTGCTGGTGGCAGGGGATGCCGCAGGATCGGGAGCAGCAGCCGTCGACGCGGCGAGCGGCAAGAAGCCGAGCAGCCCGGCCACCGCGATGGTATGCACACTTCGGCTGCCGAAGCTGCGAGCCACAAGGCTTTGACTGCGATTTCCCGTCCGCATGGGTCGCGGGTTACAGGGGGTTATCTGTAAAAAGCAAACCAGGTTAGCATTTCGTCGCAGGAGGTATTCTGCTGAAGTACGAAACGCCCCGCAATTGCGATGAAGCGTTGATCCGGTCGGCTGGATTGGCAGGCCATTGCGGCTCCGGCTGTGGGTGACCGCGCCAAACCACAGCGCAACCCGTGCCACAATGCAAATGGGGCCGGCATTGCTGCCGACCCCACTCTCACCGGCGTGTGGATGACCGTCTACTCGTGCTGCGTCCGGCGAACCTTCCGCTTCATGTGCAGGCGAGCCATGCTTGGCGCCCGATGTCTAGCCTCTTGCTGCCCGGTCTTGCGACTGGCTTTGCCAGAGATTTGTCACCGGCGCTCGCGCCGGCATCCGGCTTTTGCCGATGCGGGCCTTGCGTCCACCTTCGGGCCGAAGCCTGTCCGGTTTTCGCTGCCGCGCCTCTGCTTGGCCGAGGCTAGGTCCTTTGCCGATCCGGATTGCCGCGGCTGGGGGCTTTCGCCGGTTCCGCTTCATTCCTTCGCAGCCAGATTCCTGACCTGTCCGGTTCCATCGCGTCGCTCCCGTCTGTTAGCGAGCCGACTTGCGTTTGGCCGAAGCCTCCTGCAAGCCTTCTCCAGCTGGGCGCGTGGACAGATGTCACCGCCATCTAGGGGATGGAAACTCCGGTAACTTCAAGGCCTTGCGGCTTTCTGTTCCGGTTGTCTCGTGTCCCGAAGACAAGCTGAAGGTGCGCCTCAATCGGCGATCTGACAATATTCCCGCACCTGAGTTTTCCACTTTCTGCGATTTCGCCTGTGGACACAGGTGGATAAGTCAACGCCTCGGCGCAATTTAGCGACGCGGGCGGCGGGCTGCCTCTGAATGGCGAGCAATTGCTACCGCAGAGGCGACGAGCCGCTCTACCGGCGGCCCGACTCGCTTTCGCGCAACCGGGTCAGGCGTCGCGGTTGCGCCGTGACAGCAGGCGCAGGCGCAAGCCGTTCAGCTTGATGAAGCCTTCTGCGTCCTTCTGGTCATATGCACCTGCGTCATCCTCGAAGGTCACGTGCGCTTCGGAATAGAGTGAGTACGGTGATTTGCGGCCCACCACGCTGGCCATCCCCTTGTACAGCTTCAGCCGCACCGTGCCGGTGACCTTGTCTTGGCTATGGTCGATTGCGGCTTGCAGCATTTCCCGTTCCGGCGAGAACCAGAAGCCATTATAGATCAGTTCCGCATAGCGCGGCATCAGTTCATCTTTGAGGTGCGCCGCGCCGCGATCCAGCGTGATCTGTTCGATCCCGCGATGCGCGCGGGCGTAGATTTCGCCGCCGGGCGTTTCGTACATGCCGCGCGATTTCATCCCGACAAAGCGGTTCTCGACCAGATCGAGCCGGCCGATCCCATGCCTGCGGCCGAGTTCATTCAGCGCGGCCAGCAGCGTGGCGGGGCTCATCGCTTCGCCGTTCAGGGCGACGCCGTCCCCGCGTTCGAAATCGACGGTGATGTATTCCGGCACGTCCGGCGCGTCTTCGGGATTGACGGTACGCGAGTAGACGTAATCGGGGGTTTCCTCCCACGGGTCTTCCAGCACTTTGCCTTCCGACGAGGTGTGCAGCAGGTTCGCGTCGGTCGAAAATGGGCTGTCGCCGCGCTTGTCCTTGGGCACCTGGATCTGGTGCTGTTCCGCCCATGCGATCAGCGCGGTTCGGCTGGTCAAATCCCATTCGCGCCACGGAGCGATCACCTTGATGTCGGGATCGAGCGCATAGGCCGAAAGCTCGAAGCGCACCTGATCATTGCCCTTGCCGGTCGCGCCGTGGGCGATGAAATCGGCGCCAGTCTGGTGCGCGATTTCCACCAGACGCTTGGAAATCAGCGGGCGTGCGATGCTGGTGCCGAGCAGGTAATCGCCTTCGTAGCGGGCATTGGCGCGCATCATCGGGAAGACGAAATCGCGCACGAATTCTTCGCGCAGGTCTTCGATGAAGATGTGATTATCGGGAATACCCATGGCGCGCGCCTTGGCGCGGGCAGGTTCAATTTCCTCGCCTTGCCCCAGATCGGCGGTGAAGGTCACGACCTCCAGCCCGCGCTCAACGCTCAGCCATTTGGCGATGACGCTCGTATCGAGACCGCCGGAATAGGCGAGGACGACTTTCTGGGGCTGGGCCATAACGCGGATGTTCCTTGGGGAATGATAGCGCCGCGCCCCTAACAGTGCGCAAGCGCGGGGGCAATCGGGCTTTACCGATGCCGCTGGGGATTGGCGGGCGCTTGGCAATCATCCTTTCAGAAAGTGGTGCTACATCAATCGCCAGGCGGCCAGGTTGCTCCGCTGACAGGGGATCATCATGCTGACAATGTGGAGCAAGGCGCGCGAAATGGCGGAGCTTACCCCGCTTGAACGCAATCGCTGGGTCGATTTCCTGCGCGCAGTATCAATCATGGCGGTGGTCGTCGGCCACTGGCTGATGGCGGGGCTGTATGTTGATGCGGCGGGAGAGCTGCGCCGCGGCGATCTGCTGTCGATTTCGCAATGGGCGCATTGGCTGACCTGGGGTTTTCAGGTGATGCCGGTGTTCTTCCTGGTCGGCGGCTATTCCAATTCGGTGAGTTGGAGGGCGAGCACGGCCAAGGCTCCGCGTGAACAGGACGGGGTTTACCGTGACTGGCTGGCGAGCAGGGTGCAGCGGTTGATCACGCCGACATTCCCGGTGCTGCTGTTGTGGGCGGCGCTGGCGGTGATGATGACGCAGGTCGGCCTGCCGCGCACACACATCCGCATGGCGACCGAAGCGGCGCTGATTCCGGTGTGGTTCCTTGCAGTCTATCTGCTGGTTACTGCCTTCACGCCCATCGCAGCACGTGCGTGGGAGCGGCTGGGGTGGGGCAGTTTTGCGCTGTTCGTGCCGCTGGCGATGGTGACTGATTGGCTGACCTTCACGGTGAAGGTGCCCTATGTGAACTTCACGAACTTCCTCTGGGTGTTCCTGGCCATCCATCAGTTGGGCTTTGCGTGGCGAGCGGGCAAGTTTTCGAAGCCGCTTTTTGCGTGGGGCTGGTTCGCAGTATCGCTGGCGATCCTCGTGTCGATCACCGTTTACGGGTACTATCCGGTGTCGATGGTGTCTGCGCCCGGAGGCTTTTCCAACTCGCTCCCGCCGACACTGGCGCTGTTTGCGCTGGGGGCGACGCAGGTCGGGCTGGTCATGGCGCTGGAGCCCGCCGGGCGGCGAATGCTCGACAAGGTGAGCGTGTGGACGGCTACGGTCCTGATGAACGGGATGATCATGACGGTTTACCTGTGGCACCTCACCGCCTTTGTGCTGGTGATGACGGCTGACTGGCTGCTGCTGGGCGGCTGGGGTCTTGGCCCGGTGCCGGGCACGGGCGTGTGGTGGGCGACGCGACCAGTGTGGGTCGTGGTCTATATCCTCGCACTGCTGCCGATGGTCGCGGTATTTGCGCGCCATGAAAGGAGCTTCGGCCCGATCCGGGGCGGGCGTACCGTCCCACGCCTGCGCGCGGTGCTGGGCGTGGTGGCAATCTGCGCGGGGCTGGGCGCGACCGCCGGGCTGACGATTGCCAGCCCGGACTCTGTCTCTGGCATCCGCTGGTGGGTGATCGCCTTGCCGCTGACGGGCGCGGCGCTGATGGGCTTCGGCCCGGTTTACCGCCCGCGCAACCGCCCGGGATCGTCAGGGGAGGCGGCTGAATTACCGATCAAATAATTCCGCGTAATCGGCAGCGCATGGCGGCTGCGGATGTACTGGATCTGGTAATTGCACATGCCGCCGCTCTCAAACACCGTCGCCGCACCGGCGAGATAGAACGTCCACATCCGGAAAAACGCTTCGTCATACATCGCGATGATTGCGTCGCGGTTGGCCATGCAGTTGGCGTACCATGCGCGGATCGTCCGGGCGTAATGCAGCCGCAAAGTCTCCACATCGGATGCGATCAGGCGATATTTCTCGGACGCCGCCAGCGTCTCTGACAGGGCCGGGATATAGCCGCCGGGGAAGACATACTTGCGGGTGAAGGCGTCAGTTGTACCCGGTCCGCCGAAGCGCCCGATGGTGTGGAGCAGCATCACTCCGTCATCGGCCAGAATCCGGGCGCAGGCGCCAAAGAAGGTTTCGAACTGTGCCCGCCCGACATGTTCGAACATCCCCACCGACACGATCCGGTCGAAACGGCGGTCCGATGCGGCAGTGTCGCGGTAATCTTCAAGGCTGATGGTTACTTTATCCGCTACGCCTGCCGCCTCCACGCGCAGCCGGGCGAGCGCGGCCTGTTCTTCCGACAAGGTGATGCCGGTGACATGGACGCCGTGTTCGCGCGCCAGATGGATTGCCATCCCGCCCCAGCCGCAACCTATATCGAGGACGTGCTGCCCCGCCGCGAGGTTCAGCTTCGCCGCGATATGCGCCAGCTTTGCCGCCTGTGCCTCGGCCAGCGTGGTGACGCCTTCGGCCCAATAGGCGCAGGAATACTGCCAATGTTCGGCATCCAACATCAGCGCGTACAGATCATTGCCGATGTCATAATGATGCGCGACGTTCTTCTTCGATCCGACGCGGTTGTTGATCTGTTCGGCCGCAAAGCTTGCGCGGTTAATCAGGCGCTTCAGTCTGCTGGCTCGGCCGAAATCGCCGCCCTTGTCCCACGGGTTGTTGGCGCGCAGCAAGGTGACGAGGCCCATCACGTCGCCTTCCTCGATCAGCAGGCGCCCTTCGATGAAAGTCTCCGCAGCGCCCAGCCGCGGATCAAGGACGATGTCGCGTGGCACAGCGTCGTCGGTAAAGCGCAGCACAATTTCCGGAAAACCGGGGGCAGGGGTGCCATAGGCGCTGACGCTACCATCGGCAAAGACGATGCCAAGCCTTCCCTGTTTGACGGCGCGGGTCATCAACCGGTCCAGCAGAGGCTTGCTCATAAAGCTCCTTTCGTTGCTTCTGGGTGCTGAGGGGGAACATCATGTCGCAAGCGCAGACTGCGATCACTGGTTCGGGCGTCGAAGCGTTCATCGAAACCGTCGAACCGATGGCGCGGCTGGACGAGCCACGGGCGCTGGATGCCCTGTTCCAGCATGTGAGCGTTGAAATGCCGAAGATATGGGGGGCTGCGATCATCGATTACGGCGAATATCGCACCACCGACGAAAGCGGGCCGACGTGGATTCTAGGCGCAGCGGCTTCAGTCCGAAAAAGGCCAAGCACTCATTTTATCTGCAAAGCGGATATTGCGACGATTTAGCCGCCGCAGACTGGGAAGCGATGCGCCGGCTGTTTCCCTAAATTCCAGCATACCACTGGTAATTGCCGACATCTTCCCAGAAGCCGCCTTTGCCTTGGCCGATGTCGTCAAAACTGGCGACGGCCTCGATGGCCTTTACATATTTGGCGTGTTTGTAACCCAACTGCCGCTCGATCCGCATCCTCAGCGGCGCGCCGTTTTTTTCGGGCAGGGGCTCTGCGTTCAAGGTGTGGGCGATGATGGTCTGGGGGTGATAGGCGTCGACCATGTCGATGCTCTCGTAATAGTCGCGCCCGTAAAGCACATCGGCGCAGCGGAAGATGATGAAGCGTGCTTCCGGCCTCACCTTCGCAGCGTCGAGCAGCGCGGCCAATTGCGGCCCCTGCCATTCGCCGATCGCGCTCCACCCCTCGACGCAATCGTGGCGGGTGATCTGGGTCCGTTGGGGCAGGGCGCGCACATCGGCCATCGACAGGCTGAGCCGATTGTCGACCAGCCCGCGCACCTCCAGCTTCCATTCGGAGAAACCTTTGGCGAGCTGATCCTGATAGAACGGGTCAGCAATCGTCACCGTTCCATTGCCGCGAAACGTCGGCGAGCGTTCGGCGCGCGAATATTCGGGCACGAGGGCTTGCTTGCCCGCCAGCGCGCGGTGGAGGGTTCGGTGCCCATCCTCTGCGGCGTCGAACAGGCTTTGTGCCGCGCCGCTATCCGTGATTTTCGAACAGGCCGACGCGCCCAGCGCCGCGATCCCGGCCAGCAGCGAACGGCGCGGCAGATCAACCATCGGCGTGCGCTCCTTCAGGCAGCGGCGATGGCGTGCTGCCAGTCACCATGGCAAGGATCAGCCGCCAATTGGCCAGCGCCAGCACAACATGGACAACCACAAAGCCAAAGATCGCCCAGGCTGCAAGGAAATGCAGCGAACGCGCGCTCTGCCGGCCGCCCAGACCATCCAGCAGCCACGGTGCCGCCGCCTGAAAGCCGGGGCTGATCGCAAGCCCGGTAAACAGCATCAACGGCAGCAGCACGCCGAACATCAGGCCGTAAAGGATGCGCTGCATGGGGCTGTAAGATCGCTCCGCGCCGCCAGCCTGTGCCCGCAAGGAAGTCATCACCGCACCCGGCGTCCAGTCATGCAGGCGCGTTGTCAGGTTGCGACGGAAGTGGCCGTTCGCCAGCATCGCCGCCCAGATAACCAGCAGGCCCACCCCGAACGGCCACGCTGCGGTGCTGTGCCAGTCGCGGGCTATGGCAAGGTCGTAATGCTGCGGGATGGTTGCCCAGCCGGGGAAGCGGATCACCGAAAGCCACGCATCCTTGGGATCGAAGCCATAATCGCCCCAGTAAAGATAGCGGTGGGCGTTGGAGATAGTTAGGCCGGACATGAACAGCACGATAATCGCCGCGGCGTTCACCCAGTGCCACAATCGGGTCGAAAGCGCGTGCCGTGTCATGGCGCCTAGTGCGCCAGCCAGTCGGGAATTTGGTCGCGAGTGTCTTGCGTCCAACTGATCACCGCGCCCACGCCGTCAGCGTCGGCGAAGATATCGGGCTTTCGGGTGCGCACCGATCCGGCGACGACCGACCCGAAGCCAATGCAGAACCGGGCGATCCCGGCCGCAAAGGTTTCCTGCAATTCGAAATGCCGTGTGCCCGCGAATTCGAGGATAAAATCGCGCACGGCATCATAATCGAACACGGCGGCAATATCGTCGGTGGTTGCCTTGGCATCGACGGTCACGCGCACCCAGACTTCGATGATCTGCGGCGCTGCGCGTTCGTGATCATGGATGCCCATCGACACCGGCACCCGCAGCCGGTCCAGACGCAAATCATATCGCATTGTCAGTTCCTGATTTCATACATCACATCGCGGCGCTGTGGCACCAGATGTTGCCCGGAATCCGATAGCACCACAGACCCATTGCGCAGCAGGCCGCGAGCAAGGAACACGCAGGCTTCGGCGATTTCTTCGGCCCGATTTTGCCGGCCCAGCAGGTTCATCCGGCTGGAGGTGCCGAATTCATCTTCGGTCTGGTCGTGGCTCGGCAGGGTCAACCCCGGCGCGAGGCCGTAGATTCGCATCGCGTCCGCCGTCTCCCACGCTTCGGCCATGTGCACCAGCCCGGCTATGCCATATTTGGCGAGCGTATAGCTCGCAAAGTCGGGGTTGGGATTGGAAAGCTTCTGGTCGAGCAGCACGATAGTCACCGCAGGGCCAGCGGCACCGTCGGGCAGTGACCGGCGATGGGCCATGAATTCCCGCACCAGCAGAACCTGGCTTTCCAGATTGGCGCGCAGCGCAGCCCGCAGAGTGACCGGATCGATGGCCCCCAATTCGTCAGGCGAAAATGTGCTGGCGTTGAGCACAAGTACGTCAACCGGGCCGCTTTCCCTCAGGAACGCGGCAAAGCGACCTGCGGCCATATCGGGATCGTCTAGATCGAAGCTGAGGCCGGGGTCGGCATCGTTGCGGCGCGAATGGGCAAAGACGCGGTCACTGGCCTGTTCAAAGGCCTGCGCAATAGCCGCGCCGATCCGCTTGGTACCTCCGGTGACGACAACCTTCCTCATGCCGCTACGCGCTGCCCTGCGCCCGGGGTGCGCCAGCCGAAGCGGGGGTCTGTCACGGAGGTGGTCACATTATCCTCGCCAAGCTTGTTGCTGCACATGATGCTGTTTCACCTGTCCGGCGCCGTGCCGGGTTGAAGGAAAATGCGCCGCGTTCCTTGTGCCCTTTATGGAATGCAGGAAATGCGCCAGCAAGTCGGTAACGCTGGAGCAGCGCGAAGTTCCCCGGTTGAAGGGGAAAAGGGTGTCGTTCGAATAGGGCGATCGCCCGAAAAAGGCGCGCATGGCAATGGCCGGTGCAACAAAAAAGCCGCCGGTGCGCGGGCACCAGCGGCGTTTTGCCTACTCCAAAAGGCTTTGTGCGTTAACGGCAGCGCGCTTCACCCCGGTCGATTTCGCGGCCCAGCAAGCCGCCCCCGAGGGCGCCCAGTAACGTACCGACGGTGCGATCACCGCGGGTGTCGACGGTGCGGCCGAGCAAGGCGCCGACGCCTGCGCCAACCAGCAAGCCGGTGGAGCCATCGGCACGGCGGCAGCGCCAGCGGCCATCTTCTCCGCGCCAATGATCGCTGCGACGATCTTCCCAGCGGCGGTCATCGCGGTCGCGACCGCGCCAA
>ERZ1022756.122-NODE-122-length-27873-cov-23.260083_pt1 | contig 27873 bp, 25 predicted proteins | sample MGYA00520902_ERZ1022756 | MGnify/ENA primary metagenome ERZ1022756 (study PRJEB33162, sample SAMN09537601) | freshwater metagenome | isolation source: freshwater | place: Canada:Alberta | collected 2017-07 | study: EMG produced TPA metagenomics assembly of the...
GTCACGCGCGCGTCGCGCCACAGCCGGGCGATGGCGTATTCGTTCATGTAGCCTGCCCCGCCGTGGAGCTGCAGCGACGCGTCGCACATCTCCCATTGCAGGTCTGTGTGCCACAGCTTGGCGGCGCTCGCCTCGGAGGTGGTGAGTTCGCCGGCGAGGTGCTTGCGGATCGCCCAGTCGAGGTGCGCCCAGCCCACCTGCAACTTGGCCTTGAGGTCGGCGAGGGTGAACTTGGTGTTCTGGAATTCGAACACGGTCTTGCCAAACGCCTTGCGATCCTTGGTGAAGTTCACCGCCTCGTCAAACGCCCGCTGCGCTGCGGCCTGCGCGCCAACCGCAATGCCAAGGCGTTCCTGCGGCAACTCCTCCATCAGGTGCACAAAGCCCATGCCCTCCGCGCCCAAGATATTGGTCATCGGCACGCGGCAATCGTTGAAGAACAGTTCCGAGGTGTCGGCAGCATGCTGGCCGATCTTGTCGAGATTGCGCCCGCGCTCGAAGCCCGGAGTGTCGGCGTCAACCAGCACCAGGCTGATGCCCTTGGAGCCAAGCTCGGGATCAGTCTTGGCGACCACGATCACGCAATCGGCGTTCTGGCCGTTGGTGATGTAGGTTTTCGAGCCATTGATGACGAGGTGGTTGCCATCCTTCTTGGCCGTGGTGCGGATGCCCTGAAGATCGGAGCCCGCGCCCGGTTCGGTCATGGCGATGGCGGTGATGATGTCGCCGCTGACCATGCCGGGCAGATACTTGGCGCGCTGTTCGGGGTTGCCGAGGCGCTCGAAATAGTTGGCGGTGATATCATTCTGGAGCGTGAAGCCCGCGGATGAACCGAGGTAGGACAGCTCTTCGGTCAGCACGCAGTTGAAGCCGAAATCGAGCCCGAGCCCGCCGTTCTCTTCCTTCACCGTCATGCAGAGCATCCCGGCGTCGCCCATTGTCTTCCACACATCGCGCGGGACGATGCCGTTGGCTTCGTGGTCGTCCATGTGCGGGGTCAGGTGCTCGGCAAAAACCTTGCGCACGGTGTCGCGGAAGGCCTCGTGATCTTCGTTATAGGCGGTGCGATAGGATGATGCGAGCATGGCGCGTGTCTCTCCGGCAGAAGGGTTTTTCTTTGCCACGATTAAGCCGCGCGCGCGAGTGGGGGTCAAGCGCGAAAGTGCGGGTGACGCATAGAAGCGCCCTCACCCCAAGCTCTGTCCTCCCGGGCTTCACCTGGGATCACGCCTCTTTTTCGATATAGAAAGCAAGAGGCAGAGCGACCCGGATCAAGTCCGGGGGAGACGATAAGGCTATAAGCTTAACCCACAAACGCCCGTTCGATCACAAACTGCCCCGGCTTGTTGTTCGCGCCTTCCTCAAACCCGCGCGCTTCCAGATCGGCGGCATGGTCCTTGATCATCGCCATGCTGCCGCACAGCATCACGCGGTCTTCGTCCGGCACGAAATGCTGCGGGCCGCTTGATTGTTCGAACAGGCGGCCGTCGTCGATCAGCGCCTGAATGCGGCCCTGCGTGCGGAACGATTCGCGCGTTACAGTGGGGACGTAGATCATCTTGGCGCGGTCTTCGTCTTCGAGCAGCGGGTCGCCTTCGAGCTTCGATTCCAGCAGCTCGCGATAGGCCAGCTCGTTCACGTTGCGCACGGAATGCACGACGATCACTTCCTCGAACATCCCGTAAACCTCGGGATCGCGCACAAGGCTCATGAACGGCGCAAGGCCGGTGCCAGTCGAGAGCATGAACAGCCGCTTGCCCGGCAGCAGCGCGTCGGTCACCAGCGTGCCGGTCGGCTTCTTGCCGAGGTAGATCGGATCGCCGACCTGAATGTGCTGGAGCCGCGAGGTCAGCGGGCCGTCCTGCACCTTGATCGACAGGAACTCCAATTCCTCCTCATAGGAAGGCGAAGCGACCGAGTAGGCGCGCAGCAGCGGCTTGCCGTTGTCGCCCGGCAGCCCGATCATCACGAACTCACCCGAACGGAACCGGAAGCTTGGTGGGCGGGTCATCTTGAGCGTGAACAGCCCTTCGCACCAGTGGTGGACATAGGTGATCGTCTCGATGGAGAGCGCCGCGCTTTCGGGGAACTGGTCGCGGGTCATTGTGGGCTGGTTCAAAACGGGCCTCGGATACAAGTGTGCGCTGCCCGGAAGGGGCAGCAGGATCGGGGGCGCAAATGGACTAGACCTGCGCGCCCTTCAAGACAGTTTAGTGTTAAAGGGTGATAGCGGGCCTTGAGCCTGCACAAATCAATTCCACCCGGCACGGTCGAATATGGTCACCGCCTGAGCCTGTGCCTTGCCGATATCCGCCACGCTCAACGTATCCGCCTTGAAGCTGCCGAGCTGTTCCACCGCCGAATTGGCCTTCAGCCCAATGGCCGACGGATATTCGTTATTGCCGTCGGCTAAGTATCGCTGGGCGCTTTCGGACGTCAGGTATTCGAGGAACTTCACCGCATTGTCGCGGTTTGGTGCGGTCTTGACCAGCCCTGCGCCGCTGACGTTGACATGGGTGCCCGTCCCGTCCTGATCGGGGAAGATCACACCAACCTTGTCGAACATCGCCTTTTCCTTGGCATCCCCCCCGGCATAGCGGGCGAGGTAGTAGGTGTTGACCAGCGAGATGCCGCACTGCCCGGCAGCAACCGCTTCAATCATGGCGGTATCATTGCCTTGGGGTGCCTGCTTGAAGTTGGCGACAACGCCCTTGGCCCACGCCTCCGACTCCGCCGCGCCCTTGTGGGCGATGATGCTGGACAGCAGCGAGATGTTATAGATGTTGGACGACGACCGCATGCAGATCTGCCCCTTGAAGGCGGGGTTGGCGAGATCGGCATAATTGGCGAGACCTTCGGGCGCGCCCTTGGCCTTGTCGTAGATGATGATCCGCGCCCGGGTCGACAGGCCGAACCACAGGCCCTGCGGATGGCGCAGGTTGGCGGGCAGGCGTTCGTTCAGCACCGGCGAATCGACCGGAGCAAGGATCCCCGCCTGCTCGGCTCGCCACAGCCGTCCGGCATCGACAGTGATGAGCAGATCGGCTGGACTGAATTCGCCTTCGGACTGGATGCGTTCAATCAGCGCATCGGCATCGGCTTCGATGCGGTTGATCTTGATGCCGGTTGCGCAGGTAAAATCCTCATACAGCGCCAGATCGGTGTCATAATGGCGGGACGAATAGATGTTTACATCCCCCGCACTCACCGCGCACTCGCCTGCAGGCTGCTCCTCGGCCGCGCAGGCAGAGAGCGCGGCAATGCTGACGCAGGCGAAGGTGGTAAGGGCGATTTTCTTCATCGAGAGAGGCTTTCTGTGGCTATTTGCGAATGACTTGCAATACAATCGCTGTCCACGCAAGCCCTATCCGCGTGCGAACGCCCGCACGCTTTCAGCATCGGGCATGACGCTATAGGTTTGTTCCGGATCGATGGGCAGCGCGGTTTCGACGGTTATCGCCGTGCCCTGCGCCCCTTCGAGTAGCACCCGGCTGCGCGCCCCCATCGGATGCACATCACGCACCCGCCCGCCGCGCACATCGGCCACCGGCACCAGCCGGTCAGCTTGCACCAGCAGATCAAGCAGGGGCGCGCTGGGCACTTGGCCAAGCACACTGGCGAGCGGCCACAGGCCGAAGGGCGTATCCAGCCCGCCTTCTGTGTGCGAGCCGGGGATCACCTGTGCGCCGCTGAAAATGGCGCCGACCGCAGCCGTGGCGGGGGCGTCATACAGTTCCGGGGGTGTGCCGAACTGGACGATCCGCCCGCCCTCCATCACGGCGATCCGGTCTGCAATGTCGAGCGCTTCGGCGGGGTCATGCGTGACCAGCACCACGGTCGCCCCGGCCTCGCGCAGCAGGATGCGGCATTCACGGCGGAGCTTGCGGCGGAGCACGATATCGACGCTGGCGAAGGGCTCGTCCATCAACAGCACGCGCGGCCCCGGCGCCATCGCCCGGGCGAGCGCCGCGCGTTGTTGCTGACCGCCGGAAAGTTCATGCGGATAACGCGCGCCCATTCCGGCAAGACCCACCTTGGCGAGCCAGCTATCAGCCTCTCCGCGCTGCGACTTGGGCAGGCCGAAGGCGACATTGGCGGCAAGCGTCATGTGCGGGAACAGCGCGCCATCCTGAAACACCAGCCCCACGGGCCGCGCTTCGGGCGGAGGGCTCGCGCGATCGTCCGCCAGCACGTCCTCTCCAATGGCAATGCTGCCGCGCTGCACCCTGAGCAGCCCGGCAGCGAGGCCCAAAAGCGTTGACTTCCCACAACCCGACGCGCCAAGCAGGCAGGTGATCTCGCCAGTCGGCGCGGTGAAGGAGATGTCCTCCAGCGCTCGCACGGCACCGTAAGCATGGGCAATATGACGAAATTCGAGGCTCAATGGCGCTTTCCGCACGACTAAAGATGAACCGCCTTAGGCACTTTGCGCCCTCCGGTGCAAGCGGCGGTGATGGCGGCGGCAGATGGACGCTGGCGGCTGCGGCATTGGCGGCGCTGGCTGGCCTGCCGATTGCTGCGATCGCCTGGGCCGCGCTGGCGGGTGCCGGCGCCGGGCCGGCAGAGACGCTGGGCGATCTGGCTGCAACGGTGCTGCCGACCTACATCGCCAACACGCTGGCGTTGATGCTGCTGGCAGGCGGGATTGCAGCGGTGGTTGGGACAGGCTGCGCATGGCTGATCGCGGCGACCCGCTTTCCCGGGCGCCGCGTGCTGGGCTGGGCGCTGGTCCTGCCGCTGGCGCTGCCCGCTTACCTGTCCGCCTATATCTATGCCGATATGCTGGATTATGCGGGACCGGTGCAAAGCGCGCTGCGGCAAGCGACCGGTTGGGGGGCAGAGGATTACGCTGTTCCCGACATAAGGTCGCTGGGCGGCGGAGCATTCGTGCTCGGCTTCGTCCTTTACCCTTACGTCTATCTGCTGGCCCGCACCGCCTTTGCCACGCAAAGCATGACGCAGTTCCGCGCCGCCCGCAGCCTTGGTGCGGCGCCTTCGCGGGCGTTCTGGCGGGTTGCCCTGCCCGCGGCCCGTCCCGCCATTGCCGGGGGATTGGCGCTGGTATTGATGGAGGTGCTCGCAGATTTTGGCGTGGCCGAATATTTCGCCATCCCCACCTTTTCGACCGGCATTTTCCGCAGCTGGCTGGCGATGGGAGACAAAGACGCCGCGCTTAAACTCGCTGCGGTAATGCTGGTCTTCGTGATCGTGCTGGTGGCGTGGGAGGCACAGACGCGAGCCGGGCGCAGCGACAGCCGTGATGGGCTGGCCGCGCGCGGCGATGACGAACCGCTGGTCGCGCTGTCGCCGCTGGGCAAAGCGCTGGCGATGGCGGCCTGCGCTTTACCCGTCGTGCTCGGCTTTCTACTCCCCGCCGGATACCTCGCCAGCCTCGCCATGACCGACACGGCGCAGGCCGCCGCGGGGCAATTGGCGACTTATCTCAGCGGCAGCCTGTGGCTGGGCGCGGCAACGGCGCTGCTGTGCCTTGTCGCCGCGCTGGTGCTCGCTTTCGCCCGCGCGCGCACGCAATCGCGCATCACGGCAAGCGCGATCCGGCTGGCGACGCTCGGCTATGCCCTGCCCGGCGCTCTGCTGGCGGTAGGTTTGCTGGCCCCACTGGGCGCCTTCGATCAAAATCTGACCCGCTTTGCCCGTGACAGTTTCGGCTGGAGCGGCGGGCTCATGCTGACCGGGACGAGCGCCATCCTCGTCTATGCCCTGTCGGTGCGGTTCCTGACGGTCGCCTATAACAGTGTCAGCGGCGGACTTGCGCGCATTCCCCCCGGTCTGGACTCCGCCGCCCGCAGCCTTGGCGCGGGGCCATCGCGGGTGCTGGCCCGGATCTATGCCCCGCTGCTCGCGCCCAGCCTTGCCGGCGCTGCCGCGCTCGTATTCATCGATACCTTGCGCGAACTGCCCGCCACGCTGATCCTGCGGCCCTTCAACCTCGAAACGCTGGCCACCCGCACCTACCGCCTCGCCAGTGACGAACGGTTGGTGGAGGCCGCAATCCCTGCGTTGATCCTGCTGGCAGCGGGCTTGCTGCCGGTGCTGGTGCTCAACCGGCTGGGCAAGCGTTAGGCAGAAAGTGTAACGCCAGCCTGTCACTTCTGCTTGTCCAAAGCCGTCCAAGCGTTCACAAGGCAAGCCACATGGCACGCTTTCCCTTCTCCGCAATCGTCGCACAGGACGAAATGAAACAGGCACTGCTGATCGCAGCGGTGGACCCCAGTATCGGCGGGGTGATGGTGTTCGGCGACCGGGGCACGGGCAAGAGCACCGCCGCCCGCGCGCTCGCCGGATTACTCCCGCCGATCATGGCGGCAGATGGCTGCCCATACGGCGCTTCCAAGGAAGATCAGGCGCGGTATCCGGGCGTGTGCGGCCGCGGCAAGATGGTCAAACGCGCCGTCCCCTTCGTTGATATGCCGCTGGGCGCGACCGAGGATCGGGTCATCGGTTCACTTGATCTCGAACGCGCGCTGCGATCGGGTGAAAAGGCGTTTGAACCGGGCCTGCTGGCCAAGGCGCACCGCGGGTTCCTGTATATCGACGAGATCAACCTGCTCGAAGATCACCTTGTCGACCTGCTGCTGGATGTCGCGGCTTCGGGCGAGAACGTGGTCGAACGCGAAGGCCTGTCGGTGCGCCACCCGGCCAAATTCGTGCTGATCGGCAGCGGCAACCCCGAAGAAGGCGAGCTGCGCCCACAATTGCTCGACCGGTTCGGCCTGTCGGTGGAAGTGCGCACGCCCAAGGATATCGAAGTGCGCATCGCGATCATGAAGCTGGTCGCCGAAAACGAGGCTGATCCGGAAGGCTTCGCCGCGCGCTGGGCGGGCGAGGATGAAGCGATCCTCAAACGCGTTGCCAAAGGCAAAGCGCGCCTGCCCAAGCTTTCCCCCGGCGAAGATGTTCTGCGCGATGCCGCCAACCTGTGCCTTGCCGTCGGTGCGGATGGTCTGCGCGGCGAGCTTACCCTGATGCGCGCTGCCCGCGCGCTGGCCGCACTGGACGGCGCAAAAAGCGTCACGCGCAAGCACTTGATCGCCATCGCCCCTTCGGCGCTGCGTCACCGGCTGCGGCGTGATGTGCTGGACGAAACAGGCTCCACCGTGCGCATCACCCGGGCGATTGCCGAGCTGTTCGGATGACGTCCGCCGATCCGCCCGCCGATCCGCTGGAGGATGCGGTGCTGGCGGCGCGGCTGTTTGCTCTCGCCCCGGCGACCTTCAAAGGCATGGTTCTGCGCGGGTCCAGCCCTGCGCGAGAGGCACTGGTGGCCGCTTTGGGCGAACATATCGCGCTGCGCCGCCTGCCCGGCCATGTCGATGACGAACGCCTGCTGGGCGGGATCGATTTGGCCGCCAGCCTTTCCGCGGGAAAACCGATCCCTCAGACGGGTCTGATCGAGGAAGCGGCAGGCGGCGCGCTGATCGCCGGCATGGCCGAGCGCATGGACACGAGCATTGCCGGACGGTTGGCGCAGGCGTTGGACGATGGCGGCACGGCGCTCGTGCTGCTCGATGACGCGGTCGAGCCGGAGGACACCCCGCCCGCCAGCCTGACTGAACGCCTCGCCTTTATCTGCGATCTGTCGGCGTCACGGCGCTGGCAGGGGGTGGAGCTGGCCCCTGCAGCGGGATCGCTGGCGCAGGTTGCCGCGCTGGACGATGCAGCGCTGCGCGCGCTGGCCGCCACGGCGGATGCTTTGGGGGTGGATTCGTTGCGGGCGCTGAGTGTTGCGGGTGAGGCTGCGCGCGGACTGGCCGCGCTGGACAGGCGCGATGCTGCGACTGGCTCCGATCTGGCGGGCGCAGTGCGGCTGGTACTCGCCCCGCGCGCCACCCGCCTGCCGCCGCAGGAACAGGACGCCCCGCCCGAAGACCAAACACCGCCGCCACCCGACAGCCCGCAGGACAATCCCGAAGACAGCGACCGGCAGCAACCCGAACCCGATCTGTCGGAAATCCTTGTCGAAGCGGCCAAGGCGGCAATCCCGGCAGGGCTGCTCGAAAGCCTCGCCCAAGGCAAAGCTCCGCGCCGGTCGTCCAGCAGCGGCACCGGACAGAAACGCAAGGCCGCCACCCGCGGCAAGCCCTTGGGCGCACGCCCCGGCATGCCGCGCGGCGGCGCAAAGCTGGCGCTGATCGACAGCCTGCGCGCCGCAGTGCCGTGGCAAGCGGTCAGGCGGCGCGAGGCGGGCGTTGATCCTTCCGCCCCGCTGATCATGCGCAAGGAAGACCTGCGCATCCGCCGCTTTGAAGAACGCGCCGCGCGGGTCACGATCTTCGCCGTCGACGCCTCCGGTTCCGCCGCCGCCGCGCGGCTGGCCGAGGCCAAAGGCGCGGTCGAACTGATGCTGGGGCAGGCCTATGTCACGCGGTCGGAAGTGGCGCTGGTCGCGTTTCGCGGGACGAGCGCCGAATTGCTGCTGCCCCCCACCCGCTCGCTCACCCGCGCGCGGCGCACACTGTCGGAACTGCCCGGCGGAGGCGGCACGCCGCTCGCCATGGGGCTCAACGCCGCGCGCGAAGTGGCCGAAGCCGTGATCGCGCGCGGGCGCAGCGCGGCGCTGGTGATCCTGACCGATGGCAGAGCCAACATTGCCGCCGACGGCTCCCCCGGCCGGCCGCAGGCCGCCGCCGATGCCGAAGCCGCGGCCAAGGCGATTTACGCGCGCGGTATCGATGCGCTGGTGGTCGATATCTCGGCCCGCCCCGGCCCCGAAGGCGCTGCGCTGGCGCTGGCTTTGGGCGGCCGCTTCCTTGCCTTGCCCCGCGCTGACGCCCGGATGCTGCAAGCGGCCATCAACGCCGTGCAGCCCTCGGCCAAGGCGGCATGAGCAGCCTCGACTGGAACCGCGAAGGCCTGATCTGGCCACACCGTGAGACGAGCGCGTTTGTGCAGGTGGGCCGCGCCCGTTGGCACGTGCAGCGAATGGGTTCCGGGCCGCCGCTGCTGCTGCTCCACGGCACCGGCGCTTCGGTGCATTCATGGCGCGGGCTGATGCCGCTGCTGGCGCAGACCCACACCGTGATCGCTCCCGATCTTCCCCGCCATGCCTTCACCACCGGCCATGATGCCTATGCGATGAGCCTGCCTGCGATGGCGCGCGAAATGGCGGCGTTGATGAAGCAACTTGAGGTCGAACCCGCCGCTATCATCGGCCATTCCGCCGGCGCGGCGATCGCCCTGCAACTGGCGCTGGACCACGGTTACACCGGGCCGATCATCGGCCTCAATTCCGCGCTGCGCCCCTTTCCCGGCGCGCTCGCGCAGATTTTCCCCGCGGTGGCCAAAGCGCTGTTCATCAATCCGCTGGTGCCGCGGTTCTTCGCCGGGAGCATCGACCTTGTCGGCGGAGCCAAGAAGTTCCTGTGGCGGTCCACCCATTCGCACATCGATGCAGAAGGCCTCGCCTGTTACCGGACCCTGCTGAAACACGCCGGCCACGCGGGCGGCGCGCTGGCGATGATGGCCAACTGGGACTTGCCCGGATTGCGTCTGCGGATGGGCGAGGTGCGCAATCCGGTGTTGCTGGTGCACGGCGCGAATGACCCCGCCATCCCGCTCGACTGGGCGCGCGACGCGCATGGCTGGCTCACCAACGCGCGGCTGGACGTGCTCCCCGGCCTCGGCCATCTTGCCCATGAGGAAGCGCCCGAAAAAGCGGTAGCCCGGATCACGGCGTTCCTCGAACAAGCACGGTAGGAGAGCGAGTGCCATGAATTACGGCTGGATCGAGATTGTGCTGTTCTACGGCATCGCGATCGGGTTCGGCGTGTGGCAATGGCTGAAAATGGACCGCATGCTGAAGAAAACCCGCGCCGAGCGTGAGGCGAAGGAAGCGGCAGAGCGCGAAAGCGGGGAGCCAGAGAGCAGCGCCGGAGAGTGAACGTCCGCTTTGCGTTTTGCGCAGAAGAAAGCTGCCGTTCGGGAAGTGATCCGAGGTGGTCATTGCGTTCGAATGAGCGTAACATCGCACGATGGACGACAATGCGGTTCCAAACTCCGCCGATGCCTCAGACTACGCCAAGCGGCTGAACATCGTCCCAATCGCCTTATTCTGCCTGTGGCTCGGCGCTACGGTATCGTTCTGGCTGCAGGCATTCGGCCCCTTGCGCTCGTTCGACCGCGCATCACCAAACAGCGCGCCCTTCTGGTGGCTCGTCGGATCTTTGCTTGCCGGCTATGCAATCCGCTTCTTACCACCCTCTTGGTATCGCGTGCGGTCGTTCGAAGCGAACGGCCGGATCTATGAAAGGCTCGGGGTCAAGGCGATGCGGGCGGTGGTGAGCAACGGCGACCTAGTCAATCGCATCGTTCGCCGCCGCTTTCCCGGTTACCGGGTCCACGCCTTCGCGGACAGGATTGAAAAGGTGTCCGACGACGGGCGAACGAATGAGCGATCTCACCTCATATTCTTCGCTGGCGGAATGGTCGTCGCCCTTTACGCTTTGCGTATAGACTGGGTGGATTGGGCAGCGTGGCTGGCAATCACAAATCTGGCAGCCAACCTCTATCCGGCTTTAGTTCAACGCTACACCCGTGCCCGGCTGCAACCAATCGCCTTGCGCCGCCGAAAAGCAGCGAATCAAAGAAGTTAATGTCAGCTAACCACCCGGCTGCAGTCGTTATCGTGCCGTAACTCAATCCTCGAAAGCAGACCCTCTCCGCCCCCTACCCCTTTCGCCGCGGCATCCGGTAGGGCAGCATGAACTGCACCAATCGTGACGAAAAGCGCTGCATGTCGAGGCTTTCCTGCACGGCCACCACTTCCTCGCCCAGAAACCGCGAGGCGAGTTCGGAGCGGGCGTAGAAGGGGGTGTCTTCCCATGTCCGGCGCACTTCGGCCACGCCGATGTCGGACCTTGTGCGGCGGGTAATGCCCCATTTGCTGTCTGGCAGCCCGGCGATGGGTGGCAGTTCAACCGGTTCGGGCACGCCCTTCCCGTCAAACCGCAAGGCGCTGGCGAACAGCGAACCATCGCCGCGCTCGCCTTCGTAGCACACCAGCGCGCCCCCTTTCAGATGCGCGCGCGACCAGTGCCAGGTGTTGAAACCTGTCTCCAGCGGCTCGGCCCCGCGGTTGTGATCGAGATAGGCCTTGCCGCTCCACGAAATGCCGGGCGAGGTCATCTCGACCTCGATCCGCGCGCAGGGGGCAAGGCAGTGCCAGATGTGGTTTTCCTGCGGATCAAGCGCAAAGGCTGTGCGGTTCAGCGCCTCGGGATAGACGCGCACACGGCCCACCACCGGGCGCTGCCACGGCACGAACAGCCGCGTGTCGCCTTCGACGATATCGATGGTGAGCGCGTCGTTCTCCCACCTGACATTGCTCGCCCCGATCATAAGGTTGCTGGCATCACGCTGCACCGCGCCGGATGCGCGCTCGGTCATCGCCCAGCGCGCCTGCGGGCCATAAAGCGCGACATTGAGCGAACAATGGTTGAGCGGATCGCCCCGCCCGCTGCGCTTGTAATAGGGTGAGAACACGCTCCCGAGGAACGCGATGATCGTCAGCCCGTGCTGCCCGTCGTCGCTGATCGCGTCGACATACCACCAGCTGTAACCGCCGGCCGGGATGTCTTCATCGAAGCGAGGTCCCGTTCGATTACCCGCGCGGCCAGCTGCCCGGACAAGGCTGCCATGGGCACCCCAGCCGCCGGATGGGTCGCCCCACCCGTGCAATACAGACCCGGCACTCGGGTTTTCGGCCCCTGCCGCTGGAAAGAGGCCGCCCAGCCGTGCGACGCTCTGCCATATAGGGCGCCGCCCGTGGCCGGGAACAGGGCTTCCCAATCCTGCGGCGTCATGAGCTGATGCGGCAACGGGTCTTCCAGCTGAAGGCCGCAGCGCTTCAGCGTGGCCATCATGGCGTCGGTGCATTGGGCTCTCTCCTCGGGCGTATAGTCGTGGACGTCTCCGTTGGCGGGGGCGTTGACGATGATTTGCAGGCGTTCGCGCGTGCCGGGGGCCGGGGCCGGATCCGCCTCCCGCGCGCCGCGGTCGGTTGCGCAGACATAGACGGTCGGTTCACTGGGCGGCTTCCCGGCAGCGATCTCACGGAATTCGCGGGCGTAATCGCGCGAAAAAAAGACGTTGTGGTGGGAAAGGTCGAAGCCCTCCGTCGCGGCATGGGCGTACCACACCAGCGCCGAAAGCGATCGTTTGCCAGGCGGGATCGCAGGCACAGCGCGCGCGGCGCCCGCGCCCAGCCGCCCTGTCGCAAGCGCGCCCGGATCGCCATTGCAGATGACGATGTCAGCGGGGATCACCTCCCCGCTCGCCAGCTTTACACCGCTGGTGCGGCCATTGGTGGTGAGGATTTCTGCGACCGGCGCATCCGTCCGCAGCCGCGCGCCCTGTTTCTCAGCGAGTGCCGCCAGCGCCTTGGCCAGCGCATGGATTCCGCCATCGATCAGCCACACGCCCCGCGCCTCGACATGGGCGATCAACATCAGTGTGGCCGGCGCGGCGAAGGGCGATGACCCGCAATAGGTGGCATAACGCCCGAACAATTGCTGGAGGCGCGCGTCCTTGAAATGCTCCCCCAGCGCGCGCCACATCCCGTCGAAGGGGCGCATGGCGAGCATATCGCCCATCTTCCACGGCCCGATCCGCCACATCATTGGCAGAGGCGTTGAAGCCTTGTCGCCGCGTAGGAAGGGTTGTTCCAGCACCTCGAAAATGCGCCGCGCCTCGGCGGTGAAGGCAGCATACCCCCGCGCAGCCTCAGCCCCGGCGAACTCGCCGACTGCGTCGACGCTGCGGCCGTGATCGGCATACAGGTCAAGGCTGCCGCTATCGTCCCACGCATGGCGAGCAATCACTTCGGCGCGGGCGATGGTGACGTGGTCTTCCAGCCGCGCACCGCAAGCCGCAAAAACCTCGTCGAAAACTTCGCGGTAGGTGAAGACGGTCGGCCCGCCGTCAATCTCGGCCCCATCGACGTTCACGCGCCGTGCCTTGCCGCCAACCCAGGTTTCTTTTTCCAGCACGGTCACGTCCGCGCCGCGCGCAGCAAGAAGCGCGGCGGTGGTGAGGCCGCCTATTCCAGCTCCAATCACGGCGACTCGCGCGCTCACCCGTCCCTGCTCTCCGATCATCGGCGATTATCATTGACGTTACGCGCGTATCTGTCCAACTATTTAGACATATGGCCTGTCAAGTATTCCGATTATGAGCCGCTGGGCCGCCTTCCGGCTAGGCTATGCCAAACGCCGCAACCGCGTCTTCTCCAACGCGCAGTTCCAATATTGGGCCGCGCGTCTGCCGCTGATCCGCTGGATCGCGCGGAGCCGTGCCAACGGGGCGTTCAACCTGCTGGCGGGGTTCGCTTACTCGCAAGTGCTGCGCGCCTATGTCGAAGGCGGGCTGTTCGACATCTTGAAAGATGGCCCGCTGTCTGCCGCCGATGCCGGTGCGCGCATGGGGCTTTCGCACGGTGCCGCGCTTACCTTGCTGCGCGCCGGACGGCCGCTAATGTTGTCCGAGGAACCCGCCCCCGATCACTGGATGCTGGGCGAACAAGGCGCTGTATTTGCGACCAATCCGGGCGTTCAGGCGATGGTGCGCCACCACCGGTTGCTTTACGACGATCTCGCCGATCCCCTCGCGCTGCTGCGCGCCGATCGGTCAGAGCCGACCGCGCTGTCGCGCTTCTGGACCTATGCGGGCGCGCTCCACGGAGCAAGCGAGCGGGGCGAAGACACGGCGGAGTATTCCCGGTTGATGGCCGCATCGCAGCACTTCGTGGCAGACGAAGTGCTGGCATCTGTCACCTTCCGCAATGTGGAGCGGCTGCTGGATGTCGGCGGCGGGCATGGCGCGTTTTTGCGCCATATCGGCACGGCACACCCGCACCTGAAACTTGGCCTGTTCGATCTACCGGAAGTCGCCAGCGCTGGCGCGCAGGTTCTTGGTGAAACGTTGGGGACGAGCCGCGTCACTGCCCACCCCGGCAATTTCTTCAGCGATTCCATTCCCGAAGGCTACGACATGGTGTCCTTGGTGCGGATTCTCCACGATCATGACGATGCGCCCGCGCAGGGATTGCTCGCCAATATCCGCACCAGCATGGCCCCCGGCGCGCGCCTGCTCATCGCCGAACCGATGGCGCAGATCCCCGGTGCCGAGCCGATGGGGGAGACATTTTTCGGCCTTTACCTGTGGGCGATGGGGTCAGGCCGCCCGCGCAGCCCTGCGGAAATCACCGCCATGCTGCGGGCTGCAGGCTTCACCCACACTCAGGTCATCGCAACGGCGCAACCGGTTAACGCAAGCGTCATCATGGCCACCGCCTGAGCATAATTTGTCCAAGTTGTTTGACAGTCTGGAATGTAAAGCGTAGCAAACACGTGGGAGAACGTTTTTTTCGGGCTTTCGAGTCGGCGTTCGCGCTGCGGAATCCGAAAAGATGGAGAGCGAAGCGATGAATACCCTGGCCGTCATTCTCGAAGCACCGGAGCGCTTGGCGCTTCGTGCGCTTGAGATGAAGCCAGTGGATGCCGCCGACGTTCTTGTCGAAATCGCCTACAGCGGAATTAGCACCGGCACCGAAAAGCTCCTGTTTTCAGGGCGAATGCCGCCCTTCCCCGGCCTCGGCTATCCTCTTGTGCCCGGTTACGAATCGGTTGGTCGCATCGTCGACGCCGGCTCCGAGGTTCGGGCGCGGATCGGCGACTGGGTCTTCGTTCCCGGCGCCAATTGCTACACCGACGCGCGCGGCCTCTTCGGTGGCACAGCGCAGCGTGTGATTGTTCCGTCGGCGCGGGCGCTGCCGATCCCTGAGCATCTCGGCGAATCCGGGGTACTCTGCGCGCTCGCGGCGACGGCACTTCACGCCATCAAGGGCGGTTTCGCCCATGGTGAGGCTCTGCCTGATCTCATCATCGGGCACGGCGTCTTGGGCCGCCTGCTTGCACGGCTGACCCTGGCATTGGGCGGCCCCGCACCCACCGTTTGGGAAGCCAACCCTTCCCGCCGTGCTGGCGCCGCAGGTTACACCGTGATCGACCCGGCCGCCGATGAGCGCCGCGATTACAGCGCCATCTATGATGCCAGCGGCGATGCCGGCCTGATCGACGATCTGATCATGCGGCTCGCCAAAGGCGGCGGGATCGTGCTCGCCGGTTTCTATTCCGAACGCGTCAGCTTCGCCTTCCCGGCAGCCTTCATGCGTGAGGCGCATTTCCGCGTCGCCGCCGAATGGCAGCCCGGCGATCTGGCTGAAACCCGGTCGCTGATCGAATGCGGGAGGCTGGATCTCTCCGGCCTCGTCACCAATCGGCGTCCGGCAGGTGAGGCGCTCGACGCCTATCCACAGGCCTTCACCGACCCCGATTGTCTCAAGATGGTTCTCGATTGGAGCGAATGCTGATGTCTGTGCTCGATACCCGGACCCTGGAAGATCAAGTGGCTGCCCTGCGCGAGGAAGCCGCACATGAACCCGATCCGGTTCATACCGGCGAAGTGAAATCCGAAACGCAGGTCATCGCGATCTACGGCAAGGGCGGCAGCGGCAAGAGCTTCGCGCTGTCCAACCTCAGCTACATGATGGCCCAGCAGGGCAAGCGCGTGCTGCTGATCGGTTGCGATCCCAAGTCCGATACCACCAGCCTTCTGTTCGGCGGCAAGTCCTGCCCGACGATCATCGAAACATCATCGGCCAAGAAATTGGCGGGCGAGGAAGTCCGCATCGAAGACGTCTGCTTCCAGCGCGACGGCGTGTTCGCAATGGAACTGGGCGGCCCCGAAGTCGGACGCGGTTGCGGCGGGCGTGGGATCATCCATGGCTTCGAACTGCTCGAAAAGCTGGGCTTCCACGATTGGGGCTTCGATTACGTCCTGCTCGATTTCCTCGGCGACGTGGTGTGCGGCGGCTTCGGCCTGCCGATCGCCCGCGACATGTGCCAGAAGGTGATCGTGGTCGGATCGAACGATCTGCAATCGCTGTATGTGGCCAACAACGTCTGCCAGGCGGTCGAATATTTCCGCAAGATGGGCGGCAATGTCGGTGTGGCCGGCATGATCGTGAACAAGGATGACGGCACGGGTGAGGCCAAGGCCTTCGCCGAAGCCGTCGGCATCCCGGTGCTGACCGCGATCCCCGCGAATGAGGACATCCGCCGCAAGAGCGCCAATTACCAGATCATCGGCATCCCCGGCGGCGAATGGGCGGGCCTGTTTGAAGAACTCGCGATCAACGTCGCAGAAGCTCCGCCGTTGCGCCCCACCCCGTTGTCGCAGGACGGATTGCTCGGGTTGTTCAGCCCCGATCAGACCGGCGGCAATGTCGAGCTCGTCCCCGCGACCCAGGCCGATATGCGCGGCGGTGTCTATGAAACCCGCCCCACCCTCGAAGTGATCTACGACGAGGCCTGATGCGATGAGCGATGCCTTCCCCCCCAACGCGTCACGCGCCCCTGACCGGATCGATCTCGATGCTGGCGCCGTTGCTGGCGGCGGGGCTTGTGCGTCGAAAGACACGATGAACGAGGCCGCGCGGGCTGCGGGCAAGAGCGACATTCTCGATCAATATGCCGCTGATTATCCGGTGGGCCCGCATGACCAGCCACAATCAATGTGCCCGGCTTTCGGTTCGCTGCGCGTCGGCCTGAGAATGCGCCGCACCGCGACCGTACTTTCCGGTTCGGCCTGCTGCGTTTACGGCCTGACCTTCACCTCGCACTTCTACGGCGCGCGCCGCACGGTCGGCTATGTGCCATTCTCCAGCGAAACGCTGGTGACGGGCAAGCTGTTCGAAGACATCAAGGAAGCGGTCGAAGGCCTCGCCGATCCTGAAAATTACGACGCTATCGTGGTTACCAACCTGTGCGTCCCCACAGCGAGCGGCGTGCCGCTGCGCCTGCTGGGCAAAGCGATCAATGGCGTGCGGATCATCGGCATTGATGTGCCGGGCTTCGGCATCCCGACCCACGCCGAAGCGAAGGATGTGCTGGCCGGCGCAATGCTTGCCTATGCCCGCGAAGAAGTGATGTCCGGGCCCGTTGCTGCGCCGCGTGAACGCTCCGACCTGCCCAGCGTTGCTTTGCTTGGCGAAATGTTCCCGGCTGATCCGGTGGTGATCGGGCAAATGCTCGCGCCCCTCGGGCTGGCCGCCGGCCCTGTGGTGCCGACCCGCGAATGGCGCGAGCTTTATGCCGCGCTCGATTGCTCGGTCGTCGCTGCGATCCACCCCTTCTACACCGCCAGCATCCGCGAATTCGAAGCTGCTGGCCGTCCGGTGATCGGCTCCGCTCCCGTCGGCGCTGACGGCACGGCCGCCTGGCTGCAAGCCATCGGCGACACGATGGGCCTGCCGCAAGCCAAGGTCGATGGCGTCAAGGACGCGATGATCGCCGCCTGCCGCGGTGCAATCGCCAAGATGCCCATCAAGGGCCGGATCACGGTTTCGGGCTATGAAGGCTCCGAACTGCTGGTCGCCCGCCTGCTGATCGAAAGCGGCGCGGATGTGCCCTATGTCGGCTCTGCCTGCCCGCGCACCAAGTGGTCGGATGCTGACCGCGAATGGCTCGAAGCGCGCGGCGTGCAGGTGCAGTTCCGCGCCAGCCTTGAGCAAGACATTGCTGCGGTCGAAGAATACCGCCCCGATCTCGCCATCGGCACCACCCCGGTTGTGCAATATGCGAAATCGCGCGCGATTCCTTCGCTCTACTTCACCAACCTCATTTCCGCCCGCCCGTTGATGGGCCCGGCAGGGGCTGGCAGCCTCGCCACGGTCATCAACGCCGCGATGGGCAACAAGGCGCGCTTCGATGCGATGCGCGATTTCTTCGAAGGCGTCGGAACAGAGCACGCTGCCGGTGTGTGGGAAGAACTGCCCGTCGACCGGCCCAAGTTCCGCAAGAAGTACGCGGCCCTTAACGAAGCAGCGCGCAAAGCGGCTGAGGCGGTGGGATCATGACCCTCGTCCTCGACCACGATCGTGCGGGCGGATACTGGGGCGCGACCTACGTCTTCACCGCTGTAAAGGGCTTGCAGGTCATCATCGACGGCCCTGTCGGCTGCGAAAATCTGCCCGTTACCAGCGTGCTGCATTACACCGACGCCCTGCCCCCGCATGAACTTCCCATTGTCGTCACCGGCTTGGGCGAGGAGGAGCTGGGCAAGACCGGCACCGAAGGCGCGATGAAACGCGCTTGGAAGACGCTGGACCCCGAACTTCCCGCTGTGGTCGTCACCGGCTCGATCGCTGAAATGATCGGCGGCGGCGTCACGCCCGAAGGCACCAATATCAAGCGCTTCCTGCCGCGCACCATCGATGAAGATCAGTGGCAATCGGCTGACCGTGCGCTGACCTGGCTGTGGACCGAGTTCGGCCCGAAGAAGATGCCCGCCCCGCGCGAGCGCCGCGAAGGCGAAAAGCCGCGCGTCAACATCATCGGCCCGTCCTACGGCATGTTCAACATGCCTTCCGACGTTGCTGAAATCCGCCGCCTGATCGAAGGCATCGGCGCGGAAGTGGGCGTGGTCTTCCCGCTCGGCACGCACCTTGCCGACATTTCCAAGCTCGCCACAGCGGACGCGAACGTGTGCCTCTACCGCGAGTTCGGCCGCAACCTGTGCGAAACGCTGGAGCGGCCCTATTTTCAGGCGCCCATCGGCCTCAGCCAGACCACCAAGTTCCTGCGCGCGCTGGCCGCCGAACTGGGCCTCGACCCTGAGCCCTTCATCGAGCGCGAAAAGCACACCACCATCAAGCCGCTGTGGGATCTGTGGCGTTCGGTCACGCAGGATTTCTTCGGCACGGCCAGCTTCGGCATCGTCGCCAACGACACCTATGCGCGCGGCATCCGCCACTTCCTCGAAGACGATATGGGCCTGCCGTGCAGCTTTGCCTTTTCGCGCTGCGCCGGCGTGAAGCCTGTCAACGAAGACGTGCGCGCCGCGATCCGCGCCAACCCGCCGCTGGTGGTGTTCGGCAGCTATAACGAACGCATGTACATGGCCGAGTGCGGTGCGCGCGGGATGTATATCCCGGCGAGCTTCCCCGGCGCGGCGATCCGCCGCCATACCGGCACGCCCTTCATGGGCTATTCGGGCGCGACCTACCTTGTGCAGGAAGTCTGCAATGCGCTGTTCGATGCGCTGTTCCACATCCTGCCGCTTGGCACCGACATGGACAAGGTCGAAGCCACGCCCACGCGCAATGAAGCGCAATTAAGCTGGGACAATGACGCCAAGGCAAAGCTCGACGATCTTGTCGAAGCCCAGCCGGTGTTGATCCGGATTTCCGCCGCCAAGCGCCTGCGCGACGCGGCAGAGCGGACCGCGCGCCAGCGCGGCTCCGACACAGTTTCAGCAGACTGCCTCGCAGAGGCGCTGCTTGAAGGTGCGGGAGCATGATCATGATGCTCACCCGCCCCAACCCTTTGTCGCTGCTGCGGAACGTTTCCGCGACGGCACAATCCCATGCCCCCTTCGAGGGGGCTCTCCAATCCACGTGGGGGATCACGCGGGGACGCCGAAGGGAGCTTTCGGGCTCTCAATCATACCCAACTGAACGGAGAAAACCCGATGAACGAACGTATCGGAACTCACCTGACGCCTGAAGAGGCACAGGAAATCCACAAGGGCTTTATGGGCACCTTCACCCTTTACGTGGTGATCGCTGTCGTGGCTCATGCGCTGCTGTGGGCTTACAAGCCCTGGTTTGGCGGCGGTTTCGGCCAGTAATCGGCCGACCCCGGCTCAGGCCGGACTGCCTTGCTAAACATTACCTAACGAAAGGAATTTTCCCATGTGGAGAGTTTGGTTCTATTTTGACATCCGTCGCGCACTCGTAGCGCTGCATGTTGGTCTCGCTGTTCTGGCGTTCACCATCCACTTCATCCTGCTCAGCACGGATCGTTACAACTGGCTCGAACGCGCTCCTGGCGTGGCCGCGCCGGCACAGGCCGCTATCGAATCGTCGGAAGCTCCGGCGGCAGGATAGTTCCTGGTCGAATGTGAGGGGGCAGGTTCGCCTGCCTGCCTCCTAACACTCTTTCGATCAATTCAAGCGCCCGCCGCGAAGGCGGGGAGGATGGACCTATGGCGCTCCTTAGTTTCGAGCGGAAATACCGCGTCCGCGGTGGCACATTAATCGGTGGCGACCTTTTCGACTTCTGGGTCGGGCCGTTTTATGTTGGATTCTTCGGAGTGACGACGGCAATCAGCGCACTGCTTGGCACTGCACTGATCTTCGCCGCCGCTACACAGGGTCCGACCCTCAACCCCTGGCTGATTTCCATCAACCCACCGCCGGTTGAATACGGCCTTTCGCTGGCACCGCTCAAGCAGGGCGGGTACTGGCAAATCATCACCTGCTGCGCTGTGGTAGCATTTTGCTCCTGGGTGCTGCGGCAGGCGGAAATCTCGCGCAAGCTTGGCATGGCATATCATGTGCCCATCGCCTTTAGCGTCGCGGTCTTCGCCTATGTCACGCTCAACGTGATCCGTCCGCTGTGGATGGGCGCATGGGGCAATGGCTTCCCTTACGGCATTTGGACCCACCTCGAATGGGTTTCGAACGTCGGTTATGCCTTCGGCAACTTCCACTACAACCCCGTGCACATGCTCGCGATCACGTTCTTCTTCACGAACTGTCTCGCGCTTGCTCTGCATGGCGGCCTGGTGCTGTCGGCGGTCAACACCACGGGGGGCACCGACGTCAAGACGCCCGAATACGAAGACACCTACTTCCGTGACTTCATCGGCTATTCGGTCGGCACGCTCGGCATTCACCGGGTGGGGCTGTTCCTGGCGCTGAGCGCCGGGTTCTGGAGCGCCATCTGCATCGTCATTTCCGGCACTCTGTATGTCGGCAGCTGGATCGAATTCTGGGATTTCTGGAAAAAGATCCCGATCTGGTCGTGAGGAGCACCTGAACCATGGCGACATATCAAAACATCTTTACCCAGGTGCAAGTACAAGGGCCGCCCGAAATGGGCGTCCCGCACCTCGACGGTAGCGAAGGGCGCATCGCGCTCGTCGGACACAGTTACTGGATGGGCAAGCTGGGCCAGGCCCAGATCGGCCCTGTCTACCTGGGCCTGCTCGGCACGATTGCACTGGCTTTCGGGTCAGCTGCCTTCCTGATCATCGGGTTCAACTTCTGGATGCAGGCCGGCTGGAGCCCGCAGACCTTCATGCGCGAGCTGTTCTGGCTTTCGCTTAATCCTCCGGGCCCGGAATATGGGTTCAGCATGTTCGTGCCGCTGAAAGAAGGCGGCTGGTTCATCCTGACCGGCGCATTCCTCACCATCTCGGTGATGTGCTGGTGGACCCGCACCTATATGCGGGCCAAGGCGCTGGGCATGGGGATGCATATTCCCTGGGCCTTTGCCTCGGCGATCTGGCTGTTCCTGGTGTTGGGCTTTATCCGCCCGATGCTGCTGGGCGACTGGTCGCAGGCTGTGCCTTACGGCATCTTCAGCCACCTTGATTGGACCAACAATTTCTCGCTGGTCTATGGCAACCTGTTCTACAACCCGTTCCACGCGCTCTCGATTGTCTTCCTTTACGGGTCGGCGGTTCTGTTCGCGATGCACGGTGCGACGATCCTGGCGCTCGGCCGTTATGGCGGGGAACGCGAGATCGAACAGATTACCGATCGCGGTACGGCTGCCGAACGCGGCGCATTGTTCTGGCGCTGGGTGATGGGCTTCAATGCCACGTTTGAATCGATCCACCGCTGGGCATGGTGGTTTGCAGTGCTGACGACCCTTACGGGCGGCATCGGCATCCTGCTGACCGGCACCGTGGTCGATAACTGGTACCTGTGGGCGCAAGAGCATTACTACGCTCCGGATACGATCAACTACAATCCGAGCGGGGCCGCACAGGCATCGCAAGGTCAGTAACCTAGAGTGTGCCGGGCTTCGCGGCCCGGCACCTCCTCTCTCAGAGACAACAGAAAACCCGGTCGGACCCATGGTCCGGCCGGGTTTTGCTTGTGGCGATGACAGAGCGTCAGCGTTGCGCCGGCTCAGCCAATCGCGCGTGCAGGTCCATCAGGTGGAGCGGCAGCGAAGCGGCCAGCGGCAGCGCGATCCACCACCACTGCGCCCCGACCAGCGCCGCGCGCAGGCCCAGCACAATCAGCACCGCCGGCCCGATCAGTCCAAACACCGCGCCCCAGCGCCAGCCCTTGGCTGCGCGCAGCCACGCAGCCTCGATCCCCAGAACGGCAAGGATGACGTCGGCGGCATGGCCGCTCGCAAACAGGCTTTCGATCATCGGCGTCCCCTTCCCCCAGCGCCGGAGGCCTTTCAGCCGAAGGGCGCGTTCAGTTCGACAATCGCGCGGTTGAGCGCGCCGGCAAAGCCGACCCACACAAGGTAAGGCACAAGCAGCAGCGCCGAAGCCTTCGAAAACCGCCCGCAATAAACGATCAGCACAAGGATCGAGATCCACAACGCGATGACCTCGTAAAACGCCCAATCGGGACGTTCGAAACGGAAGAACAGGATCGACCAGCTGATATTGAGAAAGCCGTTGAGCGCGAAAAGCCCCAGCACCCATTCCGCCTGCGCCGATGTGGGCGCGGCCCGCCATGCGGTGATCCCTGCGACCGTGATGAACGCGTAAATCAGCGTCCAGCCGATCGGAAAGACGACATCGGGCGGGTTCCAGTCCGGCTTGGCAAGTGCCTGATACCACGGCCCCAGATCGGTCACGGTCGCGCCGAGGGCCGCGACGCACAGCGCCGCAACGCTCGCCACGGCCACCGGAATGATCATCATTCTGTTCATCCGCCCAGCCTAGAGTTGCGCCGGGCAACCTGCAATGGCTGCATTGGCGGCAATCAGGTAGCGGGCCTCAGCCCGAGCAGGTGCGCGGTGTCTTTCAGGAAGATTTTCAAGTGCGCCATCGGTTTGGCGCGCACCAGCTTCTTGTGCATATAGGCCTGCCAGGTCAGTTCCTGCACGTCCTTGTCATCGCACATGGTGACGAAGCGTTCGCGGCGTTTGTCGGACGAATACCAGAAATACTGCATCATCCCCAACACCCAGAACACAGTGCCGTGTTCCTTCATGAAGCGTTTGCGCGCGCTGCGCAGCTGCTTGGCATCGCCGGTTTTGAGGAATGCGACGCAAGCCTCACCCACCAGCCGCCCGCCGACCATCGCGTAATAGATCCCCTCACCCGAAGCAGGCGCAACGATCCCTGCGGCATCGCCGGCAACGATTACGTCCGCGCCGTTATCCCAGCGCTTCAGCGGCTTCAGGGGGATCGGCGCACCTTCGCGGCGTAGCGTTTCACACCGTTCCAGCCCCAGATCGTCCCGGATCGAGGCGATTGCGCCGCGCAAGGAAAAGCCCTTGTTTGCGCTGCCCACCCCGATGCTTGCCGTGTCGCCGTGGGGGAAGACCCACGCATAAAAATCGGGCGACAAGCGGCCCTGATAATAGACGTCGCAGCGTGAGGCATCGAATTGTTCGGTGTTGCGCGGCGGGGATTTGATGATTTCGTGATAGGCGAAGACGCACGGGATGCGTTCCGCGCCAGGCAGGCATTGCTTGGCCACGGCTGACCGCGCGCCGTCCGCACCGATCACCACGCGGGCGCGCACGCTTTCAAGCGGGCCTCCGCGGGCGCGCCGGAACGTGACGATCGGGTGGCGCTTGCCATCGCGCTCGATTTTTTCGAAGGTCGCGGTCAGGCGTTCGGCGCCCGAATAGCGGGCCCGTTCACGCAGGGCTTCGTCGAATTCCTCACGGTCTACCATGCCGACATAGCCGATCTCGCCCACCGGCATATCGACCGCGCGGCCCGACGGGGCGATCATACGGGCCGAACGCGCCTTGGCGACCAGCAGAGATTGCGGAACGTCGAAATCGGCAAGCAGCCGCGGAGGGATCGCCCCGCCACATGGCTTGATCCGCCCTCCCCGTTCGATCAGCAGCACCGAATGACCGGCAAGCGCAAGGTCCGTCGCAGCCGTCGCTCCCGAAGGGCCGCCGCCGATGATGACCGCATCATAGATTGTCTGGTTCATGCGAAGACCTCCCTGTCCTCAGTGTTCATGCTCGCCCGGATTGCCGCCGCACCGGTCGCTTTGACCGCCAGCAGTGCGGCAAGGACGAAAGCTGCCGCTTCGATTACGAAAACCAGTTGAAACGCCGCGCCGTCATCGCCCAGCGCCGACCGCGCCAGATCGACGCCGACCGCGCCGGTCAGCCCGCCAAGACCAAAAGCAATCGCCTGGCTGGCCCCCCACACGCCCATACGCACGCCTTCCCGCGTGGTGGCGCCTGCGCCCGCCAACGCCATCATTGCGCCAATCGCGGCGACCGCGAAAACCCCATTGCCGAAGCCGAGCACAAAGACATTTGCCCCCAGAGGCCACGGCGGACCATTGACCGCAGCCAGCGCCAGCGCGCCCAGCCCGATGGCCGAAAGCAAGCACCCGCCCACCACCCAGACGCGCAGACCCTCGGGCCGATTGCCGGTAAAGGCGCTCCCCCCGATGCCGGTGACAATCATGCCGAGCAAAATGCCGCCCTGATGCTGCCCGCCCAATTGCGTGGATTCGCCTGGCGTCAGGCCGAATAGCAACCCGGCGAAGGGTTCGAGGATCAGATCTTGCATCGAAAATGCGATCATCGAAACGAAGATGAAAACGGTAAAGCGCCGCGCCGCGGGTTCATGCCAGATCTCTGCCAACGCCGCGCGGAACTCCGGTGTTGCCCCGTCGCGTGCGGCATGACCGAACCGGCCTGCCTGCCGTTCCAGCCGCCATGTCGCCAGCACCGTCAACGTCACCATTGTCAGCGCCAGCCCGCCTGCGACAAGAAGCAGCCGGTCATAACTGAACGGCTTCAGCAGCGCGCCGACCGTGATCGCTGATGCGACAATTCCGGCAACCATCATTGTCCAGGTTACCGCCGCCGCTGCCGCCCGCCGCTGCGGCGCCACGCCGGATGCGAGCAGCGCCAGCGCCGAAGTTCCGCCCGCGCCCACGCCCGCGCCGATCAGCGCATAGGCAAAAACAGCCAACGCCAACGCCCAGCCAAAAGACCTTTCCAACATCAGCGTTGCCTGCGTCGCCAGCAGCGCGCCCGCCGCCAGCACCGCGAGGCCGCCGATAATCCACACGGTCCGGTTATTGCCCTTGTCCGAGGCATGGCCCCACAAAGGACGACCCAGCTGCACCGCATAATGCCATGCCACCAGCCCTGCAGGCAGCGCAGCGGCAAGGCTAAGTTCAACCACCATCACCCGGTTCAGAACCGTTGTCGCCAGCATCACCAGCGCGCCGATCGCCGCCTGCACCAGCCCGATGCGGATGATTGCCAGCCAGCCGAACCCGGCTTCATCAGCAGTTGCGGTGGGCGAAGCCAGTGGCGCGTGCATCAGATGTAGCCCCCCAGCCCGAGCGCCGCAGCCAACATCCCCAGCACATACAGCGTCACGCCGACGCCATTGTACCACGGCGCATATCTCGCCGGATTGCGCATCAGTTTGGGCATAGCAGCGATCTGCGCGGCGAGCACCGCGGCGACAATCGCCGCCGAAAGCACGTAACCCTGCGCCGCCAACAGCGCGATTACCACCACCTGCGCGGCCGCCATCGTAACACAGGCAAGCCGCGCCGCCGCGCTGACCCCCATGACCACGGGAAGCGAAGTCAGCCCGGTCTGGCGGTCACCTTCGACCGCCTTGAAATCATTGAGCACCATGATCCCATGCGCGCCGAGCGAATAGAGCACCAGCACGCCTATCACCTCGGCACGCGGCATCGCGCCCAGCATCACGGTCGCCCCGGTGAACCAGCTCAGCCCTTCATAGGTCAGCCCGCAGACCAGCGGGCCAAGCCATCCGTTCGCCTTGAAACGCAGCGGCGGCGCGGAATAGGCCCAGGCAAAGGCAAGGCCCACCAGCCCGGCGACAAACACCAGCGGGCCAAGCAGCCAGGCCACGCCTGCCGAAATCAGCGTGGCGATAACCGCAATATAAAGGCCCCAGCGCCCGGGAATCCGCCCGGACGGGATCGGGCGATGCGGTTCGTTGATGGCATCGACATGACGATCAAACCAGTCGTTCACCGCCTGACTGGTGCCACACACCAGCGGCCCAGCAAGCAAAACGCCGCCCGCGACGAACCACAAGCGCCCATCCAGCCCAGCGCCCGAAGACACAGCACCACACATGAACGCCCACATTGGCGGAAACCAGGTAATCGGTTTGAGCAGTTCCAGCACGTCTCGCGGCTTGAGGCGCGGCGCGGGGGTGGGCCCGGTGCGAGTCGAGGGTACCGAATGCTCCATATCGCGAGGCTATGCCTGACAGGCATAAGCGTCAAATTGTTTTGACACTATGCGTCGGTCAAAACCCGATTTTTGCGTTTAAAACCGGATGGGGTGTGTCGGATATGTCAATTCGGGAGTGTCAGGGTGATTGGCCTGTTGGACAAATCCGACGTTTTCAAATGACGATCCCAGCCTGCTTCCCACGCGCGTTTGACCCGGGTTAGATCCCGGTTAGACCCCCGCCAAGACCGCACAGGCGGCCATAAGTCTGCCTTTGAAAGGGGGGCTATGCAAAACGCCAAAACCCAACAGGCGGGGCGAATTACTCGCCGTCACCCGCCAGATTGCCGAGCCCGTAGCGGTGCAGCTTTGAATAAAGGCTTTGGCGCGAAAGGCCGAGAATCTCCGCTGCCGATGCGCGGTTATCCGAAGTATAGGACAGCGCTGCCTCGATACACAAACGCTCGATCAAGTCGGAGCTTTCGCGCACGATATCCTTGAGGCTCATCCGGCCAACCAGATCGGTGAGCTGTTCGACCGAGCGTGGCAGATCCTGCGCACCCGGCGGCAAATCGCGCAGACGGCGGCCAATCGGGCGGATCACGAAGGCGTAATAGCCATCATCCCCAGACGTGCGGACCGCCGATAATTCAACCGGTTCGCCTTCAAGCTCATGGCCCACACGCAGGACCGTGGCGACATTGCGAGCCGCGCCGTGTTGATCGATCTGGCCCTCGATCAGGTCGAGATCAATACCCGGACGACCGATCGATTCCGACAGGTGCCGTCCGCGCAATTGATCGACGCTGGCGGCCTGAAGCAGCTCAACGAAAGCGGCATTGGCGGTCACGATTTCGAGATTGCTATCGGCCACCACAAACGCATCGGGCATCTGGTCAACCAGCGCCAGAACCGGGGAAAATTCGCCCACCGGACGGTCAGTTGCGGGGACCAGCCGGACCAGCAGGAACTGCCCGCGATCCTGCGTGAAACCATTCACCGAAGCCATCACCTCGCGCGCGCCGCGAGCAATGCGAACGCGCGCCGGACTGACCGTGTCCGATACAAGCGCCGCGCCGACCAGTGACTGCACCGCATCATGGGAGCTTTTGTCGATGAAGGTGACCAGCTTTTTGCCAGCAAGGCTGACCGGTCTGGCGCCAAACAACGTGTGCGCGGCCGGGTTGGCTTCGCGGATACGCAACGTGCCGGCCTCGACAATCAAGACAGGCTCGGTCGAACGCTCGAACAGCATCCGGTAACGCGCTTCAAGCTGGCGCATCCTGAGATAGTCGCGTTCCAGTGATTGTTGCACCTGCAACAGGCGCTGCTGAAGCTTGCCCGCTTCGCGCAGATCGCGGCCAAAGGCGATGCGATGCTCGCCCCCGTTCACGCTGAGCACGGCATAGCGGATCGGCACATCGCCATCGCGTGACGGGTGGTTGACCTGCCGCCAATGCTGCACTTCGCCCCGGCGCGCGGCCGCCAGCATCTCCATGATTTTCGGACGACTTTCGTCGGTTACCGTTTCGATCCAGTTGGTGCCGACCATCCCTGCAAAGGCAGGAAATTCGCGCGGATCGAACGCGGCATCAAGGATGGTGCC
>ERZ1022756.123-NODE-123-length-27374-cov-9.242761_pt1 | contig 27374 bp, 23 predicted proteins | sample MGYA00520902_ERZ1022756 | MGnify/ENA primary metagenome ERZ1022756 (study PRJEB33162, sample SAMN09537601) | freshwater metagenome | isolation source: freshwater | place: Canada:Alberta | collected 2017-07 | study: EMG produced TPA metagenomics assembly of the...
ATGCCCGATCACGCTAAATCCGATTCGCCGGAGGTGCAGGCGCAGCTCGATAGGCTGACGGCGCTGTCACCCGGTCGCGACATATTGGGGCTGGAACGGATCGGCGCTCTGCTCGCCGCACTGGGCCATCCCGAACGCAAGCTGCCCCCTGTGTTTCATGTCGCCGGAACGAACGGCAAGGGGTCGACCTGCGCTGTGCTGCGCGCCGCGCTGGAGGCCGATGGCAAGCGGGTTCATGTCTACGCAAGCCCTCATCTGGTCCGGTTCAACGAGCGCATCCGGATTGCCGGGACACTGATTTCGGACGCAATGCTGGCGGACTATCTCGCGCGGGCACTCGATGCGGCGGGAGATGTCAGCCCGAGCTTTTTCGAAGCGACAACGGCTGCGGCTTTCCTCGCTTTTGCTGAACAGCCGGCAGATGCCTGCGTCATCGAAGTGGGCCTCGGCGGACGGCTCGATGCCACCAACATGATCGACCAACCAGCCGCCTGTGGCATTGCCGCTCTCGGCATTGATCATGAGGCGTTTCTGGGCAGTGACCCCGCTGGGATCGGGCAGGAAAAAGCCGGGATCGCACGCCCGGGGCGCCCGATTGTAACGATGAACTACCCCGCGCGCGTCAATGATGCAGTAGCCGCGATGGTGGAATCGCGTGGAGGCACCTTGCTGCGCGAGGGGCGCGATTGGCATTTCGCCCCCACCGACGAAGGGCTGCGTGTTGCCATAGACGGGCGACAGGTGAATGCCGCGCTCCCTGCCCTCGCCGGCGCGCACCAATGCGCCAACGCCGCGCTCGCTATTGCCATGCTAATGGCGCAGCGGGTTGTACCAGTCGGCGATGCCGCGCTGATGACCGCGCCCGAGCTGGCGCGCTGGCCGGCACGGATGCAAAAATTGGGGAAGGGTCCTTTGCGCGACCTCTTAGGACCGGGAGCGGAACTTTGGCTGGACGGTGGCCATAATGCGAATGCCGGCGAAGCGCTCGCGCGCGCACTACCCGGTGCCGGTTCGATCAACATTGTGATGGGCATGCTTGCGAACAAGGATGCGGCGGGATTCCTTCAGCCGATGGCGGGGCGCATCAAATCCCTGTGCGCGGTGCCGATCGAAGGACATGAGCATCATCTCCCTGAGAATCTTGCACGCGAAGCAAAGTTGAAGCTCGGCGTCACCGAAGCCGCGACGGCCCAGGATTTGAAGACCGCGCTGACTCAGATTGGGCGCGGAGCCGGAGAAAACCATCCGACGCTCATTTGTGGCTCGCTTTACCTCGCGGGTGAAGCGCTCAGGCTAAATGCGGAGCTGCCCGACTAGGACGGGGCAGCCGCGGTTTGCACCGCACCGCGGGTAGCCCACCGGTCCCGCAGAAATTCCAGAACGCAGAAGAAGACGGCGATTAGGCCGATCGCGGCCGCCATCCAGAACATCGCGGGATAGCCATCGGTTTCGATATAGCCACCCAGCGCACCGCGCCCGAGGCTACCGATCAGGAAGGTGAGCGAGGACAACAGCGCATATTGGACAGCGCTATGTTCCTTGGAGGTGATAGAGGAGAGATAGGCCACATACGCCGCGCCAGCGATACCGTTGGCCAGATTCTCGCCCGAGATGGCCAGCATCAGTCGCGATAACCTGTCATCCGCACCGAACAGCTCAAACAGCCAATAGATACCCGTTGCGTGGCCGACGAGATCAATTGTGGCCCCGCCATTTGCCAGCTCGGCATAAAGGAGATTGGTGGCCGCTGCGAGCACCGCGCCGAGAAGCAGAGCAGGCAAACGCCCGATCCAGGCGAAGAGCAACGCGCCCAGCGTGATGCCCAACATGGTCATACCTACGCCGAAGAATTTGCTCGCAATCGCCACCTCGTCGTTCGTGTAACCAAGCTCGTTGAGATAAAAGGGCAGCGCAAAGGGCGCCCAGATATTGTCGGTCACCCGGTAGGTGAGGATGATGCCGAGCGCGATGAGAACGCCCCATTTCAATCGGTCAATCAGCTCTATCAACGGCAGCAAGAGGGCACGATAGCCATGATCGGCAGCGCGGCTGAGCGCATTCGCCTGAGGTGCCGGTCCATCCGATGCTGCGTCGCTGGCCATCGCTCCGAGCAAGGCGGCGATAATCGCCGGCAGCACAACGGTGGCAATGACGATAACCGGGCCCTGGTATTTCAGAAACTCGGTCGAATCCGGCCGCAGTTCGGGTACCGAGGTTAGCGACAGCGCCATGAATCTAATCACGGTGAACAGCGCCCAGCCCCAAGCGAGCAGAATCACGGCCATGGATAGCTGGCGGTAATGCTGTGGAACCCTGCGCAGCCAGACTGAGCTGGTCTGCTGCTCTTCGGCTGGACGCGGCGTGTCGGGCGCGAACAGGCAGATTAGCGCGACCAGAAAGAAAACGCAGCCGAGCGCGAAGTAGACACCCGGCCAGCTGATCCGCGCGGCAAGCACCAGCGCAAGCGCGCCGCCGATCAGCGTCGCGAGCCGGTAACCGAGCTGATAAATGGCGGAGAGGATTTCCACCGTCGCCACCTCGTCCTGCACATCCACGCGCCATGCATCGATCACGATATCCTGCGTCGCCGACATAAACGCGCCGATCCCGGCGAGGAGCGAGAACCAGCCGAGCGCGCTCTGCGGGTCAAGGCGCGACAGAACAACAAAGATGATGCCGAGCGACAGCTGGATTGGGAGCAGCCAACTTTTTCGGCGCCCGAGACGTTCGAGCCCTGGTAGTCGGATACGATCAACCAATGGCGACCAAAGGAATTTGAACGCGTACGCAAGCCCAATGAGCGAGAAGACCCCCATAGTTTCGAGGTCAACGCCCGCTTCGCCGAGCCAAGCATAGAGAGTTCCGAGCAGCAGCGCGAAGGGCAAACCGGCAGAAATGCCGAACGCCAGCATGACGCCCATTTTGCGATTGCCCATCGCGGCCAAGAATAGACGCCAGCCGGATAGTTTTTGTGCTGCAGCTTCGGTCATACCCGCTCCCTTGAAAGAAGGGGTTTGATGGAGCAGGTCGCGGGGGTCAAGGGCGCTGGCAGACCAGAAACTTGTCAGCAGACCAGCCTCTTTTTTTCAGCCGTCGGCAGCCGCATTGCGAAAAAGGGTCAGCGCGCCCGGCTTATCGCCGACGGCCTCGCCCCTCATCATGCGGTCGATGACTGCGAGCGAATCGACAAGTTCTCCCGGCAGATAAGGTTTGGCAAGACAGCCCCAGGCATGGTCCCTGGCATGTCCGGGACAACTGCCGGTCACAAATAGCACCGCAATACCCCGATGCCCCGCGGCCTCGGCAACCGCTATGCCGTCCACATCTCCAGCCAGGTTAACATCGAGAACGATCGCATCGACCTTATCGGGTTCAAGCAATGCGATTGCCGCATCGCCGCGATCAACGGTCGCGACAATCTCATAGCCTGCTCTTTCCAGCGCATGCTCATTGTCAAACGCAATCAAAGGCTCATCCTCGACCACTAGCAGACGGCGGATGGCGCGGCGGGTGCGGCTGAACAGGGCCATAATGATCTCGTCGTTCCAAGAAAAACGATTGCTGTTGGTGCATAACGCATCACAGCAGATTTGGCATCGCCCGCATGTTGAGATACGGCGAACGGGATTTTCCGAAGGATATTCTGAATTGCCCCCGCGCCCACCATCGCGCCCTCCCGGCCGCACTGCCGAACGCCCCACGCCCCGCCGGCCAGTGCGCAATAATGGTCGGTCGGCAACGCGCAGCCAGCCTCAGAAGCACGAGGAGCGTAGCGATGGGCTCCAACGGATCGCCAAGCTTCTCGCGCGCGCCGGCGTCGCCTCCAGGCGTGAGATCGAACGGATGATCGCGGATGGCCGCGTCGCCCTGAACGGCACCAAACTTGATACTCCCGCTACGCTGCTTGCAAGCCTCAACGGCGTAACGGTTGACGGCAAGCCAGTGGCTGCGCCGGACCAGACCCGGCTGTTCCTGTTTCACAAGCCGTCAGGAGTGCTCACAGCAGAACGCGACTTTTCTGGGCGCCCGACAATCTATTCGCGATTGCCAGAGGGCCTGCCACGGCTGATGCCTGTTGGCCGCCTTGATCTTAACACGGAAGGTCTGCTGCTACTGACCAATGACGGCGCGCTCAAACGTGCGCTGGAATTGCCGTCGAGCGGTATCGAGCGCACCTATCGCGCCCGCGCTTTCGGCCCGGTGAGTCAGGCCCAGCTTGAGGAATTGGCCGAGGGCGTAACGATCGAGGGTATCCGTTATGGTCGGATCGACGCCAACCTTGAGCGGAGCGCGGGGCGCAACAAATGGATCGAAATGACCCTGACCGAGGGCAAGAACCGGGAAGTGCGCCGGGTGCTGGAATATCTGGGCCTGCAGGTCTCCCGCCTGATCCGCACCAAATACGGCCCGTTCGTACTCGGCGGCGCGCCAGTTGCAGCGGTTGAGGAGGCCCGCGCTCGAGAGGTCATTGCGCTGAAGCGCCGGCTCGGACTCGACTAAAGCGATGCGGATCATTGCGGGAGAGTGGCGCGGCCGCAGGTTGACCGCTCCCATTGGAGCAACCACGCGCCCGACCGCCGACCGAACACGCGAGACCTTGTTCTCAATGCTAACGTCACGGCTTGGAGGCTTTACAGGGCTGAGGGTTGCCGACCTTTTTGCCGGATCGGGTGCGCTGGGGCTGGAAGCGCTGTCACGCGGTGCCACCGATTGCATCTTTGTTGAACGGGACAAGGCGGCGCTCTCCGCCTTGCGCGCAAACATAAAGACGCTGGGCGCAAGCGATGCCGATATTCGCGCGCAGAGCGTTGAGGCTCTCGCGCCACTCTCCGTTCCGCTCGATCTCCTGATGATGGATCCGCCATATGGTGGCCATGACGTGCCGAGCCTGATCACCCGCCTGATCGAGACAGGCTGGATCGGGGCCGATACCATAGTGACGGTTGAGGAGGCCGCTGGGAACGCCTCGCACGTCTCCCAGCTGACCAAGATTGCAGACCGCAAGGTTGGTAAGGCTTTGCTGTCCTTTTACCGCGGCTTAGCTGCGCGATAAGGGTATTGCTCGCCGATCAGGCCGCAAACAGCTCGGGTTCGAGCGCCATCATGGCTTCGCTGCCGGCTTCGATCTTGCGTCGCAGGGCGCCGGTATCAGGCAGCATTCGCTCGGCAAAATGGCGCGCGGTGACCAGCTTCGCATTATAGAAAGCGGCGTCACCCTCGCCTGCATCGAGCTTCGCCTGTGCAACGCTGATCATCCGCAGCCACATCAGGCCGAGCGCTACATGCCCCATGATGTGCATGTAATGATGGGCGCCGGCACCGATGTTGTTCGGATTGGCCATGCCATTCTGCATGAACCACATCGTCGCCGCCTTGAGGTCGTTTGCTGCCTTTTCCAGACGACCGGCAAAGTCGGCGAGAGCAACATTGCTTTTTGCATCAGCGACTTCGGCATCAATCATGCCAAATAGTGTCTGGATGGCGCGACCGCCGTTATGCGCCAATTTGCGGCCGACGAGGTCCATGGCCTGAACGCCATTGGCGCCTTCATAGATCATGGTGATTCGGGCATCGCGCACGAACTGGCTCATGCCCCATTCCTCGATATAGCCGTGACCACCGTAAACCTGCTGGGCGTTGGTAGCGACTTCATAACCCTTGTCGGTGCCGTACCCCTTGATCACCGGTGTCAGCAGGCTAATCAGATCGTCCGCGAGCTGGCGCTCCTCCTCCGTTTCGGCAACGTGGCTGAGGTCAACCTGGAGTGCGCCCCAAACCGCGAGAGCCCTCAGGCCTTCCACCAGCGCCTTGCCGTCCATCAGCATGCGGCGCACGTCGGGATGAACGAACAGCGGGTCGGCCTTTTCCTGCGGATCGGCAGGTCCGGTGAGGGCGCGGCCCTGACGCCGGTCCATCGCATAGGCAACCGCATTCTGATAGGCGACCGACGCCTGCGACAGCCCCTGAATGCCGGTCCCGAGGCGGGCGGCGTTCATCATCACGAACATCGCGGCGAGGCCCTTGTTTTCCTCACCCACCATCCAGCCAATCGCGCCATCATAATTCATGACGCAGGTCGCATTAGCGTGGATCCCCATCTTATGCTCGATGGAGCCGCACGAGACCCGATTTCGCGCACCCAAAGACCCATCGTCGTTGACGAAGAATTTGGGGACGATGAACAGGCTGATCCCCTTGCTGCTGTCCGGCGCTCCGGGTGTCTTGGCAAGTACGAGGTGGATGATGTTCTCGGTCAGGTCGTGCTCACCCGAGGAGATGAAGATTTTAGTTCCGGTAATCGCGTAGCTGCCGTCGGCCTGCGGTTCGGCACGGGTACGAATGAGCCCCAAGTCCGTCCCGCAATGCGGTTCTGTCAGGTTCATCGTGCCGCCCCACTCACCCGAGATCATCTTCGGAGCATATTTGGCCTTCTGCTCCTCCGATCCCTTGGCCAGGATTGCAGAAATCGCTGCTTGGGTGAGCCCCGGGTACATGGAGAAAGCCTGATTGGCCGCCATGCGGAATTCCTCGACCGGAAAACCGACAACATGCGGCAAGCCCTGCCCGCCGAACTCCTCCGGTTGGTTCAGCAGCGTCCACCCGGCTTCGCAATAAGCCTTATAAGCCTGTTTAAAGCCGTCGGGCGTAGTGACAGACCCATCTGAATGGCGGGTGCAGCCCTGCTGGTCGCCACTGTAGTTGATCGGGGCGAGGACATCCTCACAGAATTTCCCCGCTTCCTCGAGAACGGCCTCAACAAGATCAGGCGACGCATTGGCGAAACCCGAGAGGTTCGCATATTTCTCGATACCGATGACATCGTTGAGCAGGAACAGCATGTCCTTCACGGGCGCCTTGTAGCTGGGCATGGCTCTATCCTCGGAAAAAGGGATGGATCTAGAGTTGTTATAGAGGCTGACGGTTCACTCGCCAATGCACCGGCCGCAAGCTATTTGCCGGATTTCGCGCTCTCGACGATACGGATAAACTGCTCCAGCTCGTCAATCGAACTGTCGATATCCTTGCGCTGACCTTTGAGGAAGTCGATGCGGTCGCGGCACATTTCTATGGTCACAGCGCGCTGTGTCTTGCGCCCGTCGCCAAGGTCGTAGAGGTCGATCATCTCGCGAATTTCGGCCAGGCTGAACCCGACACGCTTGGCCCGCAAAATCCAGGCAAGGCGGGCACGATCCCGCATGGAATAGATCCGGGCGATGCCCCGTCGCGAGGGCGAGATAAGGCCTTCGTCTTCATAGAAGCGCAAGGCACGGGCCGTGACGCCGAACTCCGCGGACAGGTCGGTGATGGTAAAGCTTTCCCGACCCGCAGCGTCTGCGGTATCGATATGAGACTGACCGAATTCACTGGACATGACACATTGCTAATTGACGTTCACGTCAACGTCAATCGGCCTCGCAGCTGGCCGGAGCGTCCCAGCTAACTCTATCCACCGCTACACCGGATAAGGAAGCGCGCGGCCCGCACAAGGCCGAGCAGCCCTCAGGAACGGCCCCCGAAAGGCTCACCCGGTCACCGTCATATACCGCGTCAATGGCACAGCCACTGTCATCAAACCGGAGGTGAAGCTCAGTGCCATCATGGGAGAGGTTTCCAGCGCCCTCGCACGTCAGAGTGGTCCCGAAACTTGCAACTACGGAAAAGCGATACCTTCCCCTTTCCCCAGTTATGCAAAGGGAATCCTGCCCTGCTGCATGGATCCGTTCGTACAAGCCGACCGGCGACGTAACCTCGGCATCGGCAACGACGTTCGCCTGGCGGGCTGCAATTTCGAGTGGATGTTCAGGGTCAGTCGGGGTTTCGCCGTCAGTTGCCGAGCCGCACCCGGCCAGCACCAGCAGACTGACAGCCAACCAACGACTCATGAATCAACCCGTTCAAGCCCGCCGTCTGGCGTCACACGGCGATAGAAGCAGGATCGAGCCATGGTATGGCAAGCCGGTCCAGCCGGATCGACGATCAGCTGAACGGCGTCTTGATCGCAATCGACGCGCACTTCCCGCACCTTGAGCACATGACCGGAGGTTTCGCCCTTGCGCCAAAGGCTTTGCCGGGAGCGAGACCAGAACACTGCCTCGCCGCTTGAAAGCGTAGCGGAGAGGGCGCTGGCATTCATGTGGGCCACCATCAGCAAAGCACCATCAGCCGCGTCGGTAACGATTGCCGTCACCAGCCCGTCCGCCCCATAGCGAGGTTTCAATTCCCTGCCCTGTTCGATGTCGCTCGTCATGCTGCTGCTACGCCCTCGCAGGCCGGTCCTGTCAAGCACGCGCCGATCGCAAATCTGCACACTTAAGGGGGCGACAAAGATGATATCCCTTTCTATATGCGCCCAATCGCCCGCTCCGGCGGGCTTCGCGATGCGGACGCGCTATGCTCACCACACATCCTTTTGACGATGACAAGCTGCGCGAAGAGTGCGGCGTTTTCGGTATTGCCGGTAGCGAATCCGCTGCAGCAGTCACCGCTCTGGGACTTCATGCGCTCCAGCATCGCGGGCAGGAGGCGGCCGGCATCGTCACTTTCGATGGGCAGGATTTCCATGCCCGGCGCGCAATGGGCCATGTCGCAGGCAATTTTGACAGCGAGGATGTGATCAGGACGCTCAGCGGCTCAAATGCCGTTGGCCACGTCCGATATTCAACGACAGGCGCGTCGGCACTGCGAAACGTCCAGCCACTGTTTGCCGACCTTTCCTCCGGCGGCTTCGCTATCGCGCATAATGGCAACATCTCTAACGCTATCGCGCTGCGCCGGGCACTGGTGCGCCGGGGCAGTATTTTTCAGTCGACCAGCGATACAGAAGTTATCATCCACCTCGTCGCCACCTCAAATTATCGCACGTTGCTCGACCGGTTTATTGATGCGCTAAAGCAGGTTGAGGGCGCCTATTCGCTGATTTGCATGACCAGTGAAGGCATGATTGCCTGTCGCGATCCGTTGGGCGTTCGTCCGTTGGTCATGGGCAAGCTGGGCGACGCCTGGCTGTTTGCTTCCGAAACCGTGGCGTTTGACGTAGTCGGTGCCGATTTCGTGCGTTCAGTCGAACCCGGCGAAATGGTCATCGTCCAGAATGGCGATGTACGCTCGATCCACCCTTTCGCGCCGGCCAGCCGCCGCCCGTGTATTTTCGAGCATGTGTATTTCAGCCGGCCCGATTCCATCGTCGATGGCACATCGGTCTATTCAGTCCGCAAAGCGATCGGGGCAGAGCTGGCTTTGGAAAGCCCTGTCGAAGCCGACTTCGTTATCCCCGTTCCAGACAGTGGCACGCCCGCAGCGATCGGTTTTGCTCAGGCGTCGGGCATTCCTTTCGAACTCGGGATCATCCGCTCGCACTATGTGGGGCGAACCTTCATCCAGCCGGGTGATCAGGTTCGGCACCTTGGCGTCAAGCTGAAGCACAATGCCAACCGGGCGCTGGTCGAAGGCAAGCGGATCGTGCTTATCGACGATTCGATCGTGCGCGGCACCACCAGCCTCAAGATTGTGCAGATGATGCGCGATGCAGGCGCAAGCGAGGTGCACATGCGCATTGCCAGCCCGCCGACGCGCCACAGCTGTTTCTATGGTGTCGACACTCCGGAGCGCTCCAAGCTGCTCGCGGCGAAGCATAATGTTGAAGAGATGCAGGCCTTCATTCACGCCGACAGCCTCGCCTTCCTCTCCATTGATGGGCTTTATCGCGCCGTTGGCGAAGCCAACCGGAACATGACGACGCCGCAGTATTGCGACGCCTGTTTTACCGGCGATTATCCCACGCCGCTTACGGATTTTGATGAACAGGCCGCCGACGATCAGTTCGCGCTGCTGGCCGAACGGGTGAACTGATGACAGCACTGGAAGGGAAGATCGCGCTGGTTACCGGCGCGAGCAAAGGCATTGGCGCAGCGATAGCCGAAGGGCTGGCAGCAGCTGGTGCACATGTCGTGCTGGTGGCGCGCGATACAGCCGCGCTTGAAGATGTTGAGGAGCGCATCCACAATGCGGGCGGTGCGGCGACCATCGCCCCGCTCGACATGGCCGAGGGCGAAAATGTAGCCCGCCTTGCTGGCGCTATCGCCCAGCGTTGGGAAAGGCTGGACATCCTTGTGCTTAATGCCGCGACGCTCGGCACACTCGCACCGGTCGCCGCTACTGACATGAAGGAAATGAGCCGACTGTTCACGCTCAATGTGCTGGCGCAGCAGGCAATGATCGCCGCCTTCGAGCCACTGCTACGCCGTTCCGAGAGCGGGCGGGTTATCGCCCTTACCTCCAGCGTCGCGCGTGCTCCGCGTGCCTATTGGGGGCCCTATGCCGCAAGCAAGGCCGCGCTCGAGAATCTTGTTGCAACATTCGGCGAGGAAATGCGGAACGTGTCTCCGGTTCGGACTGCGATTGTCGACCCCGGCGCCACCCGCACGGCCATGCGCGCCCGCGCTTATCCGGGCGAGGACCCCGCATCCCTCAAGGAACCGTCAGTTGTGGCCGACGCTATCCTTGCGCTGCTCGAACGCGACTTCGATTCTACAGAGTTCGTTGCGCTCGCAAAATGATGGCGGTCAGGGCGTTCGCCCTGCCCGCTCTGCATCAACATGCGCCTGCACCGCGCGGTAAAACCCGATGCGCATCATGGCACGGCGTTGATCAGTAGCCGTCGGCCAATTGCCCACGCCGACAATCACTAGCTTACGTGCGGGATCAATAAAGATGCCCTGGCCGAAAATGCCCTGTGCGGCGAAAGTGCCATCGTCATAGGTCCACCACTGGTAACCGTAACCGAAACCCGGTCGACCGATTTCGGCCTGCTTAGTGCCGGCAGCAGCAAACCATCCTTCTGGAACGATACGCTGGCCGTTGGCCGTGACTCCGTCATTGAGAACGAACTGACCGAACCGGGCATAGTCCCGCAAACGCATTTGCAGACAGCAACCGCTGATTTCCTGACCCCCGGCATTCAGAATCCAAGTTGCCTCTGCCTCCATACCGACCGTTTGCCAGACCTTTTCCGCGAGATAATCGTTAAGGCTGCGGCCAGTGGCGCGTTCGACAAGCACACCGATCAAATTGGTTTCACCGGTGTTGTAATTCCAGCGGGTGCCGGGTTCATGCGCCCGAGGGAGGCGCCGCATATAGGCCGTCACAGGATCCAACCCGCCTTCGGGTTGTTGCATGTTGAATAGCGCAACGTCGGAATTCGGGTCAGTATAATCCTCATTCCAGCGGACACCGGAGCTCATCGCAAGCAACTGAGCCACTGTGACGCCATCATAACCGCTGCCTACAAGCTCGGGGATATAGCGGGTAACCGGATCAGAGAGTGATGCAATGTGACCGTCACGGATTGCCGCTCCTACTAGGGTCGAGGTGAAACTTTTCGCGACCGAAAAGCTCGTCCAGCGTCCCTCGGCATTGAACCCAAGGCCATAGCGTTCGTAACGTACGGCGCCGTCTTGCAGCACGATAAGACCGGCAAGGCGCTGATCCGCGAAATAGGCATCCAGTGCAGCGGCATCACCGCCCAGCGGTGTCCCTGCATTCAATGGCATGGGTGCGACGCCGGGAGAAATCGGGGCTGCGGGCGAAACAGAATCAAACAGGCGGAAGGCCAAGTCACGCTGTGGGACCGTCCAGAACAGGACGTTATTGTCCGCTGGCAGTTCAACGGCCGGTGCGCCCGTATCCTGAACCTGCTGAGCTCCCGCTGGCGCAAAAACCAGCATGGCGGACAATGTTGCGGCGATCAGTCCCTTGCGAACCATAAGTTACTCTCCCTTAGCTTGACTCATGGCGCGCAGGCCGCACCCGAGCAAGGAGTAATGATCAGCCCTTAACCTCAGCCCATGCGGCGAGAGCGCGATCGCGCGCTTCTCGATGGCCGATCAGCGGCCGCGGATAGCCTCTGACCGCCCTGCCTTGCCCCCAGGGGTCGTGCACCCAGGGGTTCGGGACATCAGCCAGTTCCGGGACCCAGCGGCGAATGTAATCGCCAGCATCGAACTTCTCCGACTGGGATAATGGCGCCATGATCCGCACAAACATGTTCGCATCCACACCGGAGCCGGCAACCCACTGCCAATTAGCAGCGTTGCTGGCATAGTCCGCGTCAACCAGCGTATCCCAGAACCACTGCTCGCCAATCCGCCAGTCGACAAGCAGGTGCTTGATCAAGAAGGACGCAGCGATCATCCGCACCCGATTGTGCATCCAACCTGTTGCCCAAAGCTGACGCATACCCGCATCAACGATGGGGTAACCGGTGCGACCTTGTTGCCATGCGGCAATGTCTGCAGCGACCGCTGGCTCATTGGGGTCCCGCCAGGGAAACTCATCAAACTGGGCCTTGCCATTGGCGCGGCCAAGATCGGGCAACATCACAATCAGATTCTGGGCATAGTCACGCCAGACAAGTTCCTTGAGATAGGTTTCCACTTTACCACCCGCTTTGGCAAATGCGTGCCAAAGGCTCGCGGGCGACACCTCGCCGAAATGGAGGTGCGCAGAAAGACGGGAAGTCCCCTCAACGGAGGGAAGATTTCGCCGGCTATCGTATCGCGAGGCAGCGGACCGGAAGTTCTCGACACACCGCTTCGCGCCCGCACTCCCCGGCTGCCAATCTGCAAAGCCTATTGCCCAGTCGGGCTTCGTCGGCAGCAATGCCCAGTCTGAAAGGGCCTCGCTGTCCGGCCATTGCATGGGCGCCGGAATGACCGATGGAGCCGGCAAGGGGGCCGGCGGCGGCATGTGGGCAGAAAGTGACCTCCAGAATGGCGTGTAGATTTTGAACATGCCACCGCTGCCAGTGCGCGCAGTGCCAGGCGGGAGAAGAAAATTGCCATCATGCAGCGTTAAATCGACACCTTGGGGCAGCGCCTTTGCCAGCCCCCGTTCCGCGTTGATCCACCATGGCTCGTAATGGCGGATGGCATGAACGGCGGCTGCTCCCGTCTCCGCAGCGAGTGACGCCATGACGTCAGATGCTCGCCCCCGGCGGAGGATCAGGCGGGATCCCGCTGCCTCCAATTCCAGCGATAAGCTGGCGAGGCTGTGATGCAGCCACCAACGGCTCGCCCCGCCCATCCGGCGATGCTTGGGTGTCTCATCATCCAGAACATAAACGGGGATGACTGGACCTTTGGCACAGGCGGCGACCAGAGCGGCCTGATCTGCTAACCGGAGATCGCGACGCAACCAGAGGAGGACGGGTGCACTCATGCCCCCGCGCTATCGGTCATGTCACCGGCCAGCGATACGGACTTTCGCCTCACTCCACCACAACTAGGAAGCGATCGCCGGCCTGAGGATTGGCAAAGCGCTGGTCACGGAGCACCAGTCGCCCGTCCGGCTCGCGTACCAGAATCGGCATTCTTGCCCAGAACAGGAAGGCACGGACCTCGCTGCTCCGATGTGCTGCCTCTGCGATGCGCGGATCGTTCAAGCCGTTGGGCTGGGGCGCGTTAATCGACGGCTCGAACAGGTCAGGCAAGATACCGCCAGACAGGTTGACGATGCGACTGCCATATTGGCCTTCGCCTCGCCAAAGCATCTCGCGCTGCCAGAAAGCGAGCGGTGCGGGGCTGGCTACAACCAGCTCAGGGGTAATACCGTAATTGGCCTTCACCCATGCGGCTGTACGTGCTTCAGCGACCCCAGTAGCCGCACCATTGGCGAATACATAAAGCGCGAGAGCAGCCAGGATGATCTGTCCGCGACGAGTCCAGTTGCGGCCGCGACTCTCGCCGATGCGGGTCCAGATGTAACCGCCGATCAGTAGCGACCACATCCAGACATCGATGATGAAGATGCTGTCCCCGTAAAACCAGCGATGCGAGAATGGCTCGAGCAGGCGGATGCCGTAATTGTTGAGCCAGTCGAACGCCGGGTGGCTCAGGCAACCGATAAACGCGAGTAGATAAAGCTGAACCGGGCGAACCGGCAGGCGCGAGGAAGGCCGCTTGCCCCGCCGCTCCTGCCAACGATCAAACACGATCATAATCGCGGTCAGCAACAGCGGCAGCAAAAGCATGGCGATAGGACCATGGGTGATGCCGCGGCGGAAACCGAGATGCTCCTGTCCTTCCAGCCAGAAGAAGCAGGCGGTATCGATATCGGGAATGTTGGCAGCAATGACCAGCGTCGGCATGCCCAGTCCGGACAAGCGTTTGAGGCCCGTCTGACCGATCGCAGCCCCGATCAGGCTGTGCGTGAGATTGTCCATTCCCGCTGGCCCTTCGGGCAGGTCAGAATGTCAAAGCGACGGCCCGTCCCTTTCCACCTGCCAAGTCTGGCCTTTCTTTAGCAGCTTACCCAGATCGGGCGTCTTACCCTCGCTGGCGGAGGCATTTTGAGCCATCACTGCGGCCTCGAACGTCGGGCTCGGATCGTCATACAGAACGCCAAGCGCCATCGGGAACGGGCCGAACGGCATTTCAACCAGCATGTGCGCGATGGAGCGGTTGGTGACGTCATGCACAAGCACGCCAGCAGCCTGCCAGTCGCCGCCGACAACATCCACAACCTTCAGTTCAAGACGGTCGCGGTCGAGCGCAATGCCCTTTACCCCGCCTGACTTATCACTGCCGAACAGCATGGGCTCGCCGTTGTTAAGCCAGAGCTGGTGGTGAGCGTTGGCCTTCTCAGTGAAACCTGCGAACACATCCGCATTATAGACAATACAATTTTGAAAAATCTCAACAAAAGACGTTCCGCGATGCCCATGCGCGGCCTTCAAAACCGACGACAGGTCCTTCGAGACATCATAGGCCCGAGCAACGAACCGCGCACCGGCGCCCAGCGCGAAGGCGCAGGCCTGCGCCGGACGGTCGACCGACCCATAGGGTGTTGAGGGGCTGCGCGTACCGACGGCAGAAGTCGGCGAATACTGCCCCTTCGTCAGGCCGTAAATCTCGTTGTTGAACAGCAGCACCTGGCAATCGAGATTGCGGCGGATCAGGTGGAATGTGTGGTTGCCACCAATCGACAAGGCGTCACCGTCACCGGTGATGATCCAGACGTCGAGATCGGGATTGGCGAGCTTCACGCCGGTGGCGACTGCCGGGGCGCGCCCATGAATCGTGTGGAACCCGTAGGTTTCCATATAATAGGGAAAGCGGCTGGAGCAGCCGATACCGGAGACGAACACGGTATTCTCGGGCGTCGCGCCAATCTCAGGCATGGTGCGCTGCACCGCTTTCAATATCGCATAGTCGCCGCAGCCGGGGCACCAACGCACTTCCTGGTCGGTTTCCCAATCCTTGGGCGTGGTTGCGCGGGCGATGGGGGTAATCTGGTTCATGCGAGATGCTCCGCAATCGCGGCTTCAATTTCAGCGATGGTGAATGGCTGGCCCGACACTTTGTTGAGCGGGCGGGCGTCTACCAGGAACTGGTCACGCAACAGCGTCTTGAACTGGCCCGTGTTCATTTCAGGAACGATGACCTTCCCGAAACTGTGGAGCAGCTCTCCGAGGTTGGCGGGGGTCGGCCAGATGTGGCGGACATGGACATGCGCAACCTTCAGGCCGCGGGCACGGGCCCGGCGAACCGCCTGATGGATGGGGCCGAAGGTTGAACCCCAGCCAACGACGGCCAGAGTATCGCCGGCTTCGCCAAGCTGCACTTCCTGATCGGGAACATTGACGCCCAACACCTTGTTGCTGCGCGTATCGGTCATCGCCTGATGGTTGGCGGGCGAATAATCGATGTTGCCGGTGCCTTGAGCCTTCTCGATCCCGCCAATGCGGTGCATCAATCCCGGCGTCCCCGGTTTCACCCAGGGTCGTGCAAGATGATTGTCACGGGCATAGGGACGGAAGCCGCCCTCCGGCACCTCCTCGAGGAACGATACCGGGAACGGATCATAATCCGCGATATCCGGCACTTTCCAAGGCTCCGCAGCATTCGCGATATAACCGTCCGTCAGCAGCATGACTGGGGTCATGTACTGGGTCGCGATGCGGCAAGCCTCGATGGCGCATTCGAACGCATCACCGGGCGAACGGGCGGCAATCACCGGCAGGGGCGCATCGCCGTTACGGCCATAGACCGCCTGATAAAGGTCCGACTGCTCGGTCTTGGTCGGAAGGCCAGTCGAAGGGCCGCCGCGCTGCGAATTGATGATGACCAGCGGCAGTTCGGTCATGATCGCTAGCCCGATCGCCTCCGTCTTCAATGCGATGCCGGGACCGGAAGAGGATGTGACCCCCAGGCTACCGGCATAGGATGCACCAATCGCCGCCGCGATCGCGGCAATCTCGTCCTCGGCCTGAAACGTGGTGACCCCATATTCCTTGAGGCCCGACAGATAGTGCAAGATCGAGGAAGCGGGAGTGATCGGATAGCCGCCAAAGAACATCTTGAGCCCGGCTAGCTGTGCGCCTGCAACGAGACCGTAAGCAACGGCCTCAGCACCTGTCATGGTACGGTAAAGCCCCGGCGAGACCGGCGCGGGCGCAACGTGGCTCTGGCGCAACTGCCCGCCGATCTCGACCGTTTCACCATAGGCATGGCCGGCATTCAGCGCCGCGATATTGGCCTCAGCCAGTTCCGGCTTTTTGGCAAACTTGGCATTCAGCCAATCGACCAAGGGCTTGCGATCACGATCGAACATCCACAGCGCGAGGCCGAGCGTCCACATGTTCTTGCAGCGCAGTGCTTCCTTGTTGCCGAGACCAAAAGGCTTCACGGCTTCTAGCGTCAGCTGGGAGATATTGATAGGCACAAGTTGCCATTTAGCGAGGCTGCCGTCTTCAAGCGGATTGGCATCATATTTCGCTTTGGCCAGATTGCGCTCGTTGAATTCACCGACATCAGCGATGATGAGGCCACCTAGCTTCAGCGCCGACACATTGGTCTTCAGCGCAGCAGGATTCATCGCGACCAGCACGTCAGGCGCGTCGCCTGCGGTATCAATCTCGTCCGAACCAAAATTGATCTGGAACGCCGATACTCCGAACAACGTCCCTTGCGGCGCACGGATTTCTGCCGGAAAATCGGGAAAAGTGGCCAGATCATTGCCGGCAAGCGCAGTGGACAGGGTAAACTGCCCGCCGGTTAGCTGCATGCCATCGCCCGAGTCCCCGGCAAAGCGAACGACCACCGACTGCGATGGGGGATTGGCGAGTGATTCCGGTGTGGAGATTTCGGTAACGGCCGTAGCCATGATTTCGGGATCCTGACCCATGTTTCCTTGTCCGGGGTCTCCTACCCGCGCTTGCGCAAGGGAGCCAAATAGATTTTGTTCTGCCACGCAAAAAACAGCCCCGCACGACTGCGCGATTCGCGCAGCAGAAGCGGAAGAAGGCAGGAGGGAAGAATGACCAGCGGAGCCGGACCTTTCGTGCGTGATGATGTGCGCGCGTTTCTTGAATTCCTGAATGCCCAACCGGGTCCAAAGATGCATGAGCTCGATCCGGCATCCGCGCGTATGATGATGGTGGCTATGCGCAGCGTCGCCGATGCCGATCCGACGCCGCTTGCCGTCATCCGCGATTTCAGCTGTCCGGGCCCTCATGGCGACATCGCACTGAGGCTTTACGACGTTCGCGAAACCCGTGAAGCCGGCCCAGCATTTGTCTTCTTCCATGGCGGCGGGTTCGTCATTGGCGATCTCGACACACACGAGCCATTCTGTACTGAAGCCGCACGCATCCTCGATATGCCCGTGATTGCGGTCGATTACCGCATGGCACCCGAACATGTGTGGCCGGCGTCTCCCGACGATTGCGAGGCAGCGGCACGCTGGGTTGCAACGAGCCCTGCCGAACTCGGCCGGAAGGTCACTGCGCTGACCATGGGAGGCGACAGCGCGGGTGGCAACCTTGCCATCGTCACTGCGATGGCATTGCGCGATACGCCAGCAGCTGTGCCTGTGATCGCCCAGCTGCCCATCTATCCGGCGACCGACATGGGTACAGAACATCCGAGTTTCATCGAATTTGCTGACGGATACCTGCTCACCCGCGACGGTATGGAATGGTTCGGCATGCACTATGCGGCTGACCTTACGCACCACCGGGCCAGTCCCGCGCTGTTCGATCAACACGGCATGCCTCCCGCAGTCGTCGTTACCGCAAGCCTCGATCCAATCCGGGACCAGGGCCGCCTTTACGCTCAAACATTGGCCCGTGCCGGCATCGATCATGAGTTCATGGAGATGAAGGGCACGATCCATGGCTTCATCTGCCTGCGAAAAGGCATTCCTTCCGCCAACGACGATGTAGAGCGTCTATTGCGCGCATTCCGGGGCCTGGTCGACCGGCAGATCGCCGGATGAGCAATTTGCCATACCGCCCCGGGGTTGGGGCGATGCTGGTTAATCCCGCAGGTCTCGTGTTTGTTGGCCAGCGCATCGATTCCAGACTTGATGCTTGGCAGATGCCCCAAGGGGGCGTCGACAAGGGCGAGGACCCGGATGTCGCCGTGCTCCGCGAGCTTGAGGAAGAAACGGGAATCGCACCCGGTTTGGTCCGTCATGCAGCACGTTGTGCGTCCCCTTATGACTATGACCTGCCCGAAGATCTGATCCCAACCGTCTGGGGCGGGCGGTTCCGTGGCCAGCGCCAACACTGGTATCTCTTAAGCTTTCTTGGCCGCGACGAGGACATCAACATCGCTACCGAACATCCGGAATTCAACGCATGGAAATGGGCTGAACCGGCGGAGCTTGTCGACCTCATCGTGCCTTTCAAGCGCGATCTTTATGCCGCGATTGTCGCGGAATTCCTGCCCGTCATCGAGGAACTGCGCCGGTGAAACTCACGCCCGAACATGAATCCTTGCGCGAAACGACGCTGAAGGCCGTCGCCGAACATATCAACCCCTTTGTCGATCAGTGGGAGGAAGAGGGGATATTCCCCGCCCGTCAGGTCTTCAAAGCCTTGGGAAATCTTGGCTTGCTCGGCATTTCCAAACCGGTTGAATATGGCGGGCTCGGCCTCGACTATAGCTATCAGTCGGTGTTCAACGAGGCGGCCGGTCATATCAACGCCGGCGGCGTGCGTATGGCGCTGGGTGTCCAGACGGACATGGCAACCCCCGCCCTCGCCCGCTTTGGCTCTGATGAGGTGCGGCGAGAGTTTCTGGCCCCCTCAATCGCCGGCGACCTTGTTTCCTGCATCGGGGTTTCGGAGCCGCACGCCGGCTCAGACGTCGCGGCAATCAAGACAACCGCACGGCGTGATGGTGACGATTATGTCATCTCAGGTGGTAAAATGTGGATCACCAACGGTACGCAGGCGGACTGGATGTGCTGCCTGGCCAATACCGGCGATGCATCCGCAGGCCTGCACCGCAACAAGTCACTAATCTGCATTCCTCTCAAAGAGAATGGCAAGCGGGCGAAGGGGGTCACCATCGCCCGCAAGCTCAAGAAGATGGGCATGCATTCGAGCGATACCGCCGAGATCTGGTTTGACGAGGTGCGTGTACCGGTGCGCAATCGCGTCGGGGAAGAAGGCGCCGGTTTCACCTATCAGATGCTACAGTTCCAAGAGGAGCGGCTCTATGCGGCAGTTTCCTCGGTTGTTGGGTGCGAGCGCATCATTGAGGACACCATTACCTACACCCGCGATCGTAAGGTGTTCGGCAAACCGCTCATCGAAAACCAGGTGATCCATTTTCGACTTGCCGAACTGGCAACCGAGGTTGAGGCGCTGCGCGCACTAACATGGCAATGCGTCGAAGCGCATTGCGCTGGCGAGGATGTGACGCGGCTTGCTTCCATGGCCAAGCTCAAGGGTGGAAGGCTCCAACGAGAAGTCGCGGATAGTTGCCTGCAGTATTGGGGCGGAATGGGCTTCATGGACGAAAGCCGGATCAGTCGCGCCTATCGAGACGGACGGCTGGGTTCGATCGGCGGAGGGGCAGATGAGGTGATGCTGGGCATCATCGCCAAGACCATGGGGATTTTCCCGGGACGGGGATAATCCCAGTCAGTCTGCATCCCGCAACGTGAGTGCTCTCGCAAACACCGCCTCAAACATGGCGTTGGTCAGGCGCCCTGTATTCTGGTTGTAGCGGGAGCAGTGATAGCTATCGATGAGGATACGGCCGTCCGGTAGGCGATGCTCGGCAAGGTGGCCAAACTTGTAATCGGCCTGCTTACCCCCGACCGCCCTGATGGCAGCGCTATGCGCGATCTGGCCAAGCGCGATCATCACGCGCATTTGGCGAAGCTCCTTCCGCTGCGCCTCAAAAAAGACGGAGCAGTTTCGGATTTCCTCCGGAAGAGGTTTATTCGCCGGCGGAAGACATTTGACACTGTTGACGATGGCCACGCCCTTCAGCCGGACACCATCGCGCGCATCAGCGCGGTAAACCCCATCGGTCAGGCCGAACTTCCCAAGCGTTGCAAACAGGAGGTCACCAGCAAAATCACCTGTGAACGGCCTACCAGTCCGGTTTGCGCCATGCTTGCCGGGTGCCAGCCCGATGATGCCTAGCCATGCTTCACGATCACCAAGGGCCGGTACAGGCGCATTCCACCACGTCGGGTGCTCAACCTGCAATTCCTCGCGAAAGGCAACGAGCCGCGGGCACAATCGGCAATCCTGCGGCGGCTCAAGTTCAGGAACGGGGCTGTCCGCCGCGGGATCAGGAAGGTGGTGGGGGCTGGCATCCATCGCGCGCCAGCGATAGGCGCGGGGACGTGACTGACGCAACCCGCCATCGTTATGCCATCGCCATAGGGACCAACCGGGCCGCTCGCGGCATGCGCAAGGTCGAGGACATCATCGCCGCTGCGCTGGAAGCTATTCAAACCCAAGGCATCACGCTGGTCAAACGCAGCGCTATTCTCAACACCGCGCCGATCGGCCCGGCACGGCGGCGCTTTGGGAATGCGGCGGCACTCATTGAAACAGGGCTTGAGCCGAACGAGTTGTTGCGCGCATTAAAGGCTATCGAAAGCGACTTCGGTCGAAAGGCAGGGCGCCGTTGGGGCGACCGCCCGCTTGATCTGGACATCATCCTGTGGAGCGGCGGGCGCGTAAACCAACGGGCACTGACTATCCCGCATCGCGCATGGCACCAACGGAGGTTTGTGACAGAGCCACTGGTGGCTATCGCCCCGCTCTGGCGCGATCCGGCGACGGGCAGAAATGTTAGACAAATAGCCTGGTATCTCCGCAAGCGTTGACCGCGCCCGCCCATCGCCTTATCGGGCGGCCATCGCGTCCGCGCGGGCCCTTAGCTCAGTCGGTAGAGCAACTGACTTTTAATCAGTAGGTCGCTGGTTCGAACCCAGCAGGGCTCACCACCTCACCGTCCCTCAGCGCTGCCACTACCCTCTTGCTGCCGCAAAACGGCAGCCCTTCCCGCGACATAGGCACGCACGGCCTCGGCATCTTCTGCGGTCATCCACCGCGAGAAACTGCGCATGCCGCGGTCCTTGAGTATGCCGTCGATCACGACCGCGTTCCAGCTGTCAGCGTCAGCGAGGCTCGGCCGCCGACGCAGATCGGGCAGGACGCCAGAGGAGATGGCCGCCGGGCCGTGGCAAACGCTGCAGGTCGATTCGTAGAGGCGCATGCCGCGCTCAACCTGCGCTGCAGTGAACCGAGTAGTGACCTCGACTGCCGGCGGATTGGGCATCTGTTCGACACTGTAAGGCGTATCGCCGCCGAGGCGGAAGACCAAAAGTCGGCCGTTCGGCATCGGGCGAGGATTGTCCACAAAAGAGGACGACAGTGGATAGGCACCGCCATAGCCAGCCATAATCGCTACATATTGGACGCCATCGACACTGTAGCTGATCGGCGGCGCAATAATCCCTGTTCCGGCCTCAAAGCTCCACAGCTTTCGCCCTGTGTCGGCGGCAAAGGCTTGAAACTGCCCGCGTGCATTGCCTTGGAATACGAGATTGCCCGCAGTGGCGAGTACCCCGCCATTCCAGGGACCGTCATATTGAACGCGCCACACCTCTCGCTGGCGAACAGGATCCCATGCAATCAGCTGCCCCTTCAGCATGGCGCGAATGGCGCGGAACTGTGCGGGGTCATCCGGTACCGGGTTGGCCAGGAAATCGATTGCCGGGTTCCAGCCACCCTCGCGCCCTTGGAAATTTGCGTCATTGGCATAGGCCATCGGCACTTCCTGCGCGGGCAAGTAGACGAGCCCAGTTACCGGGCTGAAGGCCATCGGATGCCAATTGTGCGCTCCAAGCGCTGATGGCATCGCAAGGAAAGGGCCATTGGTGTAGCGGGCATTCGGTGCCTCGATCGGTCGCCCGGTCGCCATATCGATCCCGGTTGCCCAATTCGTGGGCACAAAATTTTCTGCTGAAACCAGTTGGCCGTTGCTGCGGTCGATGACGTAGAAAAAGCCATTCTTCGGCGCCTGCATCATCACCTTGCGGGGGCTGCCCCCGATCGTGAGATCAGCGAGAATGATCGGTTGGGTTTGGGTGAAATCCCAGGTTTCACCCGGGGTTCCTTGATAATGCCACTTATACTGACCTGTATCGGCGTCGAGTGCGACAACCGAGGAGATAAACAGATTGTCACCGCGGCCTTCGGAGCGGACCTGGTGGTTCCAGGGCGAGCCGTTGCCGACACCAATCAGCACCTGATCAAAAGCAGCGTCATAGACAATTGCGTCCCAAACCGTTCCGCCACCACCGAAGCGGCTCCAGTCGCCTGACCAGGTGGCACGGGCGCGCTCGATTACGCTGTCGGATGCCGCTCCATCCGGCGGAGCGCCGGGACCCGGCGGTACTGTGTAAAAGCGCCAAGCCAGACTGCCGTCATCGGCATCATAGGCCGAAACATACCCACGCACGCCATATTCCGCACCACCATTGCCGATTAGAACACGGCCCTTCACCACGCGTGGTGCACCGGTAATCGTATAGGGTTTGGATTGATCGACCGTGACGACCGACCAGACCTGCTCTCCGCTGTCAGCGTCCAGCGCGATCAATCGACCGTCGAGAGTGCCGAAATAGACTTTGCCTTCATAAACCGCGACGCCGCGATTCACCACGTCACAGCAAGCGTTAAACCCTGCTTCTCCCGGCACTTCCGGGTCAAAGCTCCACTTGAGCTCCCCAGTTGCCGCGTCGAAGGCGAACACTTTGCTCCAGGCGCTGGTGGTATAAAGCGTCCCGTCAACGACGATCGGCGTGGCTTCCTGTCCGCGATTGGTGTCGAACTCGTGGCTCCATGCCAGACCAAGGCCGTCAACATTATCCGCAGTTATGGCATCGAGCCGGCTGAAGCGTTGCTCCTCATAGGTGCCGCCATGGGTGAGCCAGTTGCCGCTCTCCTCAGCCGCGGCGAGCAGCCGCGCATCATCTACAACGCGACCATCATTTCCACCTGAGCAACCAGCCAGCAGCATCAATGCCGCCAGGACCACGCCAGAGCGCTTCATATACCACTCTCCCTCCAACCGTCCTGCGGTCCGCGCCGGAGGATCAGTTCCCGGAGAGCAGTTTAACCGGGGTTGCGCGTTCGTCTACGCTTTTTTGGTCGGCCGCTTCGTCTTCGGTTTCGGCGCTGCACGCCGCGCCTTTGCTTTCGGTTTCCCACCACCCTTTGCGATCTTGGCGTCGATCAAGGCAACGGCCTCATCGAGTGTTATGGCATCCTTGTCCGCGCTTTTTGGCAGCGTCGCATGCGTGCTGCCGTCACTGACATAAGGGCCGAAACGCCCGTCGAGCAGCTTGATCATAATGCCGGATTGGGGATGCTCACCAAGTTCACGCCCTGTCGCCTTGACCTGTCGACCGCCGCGCGCGCCACCTTCGGCGATGCGCGTCACCGCAGCATTCATGCCGATTTCGAGAACGTCCGCGGTCGAAGTCAGCTTGGTGTACTTGCCCTGATGCAGCAAATAGGGGCCGTAACGCCCTAAACCAGCTAGAATTTCTTCACCAGTCTCGGGGTGATGCCCAACGCTGCGTGGGAGCGCCAGCAACCGCAGGGCAAGGTCAAGATCCAGATCGCCTGCGATATCGGTGGGAATGGAACTTCGTTTCGCGTCCTTCCCATCACCGAGCTGGATATAGGGTCCAAATCGGCCTGCCTTGCGCACGACTTCGAGGCTGCTCACGGGATCCGTGCCCAGCACATCGTCTCCACCGTCACTATCCTCGCTGCCCCCCTGTCCGAAGCGACGGGTATATTTGCATTCGGGATAGTTGGAACAGGCGACAAAGCTGCCAAAGCGCCCGCCTCGGAGCGACAGTCTACCCTCCCCGCATTTCGGGCAGATGCGCGGATCGCCGCCATCGCCCTTATCTGGGAACAGCCAAGGCCCAAGAAATGCATCCAGTGCCGCTGTAACGTCCGACGGTTTCTGTTCCATCACCTCAGCGGTGCGCGGCCTGAAATCGCGCCAAAATGCCTCGAGGACAGCCTGCCACTGCGCACGACCACCGGAGATATCGTCTAACTCGTCTTCCAAGCCGGCAGTGAAATCATAGCTCACATAGCGCTCGAAAAAGCGCTCGAGAAAGGCGGTTAGCAACCGCCCGCTTTCCTCAGGATAAAAGCGATTTTTCTCCAGCCGGACATAGGCTCGATCCTTTAAGACCTGCAGGATCGAGGCGTAGGTCGAAGGACGGCCAATACCGAGTTCTTCAAGCCGCTTGACCAGGCTGGCCTCTGAAAAACGGGGAGGCGCTTGGGTGAAATGCTGCTCGGCATCGACACCCAACATCGCGGGAACATCGCCCCGGGCCATCGACGGCAAGATACGTGTATCGTCTTCTTCGCCGTCACGCACAGGTGCGCTGCTTTCATCCCGGCCTTCCTCATAAAGCGCGAGAAAACCGGGGAATCGGACTACCTGCCCCGTAGCGCGCAGCGCTGTGCGACCCGTGCCATCGACCAATTCGACTGCGGTACGCTCCAGCTGTGCGGATGCCATCTGGCTCGCCAGCGCGCGCTTCCAGATCAAGTCGTAGAGCCGCGCATGATCGCCGGAGCCAGCCCGATCGCGGCCGAAATCAGTCGGGCGGATCGCCTCATGCGCTTCCTGTGCATTTTTGGCCTTGGTCTGATACTGACGCGGCTTGTCGGGGAGATAGGCACCGCCATCGCGATACCTATCGGCGATCGCCTTGCGGGCGGCGGCAATAGCGCTGCCGTCCATTTGTACACCATCAGTACGCATGTATGTGATGAGGCCATCCTCATAGAGGCCCTGCGCCACCCGCATGGTGTGGCTTGCAGAAAAGCCCAGCTTGCGTGCGGCTTCCTGCTGAAGCGAACTGGTGGTGAAAGGTGGCGGTGGATTGCGTGTGGCGGGTTTGACTTCCACCGATTCAACCGTGAAGCGCCCCGCTTCGACCGCGGCCTTGGCGGCAGCAGCGCTGCCTTCATTGCCCAGCGACATCCGGTCGATCTTTTGCCCGTCGAGCCGGACGAGGCGAGCGAGGAAGGCTGTGCCGCCTTGTTCCATCCGTGCGGTGACAGACCAATATTCCTGCGCGCGGAATGCCTCAATTTCGCGCTCGCGATCCACGATCAGACGTAGGGCTACTGACTGAACCCGCCCCGCCGATTTTGCACCGGGCAACTTCCGCCACAACACAGGTGAAAGTGTGAATCCGACGAGATAATCCAATGCGCGACGGGCGCGATAGGCATCAATCAGATCATCATCCAAAGCGCGTGGGCGCGCCATCGCATCAGTAACCGCTGCCTTGGTGATGGCGTTGAAAGTGACGCGGTCAACCTTCGCGGGGAGCGCCTTTTTCTGACGTAGCACTTCCTGGATATGCCAGCTGATAGCCTCACCCTCACGGTCAGGGTCGGTGGCGAGGATCAACCGTTCGGCACCCTTCGCAGCATCGGCGATTTCCTTGAGCCGCTTGACCTTGTCGGGATAGGTTTCCCAGGCCATCGCAAACCCGTCATCGGGGTTCACTGACCCGTCCTTGGGCGGAAGGTCCCGGATATGCCCGTAAGAGGCCAGAACCCGGAAATCCCGGCCCAGATATCCCTCGATGGTCTTGGCCTTTGCAGGCGATTCAACAACGACAAGCTGCATGGAAAAAACGGACCTACCCTGTGCCTTACACGTACGCGCGAGGGTGGGGAGCCTCAGGCCCGCCCGTCAAGGGGCCAAAAGACCAGTCCGTTTCGTTTCAATCCTACTTGTTCCAATCCGGCGGCAAGACGCAGCGCCCTGCATCATATTGCCCGACTGAACGAATGATCTCGCTCTCCTCCGGTTCAATCCGGCGACCTGAAATCTGGCTATCGATCACGCGACGCAGCAAATCATCCAGCCGGGTGACAAGGTAGCAGTCGATTGCTGGCGGGGCGTGCGGGTTGCCAATGCCGCTGTCATCCGTGAGGAACAGGTAGCGCGACTGGGTAGCCGCTGCCATTGCGCGCATCGCATATTCGGCCTCATCAGCGACGCCAGAAGCCGCAACGGGCGTAATGTGAATCCTACGATGCCGCGCATTTTCTGCCGCAGTCCACGTCCTTCCGAACCAGCGATTATGCGGCGGAGCATCGGCAACCAGCAACAGCGTCTTGACCGCGTCGTCCCGCCATTCCTGATTGACGGCCCGGATCAGCGCCTGATCCATCGCCTCGGGATAGTCGCCACCACCGCTGGCGGACTGCGCCCCAAGAACGGTCTGTGCAGCAGCAATATCGCCGCCGAGCGGAATTGTGCGCGTGACATAATCATCATGCTCGTCACGATAGAAGACAAAGCCGATACGGATATCGACCGTCGGGTGCCTTTGCTGCAGCGATCCGATGATCGTGCGCAATTCGCTTTGGAGATAGGAGATCTCGTCACCCATTGACCCGGTCGTATCGATCACCAGCATCAAATCGAGCGCGCGTATCGCCCGGGCGGGTGACGGTGTGGTGATACCGATACGCTGATTACCAGGGCCATCGGCGATGGAGACGGCGCGTTGGGTGTTGCTCCGCCCGTCAAGGCTAACGGTCACTTGGCTGCTCAGCCGATCCAATCCGGGAAAGAAAGTAACCGTACCATCGGCTTGGGTCGCTAGGCGGATCGAATTGCCATCGGCGCAGGTCAGAATGACAGGCGCGAACGGCACCGCCCTGCCCTGCTGATCCCGCACTTCTACCGTGAGAACGCGCTCTGTATCGACGCGCGGCAGCACCGGGATAAGCTGCGCCAAATCCGAACGACGGACATAGTCCGCATAAAGCTCGGGATTGAGAAGATCATCATGCTCGCCGGCGGTGAGCAGGCCTGCCTGTGGCCGCGGCAACGGCCGACCAGGCGAAACTAGTTCCGGGCCGGCCCGCGAAGCCGCCACCGCGATTGAAGCATCCGCCGGAACGGACGGCTCAGAGCCTGCTGCTGGAGCAGGGGTGGCCACCATCGGCGCAGAAACTGGCGGTGGGGGAGGAGGTGGAGGTGGTGGTGGTGCTG
>ERZ1022756.124-NODE-124-length-27195-cov-16.511717_pt1 | contig 27195 bp, 25 predicted proteins | sample MGYA00520902_ERZ1022756 | MGnify/ENA primary metagenome ERZ1022756 (study PRJEB33162, sample SAMN09537601) | freshwater metagenome | isolation source: freshwater | place: Canada:Alberta | collected 2017-07 | study: EMG produced TPA metagenomics assembly of the...
GGGATGTAACTTTCCGCACCGCCGTAGCTCAAGCCGAGCTTGAAGATCGCGACCAGCCTGGCGCCTACCACCGCATTGGCTTTGACGGTCCCGAAGGCAAAATCTTCATCGAAACAACCAGGCCAGAGTTGATTCCCGCATGTGTTGCACTTGTTGCTCACCCAGACGACGAGCGCTATCAGAAGTTTTTTGGAAAGACTGTAACCACTCCACTGTTTGGCGTTGAGGTTCCAGTGGTTGCACATCGCCTTGCGCAAAAGGACAAAGGTTCTGGAATAGCGATGATCTGTACATTTGGTGACGTCACCGACGTCATCTGGTGGAGAGAGCTAGATCTTCCAAACCGAGCCATCTTGGGTTGGGATGGACGCATCCTGAGCGATGCGCCAGAAGTAATCCAGGAACCTAAAGCCCTTGAGGTCTTTGCCGAACTAGCCGGAAAGACTGTGTTTTCTGCAAGACAGAGAATCGTTGAGCTATTGACCGAGTCAGGCGACATGATTGGTGAGCCTAAGCCAATCACTCACCCAGTGAAGTTCTTCGAAAAAGGCGACAAGCCGCTAGAGATTGTTTCCACGAGACAGTGGTACCTAAGAAACGGTGGGCGCGATGAGGCATTGCGTGATCAGCTGATTGGCCTTGGAAAGAATTTGAAATTTCATCCCGACTTTATGCGGGTTCGCTACGAAAACTGGGTAAATGGCCTAACTGGTGACTGGCTAGTATCCAGGCAGCGCTTCTTCGGAGTTCCTATTCCGGTTTGGTATGCGCTCGACTCCGAAGGTAATCCTGACTACGAAAAGGTAATCACTCCTTCCGAAGCTTCCTTGCCAGTTGACCCATCCAGTCAATGCCCAGATGGATACACAGAAGACCAGCGTGGCAAGCCAAATGGCTTTATTGGTGAGGTGGACATCCTTGACACTTGGGCAACCTCGTCGCTTACTCCACAGCTTGCTGGTGGCTGGATTTCGGATCCTGAAAAGTACGCCAAGGTCTTCCCGTTTAGCTTGCGTCCCCAGGGTCAAGACATTATTCGCACCTGGCTGTTCTCAACCGTTCTTCGTTCTTTCCAGGAGGAGAAACAGCTTCCTTGGAGCGATGCAGCACTATCGGGTTGGATTCTTGACCCGGACCGTAAGAAAATGTCGAAGTCCAAGGGAAACGTTGTCGTTCCAAACGATCTACTCGATGAGCACGGCTCCGATGCAGTTAGGTATTGGGCAGCCGCTGCCAGGCTTGGAACGGATGCGGCTTTTGACATCGGTCAAATGAAAGTTGGCCGACGTCTTGCAATCAAGGTTCTAAATGCTGCCAAGTTCGTTCTTTCCTTTGAGTTATCTGGCGACAAAGTTGAAGTTACCGAGGCGATCGATAAAGCGATGCTTGCAGCTCTTGCAGAAGTTGTGTCGGGGGCGACCAAGGCCTTTGAAAGCTTTGATCACACCAAGGCACTTGAGCTAACCGAGTCTTTCTTCTGGAACTTCACCGATGATTATCTCGAGCTTGTGAAAGAGCGTGCCTACGGACAAAACACTGATCCAGACGCCCAAGCATCTGCAGTGAGCGCTCTGCGTATTGCCCTACTTGATATAACCAAGCTCTTGGCGCCTTTTATCCCGTTTGCGACCGAAGAAGCCTGGAGCTGGTGGCAAGAAGGTAGCGTTCACCGCAGTAGGTGGCCAGTAGCTGAAGATCTTTCTGCCTTCACCGGAAACCAGAAGGCAGACCTTCTCACCCTTGCCTCCCAAGCTCTAATTGGCATTAGAAAAGCCAAGTCTGACGAGAAGCTGTCTATGAAGGCTGAAATAACTAGTCTCACAATCGAAGCCAATGAGGCAGACATCGAATCGCTAAAGCACATCGAATCAGACTTGAAGTCTGTGGGAAAGATCGATCAAATCAATTACAAGGTTTCTGAGTCTTTGGCAATAAGCGGAGTTTCATTCAAACCCGCGCAATAAGAGAGGTCCGAAATGACTAACCCAAATCCATTTCAAGATAGATCAACACTTGAATACGAATTACCAGATTTCTCAAAAATTACGGACGAGCACTACCTACCCGCTTTCTATGCTGGTTGCGAACAGCAGCTCGCTGAAATTGAAAGTATTACGGCCGAACCAGAGGTAACTTTCGAGAACACCGTTGTTGCTCTAGAGCGGTCGGGCAAAATGCTTGAACGAATGCTGTGGGTTTTCTACAACAAGTCGTCAGCCGACACCAACCCAACAATCGACAAGATCGAATCCGAGATCGCCCCTAAGCTTGCAGCTCACGAGGATGCCATCAGTCTCAACCCCGCTCTATTCTCAAGAATTGAGACTCTCTATGAAACTCGTGGCCAGCTGGGTCTCGACACAGAGTCCTTATGGCTAATCGAAAGATATCACCGCGACTTTGTCCACGCTGGAGCCAAATTGAGCCCAGAAGATCGTGAGGCACTAAAGAAATACAACGAGAAGCTCTCTGAGCTACAGACCAAGTTCGATCAGAACGCTCTAGCCGAAGCTAATCGTTTGGGTGTTGTGGTGGATAACGTTGCGATGCTTGCCGGTTTGTCGGAGTCAGAAATCGACATCGCAAGTCAAGCCGCAAAAGAGCGTGGCTTAGATGGCAAGTACCTCGTGAACATGGTCAACTACACCGGTCACCCCTGGCTAGCCTCTCTTGAGAACAGAGACTTACGCGAAAAGATTATGCGTGCCAGCATGTCCAAGTCCACTTCCGCAGGAGACTTTGACAACCAAGAGCTAATCAAACAAATTGTTAAGCTACGTGCGGAGCGAGCGAAGCTCCTTGGCTTCGAAAGTCACGCTGCTTACGTGCTGTCTGATCAAACAGCTGGCACTCCAGCTAACGCCCACAAAATGCTTCGTCGCATTGCCCCGGCAGCTGTGTCCAACGCACGCACAGAGGCAAAAGACCTCGAGAGTCAATTGCAAAAAGACCACCCTGGTTCGAAGCTTGAAAGCTGGGACTGGGCTTACTACACAGAGAAGGTCCGTAAAGAAAAGTACAACTTAGACACAACATTGATGAAGCCCTACTTCGAACTAGAGCGAGTGCTATTTGACGGAGTCTTCTTCGCCGCTGAGAAGCTCTTTGGAATCACCTTCAAGGAGCGAAAAGATCTTCGGGCATACCACGAGGAAGCCAGAGTTTTTGAAGTCTTCAACGAAGATGGCTCGAAGCTTGGTTTATTCATCGGAGACTTCTTCACTAGAGACTCGAAGCACGGCGGCGCATGGATGAACAACCTAGTTGATCAGTCCAAACTGCTGAATCAAAAACCTGTAGTGGTAAACAACTTGAATGTCCCGAAACCACGGGAGGGTGAACCGGCACTTCTTACCTTCGATGAAACCAGCACACTTTTCCACGAGTTTGGGCACGCATTGCACGGTTTGCTCTCTGATGTTACTTACCCAAGATTCTCGGGCACTAACGTCGAGCGTGACTTTGTTGAGTTCCCATCCCAAGTGAATGAGATGTGGATGCTGTGGCCTGAAGTGGTGGCTAACTATGCCAAGCATTACGAAACTGGAGAAGTCCTTCCCGCTGAATGGATCTCAAGCCTTAAGGCATCAGAAACCTTTAACGAAGGATTTGAGACTACCTCTTACCTAGCCGCAGCAATTCTGGATCTTGCCTGGCACGAAGTTACGGACCAAAGTGTTTCGGATGTGTCTGAGTTTGAGGCCAGGGCTATAAAGGATTACGGGTTGGATTTTGATCCAGTTCCAGTTCGGTACAAGAGTGGGTACTTCTCGCACGTGTTCTCTGGTGGTTACGACGCCGGATACTACGGTTACATCTGGTCCGAGGTCCTTGATGCGGATACCGTGAATTGGTTCAAGCAAAATGGTGGCCTAACCAGGCAAAACGGTGAGAAGTTCAGGAAGGAACTTTTGTCCCGCGGAGGATCCATTGATTCGATGGAGATGTTTAGAATCTTCCGAGGCCAGGAGCCTGCAATTGAGCCCCTACTTACCCGTCGCGGTTTGCTCTAGCCAGCGGAGTTCTCTCCCAAAAAAGCACCAGCATCCCGGCGACTAGTGCCCAGAAGGCACCGCCAATTCCAAAGACTGAAATGCCAGCTGCACCAACCACAAACGTGATAACCGCAGGCAATCTGGTGCTCTTGTCCTCAAGGGATGCACCGATAGCCGAGATAAAGCTTGGCAGTAAAGCAAGGCCAACTACGGCAAGCAGTAGCTCCGATGGAACGGCGAGGACGAAGGCTGCGAAGATGCCTGCTCCAATTGCAAACAACCAGTAAACCAATCCGCCGACGAAGGAAGCAACCCAGCGGCGTGCTGGATCCTTGGCAGCTTGTTCGTTCGCGTTGATGGCTGCGGTGATTGCCGCGAGGTTCATCCCGAAGCCACCGAAGAATGAAGCGGCCATGGTTGCAAGTCCCGTGGAAGTTATTACAGCCCTAACTGGAACCTTGTAACCAAAACCTTTCATGATTGCAATTCCTGGAAGGTTTTGACTAGCCATAGTGATTAGATACAAAGGAATACCAATCGAAAGAATTGGGATTAAATCGAATGCTGGAGAGACAATCTCGAAACTAGGAAATAGTCTTGCTCCTTCGAGCCAGTCCCAGCCAAGATCGGCGTTGACCAGCACAAAAGCCAAAACTATCGCTACCGGGGTTGCCCAAACTTTAGCAATTCGATTGAGTACGAACCACACAATAACAAACGGGATAACCAAAATTGGGTAGTCAACAGCTGCTCTAACGGTAGTAACAACAAAGACAAATAAAATGCCGGCGAGCATCGCGCTTGCGATACTGGCTGGGATTTTTTGAACGAGCCTCGAAAGAGCTGGCCAAAGTCCAGTCACTGTTAGAAGAAATCCTGACAGCAAGAATCCTCCGACCGCTTGATCAAACTCAAGACCAAGTCCAGCTGAGGCTGCTAGGAATGCCGCACCTGGGGTGGACCAAACAATGGAAATCGGCATCTTGTATCGATAGCTAAGAACAGTTGAAAGAAGCCCATAGCCAAACAGAAGCACAAAGAGCGCTGTGAAGGTTTGATCTCTAGTTGCACCCATCGCAACTAATCCAGCGATAGCAATTCCAAAAGTTGCCGCCGAGCCAGAAACGGAAGCTACAAACCCTGCGATTATGGGTGCTTTGAGTTCAGGCTTGGAAGACTGAACTCGGCTCATTTACTAGGCAGATTTTTCTTGAGCTTGTTTTTTGAATGGAGTAATCGTTGCTTCTTTTTTGCCAAGAACGACATCTTTGGTGATCTTGACGGTCCCCTGGCTTTCCATGGTTGGAATCTCAAACATGATTGGTCCTAGAACGCTCTCCAGAATGGACCTGAGTCCCCTGGCTCCAGTCTCGCGTTCGATTGCCATGTCAGACATAAGCTCAAGTGCAGCCTTGTCGAATTCCAACTCAAAGCCATCAAGTTCAAACATTCTTTGGTACTGCTTGGTAAGAGCGTTCTTTGGAACTGTCAGGATGTCCATCAAAGCAGCGCGGTCAAGTGGTTCAACAGTTGCGATAACTGGAAGACGTCCGATGAATTCTGGAATCAAACCAAACTTTCTCAAGTCCTCAGACTGGACATCGTTGAAAATATCTGGGTCGACCCCGTGTGACTGAACTTCATTACCGAAGCCAATTCCTCGTTTGCCGGAGCGGTTTGAAATGATTTCCTCAAGACCCGCAAATGCTCCAGCCACGATGAAAAGGACGTTAGTTGTGTCAATCTGGATGAAATCTTGTTGCGGGTGCTTTCTTCCTCCCTGCGGTGGAACCGAGGCAACGGTTCCCTCAAGGATCTTTAGCAATGCCTGCTGAACTCCCTCACCTGAAACATCTCGGGTGATCGATGGGTTCTCTGCTTTCCTGGAAATCTTGTCGATTTCGTCAATGTAGATGATTCCCTGTTCAGCTCGCTTGACATCAAAATCTGCTGCCTGCAGAAGCTTTAGCAAGATGTTCTCAACATCCTCGCCCACGTAACCAGCTTCAGTCAAAGCAGTTGCGTCGGCTACCGCGAAAGGAACATTTAGGCGCTTGGCAAGAGTTTGAGCTAGGTAAGTTTTTCCACAACCAGTTGGGCCAATCATCAAAATATTTGACTTGGCTATTTCGATTGAGTCGTGCTCTTTGCCTGCGGCAGTTAGCGTTCCGGTGGAGCGAATTCTCTTGTAGTGGTTGTAGACGGCAACGGAGAGAACCTTCTTGGCTTTGTCTTGACCGATAACGTACTCATCCAAGTAGCCGTAGATTTCCTTTGGCTTTGGAAGTGCGATGTCCTCGATTTCCTTGGACGCTGCAGCACCAAGCTCTTCTTCAATAATCTCGTTGCAAAGCTCGATACATTCATCGCAAATGTAAACGCCTGGGCCTGCGATCAGCTTTCTAACCTGCTTTTGGCTCTTTCCACAGAAAGAACACTTAAGTAGGTCGCCTGATTCGCTCAGTTTTGTCATAAATAAAACCCTATTACCCAACCACGACAATCGAGGTTAGGTTATCCCAGCTATTTACTTGGCTGGGAGCGGGTTCTTGCGAGAGGTAAGCACCTGGTCAATCAATCCGTAGGTAAGAGCCTCGTCCGCAGTCAAGATCTTGTCTCGGTCAATGTCCTTGTTTACCTCTGCAACTGTCTTGTTTGAGTGCTTTGAAAGAGTCTCTTCGAGCCACTCACGCAAACGCATAATCTCTTTTGCCTGAATTTCGATGTCAGACGCCTGTCCTCTTCCGGAGTCTCCGGTTGCTGGCTGGTGAATCAAAATTCTTGCGTTAGGCAAAGCTAGACGTTTTCCGGGTGAACCTGCGGCAAGCAATACTGCAGCAGCGGAAGCAGCCTGACCCAAACAAACGGTCTGGATGTGCGGTCTGATGTACTGCATGGTGTCGTAAATTGCGGTCATGGCAGTAAACGACCCACCAGGAGAGTTGATGTACATAGTTATGTCGCGGTCCGGGTCTTGGCTTTCAAGGACCAAAAGCTGTGCCATGACATCGTCCGCCGATGCATCGTCAACCTGAACACCTAGAAATACGATGCGGTCTTCGAAGAGCTTGTTGTAAGGGTCCTGGCGTTTGAATCCGTAGGAGGTTCGCTCTTCGAAGCTTGGAAGAATATATCTAGCTTCTGGAGAAAGGTTTGAAAGATCTTTAGGCAATTTCAGCTGCTCCCTACTTGTTTCCAACACCGGTGGCTGCGCCAGCTGATGCCTGAATGTGGTCGATGAATCCGTACTCCAAAGCTTCTTGAGCGGTGAACCAGCGATCGCGGTCGCCATCTTCCATAACTTGCTCAACGGTTTTTCCGGTTTGGTCTGCGGTGATCTGTGCAAGCTGACGCTTCATCGACATGATCAGCTCTGCCTGAGTTTGAATGTCAGCAGCGGTTCCGCCGAATCCTCCAGCTGGCTGGTGAAGTAGAACTCGGGTGTTTGGGGTGGCATACCTTTTACCCTTAGTTCCGGAGGAAAGTATGAACTGACCCATTGAGGCAGCCATTCCAATTCCAACAGTCACGATGTCGTTTGGAACATATTGCATGGTGTCGTAAATTGCCATTCCAGCGGTGATTGATCCACCCGGGGAATTGATGTAAAGGTAAATGTCTTTGTTGGAGTCTTCGGCTGCTAGCAGCAGGATCTTCGCGCAGATGTCATTGGCCATGTCGTCGCGAAATTCACTTCCAAGCCAGATGATCCGGTCCTTTAATAGACGGTCAACGGTGGAATACTTGTCCATTGCCTTATCTGCCATTTGCTTCCTTGCTCCAATGCTTGATTACTACTTGCTAGACCAAGATACTTCGAAACACGCCAAGAATCAGGCTTGTTCGCCTAGGGCAATAAACGTGGTTTCTTAGTCGTGGTCGTGACCGGCGTGTGAGTCCTGGCTGGCATTGTCGCCCTTTAGAAACTCGCCCAAATCGACAGGATTGTTTGCCTTGTCGGTGACAATGGCCTCTGACAAAACGATCGAAAGCGCCTTACGTCTTGCCACCTCGCCAACGAAAGCTGGAACCTGGCCGTTTTTGCTTATGGTCTCTACAAACTCGTTTGGATCCATGCCGTAGTTTTGGCTGCTCAACATCAGATACTGCATTAGCTCCTGCTCGCCAACCTTGACGCCTTCGGCGTCGACAATTGCATCTAGAAGCATCTGAACCTTGAATGACTTTTCGGACTCTAGAGTGACTTCAGCGCGATGCTTGTCGTCTTGCAGTCTGCCTTCACCTTCGAGATGGCGGTTCACATCAGATTCAATCATTTCTTTAGAAACTGGAACGTCAACAATCTTTAGTAGCTCTTCGGTCAAAAGATCTCTTGCCTGGATTCCTTGCGAATAGCTCTTGGACTTAGCAATCTGAACCTCAATGTCATCTTTGAGCTCTTTTAGGGTGTCGAACTGGCTAGCCATCTGCGCAAAAGAGTCATTTGCTTCTGGAAGTTCTCTTTCCTTTACAGCGTTCACCTTCACGGTTACTTCAGCTTCTTCGCCAGCCATGTCTCCGCCAACTAGCTTGGAGCGGAATACTGTGGTTTCACCAGCAGTTAGCGTGTCAAGAGCCTCATCGATGCCATCAAGTAGGTTTCCAGAACCAACTTCGTATGAGATGTTCTCGGCAGAGTCAATTTCCTTGCCGTTAATGCTCGCTGCTAGGTCAATGGAAACAAAGTCACCTTTTTTGGCTGCACGGTCTACGGTGTTTAGGGTTCCAAAGCGAGCGCGAAGAGAGTCCAGCTCCTCTTCGATTTCCTTGCCGCCTACCTTGATGGTGTCAACAACAACCTTGAGTCCGCGGTAGCCAGGAAGCTTGATTTCTGGTCTTACCTCTACTTCAATTTCAACAACTAGATTGCCAAGGAACGTGTTTTCGTCTGGGCTCGACTTCACGTCGGCTTTAGGCTGCCCCAGCGGGCGCAGCTTGCTTTCCTCTAGAGCTTTTTTGTAGATACCGTCTAGGCCGTCGTTGATGGCGTGAGCCAAGATTGCAGGGCGGCCAACTCTTTGATCTAGTAGTGCGGCTGGGATTTTTCCCTTACGGAAGCCAGGTACGTTTACCTGCTGAGCGATGTGCTCATAGGCATGATCCAGCGAAGGCTTGAACTCTTCTGGGGTTACCTCGATGTTTAGCTTGACGCGGGTGGGGTTTAGTCTTTCAACGCTAGTTTTCAAGTTGTTCTCCTGGAAATTTGCCCCCATAAAGGGGTAAACAAATACGGCTCTTTGTTTGTCGGGGTGACAGGACTCGAACCTGCGATATCCTGCTCCCAAAGCAGGCGCGCTAGCCACTACGCTACACCCCGGTGGATTGACCGTTTTTTACACGCTCAACAACCTCGGTTAGTCTATCCCATAGAATAGAGGCGCTGCGAACAGCGTTCGCGGGTGTAGCTCAATGGTAGAGCCTCAGTTTTCCAAACTGATGGCGCGGGTTCGATTCCCGTCACTCCCTCCAATTACCTCTGGCAGCTATTGCACCAATAAAGCTTCCTGCCATAAAACAGCTCCAGCTTTACTTTCTTCCCGCACGATCTGCAGGGTAATCCCTCACGTTTATAGACGTGATATCGGTCATTGACCAAAACCCGGCCAGTTAGAAAGCCTTCTCGGGTGAGCATGAAACCGGTCTTGACACCGATTTTCATCAACTTCACCGCATCGTCCCAGACAGCAAGCAAAGCTTGCTCTGAAACTTTGCTTCCTAGGCGGTGTGGGCTAATGCCTGCTCGGAACAACAACTCAGCTCGATAGACGTTACCGATACCACTAATAACAGCCTGGTTCATAAGCAGCGAACCAATGGGTGCAGCCGATGATCTAACTTTTGAAACAAAACGAAGCGCTTGTTTCCCAGATGGGTCTGCTCGCAATGGGTCTGGACCAAGTCGATCCATAACAGCCAAAACCTCCTGGGTGTCGACCACCTCACAAACCGTTGGGCCTCGAAGATCCGCAGCTGCTTGATTGGATCCAAATCTGGCACGAACCTGTCCCCACACTTCTGGTGCTTTGTTCAGTGGAACATCGTAGAAATTCCACTTGCCATAAATTCCTAGGTGAACGCGAATGGTTAGCTTGTTGTCGAAACCAAGAAACAGCTGTTTACCAACTGCGCTTGACTCGATTAGCTTTCTCCCAGACACCAGTGAGGCTTGCTCGGTGAACCTACCTTGCGGAGAACTCACCTTGAGCTTGGAATCAACAAACATTTCGGAAAGCTTGTTTGCTGTTCTATGAACAGAGTGACCTTCTGGCATGACGCTAAGAAATAAGTTCTTCGATTTGCCTGACGATAGGCTCTGGCGCTTTACTCCGAATGGAAACTTCTGTCCCGTCTTGCAGGTTTAGCTTGACGGCGGGGCCCCTCGAAGGAACAAATCCAATTTTGCGACGTGTCAGCCTGATTCCCCAACCACCAAACTCGCGGGCCGATACTGACCCAACGCTCACCCCAACAATCTCCTCTGGGGGAAAGCTCATAACGGTAAAACCGCGAAGCTTCACATCAACCTGCTCACCCACCACTATTTCCGGCATGGCCAAAAGAAATACCAGCAGCAACGGTACGGAGACAATCAAGAAACCAAATACTGGCAACGGGAAGCTGATCGCTGTTGCATCCGATGCGCCAACCTGGATAAGCAATGAGGCTGTGAGGATTCCAGTAAGTAACCAAAAAACAATTCCAACCACCAAAAGCAATAAATTCTTGATTCGAACTTTAGCTTTGGCCCAAATGGTAGCTACGACCGAAGGTATCCAGATCAGCAATTGGATTACCAAGCAAGTAAGAGCGAATTCACTAATTGATACGAAGCCATCTGGCTGCATCGTGATTCCCCAATGAATAGCCATTGGGTTTGGTAATACACCGTCGGAAGCTAGCTGGTAGATAAGGACCTGAAAAATTGCAATTGCGGCTGGTTGAAAAAACCAAACGTTGAGTCTTGAGATCTCTAGCTTCATTGACTAGCTAATCTCTCCGGTTTGCTCATAAAGGCCAATCTTCCCGATTCTTCGGGTGTGCCTTTCATCATTACTGAATGGCTCGGCGATAAAGACCTTGATTAACTCAAGCACTTCTTCTTTAGTGTGCTGTCTGGCGCCAACGGCGATAACGTTGGCGTCGTTGTGCTGCCTTGCGAGTTCTGCGATTTCCTTATTCCAAACTAATGCTGCTCGAATACCTTTTACTTTGTTGGCAGCAATCTGCTCCCCGTTTCCAGATCCCCCAAGGACAATCCCAAGTGAGCTAACCTCAGCCTGCAGATCACGTTGCACGGCAAGAGCTGCATTAATACAAAAAGCAGGGTAGTCATCAAGTGGGTCAAAAGACTGTGGTCCGTGATCAAAAACTTCGTGACCGAGCTTTGTGAGCTCCTCAATCAGGTAGTGGCTGGTTTCTAGCCCTGCGTGATCGGTGGCGATGTGAATTCTCATAATGTCCTAATCTACTTATCGAAACCACTGCGGAGAAATCTCAACGCAATTGAACCAATTACTGCCGTTAACGTGACATAGCTAAGGGTAAGTGCCTGAAGATTCACAGATAGCACCGCAGGCGCTGCCAGGGCCGCAATGACCATTGAGAATTCACCTCTCGGTGTCAAGAAGGCACCTGCCCTAACCCAGCTGAGCTTGTCGACCATGTCTTTTGCAATCCACCAACCAACGGCAAACTTTCCAGCGACACCAATCGCTACAAATAGTAGAACCGCCGGAAGAACCGCAATCAGGTCTGCGAAGTTGGTTGCCAATCCAAAGAACAAAAAGAATATTGCCGCGAATAGGTCCCTAAGAGAGCCCAGCCTTCCACGAACCGTGTTGGCTACTTCACCGGTCAATAGAAGTCCTACCAAAAAGGCCGCTACTGCTCCGGAGAATCCAGCAAGGTCTGCAACACCTGCTGCCAAAAGGGCAGAACCGAAAACTGTCAGCAATAGCCCCGATGGCACATCGGGGTTCAAGATTCGAGACCACTTGGTGTTACCACGATAAGAAATGATCAAAACAAGCCCGGTGATGATCAACGCCACTGATACCGAAACTAATCCAGCCGCTGCCGAGAGCCCAAGCACTAAAGAAGTAAGAAGAGGCAGGTAAGGAGCCAAGGCAAGATCTTCAAAAACCAAAATTGCCACTACGCGCTTGGATAATTCAGACTTACGCCAGCCAGTTTCCCGAAGCAGCTGTGATGCGATTCCAGATGAAGAAACATAGGCGATACCGCCCACCACAAATGCAGCCAGCGGACCCCAGCCAAAGGCCAGAGCTAGAAGTGCACCTGGAACAAAGTTCGTCGCAATGTCAAAGATTCCAGCAGATTTTCGATCCTTGAATGCTTTGGCTAGATCGGGAGCAGAGTATTCCAAACCAAGTAACAAAAGAAGAAGTATGGCTCCAATTTGAGCCCCAATTGCCAAAAAATCTGAACTTAGGTTTACGAGCCCAAATCCACCTTGACCCACTGCAAGTCCGACAACCAGATACATCGGAACCACAGAGAAATTAAGCCTCGCGGCAATAAATGCAATTACTCCAAGGCCAAGCAACAAGGCGCCAATCTCAGCAAGGGTCTGCGATGCCTGGGCCGAGCCCCCTAGAGCCAGAACTGGATTGATCACTTTGTTATTGTTTCACACCCTCACCTCACCCAGTTAGGCTTTGGGGTGAAAGAGTCAATAGAAAGAAGAAGTCATGCCTGGTGAAAACCTCACAAGAATCGAAGCTCAAGAGCGAGCAGCTGCCTTGGAAGTTCAGAGCTACCAAGTTGAGATTGATTTGACCCAAGGCGAAGAGTTCTTTGGCTCCACCACGAGGGTTCGCTTCACATCCAAAACTCCTGGCGTTTCGACCTTTATTGATGCCATTACTAACTCCGTTCACTCGGTGGTGTTAAACGGCGAGGTCTTGGATCCAGCCGCAGTGTCTGATGGCATTCGCATCCAGCTACCTTCTATTGCAGCAGAGAATGAGCTAGTTGTTGTCGCGCAGGCCAAATACACCAATACCGGTGAAGGGTTGCACCGCTTCGTAGATCCAGTCGATCAAGAGGTATACCTCTATACCCAGTTCGAGGTTCCAGACTCACGCCGCATGTTCGCTGTTTTCGAACAGCCAGATCTAAAGGCCACCTTCCAGTTCAACATCACTGCTCCTAGCTACTGGAAAGTTGTTTCGAACTCCCCCACCCCGACACCGAACGATCTAAGAGAAGGTGTCTCGGTCTGGAACTTTGAGCCAACTCCGCGAATTTCAAGTTACATAACTGCCCTAGTTGCAGGACCGTATGTAGAGGTAAGAGACGAACTTGTGTCTTCTTCGGGTAAAACCGTTCCATTGGGTGTTTTCTGCCGCAAGTCCTTATTTGAATTCTTAGACGCCGAGTATGTCTTTGCAAAAACCAAGCAGGGCTTTGAATTCTTCGAGAAGCAGTTTGACTACCCTTATCCGTTTGAAAAGTATGACCAGCTATTTGTTCCGGAGTTCAACGCTGGCGCCATGGAGAATGCTGGTGCAGTAACTTTCACTGAAACCTATGTTTTCCGCTCTAAAGTTACCGACGCCGTGAAAGAGCGCCGAGTTGTCACCATCTTGCACGAGCTAGCTCACATGTGGTTTGGCGATTTGGTTACCATGCGCTGGTGGAGTGACCTATGGCTCAACGAATCCTTCGCCGAGTATGCCTCTACCTTGGCTACCCAGGAAGCCACCGAGTGGCACGGGGCATGGGCCACCTTTGCGTCTCTAGAAAAGTCTTGGGCCTACCGCCAAGACCAACTTCCATCCACGCACCCAATCGTTGCTGAAATAAATGACCTAGAAGATGTTCAGGTGAACTTCGATGGCATTACCTACGCCAAGGGAGCATCGGTACTCAAGCAGCTGGTCGCGTGGGTAGGACAAGAGCCTTTCATGCGTGGCGTCTCCGACTACTTCAAAAAGCACGCATTTCAAAACACTGAGCTCAAAGATCTTCTAAAGGAACTTGAGAATCAAAGCGGCAGAGATCTGAGCGAGTGGTCCAAGCTATGGCTAGAAACAGCAGGTGTTAATACCTTGCGACCAGAACTAGTTGAAGCCAATGGAGTAATCGAGTCCTTTGCAATCTTGCAATCGGCTATCTCGGACTACCCATACCTAAGACCGCATCGCATAGCGATCGGTCTTTACGAAGAGCAAAACGGCAAGATTATTCGAACTGATCGAATCGAGCTAGATGTTGAGGGAGCCAAGACCGAAGTTCCTCAACTTGCTGGCAAAAAGCGCCCAGCCTTGATTTTGCTCAACGATGATGACCTCACCTACGCAAAGATCCGCATGGACGAGCAGTCTTGGAGCTTCGCTCTAGACAAGCTATCTCTGATTGAAGACCCGCTAGCCCGAGCCCTAGTTTGGGGTTCAGCTTGGGATGCCACGCGTGATGGCGAAACTTCACCACGTGATTTCATCAAGCTAGCTCTTAGACACATCGAGTTCGAAACCGAATCAACCACCATGTTGACCGTTTTGCGCCAACTGCTTACAGTTGCAAACCTATATGTGTCTGAAGAGCACCGCACCCTTGAGCAGTTAGCGCTAGCCGATGGACTATGGAAGCTTGCGCAAGACGCAAAGGCCGGCTCCGATGCTCAATTGCAGTTTGTGAAGTTCTTCGCTCAATTTGCAAGAAGCGACGAGCAACTTGGCAATGTCTCTTCTTTGCTAAGTGGTGAAACAAAACTTGCCTCCCTTGCAATTGATACTGACTTGCGCTGGGAGCTGGTGACAGCACTTGCGGTTGGAGGAAGAATTTCCAGTGAGCTGCTAGATCAGGAACTAGCGAGTGACAACACCGCGAATGGTCAGAAGTATCACGTTGCGGCAGTTGCCGCTTTACCTGACAGCTCGTCCAAGCAGGCTATGTTCACCAAGCTGGTTGCGACTGACGAGCTCTCGAACGCCCTCGTGAACTCTGCGAGCTTGGCCTTTGGAAGGGTTTTGGATCCGCAGATTCTTCAGCCTTTTGTTTCTCAGTACTTTGCAAATGTTTTGAAGATTTGGGAAGACAAGAGCTATCACATGGCCGAGTACCTTCTGATTAACCTTTACCCCTTAGCGCTTGCCAACAAGTCTCTGGTTTCAGAAACCAAGGCTTTCCTGGAAAACTCTGACGTGCAAAGCAAGCCTGCTCTTCGCAGAATCATCATCGAAAATCTTGCCAATGTTGAAAGAGCTCTTAGTGCTCAGCAAAGGGACCAAAAGGGTTAAATGTCTGGTGAGTTCGAAGATGCTAATCGCGTTGAAGTAGTCCGAATCAAGGGCCTATCCGGCGAGGCCGTGGAGGGAAACTTCTTTGAGCTAGTTGGTGGCACCGACACATTCAGAAAGCTAGTAGATAAGTTCTATGAGGGAGTTGCTTCTGACGACGTCTTGAGGCCGATGTATCCAGAAGAAGACCTTGGTCCTGCAGCTGAAAGACTCCGGATGTTTCTCGAGCAATACTGGGGTGGCCCGCAAACTTATCAAGAAACCAGAGGACACCCGAGGCTTAAGCAACGCCACCAACCCTTCAAGATCAATCCGTTGGCTCGTGAGCGTTGGCTGCACCACATGAAAGTGGCATGTGACTCTTTGGGATTGGCTCCCCTGCATCAAGCTCAGCTCTGGGGATATCTTGATCGTGCTGCAACATCAATGCTCAACACATTCGAAGACTAGAAGTGCTTGGCCTCTTTAGATAAAACATGGCCGAACTGCGAGGAAAGCCTTACCCAACCTTGCGAGTGAAAAACTGGAACCATTTCACCTTCGGTTAGAAACCCCAAACCTGCAGCTGCAAATGCTGCCCCGGCAGGAACTTTCGAATCTAGATCGATAGCTCTTCCCCAGACCTCAGCACGAATTCGCGCTGCTATCGGGCCGCCAACGGATTCTGGAATTGTTTCCGCAACTTCAATAATTCCTTTTCTGGCAACACCAGTGAGCATGTATTCAGGAAGACTCGTAGCCTCAACCCAACCAGTTCTTGGCGGGGAAACTCCAGCCCAGGGAACTCGCTCTGAAGATTCCAGATGAAAAACAAAGTTCTGCTCTGATTCTGGCTTCTCTAGCTCGAAAGCGATGCGGTCCAGAATCGCCTGGATCGGAACCAAGACATTGATCTCTGCTTCTTGTTTTAGGTCCATGGTGCGAAGACCCAGCACGGTTGGACCATCGTCCAAAATGTTTGCGGTAAACAATGGTGCCACGTAGGCAGTTAGCAGAGCTCCAAATGCTCTAAGGCGAACAACTCCCTTAGGGTCCATCTTCTTGGCCCGAGTTAGAAAGGTTTTTAGATCTAGCGCGGTTTGCTGGTCCAAAAGCTGGAAGTCATTTTTCATTTCATTACTAAACTTACCCTGATAGCTAGCTAGCAAAGTAAGGACACCCAAGATGAGCAAGGTTCCCCCACCAAAAGACCCGCTCGCTGATCTCCTGATTGCACTGGATATCAAAGATGCTGGCGGCGCAAGAACCAAAGAAGACATCTTCATTGGGCCCTCGCAGTGGATGCCTCACGGTAGAGTCTTCGGTGGTCAAGTGCTCGCCCAGTGCACGGTTGCAGCAACCAGGACTGTTGAGCCGGATCGAATTCTGCACTCACTACACGGATACTTTCTAAGACCAGGAGACATCGAGTTTCCAATTACATTCTCCGTGGACCGATTAAGAGATGGAAAGTCATTTTCTACCCGACGAGTTCAGGCCTACCAAAAAGGTGAGCCGATATTCTCAATGATTTCCTCTTTCCAAACCGAGAGCCCAGGACTTACCCACCATGAACAAATGCCGGAAGGGCTAAAGCAACCAGAAGATCTCCCGTCCGCTGCAGAAGTATTAGGTGGTATTCCTCATCCAGTCGCGCAGTACTGGGCCAAAGCAAGACCGTTTGACATGCGCCACGTTCAGTCACCGATTTACTTTGAAGTAAAAGGTGAGCCAGTGGCTCACCAAGCAGTTTGGCTAAAGGCCATTGGAGAGCTTCCTGATTCCGCGACGCTGCATCAAGCCGCTCTTGCTTACGCATCGGATTTCACACTTTTGGAAAGCATCTACCGCAGGCACAAGATTTCATGGGCGAAGCCAGGGCTCAAAACTGCGAGCCTAGATCACGCAATGTGGTTTCACGCTCCAGCGAAGGTGGATCAGTGGATGCTCTACGTCCAAGAATCCCCAGCGGCCCAAAACAGCCGAGGCTTGGCAATCGGAAAGATTTTTAGCCGCGAGGGTGTTCTGCTTGCAACCGTTGCTCAAGAGGGAATGGTTAGAGTGCCCGAGGGTAAAGTCGCTAGTCTCTTGTCAATCTTCGGTAAGTAGAGCGGTGCGGCTTAGCAGCGTCTGGGCCTAGTCTTTCAATCTTGTTGGCCTCATAGGCTTCGAAGTTACCTTCAAACCAGTACCACTGATCTGGCTTTTCATCAGTGCCTTCGTAGGCAAGGATGTGGGTGGCCACTCGGTCAAGGAACCATCTATCGTGTGTGATCACCACGGCACAACCAGGAAATTCCAACAATGCATTCTCCAACGAGCCAAGAGTTTCAACGTCGAGGTCGTTTGTTGGCTCATCCAAAAGAAGTAGGTTTCCACCCTGCTTCAAAGTCAAAGCCAGATTCAGCCTGTTTCGCTCACCACCAGATAAGACACCGGCGGGCTTTTGCTGGTCTGGACCCTTGAAACCAAAGGCTGCAACATAGGCACGAGATGGCATCTCAACTTGTCCTACGTGAATGTAATCAAGCCCGCCCGAGACCACTTCCCAAAGGCTCTTGTCCGGATCGATGCCGCCACGAGACTGGTCAACGTAGGAGATCTTTACGGTCTCACCGATTTTGAGCTCGCCGCTATCAAGGGTCTCTTCGCCAACAATCATCTTGAACAGAGTTGATTTACCAACACCGTTAGGACCAATCACTCCAACTATTCCGTTTCTTGGAAGCGAGAATGACAGGTTCGAGATGAGGCTTCGATCGCCAAAATTCTTTTGTAAGTTCTTGGCTTCTAGAACGACGTTTCCAAGTCTTGGACCAGGCGGAATCTGAATCTCTTCGAAATCAAGCTTTCTGGCCTTATCGGCTTCACTTGCCATTTCTTCGTAGCGTGAAAGCCTGGCCTTGGATTTGGTTTGTCTGGCCTTGGAAGACGAGCGGACCCATTCAAGCTCATCCTTTAGACGCTTGGCTAACTTGGCGTCTTTCTTTCCTGCCACCTCTAGACGCTCTTGCTTTTTCTCCAGGTAAGTGGAGTAGTTACCTTCGTATGGGTAAGCACGACCGCGGTCGAGCTCCAGAATCCATTGAGCCACGTTGTCCAAGAAGTATCTATCGTGGGTAACAGCTAATACTGCGCCTGGATACTTCGCTAGGTGCTGCTCGAGCCACAAAACACTTTCAGCATCAAGATGGTTTGTTGGCTCGTCAAGTAGCAGCAGGTCCGGCTTTTCAAGAAGTAATTTACAAAGTGCAACACGACGCTTCTCACCACCGGATAGATGTGAAACAGGAGTGTCACTTGGTGGGCAACGCAGTGCGTCCATCGCCTGCTCTAGCTGAGAATCTAAATCCCAGGCGTCCAGATGATCGATGGCCTCTTGCAAAGTGCCCATCTCTTCTAGCAAGCTGTCGTAGTCCGCATCTGGGTTAGCTAGCTCTGCTGAGATTTCGTTGAACCGATCTAGCTTCGCCTTTACTTCCTTGACGGCCTCTTCTACGTTTCCCAGAACTGTCTTTGATTCGTCGAGCTTTGGCTCCTGCATCAAGATACCTACGGAGTATCCCTCGCTAAGCCGTGCTTCTCCGTTGGAAGGAGTGTCTAGACCAGCCATGATCTTTAGAACAGATGACTTACCGGAACCGTTGGGTCCAACAACACCGATCTTGGCCCCCGGAATAAAGGAGAGTGTTACATCATCCAAGATAAGTTTGTCGCCGTGCGCTTTTCGCGCCTTGATCATCTGATAAATAAACTCAGCCATTTTTCCCTCAAATTGTGGTGTCAAAAAAATGACACCCTTTCTACCAAGAGTGCTGTGGATAAGTTTATCCGACAATGATGTGGCTCAGCGGGAGCCGACAATCACATACACCTAGGTAAAAAGGGTGTCACGCGACCAGGCGCTTAGGGGGAAGTTGCCTGACCGGGTCTGTTACTTAGCAGAGGAGCTAATCAGCGTTGTTTCCTCAGCTTCAAACTCATCGTCTTCGATCTCGCTATCAGCTGGCTCTTCACGCACCAAGACAGTGCGAGTAAAGACAGCATTCCCCCATGACAAGTCATGCCCTAGGACATCGGCTTCAATCTCGACTGAAGTTCCGGTTCTTTCACCGTTATCCCAATCACGCACCTTGAGCCGGCCGGTAGTACAAATTCGATCGCCCTTGGATACCGAGGCTGCGGTATTGATGGCTAGCTGACGAAAGCAAGTCACGGTGAACCAGTTGGTTTCACCATCTATCCAACTGTTTTTGGATCTATCAAAGCGGCGCTTGGAAGAAGCCAAGCGAAATGAGGTGATAGGCAAGCCATCTTGAGTGACTAGGTGCCTAGGGGTTGTAGCTACTAAACCTTGAACTGAAAATACATCTGACATGGCTACCTTCTTTTTCTCTGATTGAACTATTCAGGAAAAAAGAATCTCAAAGTGTCGTTACGCGGTGTGGGTAAAAAAAGAATCTGTGGAAAAGTTATTTGAGGTAAGAAGCGAAGGCCTTAGCGGTCTTGGCCATTTTGGGCTTTACCACCATGTTGCAGTAGGCCTGGTCTGGGTTCTTGGCGAAGAAATCCTGGTGGTAAGTCTCACCCATCCAGAATTTCTCTAGCGGCAGTAGCTGCGTAACGATTGCATCGCCCCAGACTTGCTTAGCTCTTTCAAGAGCCTGCTCGAAAAGCTCTTTTTGTTCAGCACCTTCATAAAACATGCAACTTCGGTAGCTGGTGCCAATGTCGTTGCCTTGGCGGTTTAGTTGAGTTGGGTCGTGGAGGGTGAAGAAAATGTCCAAGACCACATCGGCTGGGATGATGGCTTCGTCGAAAATGACTCTGGCAACCTCAGCGTGCCCGGTTCCTTCGCCACAAACCGCCTCGTAGCTTGGGTTCTCAACATGACCCCCGCTATAGCCAACCTCAACATCGCTTATGCCACGAAACTGCATAAAGCTTGAATCTAGGCACCAAAAGCAGCCACCACCGAGGACAAAACTCATCATCTAGCTAGCTTAGGCTTGTGCTTATGAAATTTCGAGCTAGTCAAGACAGATACACCAAAATGAAGTATCGCCGCACCGGAAACTCTGGGCTTATGCTCCCGGAGGTTTCACTCGGACTTTGGCACAATTTCGGATCGGACCACTCATTTTCGAACCAACGCGCGATTCTGCGCAGGGCCTTCGATCTTGGAATTACCCACTTCGACCTAGCCAATAACTACGGTCCACCCTATGGCCAGGCAGAAATCAACTTCGGTGAACACCTGCGTAAAGATTTGTTTCCCTATCGCGATGAGTTGATTATCTCCACCAAGGCTGGTTACGACATGTGGGATGGCCCTTATGGAAACTGGGGTTCAAGAAAGTATCTTCTTGCTTCACTCGATCAGTCCCTTGATCGCATGGGTCTTGAGTATGTGGACATCTTTTACTCGCATCGGTTTGATCCCGAGACTCCGCTAGAAGAAACCATGGGGGCCTTAGCCTCGGCGGTCAGAAGCGGCAAAGCTCTCTACGTTGGTATCTCAAACTACAACCCTGAGCAAACATCTAGAGCCAAACAAATTCTAGATTCCTTGGGTGTGCCACTTCTTATTCACCAGCCAAAGTACTCGATTCTTGAAAAGACTCCTGAGTGGGGTCTTTTGGAAACCGTTGAGAGTCTGGGAATTGGTTCAATTGTTTTCTCGCCACTTGCACAGGGTCTTCTAACGGATCGATACCTCGATGGCAAAGTTCCAAAGTCATCCAGGGCCTCCAAAGGTAAGTTTTTACCACCAAAGCAACTAACCGATCAGTACCTTGCAACAGCAAGATCTCTTAATGCCGTTGCAAAATCCAGAGACCAGTCCCTGGCGCAGATGGCTATCTCATGGGTTCTTAGGCAGCCAGCGGTTACCAGCGCACTAATTGGAGCTTCGAGCGTAAAACAGCTCGAGCAAAATTATGCCGCTGTATTTGCCAAGGCTTTCACAATGGATGAGCTACGACTAATTGATGACGCAACCAAGAATGGGTTGGGTCAGTAACTAATTGAGAACCAAACGTCCAGTACTTGGGGTTATCTTTGCCCTTGCTGGCGTTGTCCTATTTGGACTCAACGCCTCATCTTCCAAGGTCACCATGGCCGCCGGAATTTCCCCTGAAGAACTCGTGATCTTTAGATCGTTGGCAACCGCACTTGGTGCGGGTATCGCACTGGCTCTGACGAATCCAAGGGCTTTCAAGGTAAAGCCAAAGGAATGGAAGAACCTCATTTTGTTTGGGATCTTCGGGGTTGCTCTCATGCAGTGGTCATACTCGAACGCTGTTGCCAACTTGCCAGTTGGTATTGCCTTATTGATTGAATACACCGCGATTGTGATTGTGCCGCTTGTATCACTCTGGTTATTCAAGGAAAAGGTTCTCCCCAGGCTCTGGTTTGCCATTGCAATGGTTCTTGGTGGTTTGGTTGTAGTTTCTAGGATCTGGGACGGCGGATTGAACCCAGTTGGAGTTATGTTTGCGGTAGCTGCCGCCATATTTCTTAGCTTTTACTTTCTAATGGGCGAGCACACTCTAAGAAACAGAGACACCCTTTCGACTCTCTTTTATAGCATGTCTATTTCGGCGCTGTTTTGGCTCATCGTCACACCGTGGTGGAACTTCGATACTTCTTTATTGGTTGAGAGTGTCTCGCTAACTGGAAACCTGGAGCAGTATGAGTTTCCGGTCTGGGCTCTGCTGGTTTGGATTGGAGTATTTGGGTCATTTTTGCCAATGCTGTTTTCTTTCTTGGCCCTAACTCACCTAAGGGCCACCTCCGTTGGGGTTATCTCAACTGCAGAGACAGTTATGGCGTTCGTTTTTGGTTGGGCTTGGCTAAATGAGAGAATTGATGGGCTCCAAGCCCTCGGAGGAGTTTTGGTTATTGCCGGTATCGTTCTGGCGCAAACCTCCAGAGTGAAAGAACAAGAAAAGGAAACAATTAATGTCAACAATTGAGCTCACTCATGAGAATTTTGGGTCTCACATTGAGAAAACTGGAATTACCGTGGTTGATTTTTGGGCCGAATGGTGCGGCCCGTGCCGCATGTTTGGTCCAATCTTTGAGGCTGCAAGCGAAAAGTATCCCGAGATCATTTTTGGCAAGGTGGATACCGAAGCCCAGCAGCGCTTGGCGGCTGAAGCCAACATCACCTCTATTCCGACTCTGATGGTTTTCAGGGACGGGATCTTGCTTTACAACTCCCCTGGCGCGTTGCCAGCGGAAGGGCTTGACCAGATTGTTCAGGCTGTTAGAGCTCTAGACATGGACGAAGTCAGGGCTCAAGTGCAAAAAGAACTGGCTGGAGATAAGAGCCAAGAATCAAACTCCTAACGATCACCCCAAAAGGATAACTATGCGTAATGACTCTGCAGCAATGCTGGCAACGGTGGCGCTGGTTGGACTCGGGGCCCTGCTACTGGCCTTTTTTGACACCGGTACCTGCGTTGTCCCGGATGCAGAGGGCTTTACATCCTGCCAAGATATAGCTGACCAAAGAACTTGGGCAGCACTTGCCCTTGGATCAGTTGTGATTATTGGGTTCTCGATTTCAATTATTCGAAGAAAGAAGCGCTAGCCGTGCATGAAGTAAACAATGAAATCAAAGCACTTCGCGAAGAGGTCTTTGAATACGTCCGAGTGCGCATGGACTATGACCCCGCTCCACTAGATTCCTCCAAATCCGAAGCAGACCTTCTGAGCCAAGCAGGTCAAACTGTTACCGAGCAAGGCTTGGGTGGGCACACCGCTCTCAAGCTATTTGAAGAAGTTTTAGCTCCAGCAACTATTTCTTGTGATCACCCAGGCTTTTTATCTTTCATCCCCAATGCGGCCACAGAAGCATCAAGCCTTTTTGATCTGATCGTATCTGCGAGCTCAATCTATGGCGGCTCCTGGATGGAGGGCGCTGGAGCGGTCTTTGCAGAAAACCAGGTTCTTTCTTGGCTTGCCAAAGAAGTTGGCTTACCGGAAACTTCTGGCGGAGTTTTCGTTCAAGGTGGAACAATTGGAAATCTCTCAGTGCTTGTTGCAGCCAGAGATGCGCATCGGGAGAAGCTTTCTAAATCCGGAGTTAAGTTCAATGGGAGATTGGCATTCATTGCCTCTAAAGAAGCGCACTCGTGTTTGAAATCTGCAGCCAAAGTTATGGATGTGGACATTCTCCTGGCTAAGCCTGATTCCAACGGTAAGCTCACTGCCAGTTCTGTTCAAGAGGTGCTTGACGCTTCAGAGCCAAACAGCGTATTCGCAATTGTTGCTACTGCTGGAACAACTAACTTTGGAATCGTCGATGATCTTCGTGGCATCGGTGAAATAGCAAATACCAACAACATTTGGTATCACATTGATGGGGCGTACGGCCTAGCGGGCATATTGAGCGCTAAGTATCGTCACTTATTTGATGGTTCCGAGCTTGCCGATTCGTTCATCGTTGACCCACATAAGTGGCTTTATGCCCCATTTGATGCCTGTGCACTGGTCTACAAGAATCCCGCTTTGGCAAAGGCCTCACACACTCAGCATGGTGAGTATCTCGAGATCCTAAGTGAGTCGGGACTTTGGAACCCGACAGATTACTCTTTTGGTCTAACCAGAAGAACTAGAGGGTTACCGCTTTGGTTCTCACTTGCAACCCACGGCGTTCAGAAGTACCGCGAAGCCATTGAATCAAACATCGACCTAGCGCATGAGGCGGCCGAGCTAATTCGAGGACTGGATTATCTTGAGCTCGTTCGTGCGCCAGAGTTGTCCGTTGTCGTCTTCGAGCGCAAGGGATGGGAATTGCAAGACTATGACCGCTGGTCTGAGAAGCTACTCAAAGATGAAGTTGGGTTCGTTGTTCCATCTAGCCATCAAGGAAAACCAAACACTCGCTTTGCAATAGTGAATCCACTGACTTCTATAGAACTACTGACCACAATTCTTGAAAGCATGAAATAAGGAAATCAATGAAGCTAACTGTCGCAACCGCCCCAGAATCTCTATCCAGAGTAAAGCCAGCAACACAAGAACCGCTGCGCGTTGGTCTAGTTCAGACCAAGTGGCACGATGACCCAGACCTTCACGAGGCCAAGTTGCTAGAAGGCATAAAGCTGGCCGCTGAGGCGGGAGCCAAAATTGTTTTCTTACAAGAGCTAACCCTTTCGCGCTATCCAGCAGATAAGAAGCCAGAAGGAACCCCGTCCAAAATTGCTGAGCCGCTTGAGGGGGGCAAAACTCACCTGTTTGCATCCAAGGCTGCCAAAGAGCACGGAGTGATTGTTCACGCATCTTTGTATGAATTGGCAGAGCTTGGCGATGGCAGAGGTCTAAACACTGCAATTCTGGTTGACACAAGCGGAAAGATTATCGCCCGCACTCCAAAGCTTCACATCCCAGTAACAGCTGGTTACTACGAAGACAAGTACTTTCAGCCTGGTCCCGTTGGCAAAGACCCATACCCCGTTTATAGCCTCGACCTAGATGGCGTGAAGGCAAGCTTTGGTTTGCCAACTTGCTGGGACGAGTGGTTTCCTGAGGTTGCCAGAAACTACTCACTTCGTGGAGCGCAGGTGCTTGCTTACCCAACCGCAATTGGGTCTGAGCCAGATCACCCAGACTTTGATACTGAGCCGCTATGGCGCCAGGTGATCGTGTCTCACGGAATCGCCAATGGAACTTTCATGGTGGTGCCGAACCGTTATGGCAACGAAGGTTCCTTGAATTTCTATGGCAGCAGCTTTATCTCAGATCCGTTTGGAAGAGTTTTGGCTCGCGCCGCCAGGGATACTGACGAAGTTCTTGTTGCAGATCTTGATCTAGATCAAAGACGAGACTGGCTAGATTTGTTCCCATTCCTGGCAACACGTCGACCAGACACCTACGACGTTCTTACCAAGCCAGTAGCAAACAAGAGAACTGACTCAGGCGATGGCGAGCAGGGCGGCATTGCTGGAGTGTCAAACTCATGACGCTAAAAATGCCAGCGGAGTGGGAAAAGCACGAACGCACTTGGATGTCTTGGCCACCAAATAACTATTTGCTGGGCGAAAGCGATGAGGAAGCCGAGCTAACTAGAACTACTTGGGCAAATGTTGCCAACGCCATCGCGAAATACGAGCCAGTAACCGTTTTGGCAACCACAGATCAACTAGAAATTGCCAGAAACTACTTGCACCCGAGTATTGAAATCGTAGAGGCAGAGTTAAACGATGCCTGGCTTCGCGACAATGGGCCAACCTTCGCTAAGTCCGAAAACGGTGAAATAGTTGCTGTTAATTGGATATTCAACGGCTGGGGAAACCAGTCCTGGGCGAGTTTTGATAAAGACCAGCTCACGGCCTCATTTATTGGCAAGTTAACTGGGTCTGAAGTTGTGAATTCAAAGCTGATAAACGAAGGTGGCGGTATCCACGTAAACGGTGCCGGAGTGGTTTTACTGACCGAAACCGTTCAACTTGGTGAAGGCAGAAACTCAAGCTGGAGTAAGCAAGAAGTAGAAGCCGAGATTCACGCCAAGCTTGGCACTTCTAAGGCAATTTGGGTAAAGCGCGGACTAACCCGTGACTACGACGGCTTTGGAACCCGCGGACACATCGACATCGTTGCCTGCTTTGCTAGCGAGAATGTGATTTTGTATCACGATCAGCAAGACCCTGCACACCCTGACTTTGAGGTATCCAAGGAAGTTCGGGCAACCTTAGAAGCTGCTGGGGATTATGAGTTGGTTGCTGTTCCAGCGCCTACGATTCTTAGAGACGACGAGGGTTTCGTTGACTACAGCTACATCAACCACTACATCGTCAACGGTGCGGTAATTCTTTGTTCATTTGATGACCCAAACGATGAAGTTGCCAAGAAGATCATGGAGCGCGTTTATCCGGGCCGTGAAATCGTATTGGTTGACGCCAGGCAAATCTTTGCTAACGGTGGCGGAATTCACTGCATTACCCAGCAGCAACCTGCTTAGTCCTCTGTTCCAAGGTAAATCATTGTTTCATACAGGAGTACTGTGAGATTGTTCGGTCGAAAAACGAACAAGGGGAATTCATGAGAGTCAAGGGAAAGACATTTGTTGTTACCGGTGCAGGTAACGGAATAGGGCGCGAGCTAACACTGCAGCTATTGAGCCTCGGAGCAAGAGTTGCCGGATTGGACCTTTCCGAAAAGGGTCTTCAAGAAACTAGCTCCTTAGCAAATTCGGAATCATTCGCAAGTTACCAGGTAGACATTTCCAACTTGACCGAGGTGACGAGTTCCCAAAAGGCAATTTTGACCAAGTTTGGCTCAGTAGACGGTGTGATCAACGTAGCTGGAATAATCCAACCCTTTGTTCGGGTGAACGATCTAAGTTTTGAACAAATCAAGAAGGTAATGGATGTTAACTTTTACGGTCTTTTGAATGTGACCAAAAGCTACCTCCCTCACTTGCTCGGAAGACCCGAAGCACACATCGCAAACGTCTCATCAATGGGCGGATTCGTTCCAGTTCCAGGGCAGTCAATCTATGGGGCATCAAAGGCGGCTGTAAAACTTCTCACAGAGGGTCTCTACTCGGAATTGAAGGACACCCGCGTCGGAGTCACTGCGATTTTCCCGGGCGGAATCGCAACTGACATTGTCATCAATTCTGGAGTCATGACCGAGGATCAAATGAAGCAAATGGCGGCCAAGGCAGGGCCAGAACGAAAAACAACCTCGGTGGCTGATGCAGCAAAGGCAATCATTTCAGGTGTTGAGAAAAAGAGATTTCATGTGTTGATTGGACCAGACGCCAAGACCATGTATCTGCTGTCCCGAATCATGCCAGAACGAGCCGCAAATCTGATTTACAAGAACATGAAAGAGCTTTTAGGCTAACTACCGCATTTTCGCGCCGGTCAGAGAAAGCTAGCCCTTTAGAGCTCCGCTCATCATTCCGCGCATGAAGTACTTTCCAAGAAGAATGTAAACAAGAA
>ERZ1022756.125-NODE-125-length-27154-cov-8.635595_pt1 | contig 27154 bp, 18 predicted proteins | sample MGYA00520902_ERZ1022756 | MGnify/ENA primary metagenome ERZ1022756 (study PRJEB33162, sample SAMN09537601) | freshwater metagenome | isolation source: freshwater | place: Canada:Alberta | collected 2017-07 | study: EMG produced TPA metagenomics assembly of the...
CCTCAACCCTCACAGCCGGAGTGCAGGACGTGTTTGTGTGGAAATTGGATGCATCTGGTGGTTTTGTCTGGGCGCACAAACTTGGTGGTGCAAGTGCAGAACTTGGTAATTCAGTGACCATAGATGCAGCAGAGAATGTCTATGTCGCTGGGTCTTTTCAAGGCACGGCAGATTTTGATCCCGGTGCTGGCACTGCGAATCTGACTGCTGCTAGTACAGACGCCTTTGTGACGAAGTTGGATTCGTCGGGTGGTTTTGTGTGGGCGCGCCACTTTGGTAGCGCTAGTTCAGATTCTGGAAACTCGGTAACAGTTGATGCAGCAAGAAATGTGTACATAGCTGGAGTTTTTGGTGGAACAGTTGATTTTGACCCCGGTACGGGCACTGCGAATTTGATCTCTGCCGGAGGTACAGATGCTTTTGTGACGAAGTTGGATTCGTCGGGCGGTTATGTGTGGGCACGCCAATTAGGTGCTTCTTTTGCCGACGAGGCATTGTCGGTAGTAGTTGATGCGGCAGGCAATACATATACAACGGGCAGTTTTCAAGATACGACTGACTTTGAAACAGACGCTGGAATCACAAACCTGACGTCAGCTGGTGCTCAAGATGTTTTTGTTTTGAAACTGGATGTCTTTGGTCTTTCAACAGTGCCGACAATTGCCTCGAGTAGTTCTTCAAGTTCATCGAGTAGTTCATCGAGCACCACTTCAGTTGCACCAACAATTACGGTCGCCCCATCTTCAACAGTGGTCGCAAATGTTTCAGTTCCTGTTGCGACCACAACCACAACTACGACGACGCCTGTAGTTGCAAGAATTAATCAGGTCACTTCATCTGGTTTACCGACGACCGGTTCTTCCATGTCTTCGTTCGTGTTGTGGTCCACCGCGATGCTGGCTGCTGGCGTGATTCTGCAATTGCGCGTGCGTCGTTTGGTTCAGTAAAAAACGAACTCTGCCGAGTTTCGTCTACGTCTTGCGACCTCGAACGAGTTCTACTTCTTCGGGTGACTAAGCCCGAGAAAAATCTCGCTGATTGCGTGTTCAGACTCGAGAGGATGGCGAAGGCTTCGCGTGTAGTCAATGGAATATGAGTTCCGTCTTCCCACCTTTGTCTTGGTGAGGTAACCGCCATCGACAAGGTCTTGGACGATGCGAACCGCGGCACGTTCTCCGATGCCCACGAGGTCCGCTATCTCTGCAACGCGAATATCCGGGTTCTGGGATATTGCAACCAAGACATGCCCGTGATTCGACAGGAAAGTCCAGTTCCTGACGTCGATCTCGGCCGTTCGGGGAGCAGGTGATCGACGAGGCATGGCCTCATGGTAGGGCAGATACACACTCTATTTGACATGTCTTAAAAGACATGATACAAAAGTCATGTTAGTTAGGACATGTATTCAGAGGGTGCAGTAACAGTGTTGAAAAGTCATCCGCTGAAGGGGAGAACGGCAGTCCTTTCAACAAAGCATCAGAAGGGCTCTTCAATTTCCCCGGCGATGGAGTTGACACTCGGGATGTGCGTTAAAGAGGTCGATGTTGATACTGATCTCTTGGGAACGTTTGCAGGTGAGATCGAACGAACTGATGGGCCAGTACAGACTGCGATTCGTAAGGCGCGATTAGGCCTCAATGCCAGCGGCGAGTTGTTGGGACTGGCGTCTGAGGGAAGCATCGGCAGTGACTCAGTACTTCCGATGATGGTTGATGAGGAAATCGTTGCCTTTGTCAATGTAGAAGATGGATACGAAGTGTGGGAGTCGATTCGCAGTTTCGACATCACTGCCCGTTCAACGTCTGTGGATGGGGTGGAGAGCCTGGATGCCTTCTTGTCGGCAGCTGATTTCCCACATCACGGTCTGATTGTCCGTTCTTCGGACAAGGGGCAGTCACTTGTCTACAAAGGCATTCATGACTATGAGATTCTGAAGAAGTCTGTTCTTGAAGTCCTCAAGGCTTCCGGAGATTCCCACGCGATTATTGAGACAGACTTACGGGCGCATCATTGCCCCAGTCGACGCGTCAACATTGAAAAAGCTGCATCAAAGCTGGCGACACGCTTACGAGAACTGTGTCCAGTGTGCGCGACACCCGGTTGGGGCGTAGTGCGAGTGAACCGTGGATTGCCATGCGATTGGTGTGCAACTGAGACACGACTTGTTCGTGAAGAGATTCTTGGTTGTGTCAGATGTGAACACGAGGAAGCTGCGCAGAACTTGATTACAAAAACTGCAGATCCGCAGTGGTGTGAGAGATGTAATCCATGAGTCATGCTGATTCAGATTCTGAAGAGATTGCGCAACCAATTCACCTGCTTTCTCGTTACACGCACGTCCTCTTGATTCTCATACAAGACCCGAACATCACGATTCGCGAATTATCGATTGTTCTGGATGTCACTGAGCGCACTGCACTCAGAACTCTGAACGAACTTGAGAAAAAAGGATTTATCAGTATCGAACGTCGTGGGCGCAATAACTGGTATCGAGTTCTCTTAGACGCACAATCGTTATCGCGATTTGAAAACAATCGCACCGTGCGCGACTTAATCGGATTGGTCATTGGCCATGAACACATCAAAGAAGAGCCTGTGGAGGGTATATGAATAGCGAAGTCCTTGAGAGTTTGACTGATCCAGCAGTCTTGTTTTTCCTGTTAGGACTTTTTGTCGGCGTCGTTCGCTCAAATCTTGAGATCCCGCCACAGATTGCAAAGTTCCTTTCTCTTTATCTTTTGATGGCGATTGGATTCAAAGGTGGGCAAGCACTTTCTCAAACAGGGTTAACAGGCGAGGCAGTCAAAGTTTTGGGTGCCGCCATTTTGTTGGCCTTAATGATTCCTGCAGTCTGGTTTCTCTTCTTGCGCAGTCGCATCAACGCATATGACGCAGCAGCAATTGCAGCCACATATGGATCCGTAAGTGCGGTTACCTTCGTCGTTGCGTCTCAATTTCTCGTCAATAGGGGAGATGAAGCCGGTGGCTATCTCACTGTTGCTCTAGTAATCATGGAGTCGCCGGCAATCATCATGGCGGTGTTGCTCGCAACATGGGTGCGAACAAATAGACCAGCAGAGGTTTCTTCTGTAGTTCAGCAGAGTCCCGCCGAGAGCGGAGTAGAAGAGGCAAGAAAACCACTTTCCATCAAAGAGGTCTTGCATGAGGCATTCACAGACGGTGCGCATTTGCTGCTCATCGGATCAATGGTCATCGGTGCGGTCAGTGGCAAAGCTGGTGGTGAAGCAATGGCTCCGTTTACGCAAGGCATCTTCAAAGGCCTGCTTGCGTTCTTTCTCCTTGAGATGGGCTTACTTGTATCGCGGCAGTTACGCGAAGTGCGAGATGTCGGCCCATTTCTCATTTGCTTTGGACTCTTCGTCCCGTTTGTGAATGCTGCTGCAGCTTTTGCAATCGGTTGGCCGCTTGGACTTGCGGTCGGGGATCTCACGTTGTTGGCTGCACTTGCTTCCAGTGGCAGTTACATCGTGGTGCCAGCAGTTATTCGCTACGCCATTCCTGAAGCGCGGCCAAGCCGATACTTCACCCTGGCACTTGGAATCACGTTCCCCGTCAACATCGCGATAGGAATCCCCGTGTACTACGCAGTCGCTAAGGCGATTGCGGGCTAGAACTGCTTCGAGTTCTCAAGATTCGGTTGTTAGATACGCGTACGCCATCTGTGTGGTGGAGTCGACGATTTCTTTGATACTTGTTTTACGACCAATGAAATTGCTTGGCTCAACAAAGACCACACCAAGAATCGTTTGATATATCAAGCGAGTTGTGTGCTCACTGGCCCGTTTGAGATCTTTGTGCACGACTTCGCTCCGGTGCGCCTTCAGGTTATTGAGCATGGATTCATAGCCAATTCGGCGAACCATCACTGCATCCTCAGACGGGTGCGTAATGAAGTAAGCGAACAACTTCCGTTTCTCATAGGCAAATTCGATGAGTGTTTTGCACCCGAGGCGAAGCCCGCTCTTTAGATCAGGTTGTTCAATACTCTGGTTGAGTGCTTCAAAGATCTTTGATTCATACAGTGAGGTGAGATATCGCTGATGAAGTGCTTCAAAGAGTCCTTCAACGTTTCCAAAACGTGCGTAGAAAGAACCCACCGTGGCGCCAGAGAGGCGTACCACGCTCTCGACCGTGACCTGTTCGGCATTGCCGTTATGCAGTAGCTCTTCCGCGGCATCAAGCATCTTTTGCTCGGTCGCTTTACTCCGTACTTGCTTTGGAGGAGTGGGCACCTCGGCAGTTTATGTCACCTATTGCCAGCCACATGCAGTTGGAATTACGGCAGATGTTGCTAGGAGACCACCACGGTGATGTTCCTGCGAGTTGTCTTGGGCTTGGGAAGCTTTTTGGATTTCTTTGGGGTTACTGCGATGGACACTACGCAGTTGCCTTTCTTTAGGCCTCTTACGATGTTCCCACGTGAGAGTGAACAGATTTTCCGTGACTTCGCTGGAATGGTTGTGACAACTCTTGCGCCTTTCGGAATAGAAAGAGATGCCATCCTTGCAATTGATGTTGCAGAGATTGTCTTTCCTCTCTTCACCCTTGGATTGACTGCCACTGCTGGGGTTTTCGTTTGAAGCAATTTGGTCTTCACAGTGGGTGCAGAGTGGGTGTAGCCAGCTGCACTGAACTTGAACCAGCCATCTAATTGAGTCATCGAGGTTGTTGCAGTTTTTGGTGCACCAGATTCATCGACAACAGCAACTTCTGATGTCACCGGAGAATCGTCAAGTCCGTACAAACACTTTGCAATGTCTGATCGAAGAATGAGGTCATAGCGACCCTTGAACTCGGTCTTGCCATCTTTTTCATAGTGCGGTGCAGCCACTTTGTAGTTGAGAGTAGACGTTGCGTTATCAAATGAAGGTGGGCCCTCGGAGTAGAGAGTGGAGTTGGTCGCCACAATTCCTGTCACTCCGACTCCTTCCGAAATGCATTTCGGAGACTTAATCATCTCTTGATAACTCAGTGTGCGAACGCTCCATTGAGATGGAATTGCTGTTGCAGAATCCTTGATAAATGTGGTCCAGAGATTGAGCTGTTCAAATGAAGTCGCTGAGTATGAAAGGGGACCGGATTGTGCATTTCGAACAGCCGGAGGCTGAGATAACGAACCAGGTTGGCGTGTTCCACAATTTGATGGACAGTTGGCCGTAAACCATTCTTGAATCGTTGACGGTAGATCAGCCCATTGTGCACCAGCCGACACGACGGGAACTCTTGTTGGCTGGGCAGAGATCTGCACCGTCGTTACGTTGTCGGCAGTAGTGATGGATGCCGTTGGGTCTGTAAGGCGACCGTGAAGCCAACCCGTTGGCACAGTAGAAAGGCGAACCTTCAGAGAGAACTTTGCACCGACAGGGAAAGCACGCTTCAGAGCGCACTTTGAACCCTCGCCCCAATTGGTGCATCGGATACCTGAATCTTGGTCCGCAGCAACTCCACCAAAACGGACTTGCGACTTGCCGTCAGGTCCAGTTGTTTCAAAAAAGTTGTCCATGCACTGGCCATTGCCTTGGGGGGTGCATGTTGTTTGGTGAATATTGACAGGTGTGATGCTTGCAAAAAATGTTCGCAATGGTCTGCGAGCATCACCATTCATCTTCATGCCACTAACGGTGACAACCACTTGGTAGTCGGAGCCTTCAGCATGAGGAAGTCCATTGAGAGTCCACAAACTTGGTGGTCGACCACTGGGCACGCCATCGGTCGTAGAACCCGTGTAATCGTTCATTCCGCGGGCAGGAAAGAATTGCTTGAAAGCACCGGTGATGGCGGCCCCCGTCGAAGTTGTGGCTGTGACGCTCTCGATGCAGTCGACGGTTGTTGTCGAATCACAAGGTCCAAGAACAGCTTTGAAGTGGTAGTTGCCCGAGCAGGATGCATCTGTGGTACTTGAGCAGAGTTTGCTGCCAGTCTCTGTCGCGCCAGTGAGGACCGACACGTTGTCGCGAAGTCCAGAAATTTCATTCAGTTCGATGCCATGAAATCCCGATGCTGAAGTGAGTTGGCTTGGGAATTGTTCATCTTCAGAAGAAACTGAAGATGCGCTACTCCCTGCAACAGCCAGTGTGACGCTGACCAATGCCGTGATCACAACTGATGAAATGAATCTCTTATTCACTTAATTACCCCGTTTTTATTTGAGTAATTCTTAGCACAGTTGCAGATGAATAGACACGGGGAACTGACTATTGCTTCACATAATGGGCAGGTGATGAACGATTAGGGGAGCGGTGAGATTCAGGATTCTTCGTCGAGAATTCGTTGTAGGTCTGTTTCAAAATTGCCGCCTGTGTCGACGGCCATCAAACTGGCATCACGCACTGAGCTTTCGTGAGCAAACTGGCGAAAGATTTGAGTTTTCTCTGCGATGAGTTGCACTAATCGTTCTTCAATCGTGTCCCTCGCAAGTAGGCGATGCACCATTACCGAACGGCTTTGACCCATGCGGTGAACACGTGCAATTGCCTGCCATTCGATACTCGGTTTGAATTGTGCTTCCATGAGAACTACGACCTGTGCTGCTTGCAAGTTGATCCCTAAACCGCCTGCCTCTATTTGAGAAACTAAAACTCGAGCGGAAGGATCGGTGCTGAATTGATCAATGATCTGCTGTCGTTGAACACCAGATGTGTCTCCAGTAATGCGCGGTGCACCATCTGCGATTGCACACACGTCTTCGATTGTCTGGCGAAAGTAGGAGAACACCACCACTTTTCGACCGGCGTCAGCATGCTCGTCCAATATCTCTCGGAGACGTTCGTATTTTGCAGAAGTACGTGTGCCGTCGCCGATGTTGATTGCGAGTCGTCGTGACATCATGTCCGATTTAGCCAAGAGGTATGCCTGTAGGTCTGATTCGGAGAGCTCCACCCATTCCTCAATCTCTACGCGTTCAGGAAGTTCGGTGAGCACATCAGCTTGAGTGCGTCGCAGATATGCCGGCGCCAAGGCACGCACGACATCATCTGGGTTCACTGTGTCGGAGGGATGATTAATGATGGTGTCTAGTTCGGGCATCAAGCCTGGTTGCACAATCTGGACCAGATGTTGCATTTCAGAGAGTCGATTCTCAAGCGCTGTACCTGTCATGAGAGCGACATATCGCGACAGATTGGCTGTTTGCGATACTGCCTTGCTTCGTGCTGCTTCTGGATTCTTCGCCATGTGCGCTTCGTCAGCAGCGAAGTAGTCCACTTTCTCGATGCCATCAATAAGTTTCGACAACGTGCCGTAGGTAGTAATCGCAACGCCACCTTCTGTGCGCCATTGTGCGAGTCGATCGTCACGTTCAGAGCCGTGAAGAAGCACTGATTGCATTTCTGTGTGTTTCTCAACTTCACGACACCAATTTATGATCACACTATTCGGAGCAACGACAAGAAAATGTCGTGCACCCAATGCATGCAGATGACTCATGGCAGCCAGAACCTGCACAGTTTTTCCGAGGCCCATGTCGTCACCGATCAATGTGCGTTCTTGCAAGATGAGATAACGCGCACCAAAGGTTTGATAACGGCGAAGAGAGGCGGTGAGTGGACCGGTCAGTAGGCGAGTGTTCTCAACTTCCAATGCGATTCCGGCTGGTAGTCCGCCCTGTGATCCACGAGGCATTGCAGTGTCAAACGGGTCGAGATGCTGCTGCAGTCGTTCGAGCGTGGCGATGAACGCCGCATTGTTGTGTCGGTATCTGACTAAGGATTCATCCGGAGTGAACGTTCGGGAGGCGGCCTTCTCGAGAAGACTCTTGGTGAGTTTGGATTTAAGAATAAGCGTGGTTGCTTGAAGTCCAGCCTCGGCAACTTGTAATTGATGCAAGTACGCAGCACGGACTGAAGTGAGAAAGAATGCGCGCACGACATTGCCTAAAGCCGAGACGTGGCGACGTGTTTTCTCATCTCGTTTCCACAGATAGATGGCTTCTTCGAGGGGAACTTCGACTATGCGTCGTACCTGGTCGTACTGGTCGAGGGCCGCAATGAGTGCAATATCGCCGGACTCCGGTTGGTCGAGATTCGGAAGAACCCCAATACCTCGTAGTTCTTCGAATCGGTTCTTGGCTACTGATGCTGAGCGCCGTGATTGAACAACAACGCTCTGGGCTTCATCAATCTGATTCTGAGCATGCTTGCTGGAGATGAGAAGTCTTCTGCGGCGTTGAATAAGCGAGAGAAACTCAGGCACCACAGCACCTTATATATGGGGTGCGTCGCATCCCTGTGGGCATCACGGGGCTACCCTTCTGGCGGCATGGATTCATACAGTGCCCTATCAGCTCATCGCTGGCGCTAGTAACCTCTTATCTAGATGTCGTGAGGTGTGGCGGCGAATTTCGCACCACATTTCGCACCATCTCCTGCCTTCGTAGCTCAGTGGATAGAGCAACGGTTTCCTAAACCGCAGGTCGCATGTTCGATCCATGCCGAGGGCGCCAATGAAATAAGGGTTTCATGCATGTTGAAGCATGACCCGAGTACATCTAGTGAACATTTAGGGAACATTGACCCATGGGATTGCCTCATTGGGCTTCCTCCATGAGGTCATTGTCGTCAATATTGAGATAGCGGTTCTTCGCTCCGGCAGCCTTTAACTTTCCTAGTTCGGTTGCTATCGCATAATAAGTGAGGGTTGTTGAAATTGAGCGATGGCCCATTCGTTCTTGCACGACTTTCACATCATGACCCTCTGCCACCAACATGGTTGCGTGAGTACGGCGCAGGTCGTGAAAAGTTACCCCTTCCAATCCGGCCTCGCGGCATGCAGGAGCGAAGATGCGTTGGCGGAAATTTGAGTGATTCAGTGGCTTGCCGTCAGGACTGGTGAAAAGCGGAGAGTCGGCATCGGCTCCGGTGCGGCCCGTGTCTCTAATGTGTTTTGAAATTCGTAGGGTGTCCTCGGGGTCTAGTGGCAGAAAGGGAAAGCCATTGCCTTGTTGCCCGAAAATGCTGAACCGCGCACCTTTGAACCAAACCAGTACCCCATTAGAACAAAGGGGAAACGCGCATACTCACCACATGACAGCCAATTGAGTGTTCGTCAACCATTTCGGTGAAAGTTGCGAGGCAGATAAGCCAGTAACACCATCGGATTTACTCACCTAACCGCGGCCAGAAACTGTAACGACGCCATACTCTGCGGTTGTGGTAGCCGTGTCTATTGCCTTGCCATCAACGATGAGAGAAATTGTCAAAGTTCCACCACCTGGGGATTTCTTCTGAACAACTGCAGCGAAGATTGCAATGTCTGAATCCACTTGAATTGATGTTGTGCCACATCCATCGTGTGTAGCGCCTTCAAAGGAACCGCTCCAACAAACATTAGAAGACGCATCAACACTTATTTGGGCAGTCTTAGTTCCGTTCAAAACACCGAGACTGTCTGATGTCACTACCAACAATCCAATGCCGACTCCCATTAAAATTAGGATAAGAAAAAAGACGAGGCCGAGTCTCTTCGTTTTGTTTTTTGACTTCGGGACGACAGTGTCCGATGCCGTTTCGTTGGAACCTGGAGACATCGCAGCAGTCTGACGATTTCTTGTAATGAAATAGAATATTGCGACTCCAAATAGGTTTAGAAACAATGCGAGTATTACGCCAAGAGTCAAAGAACTAGTGGTTGTCTTTGCTCGCTTGTAATTCAAAAATACACTAAGAATTACAGTCACGAGACTAAAGAAATTGTTCATCGGATTTTCCTCTTCACCGATTCAAATTGGTTGTCGTTTTGGTTGTGTGAGTTCAAGAGTGGTGGAACTATCACAGTGTTGGCTTCCTAAACCGCAGGTCGCATGTTCGATCCATGCCGAGGGCGCCAATTGGGCGCAGTGCGTTATCGGTTCATGAACGAGTCGACAGCGATGCCCATTGCGGCAGCTACGCGCATATCAAGTGAGTCATCGTCAACGCGAATCTCGTAAGTGTCTTTGATTTTCATGTTGGCACGATTGACATGGCCAATCTGCTGCCCGGCAGAATTCAGAATGCTGAACTGCACTCGTAACAACCACGGCACGTCGACAACGAGACCCACCACACGACGAATGATTGCTTGTACTTGACTCGTCTCGGTCACTGTCCACTTTCCACTTGGTGTTTCTACGTGATACGTCGACCTTCCCAGAGAGGCGGCAAAATCCTTTGTCATTGTGCCCAGTGGGGCACCTGAGCCATCGGTGATGTCATAGGTGGTGGCAAGTTCAAGCGCACTACGAGCCTTGATTGCAAACCACAAGCCATTGCCATCGGGAAGTGTGCACTTAACTTGCTCTTTGAGTTTCATGCGTGCTTGCTCGATGGTGCCTAGCGGAGTGTTCTGGCCATCAATACGAGACAGTTGCCAGACGTTCTTCATCATTGTGAGTTTTTGGGTGAGGTCAAGGGTGTAACTCATGGGTGCATTCTATGGAAATGCCATGATCATGTGAGGAGACAAAATGGCGCTGAACAGAATCTGGCCTATAAATGGTGATGAATTTCTCTCAAGGTCAGCAACTAAGTTAAGAAAATGATTGTTTCTTTTCGGGTGAAGAGATTATTCCTATCGAACCCGTTCCGACTGCTGCCTGTGTCTTTCGCAGCGATGATTGGAATCGGAACAATCCTCTTGTTGATGCCTCAGGCCACAGCGTCAGGTCGCAAAACTTCTTTTCTTGATGCACTCTTCACCGCAACTAGCGCCGTGTGTGTGACGGGTCTCTCTGTTGTTGATACAGCAACCCATTGGACGGGTTTCGGCAAGGGCATCATTCTGTTTCTCATACAAATTGGTGGACTCGGCATCGTGACCGTCGTCAGCATCGGGATACTTCTGGTTGCCGACCGCATCGGACTGTCACATACCCGCATTCTTGCTGCAGATCTGCGCACTGACAGTTACAGCAGTGTGGGCAAACTTGTTCGCAACCTCGTACTGACAACATTGGCGTTCGAAGCAGTGTTTGCGGTGATTCTTTCGGCACGCTTTTTCTTTGCATATGACTACGAACTGTCAGTGGCTGTCGTGCACGGGGTCTTTCACAGTATCTCGGCCTGGAACAATGCAGGCTTCGCGTTGTACACCGATAATTTCATGGGTTTTGCAACCGATTGGTTTTTGAGCATCGCCGTATGTCTGGCTGTCATCATCGGTGGAATTGGCTTTCCTGTTCTGCGTACTTTGGCGATACACAGACTCAACTGGCGCAGATGGCCACTGCATTCCAAGTTGATGTTGAGCACAACTGGTGCTTTGCTTGTCTCTGGCACGTTGTTCTTTCTTGCTTTCGAGTGGTCGAATTCGCGCACACTCGGTGCGCTTCCTGAGTCAGCCCGGTTGCACGGTGCGTTCTTCCATTCAGTGCAAACACGAACTGCTGGCTTCAACTCGGTTGACATGGCAGGGCTGAATGAGGAATCACTTCTTGTGTCTACATTCTTGATGTTCATCGGTGGCGGTAGTGCATCAACGGCTGGTGGAATCAAAGTGACGACTTTTGCCTTGTTGGCTTTTGTGATCTGGGCGGAGATTCGCGGCAATCGTGATGTGAACATGTTTGGTCGTCGTATTTCAGAAGAGGTGCAGCGACAAGCATTAACGGTTGCACTCGTTGGTGTCGGTGTACTGGCTGTCTCGACGCTTGCACTCATGGCAGCGGGGGATTCCAGCCTGACTACCGCTGCGTTCGAAGCAGTCTCTGCCTTGTCGACAGTTGGTCTTTCCACTGGTGTGACTGCGGAGGAAGGATCCCTCACGCGGATCATCCTCGTGATTCTCATGTTCATTGGACGACTCGGCCCGGTTGTTCTCGCAGCTGCAATTGTTCTTCGATTGCGCTCCAACATGTTCAGGTTGCCAAGCGAACGCCCACTCATCGGCTGACCATAGACCTGTGCTGATACTGATTACTCTCACAACAAAAGAACGGATGAATTGAACTCATGGTTATCTCAAACCCTGCGAATCCACGACTCAGTGGATCAAAAAACCAAAATGCGAATCGTGGCGGTGTGCTGATCATTGGCCTTGGCAGATTCGGCGAGTCGCTGGCCCGCGGGCTTGTGGAGCAAAACATTGAGGTGCTCGCTGTCGATTTTGATGAAGAGATTGTGCAACGTGTGTCCGGAGACATTCCACATGTTGTGCAATGCGACAGCACGTCATCACGTGCGCTTCGCCAAGTTGGTGCCGAGCAGTTTTCACGCGCAGTTGTTGCGATTGCATCGAACATCGAAGCATCTGTGCTTTCAGCATTAGTGCTGATTGACGAATTGAAGATTCCTGAGGTGTGGGCAAAGGCGATCTCGCTTGATCACGCAAAGATCCTGGAACGAGTAGGGGTGACGCGCGTTATCCAGCCCGAACACGACATGGGGCAGCGCACTGCGCGCAGTATCGCGCGTCGCGTGACTGACTACTTCCACGTTGACGAAGATTTCGCGCTCGTCGAGATGGAAGCCCCCAAGCGCTACCTGGGCCGCCCGCTTGGTGAATTAGGAATCCGCAAGAAGTTCGCCGTGACGATTGTGTGTATCAAACCCCCCGAAGGCGAGTTTCAACATGCTGAGCAGACGACGATTCTGCAGCCTGGTGAGCTAATTCTTCTCGCTGGTAAGCCTGCGGATCTCGACGCGTTTGTCATCGACGCTGAGTAGGTCCCACACGGTGAGGGAGTTAAATCGAGCTCGGCCATGAGTACAGCTGCGGCAATGACAATCACCAAATAGCCAACAGATATTCGTTCCATGCCGAGGGTGCCAGAGAGGCATCAGCACGGAAGGTCATTAACCCCTCACTTGTGAAGCGAGCTGTGTTTAGGCTTTTTTGGGATCTCGTCGGCGAATCACCACTGGGATGAGAAGTCCAACAAGGAGTGCGAGACCGATAACAAGTCCCACTGCGATCGAGGTGCCAGACCTGCCGGTGTTTTCAGAACCAGCAACAATGCCAAGCGCGATCAATGTCTCTTCACCCTGGGCGGTTGCAGACTTCAGTACCAAACGGTGTTCCCCGTTTTCCAGGTTCGCTGGAACTGCAAAGGTTCCCTTTGCCCGACCAGTTGCATCAGATGTGATCTGACCAATGTTGGCGGGGGTTGAGAACAACCAAGCTTCAATGTCCTGCTCTGCTCCAAAACCTTTTGCATCAACAACAAGGCTGTCTGTTGATGTGACTCGAAGGTTGCCGTCTGTGTCGAGGGCAATTTGTTCTCCGTTTTCATTCACGGCGGAAACAGTTAGTTCAATTCCTGAACCTGCGACACCAATCTTGTTGTTGCTTCGCTGCACAACAAGATCTGCCGTTGAACCATTAATGGTGGCTTTTGCTTCGCCAGCTTTGACGGCCGGAGCATCAGGTGCATCAGCGGACTCTCCAGAACTTGCCATTGGTGGGATAGTGCTGGTTGTGCTGGTTGAAGATGTCGTGGTCGTTTGATTTCCAGTATTGGCGGAGTTCACGCGAACTGTGGTTGTTGTTGAGTTGTTGTTCAAACCACCATCGACCACGGTGGTTGATGGTGAAGTGATGACAGGAGCAACAGTGGTGGTTGACCCAGCAAGCGTCGTAGTGCTGCTGGGAACTGTCGTTGTTGTTGGAACTGTCGACGTTGTTGGAGGGGTTGTCGTTGTCGTTGTCGTCGTGGTGGTGGTCGTAGTCGAGGAAGTTGTAGTTGTAACTGCCTGGCCAACTTGGTACTTGTACATGTTGCTAAAGCGCCAGCCCGTTGTAATCAAGGTTTGTCCGTTGTCAGACAAAGACAAACTGGCCGCCCACTGGTGATCAATAGTGATACGTGATGCGCGAGTGCCATCCGACATGTTGTACACATCCATGACTTCGGGCCACAGGCTGCCTTGGTTGATATAAATCAGGTAACCAAGTCCGCGTGAGTGGTCAACAACAAACGGAGAAGGTCCGAGAACATTTCCCAACCCTCCGTGACCCAAGTAGGTGCTCCATAGATTGTTGGGAGTTGCTCCGAGATTGTTCCATGCAGAAAACACACCATTGTTTGATGCGACATACAGAGTCGTGCCTGTGCTGTTGATGCCCAGGAATGCAGGACCATCTGCAGTAGTTGATCCTGCAGATGTTTGAACCGAGAAAGTGTTGTCAATGTTTCCGCTTGGTAGTGCGATGCGAGTCACAGATGTTGCTCCAGAAACTTGACCCCAGATGCTCGATGCGTAGACATAGTTGCCGGTAGGGCTCATTGCGAGACGAATCATTGGGTTTGCACCATTAGTGACCGACGTGACGGTGTAATCACTGAGGTTGATGATCTGAACAGATGTGCCACTGTCACTCCATTGAGATGCACAGGACACAACAAGGTATTGATCATTTGGTGTCAATTCCATGTTGCGCATACCGCGTGCACCTTGTGGGCAGACATTGGTAATTGGTGTGGAAACTGTGCCATTTGAAATGGTGACCCGAGAGATGGTGTTGTCCCATGCATTCATCACCCATGCGTATGTGCCATTTGATTCAATGTCGATTTCGTTTGGTTCTGTCCCTACCGTCACAGTACGAACACGCACTCCAGTTGCAATGTCAATAATGCGTACGCGAGATTGCTTGTTTTCGCCGAGCACGACGTAGTTGCCATCAGGCGTGATATCTGCACCCCACACACCAACGTTGTTGGGGTTTGCAAGTGAATTGTCTTGATAATTCCAAGATGCAGTTTGGACAGGGGCCAAGTAACTCGTCGCTGTTGCTCCGCCGACTGTGAGACCAACGGTGCCTGCAAGTGCAATTGCGGAAATGAGAATGTTTCCGGCTGATATAGAAAATCGCTTCATGGGAGCCCCTTAGAGAGTCAATGACTTTTCTTAATCGTGCCACAACTGGGGGACATTTGTTCTATGGGAAGAGGGTGAAGGCCTAGAAAATTTACAAAGCACCTATATTTCATAGGTAACGAGGGCTCTCATCTGCACTCGATTCATGCTGAGGGCACTTATGAACAGAAGACGGCCTCTTGTCAGATTCTTGGGTTCTGACGCAATTCCTTGAGTTGATCTTCTAGTCCATCAAGACCAGAAGATTCCTTCTCCAGCCACTTCTCAAGAATCTCAAGTTTTCGCTTGTCACGTTTTGAAATTTGACCAGTCTGTTGTGATCGCCGGTCGATTGCCTCAATCATCACTCGCATGCGTTTTGGTCTGCTGCCAACGATGAGTTCATAGGGGAGTGGCAATCCTGCAACGTCTGCAGCTGACAGGAACAAGAAGAGCAATGTCAATGCGATTCCGTATTGATTGATGAACTTGTCAAGGAACGATGCGGTACCGAACGAAAAGCGTTCATACATCCACGGAAGTCCGTTTGAATACACGTCTCTTGCTTTTTCGAAAACAGGAAGATTCATGTAATTGGTGGCAGGAAGTTCCCCAGCAAAGTTTGCTGAAGTTGCTCCTCGGTATTCCTCCGCCAGCACCTGAGAGATCATGGTGACGAGTTCTCGCGGCAATGTCTCCTTTGCAACAAATGTCAAACTTGCACCTGTCGTTGAAATATCAGTTGCTGGCCTTGGTGGGAAGACATTGAATGCACCTGATGGGACAGTCAGTGGGCGAAGAAAATCTTTTCTTGACTGCAGCGCCAACGCTTGGGGAATCTCGATGAATCGAAGATTTTCATTTGCAAGTGCCTTCACAATTGTGTCGGCGTATTCGAGGGCGGCACCCGACGGGACATCAATGAAACAGCCGACATCAGTAACGCCAGTCGATACGTTCTCTACGATCTTCGCACCATTGCCGAACGATGATCGAGATTCAACAATGGGCACTCCGTAACTCTCGAGGACATAATCACATGCAGCCCAGGCTGCACTGCCGACGGGGTAGAGCGAGATGCTCTTGTCCTTAAACATCGAGATGTCTCGTACATCAGAGTCTTTGTTTGTGATGAGATACACCGGGGCGAGCATGACGGTTCCGATTTGTTTGATGAGGGCGTAATCCTCTTTAGGTGCATCTGATGCAATAAAGCCCCCATCAATTTTGCTGTTGGGGTCTGCGACGTCATCAACAATTTTGAGTGAGTCGGGGCGATTGATGATGGTGACATCAATTCCATGTGGCTCCAATGCATCAGCAAGTTGATGTGTCATTACATCAAAGAGACCACCCTCTGTGCCGGCTTCTAACGTGATCTTTGTGTGAGGCATTGACGTGGAGATTGCGCCCACGATGGCCAGGCCGACGACGATGGTGAGTGCCCGAGGTAGGTACGTGAATAGCCAACTCAGTCTGTTGTTGCTGGGTTTCATGCTTTTCCTCAATGCTGGCTGAAGTCTGTGACAGTTCTTTTGGAACGAAGAATCAATCTAATAAGTGCAGCCCGTGATGCAGAAGTTCCACGCAATGAGGCCGAAAACTAAAAAAGCCCCACTCGGACCGAAGTCCGAGTGGGGCTTTTTTAACTAGTTGTTAGAACCGGTCGAGGTTCATCACCTTTGTCCATGCTGCAACGAAGTCACGAACGAACTTCTGCTTTGCATCGTCCTGTGCGTACACCTCGGCGATGGAGCGAAGCTGTGAGTTTGATCCGAAGATCAAGTCGTTGCGTGTGCCCTTCCAGGTAACTGCACCGGTCTTGCGGTTGCGACCTTCGAAGATCTCTTCGGACTTATCGGTTGGTGTCCAATCGATGTTGATGTCCAAGATGTTCACGAAGAAGTCGTTGGTCAACACGCCAGGCTTTGATGTCAAGACACCGTGATCTGACTGCTTGAAGTTTGCATTGAGTGCACGCAAGCCACCGACAAGGACTGTCATCTCTGGGGCGGTCAATGTGAGCAATGCAGCCTTCTCCAACAGAAGCTGTTCTGTTGGAAGTGCATGGCCTGCACGCAAGTAGTTGCGGAAGCCATCAAACGTTGGCTCAAGCACTGCGAAGGAATCCACGTCTGTCTGCTCTGCGGTTGCATCGCCACGGCCAGGTGTGAATGGCACTTCAACAGAAACGCCTGCATCCTTTGCTGCCTTCTCGATTGCGGCGTTACCACCGAGCACGATGAGGTCTGCAATAGAGATACCAGTGTCTGCACTGAGCTTTTCGTATACAGCGAGAACCTTTGCAAGCTCTGCTGGGTTGTTTGCTTCCCAATCCTTCTGCGGGGCCAAACGAATGCGAGCGCCATTTGCGCCGCCACGCTTGTCAGTACCGCGGAATGTGGATGCTGATGCCCATGCTGTACGGACCAACTCTGCTGCGGAGATTCCGCTTGCAAGAATTGCGTCCTTTGCCTTGGCGATGTCCTTGTCCTTTGGTGCCTTGCCAGCTGCTGGGATTGGATCTTGCCAGATGAGGTCTTCCTTTGGAACCAATGCACCGAGGTAACGAGCCTTTGGACCCATGTCGCGGTGTGTCAACTTGAACCATGCACGTGCGAATGCATCTGCAAGCTTGTCTGGGTTCGCGTAGAAGTCCTTGGAGATCTTGAGGTACTCAGGATCAAACTTCAATGCAAGGTCAGCAGTTGTCATGATTGGTGCATGTGAACGCGATGCGTCATGTGCGTCGGGCACGGTGCCTGCAAGAGCGCCACCCTTTGGAATCCACTGCTGTGCACCTGCTGGTGACTTGGTGAGCTCCCAATCATTCTCAAGGAGAATCTTGAAGTAGTCGTTGTCCCACTGGATTGGGTTCGTGGTCCATGCGCCTTCGATACCGCTGGTGATGGTGTCAACTCCGCGGCCTGTGCCCATGGAGTTCAACCAACCAAAGCCCATTGCTTGCAATGGTGCACCTTCTGGCTCGCGGCCAACGTACTTGCCTGGGTCGCCGGCACCATGTGCCTTACCGAAGGTGTGTCCACCTGCAACAAGTGCAACTGTCTCTTCGTCGTTCATTGCCATGCGTGCGAATGTTTCGCGAACGTCACGTGCAGACAACAGAGGGTCTGCAACGCCGTTTGGACCTTCGGGGTTCACATAAATGAGACCCATCTGTACTGCACCGAGTGGATTGTCGAGTTGACGATCACCCTTGTAGCGCTCATCGCCCAACCACTGTGTTTCTGGACCCCAGTATGTTTCGTCTGGTTCGTACACATCGGCGCGACCACCGGCGAAACCGAATGTCTTGAAGCCCATTGTGTCCATGGCAACGGTGCCAGCAAGAACCATGAGGTCTGCCCATGACAACTTGTTGCCGTACTTCTGCTTGATTGGCCACAGCAAACGACGAGCCTTGTCGAGGTTGCCGTTGTCTGGCCATGAGTTCTGTGGTGCGAAGCGATGCATGCCTGTGCCTGCGCCGCCGCGACCGTCTGCGATGCGGTATGTACCAGCAGCGTGCCATGTCATACGAACGAAGAATGGTCCGTAATGTCCGTAGTCAGCTGGCCACCACTCTTGCGAGTCGGTCATCAACACAGTGAGGTCTTTGACAACTGCGTTGAGGTCAAGCTTCTTGAACTCTTCTGCATAGTTAAAGGTTGGGTCCTGCGGGTCACCTGTTGTCGGGTTGTTGTGCAGGATTTTGATGTTCAGGTTGTTTGGCCACCAATTAAAATTGGCTGTGCCCATATCGGCAGCGGTAAATGAGCCGCTGGTAAACGGGCACTGACTGGATTCTTGTGTACTCATGGCTCCCATTCTCGTGGGGTTTGAGACATAAGCCAAATAGTTGTTTCTTGGGGTTACCATAAGAAGTACTTATGTCGTGGCCTACCTTCCAACAACTGCGGTATCTCGTGGCAATTGCCGATGCCGGCACGTTTGGGGCTGCTGCGGATGAGGAATTCGTCTCCCAGCCAGCCCTCAGCGCCCAGATCAAAGAGTTAGAGCGAAAACTAGGTGTCACCTTGTTTGAGCGCTCTTCTCGGGGGGCCCTTCTGACGACGCAAGGGACCGAGGTGGTGGAGCGTGCACGAGTGATCTTGCGTGAGATGAACGATCTTGTGGGCACGACGCACTACGAGGGTGAGCGTCTGCGAGGACGGATTGGTCTCGGTGTCATCCCCACGCTTGCACCTTATGTATTACCTGATGTTGTGCGTTCGGTGATGTCAACGCACCCGAAAGCAGAACTTCATATTCATGAACTGCAGACGATTCATCTTCTTGAATCTCTGCGTCGAGGTGTCATTGATTTCGGATTGCTTGCATTGCCGATTGGCTCTGAAGAATTCGCAACCGAATCAATTGGGCTGGACAACTTTGTATTGGCGATGTCTGAGTCGCATCCATTGGCGAAAGCAAAAACACCAGTGCAATTAGATGTGTTACGTGATGAGCGCGTCATTCTTCTGGAAGAAGGACATTGCTTGCGCGACCAGGTGACACATGTGTGTCAATTGGCGTTTAGTGAACCAAGTGAGGTGCAGGCGACAAGCATGGCGACGTTGGCGCAGATGGTTGCTGCGGGTTTGGGCGTGACACTGTTGCCTGAATGCGCAGAGAAGATCGAAGCAGGGCCTGGCCGCGGCATCGTGACGCGCAAGTTTGTGGGTGTGCCTCCGAACAGGACCGTTGGCCTTGTGTGGCGCAAGTCTTCCCCGTATTCACAGGCGTTTACAGAACTTGCAGAACTCTTAGCTGACAAGAAATAGAACTCATTCCGTGCGGCGTCGCAGGGGGTGAGAAAAGAGTGCAAGGCTGTGGGCATGAGTGCAGAGAAGCCACAGAAAATCACTGGAAACATGCGCAACGTTCGCTATGGCGAAGTGTTGGGAGTATTCGTTCGCGGGTCTGATCTGTATGCAGAAGTGTGGGGCACGCAGATGCTGCATGATTGCCCATTGGAGTGGTGGAACTCGCTTGACCCTGAAGCTCTAAAGACTGACCTTGGTGCTTTGGGCATCAAGATGAATGGCCCACGTAACTGGGTACTCGATGGATTCGGCAACAAGACTGCGCACATCGAACCGGTGATTCGTGATTTCAATGGTTTGCCGATGCGCCGTATTGCAACTGTTGAGTTCGAACCAGGGGCAAAGCCAGGTACGGCACCGTATGAAATTCGTCGTGTCAACCGTGGAGCCGTGTTCTTCTGGGATGCAGGCACCGAGGTGTACGAACTGGTGCGCCCCGATGGTGAGGCATATGTGATGCAGGCTTTGTGCACCGCTGTAGACCCGACAATCGCTCTTGAAAATCTCTCCGAGCTTGGAAGCAAGTTGGCCTTGCCCGAGGGTTGGTCGTATCGCACACGCATTCTTGATGAAGACCTTGTGGTTGATACCTCGGATCACCTTGCCACTGTTGTGCAGGACGAATTAGAGAACACGTACACCCTGCCGTATTGATTATTTGGTGGACCAAACTTCTACCGACAAAAGATAGGTTTGAGTAAATAGGCGATGTTATTGTTTGTAACATCATGCGCCTATCTTCAATAGTTAGAACTTCCCGACTTGCTTTCCTGACTGCATTGATTGCAGGGGGACTGCCCATTCTTTTGGCACCCCAACCCGTTGCTGCGACTCCAGTTGCCGATTGCACTCCAACGACCGGGTATTCGTTTTGTAAACGGTTCTCTTACACAGGCGCTCCTGAATCCATCACTTTGCCGACATATGTGAACGTCGGAGCGAACATTGACATTCAGGTCTGGGGAGCAGGCGGGGCAGGCACTTTCTATCCAGGGTGGACGGGAGACCTTGGAGGCGGAGCCGGTGGCTACGTTCGTGCGAGCGTCAGAGTGCTGACTGTTGGTGAAACATTCAGTGTGGAAGTGGGCACCGGTGGTCGATACCGCACCACTACATCAACTGTGATGGGCGGTGGCGGTGCAGGCGGACTCAGCACCGTGAGAAGTGGTGGCCAAGGCGGCGGCTACTCGGGTGTTTTTGTTGGCTCAGGTCGAACAACGCCGTTACTCATTGCCGGTGGTGGCGGTGGAGCAACACCTGGTCATAACTCTGATGCGATTGCTGGTGGTGGTGGCGCGATGGGCGCTGGCAACACAGGGGCAGGCCAGTCCGGCAACTGGACGATGTCCGGTGCAGGCGGCACCGCAACTGCTGGCGGCGCGGCAGCAACAACAGGATTCACAGGTCACTTTCGAGGCAGTTGTCCAAGCCCCGCATTGCCCGGTTCAAGATTTCAAGGTGGACGCGGCTGCGGCACAACTGTTGTGGACACCGAAGGTGGCGGTGGTGGCGGCGGCGGACTGTTCGGCGGCGGTGGCGGTCGCGACCAGCGAAGTGGCGTAGATGCGCCTGATGATCCACAAAATGGTGGCGGCGGTGGCGGCAGTGGCTTCAGCGACACAGCACGCATGACGGTCGTGACAGCAACAACTGGTGGTAACGGCCTGAAGGACAACTTGCCCGGCGGACGAACCAGTAATGCGTTGTACGTAACGGGCATTGGTAAGGGCGGTACTGGTTCAGGGACTGCGCGAACAGCATCGGTTGCCGGTACCGCTGACGGCGGTCATGGAATGGTCATCATCCAGTGGGGTGATCCTCCAACAGCTCGTCCGGATTCTGCGACTGGCGCAGCGTCAACTGCGATTGTGGCTGCGGTGGCAACAAACGATTCAACTCCGGCTGGATCTGGGCGAACACTCGCTCCTAAGTCTGTTCGTTTATGCGCTGTGGGAGAGACATTTCCTAATTGCACGGCAACAACAAAGACAGTGCCAGGTGAAGGAACGTACACGGTCAATACGACAACTGGTGAAGTCACATTCATCAGTGTTGCTGGATATGTAGGTACTGGAACACAGACCTATGTCATCTCTGACAGTCTTGGGTTAAAGGGTGCAAGTTCCGTGTCGTTCACGGTGCTTGGGCCAACCACACAGCCAGATACGGCGACTGGTTCGTCAGGCACACCAATTTCTGTGAACCCAGCAACAAACGACACTGCACCAGCAGGTCGAACACTGACCCCTAGCTCGGTTCGTTTGTGTGCAACTGGTGAAACTGCTCCAACCTGCACAGCGACATCGAAGACTGTGCCAGGTGAAGGAACGTACACGGTTAATCCGACAACTGGTGTTGTTTCGTTTACAAGCGTTGCAGGTTTTGCGGGAACATCGACACAGACCTATGTGATTGCGGATAGCGCTGGTGCTAGAGCAAGCAACACGGTTTCGTTCACGACAACTGTTCCCCCCACAGCGAACGCTGATTCTGTGTCGGGTGGTGTGGGTTTGCCGATTTCGTTGAATCCGTTGTCGAATGATCTTGCGTCTGCTGGTGCGACGTTGGTTGCGTCGTCGGTGAAGTTGTGTGGTGTGAGTGAAACAGCGCCGAACTGTACGTTGACGTCTCGCACGATTGCTGGTGAGGGTACGTACACGGTGAATCCAACAACGGGTGTTGTGACGTTTACTGGTGTTGCTGGTTTTGTTGGTACTTCAACTCTTGATTATGTGGTGACTGATAGCAGCGGTCAAAAGGCAAGTAGTGAGGTGTCGTTTACGACTGTTGCTCCTCCGGTTTTGCGTCCTGATCAGGTTGCTGGCCCGAAAGATGAAGTGTTGACGTTGAATCTTTTGGCTAATGATTCGCCTTCGTCGCCTGCGACGTTGGTGGGGTCGTCGGTGAAGTTGTGTGGTGTGTCTCCTGTTGAGACAGCGCCAAGTTGCACGAAGACATCGATCACGGTTGCTGGTGAGGGTACATACGTGGTGAATCCAACGACTGGTGTTGTGACGTTCACGGGTATTGGTCCTTCGTATACGTATTCGGGTACTCGGGTGTTTGATTATGTGGTGTCTGATTCGTTTGGTCAGACATCGTCGAGCACTGCGACGTTTATTGCGTTGCCTCCTCCTGCTACGCGTGCTGTGTTGGATTCGTTGTCGGTTGCCTACAACACGAATGCGTCGTTTAGTGGTGCGAATGCACCGTTAGTGAATGATTCTGCTGGCACGATTCCTGCTGCGTATACGACTCCTGGAACGGTGGCGTTGAATACGTCGTCGTTGAAGTTGTGTGGTGCGACAGAAAGTCAGATCACTGGTGGTGGTGCATCGACTGGTTGTACTCAGACGTCGATCACAGTTCCTGGTGAAGGTATTTGGTCGTTGAATTCATCAACAGGTGAGGTCACGTTTGATCCGTTGGCTTCTTTCTATGGTGTTGCAACACCGGTTCCTTATGCGGTGTGTAATACGGTGTCGGGTTCTTGGCAGCCAGCTACTCCGGCAGCGACGTGTGCTGCTGCGACGTTGAATGTGACAGTGGCTGCGCCGCCTGCGCCGTCTGGTGTTGCTGACTCGGCAACGGTTCCGTTTGGTCAGTCGGCAACGTTGACTCCGTTGGGTAATGACACTGCTACGGGTGCGTCTGCTGGTTCGTTGAAGTTGTGCAGTGTGTCTCCTGCAGAGACTGCACCGAATTGTTTTTCTACTGTGGTCACTGTTCCTAATGAGGGAACGTGGACGTTGAATCCGTCAACGGGTGTGGTCACGTTTGTTCCGTTGGCTTCTTTTGCTGGTGTTGCGACGCCGGTTTCTTATGTTGGTGCTGATGTGGTGGGGCAGGTGTTTAGTTCGGTTCTAAATGCCACGATCACACCGCCTGCATCCCCCACAGCTAGCCCAGACTCGGGAACTGCATTGTTGAATGCTCAAATCACACTGACTCCGATTTCAAATGACTCGGGAACTGGATTGAAGGCCAACAGCATCTTGTTGTGCAGTACATCGGAGACAGCACCGAACTGCACAAGGACATCGTTGACAATCGCTGGCAAGGGTTCTTTCTCTGTGAACCCCACATCTGGTGACGTGTTGTTTACTCCTGTTGCAGGGTTCTCTGGCACCGTAGATCCAATTCCTTACACAGTGAGTGACGTCTTAAACCGAAAGGCCAGTTCAACACTCACGGTTTCTATCGCACCTCCTCCAGTGGCACGTCCTGATTCTGTGTCGGGTGGTGTGGGTTTGCCGATTTCGTTGAATCCGTTGTCGAATGATCTTGCGTCTGCTGGTGCGACGTTGGTTGCGTCGTCGGTGAAGTTGTGTGGTGTGAGTGAAACAGCGCCGAACTGTACGTTGACGTCTCGCACGATTGCTGGTGAGGGTACGTACACGGTGAATCCAACAACGGGTGTTGTGACGTTTACTGGTGTTGCTGGTTTTGTTGGTACTTCAACTCTTGATTATGTGGTGACTGATAGCAGCGGTCAAAAGGCAAGTAGTGAGGTGTCGTTTACGACTGTTGCTCCTCCGGTTTTGCGTCCTGATCAGGTTGCTGGCCCGAAAGATGAAGTGTTGACGTTGAATCTTTTGGCTAATGATTCGCCTTCGTCGCCTGCGACGTTGGTGGGGTCGTCGGTGAAGTTGTGTGGTGTGTCTCCTGTTGAGACAGCGCCAAGTTGCACGAAGACATCGATCACGGTTGCTGGTGAGGGTACATACGTGGTGAATCCAACGACTGGTGTTGTGACGTTCACGGGTATTGGTCCTTCGTATACGTATTCGGGTACTCGGGTGTTTGATTATGTGGTGTCTGATTCGTTTGGTCAGACATCGTCGAGCACTGCGACGTTTATTGCGTTGCCTCCTCCTGCTACGCGTGCTGTGTTGGATTCGTTGTCGGTTGCCTACAACACGAATGCGTCGTTTAGTGGTGCGAATGCACCGTTAGTGAATGATTCTGCTGGCACGATTCCTGCTGCGTATACGACTCCTGGAACGGTGGCGTTGAATACGTCGTCGTTGAAGTTGTGTGGTGCGACAGAAAGTCAGATCACTGGTGGTGGTGCATCGACTGGTTGTACTCAGACGTCGATCACAGTTCCTGGTGAAGGTATTTGGTCGTTGAATTCATCAACAGGTGAGGTCACGTTTGATCCGTTGGCTTCTTTCTATGGTGTTGCAACACCGGTTCCTTATGCGGTGTGTAATACGGTGTCGGGTTCTTGGCAGCCAGCTACTCCGGCAGCGACGTGTGCTGCTGCGACGTTGAATGTGACAGTGGCTGCGCCGCCTGCGCCGTCTGGTGTTGCTGACTCGGCAACGGTTCCGTTTGGTCAGTCGGCAACGTTGACTCCGTTGGGTAATGACACTGCTACGGGTGCGTCTGCTGGTTCGTTGAAGTTGTGCAGTGTGTCTCCTGCAGAGACTGCACCGAATTGTTTTTCTACTGTGGTCACTGTTCCTAATGAGGGAACGTGGACGTTGAATCCGTCAACGGGTGTGGTCACGTTTGTTCCGTTGGCTTCTTTTGCTGGTGTTGCGACGCCGGTTTCTTATGTTGGTGCTGATGTGGTGGGGCAGGTGTTTAGTTCGGTTCTGAATGCCACGATCACACCACCAGGAACCCAGGCTCCAGCGCCGGCACCTCCAGCACCTGTTGTTCCAGTTGCAACGGTGCCGACCCCATCAAATCCTGTTGTGCCTGTGACGACATCGCCACCATTGGATGTCGTAAAGCCGTCCGCAACGAAGGCGAAGAAACCAACGTTGCCAGCGACTGGCGCCTCGGGGCTTTTGGCAATGGGCCTTCTTGGTCTGGGCCTTCTGTTCATCGGAATCGAGACGAAGCGCCGAAATCGGTTGCGCAATCTCTAGTCATTTGACAATCCCTCTCACAAAAACAAGAAAGTAATGAGAAATGAAAGCTTTATCTCGGAAGAAAAGGATGAGAACTGCTGGCAAGTTATTGGCAGCAGCTTCAGTGTTCTGCGCACCTTTGCTGGCGCCGAATGTCAGTCCTGGCGGCAGCAATACGGCTCAAGCGAATAACTCATCTGAGATTGGAGTTCCCACTCTTGACTCCAATAACAGGATGACCAAGTTGAACTACGCCGATGGCACGGTAGCCACGATGAGCTACACCAACGTGGGTGCCGGTATTCCGACCAACACGATCGGCGGAAACATGTCAGTTGGTGCTTCATCATTCTGGGGCGGAGTAGGCGATACATCCACGGCATACTCTCCAGCGTCCCTGGCGAGTGGGCAAGGATTGATTATTGGGTGGCACAGTTTTACTGATCGCAACATCTTGGGTTGTCTCCCAAGTACCGACACAAACAACCCTCAGCGTCCCGATTTCACGCGATATCCAGCTTCCCCGAACCCGTATGTGTGTACTACTCCTGCAACAGTGACTTTCACCTTCAGTCGTCCGACAACGAACGCAATTCTGAATCTTCACAACTTGGCTGGTGGCTCGTTTTACGGGAATCAAGCGTTCTATTCGTCCTGGACACTGAGCAACTCTCGCAGCCCAGGTCTCTCCGCAGAGTTAGTGAGCAAGGTTGGCAACTTTGAAGTTGCAGGTGGCAACACCATCAAGACGATTCAGCCTCCGAGTACCGGAATCACCGATGCGGTTTATCGAACTAATCCCCTCACCGGTGTAACGTCGCCGAACGATCAATGGGGAGACCCAACAAATCCATCGACCGCTCTTGACGTGGCTCCGCAAGGAATCCGCACCTATTACGGTTCTGGATCTGGAGCTGTCAGGATTTTGGGTACCTATACATCTGTCTCTTTTGATGTGACGCTTCGATTCCGAGTCAATACAGAACTGTCAAATCCATATTTCTGGGACTTTGAGCGTTTTGAATATGTTGCAATGAACTGGAATATTCCGACTGCGCAACCGGGAACTGCATCACCTGATACCAGTTCGGGCGTGCAGGGTGCAGTCCAAACGCAAAGCATTTTGACGAATGACACTGCACGTTCCGGAGATCCATTCACAAACTCCTCTGTGAAGTTGTGCAACGTCGCTGCTTCCACACCTGAAGTTTCACCAAACTGTTCGGCGACATCGGTAACCGTTCCCAATGTCGGCACATATGCAGTCAACTCCTCTGGTGTTGTGACCTTTACGCCGTTGGCCAACTTTGTAGGAACAGCCGCACCGCTTCCGTACACAGTGACCTCAGGTCTTGGACTTGTTGCTGCGTCTACCTACACGCCAACAGTGGTTGGAGCACCTGCGGCATCCAATGACACTTCAAGTGGTCCGTTGAATCAGCCGCAGAACAGGCAAGTGCTGACTAACGACACATCGAATACTGGAACACCGTTGGCAGCGTCATCGATTCGGTTGCTTGATCCGTCGAACAACACGTATGGAACATCTCCTGTGACGATTGCGAATCAGGGGACGTATTCAATTTCTGGCGACCGTATTGTGTTTACTCCTGTGACTGGTTATGTCGGTACTGCGACTCCGGTGCGTTACCAGGTGACTGACTCATTGGGT
>ERZ1022756.126-NODE-126-length-26989-cov-10.606223_pt1 | contig 26989 bp, 23 predicted proteins | sample MGYA00520902_ERZ1022756 | MGnify/ENA primary metagenome ERZ1022756 (study PRJEB33162, sample SAMN09537601) | freshwater metagenome | isolation source: freshwater | place: Canada:Alberta | collected 2017-07 | study: EMG produced TPA metagenomics assembly of the...
GAAGAAATGCCGCAGTACTTCAAAGATCATGCGGTTTACTACGCAGGCCCAGCAAAGACTCCAGAAGGATATGCATCTGGTTCATTTGGTCCAACCACGGCAGGTCGAATGGATGCTTACGTGGATCGCTTTCAAAAAGCTGGTGGCTCTTACGTCATGTTGGCAAAGGGAAATCGAAGTGATGCAGTAACCAAGGCATGTCACGAAAATGGTGGCTTCTATCTCGGATCGATTGGTGGACCTGCTGCTCGACTCGCAAAGGACAACATTAAGAAAGTTGAAGTTTTAGATTTCCCTGAAATGGGAATGGAAGCAGTTTGGAAGATTGAAGTGGAAGATTTCCCAGCTTTCGTTGTTGTTGACGACAAGGGAAATGATTTTTTTGCGGAAACCTTGCGTCCGATTGCGCTAAACATTCCGATCGGTCCACCCAAATAGGTTCTAGGGTTTGAAGTTTTTGGCTGGTGGCCAAGGGCTCCAGCCCCGAGCTAGCCATCCTTTGTAGGCGACTAGATCCTGTTCTTTGCAAGTTGCCTTACTTGCTTTAGAGGCGTACTTCTTGCCGCCATAGGTTTTCCAGAAACCGGCATTCATTTGCCAGGTGCCTTGATACTTACCCTTTGAACCTGTTGCCTTGCAGTTGTTATTTGACTCTTTCTTCTTTAGAAATTTTGCAGTCGGTGAGTTAACCCAAACTTCAAAGGAAATTTTCTTGCGTTCTTCCTTGGAGAGATTGCGAGTTGGATCGGTCTTAATCTGTGCGGCAGCCGCACTTGGTACGTTATTGATCGTTTGCATTGGCAAAAGAGCACACAAGGCAACTGCGGTAGATATCCAAATTCGTTTTGTCATAACACTATTTAGGTTAACAAATGAATTTTTGAATCAGGCAGGCAGGTCTTCGAGCATATCCGTAACGAGTGCTGCGATTGGTGAACGTTCTGATCGATTCAGGGTTACATGCGCAAACAACGGATGTCCCTTAAGTTTTTCTACGACGGCAACAACGCCGTCATGTCTGCCTACTCGCAAGTTATCTCGCTGGGCAACATCGTGAGTTAAGACAACCCGACTATCTTTTCCAATGCGAGAAAGCACGGTGAGCAACACATTTCGTTCGAGTGATTGCGCTTCATCCACAATTACAAAAGTGTCATGAAGTGAACGACCGCGAATGTGAGTTAACGGCAGAACTTCCAACATTCCTCTGTCTAAAATTTCATCAATCACATCACCCGACGTAACGGCTGACAAGGTATCAAAAACTGCCTGTGCCCAAGGCGACATCTTTTCGTTTTCGCTACCTGGCAGGTAGCCCAACTCCTGGCCGCCAACTGCATAAAGTGGTCGGAAGATTACGACTTTACGATGCTGTTGCCGCTCCATTACCGCTTCAAGACCTGCGCACAATGCCAACGCACTTTTGCCGGTTCCAGCTCGCCCACCAAGGGAAACTATTCCAATCTCTGGATCGAGCAAGAGATCCAAAGCAATACGTTGTTCGGCACTTCTGCCATGCAAGCCGAATGCCTCGCGATCGCCTCGAATGAGTTGCAGTCGCTTGTCAGGTGTGACTCTTGCTAATGCGCTACCCCGTTCACTGGAAAGCACGATTCCGGTGTGACACGGATTCTCACGAGCACTTTCATGATCGATGATTTCGCCGCTATACAGATCATCAATTTCAGACGCACTAACTGAAACTTCCGCCATACCTGTCCAACCGCTTGATGGCACGATCTCTGCGCGATACTCCTGAGCTTCCAATCCAACAGCGGATGCCTTTACTCGAAGTGGTAAATCTTTGCTGACTAAAACTACGTCGCAACCTTCAACAGAAAGATTTTTTGCAACGGACAGGATGCGGGTATCGTTATCGCCTAATCGAAAACCAGCAGGCAGAATTTCCGAGTTGGTGTGATTTAGTTCGACTCTAAGTACTCCACCTTTATCACCGAGTGGAAGTGGGGCGTCTAAACGTCCGTACTTAATGCGTAAATCATCAAGACTGCGCAGTGCTGAACGTGCAAAGTATCCCAACTCAGGGTGGGTGCGTTTAGATTCCAGTTCAGTGATTACTACAACTGGAATAACTACTTCATGTTCATCAAATCGAAATAGGGCGCTCGGGTCAGAAAGCAAAACGCTGGTATCTAAAACATACGTGCGCTTTTGAGTGTTCGATTCGGTCACGAGCTCACCCCAAATTTTCAGATTTATCCTTGGGAAGGCCCGGAATTGCCCGATATGAATGACCGTATTCCTGCAGTGGTTTTCACGCAGACAGACACGCCGTACTGGAGGGTTTCAAGTGGGTGAATTTTGCGAACATTTACGGGGCTGCAGATGCATCTTTAGGGATCTACTAATCTTGGGCGCATGGGAAGAATCCGCACTCTCGTTGGCGATGTTGCGTATGACTTATATGGCCACCGACTTACTTCCTCGCTTCCCCAGGATCAACTCCCAGCTCACGTAGGCGTGATCTTGGATGGGAATCGTCGCTGGGCTGCCGAAATGGGATCCTCCAGTGCCCATGGGCACAGAGCTGGGGCCGAAAAGATAACCGAATTTCTTGGCTGGTGTGAAGAACTTGGCGTAGAAGTAGTAACGCTTTGGTTGCTTTCTACTGACAATCTGCTGCGAGAGCCAACTGAATTAGATGCCTTGCTGGAAATCATCGAAGAGACGGTCACTGCCTTAGGTAATACCGGCAGATGGCAGATTCATCCTGTTGGTGCACTAGAACTACTTCCCGAGAGAACTACTGATCTATTAACTGCAACAAAAGCTGCGACCGAGAATGTGCCCGGACTCTTGGTCAATGTCGCTATTGGATACGGCGGGCGGCAAGAAGTTGTCGATGCAGTTCGCTCTTTGTTGCTTGAGGAATCGGCCGCAGGAAAATCACTTGATGAAGTGGCTTCCAAGATTGACATTGAACACATTGCTGCTCATCTCTACACCAAAGGTCAGCCTGACCCTGATCTTGTGATTAGAACTTCAGGTGAACAGAGATTAAGCGGGTTCTTGTTGTGGCAAAGCGCGCACTCTGAGTTTTATTTTTGTGAAGCCTACTGGCCCAACTTTCGCCAAATTGATTTCTTACGAGCTGTGCGTTCTTATACGGCGCGAAATCGACGGTTTGGCATTTAACTAAAGACGCCAATTGAGTTTTTTAGGACTTGTAAATCAGTCGTTGGTGCATCGCAAACAAAACCTCGACAGACATAAGCGGTCGCGTTTTCTTCCATAACCATTCGGTGCTTAAGCAATGGTTGGTCAGCTCCCCAGGCATAAACCATTCCTGGCGCGGTTCCGTTTACTACCGCTTCCCTAAACTCAGAATCACTTGAGCCAACGATTGCTACTTCACGTGGCCCATCAAGCCAAGTTACAAACATCGCGCTACCCCAGCCTGCAAATCGAGTGTGAGATGCCACTAAAGGAATTAGCGCAGGAATGAATTGCTCAGCCCAAGCGCGCATTTCGGTATCACCCGATAGCGCTGAATAAGTCAATGCGGCATCAATGGTGGCGGCCCAACCAGATGGCGTTACGTTGTCAGTTGGGTCTACCTGTCTTGTCGCAACGTCTTTAGCTACCGGCTCAACATCATCAGCAGTATCCGTTAACCCGGTGCCTTGTTGGAAATGATCCTTTATGTCATTAAGTAAAGTGCCCGCCAGTTCGCGCCAAGTGTCGTCGCCATTTACCTGGGCTAATGCCAAGAACGCGCTAGCAACGAGGGCTTGGTCCTCAAGCACACCCAGAGCGTGAAGCCCAGCCTTGCCATCGCGAGAAACTCTGACCAATCTGCTTGGATGCACTGGATCAGCTCCCAGATGAACGCTTACCAGTAGGTCTGCAGCACGAGTCGCGCACTCAATCCAGTCTTGTCGCTTGCAAACACTGCCAGCATCTACCAAAGCTCGAATCGCTAGGCCATTCCAGCTAGCGACAATTTTGTCGTCTCTGCCAGGCGCTGGTCTAGTTGCTCGAACAGTCATTAACTTCGCGCGCAACGTGTTCCATCGTTCCCAATCATCTGGATCTTGGTGAAGCGTAAGAACAGATTTACCATGTTCAAAAGTTCCAGCTTCGGTCACATTGCAAAGCTTTAGTACCCAGTCCGCGTCTGCAGAATCAAGAGCATCTGTAACTTGCTGTGGAGTCCACGCGTAGAACGCACCTTCTTCAGAGTGCCCTGAGTCAGCGTCAAGACTGTCAGCATCGAGAGCAGCTGCAAACCCACCTTCCGCAGTTTGCATTTCACGAATCAAAAAATCTGCAGTCTCGGTAGTAATGCGCATTGCTTGCTCATTACCTGTTAATCGGTACAAGTGGGCATAGATAGAAAGTAGTTGGGCGTTGTCGTAGAGCATTTTTTCAAAGTGCGGAACAGTCCAGGTTGCATCCACGCTATAGCGCGCAAACCCACCACCTAATTGGTCGTACATTCCGCCACGAGCCATGGCATTGCAAGTTTGTTCGATCATCTGCATGCCACGAAAATCTGGCTCACCTCCAGCTAGCCGTTGCAGCGCTTCGTTTCGCAATAGAAACTCGAGCGCTAGTGAAGGTGGAAATTTTGGAGCATCACCGAATCCGCCATTGATTGGATCAAAGGATGATGCCAATGATTCGAGACCTGAAGTTACCGCAAATGCGATTTCATCTTTAGTGAAGTCAGATTTAGATTTAACGATCAAATCATTTCGAGAACCAATATGTTCCATGATTCGCGCAGAGGATTCACTGACTCGTTCACGTTCGCCTGTCCACGTGTCATTTAGTGCTAATAAAACTTGAGTGAAAGACGGCATGCCATGGGAAGGACGCGGTGGGAAGTAGGTTCCGGCATACCAAGGCCTGCGATCATGATCTAACCAAACCGAATTCGGCCAACCACCGTGCCCAGTCATGGCTTGTGTGGCTTCCATGTACAACGAATCAACTGCTGGGAGTTCTTCGCGATCAACCTTTATGTTTACAAAATACTCATTCATCAATGCTGCAACTGATGGGTTCTCAAAACTTTCGTGCGCCATTACATGGCACCAATGGCAGGCGCTATATCCAACACTTAAAAAGATTGGAACATCTCGAGTGCGGGCCAGTTCAAATGCTTCCTCAGACCAGGGATACCAGTCCACAGGATTATCAGCATGCTGCAGTAAATACGGCGATGTTGAGTTTACGAGGCGATTGGGCACACCTCATTGTTTCATTTCTTTTCGGTAATCAAAACTGGCCGGGAAATAATCACGCCAGATACAAGTTGAACCATTAAGGCAATTCCTAGTGCAAAGAATGCCGCTGACCATGAGTTAGTGATGTCTCGTAAGAATCCCAGTGTCAAAGGACCCAAGGCTGAGATCACATATCCGCCGCCTTGCATGAAGGATCCCAAATCTCTTGCGGTCTCCGGCGTATCTGAACGCAATAACACCAGAGTTAAAGCAAGCGGAAATGACGAGCCAAGTCCTACCCCAAGCAAGAAAACCCAAAGCCAAGTCGCTGCTGGCCATAGTCCATAGATTGCAAAGCTGTAGATTCCAATTAGTCCCACCGCGAAGACGATCACGAAACCTACGCAAAGTCCAACTTGTGATGTGAACTTTGCAGCTAACGGTGGCACAAACAATCCAGTTGGTAGTCCAATTAGGACTAAGAGTGCAAGTTGATTTCCGGCAGTAACTGGATCAGTTCCAGCCTCACGCAAAATTGTTGGTAACCAAGTATTCATTGAGTGGAAATTGATCGACTGGAATCCAAAGTACAAGGTCAAACTCCAGGCCAATGGATTTCGAACTAATGCCTTCATGTTGTGCGGAGTATCTAAGGGCACATCTTTGGTATTTGGGTGCTTATAGAAACGCCAAATGATAAAAACAATGAGCGGGAGGATTGCCCATAACTCGAGTGCCTCGCGCCAAGACCCTAATCGATTAGCAATTGGGTAAGTAACTAGTGCTGCAACTGCTGCAGACAAAGAGATCGCACCGGCGATCATTCCCATCACGCCGCCAATGCGCGTTGGAAAATCTCTTCGCGTTATCAATGATGGGACAACATTGCCAACAGCGACTCCGAGTCCAATGATTATGGTTCCCAAGTAAAGAACAACAACAAATGGAAGTAAACGTAAGTGTCCACCGAGTGCAAGAGCGAGCAAACTAAGAGAGATCGCTTTGTTTGGGCTAATGCGATGGAGCAAACGTGGCACGAGTAGCGCACCAAGCCCAAACATAAGAATTGGAAGGGTGCTTAGCAGCGAGCCAGCAGTTGCCGACAAACCAAAATCTTCGCGAATCTCTGGCAGCACCGGACCCACAGAAGTTGTAAGGGGGCGCAGTGTCATTGCAACGAAGAAAAGTGGAAGTGCCTTAATGATGAAATCTTGCTTTTCCGAGCTTTGGCTCTGTGTCATCTACAACTCCCAACGCTCTAAACCTAGTGGGCGTGAAGAGACACCCACCCGTCCGACCTGATTTTCGACCCCACATTCGCCTGCTGGAGCTTTTGCAGCGTCAATCGCCACTACTAACCCTCGCTGTTGATTTTGACCATCTGGATCAAAGAACAGGCAGGACTTACTTCTAAACCGCACCGTGCTCAACGACCAAGAGTCGTCTTACGTGGACCGCTTTGCCTGCGGCTGGCATCGGCTTGTCGCAAACCAACTTCGAAGAACTGCTTTGCAACGCAATCACGGACCCGGGTGGGTGCCGGCTTTTAGGCTATCTGGTTAATGGAGTGCCGCACAATGCCACGGCTATGACCCGTTGGGCACCTGCAAATTTGAGTGCCCGGGCAGCACTATTCAAGGTTGCTCCAGTTGTAACAACATCATCAACAACTACCACGGTTCCATTTATCACTTTCCGGGTGCCAAATGCGCCTTCCAGATTCGAATGACGTTGCAAAGCGGACAATCCAACTTGATCTACAACATGTCGGCGAAGAAATAGATTTGAATCATCAAAGTGAATTGATCTTTTGTCTCTTGCAACTCTGGCACAAAGATTAGCCACAGAATCAAAACCTCGCTCCCTCACCTTTTGCTTTGAACTTGGAATTGGAATCAAGACGAAGTTCTCGGAACCAAGGAATACATCAAATGTCTTGCTCAAAATTTGCGAAAGCATTTCAGAATATCTGGCATCGCCATTTTTATAACAGATGATCGAATCTCGAAGCCATCCCGAATACTCACCCACGCAGTAACAGGCTTCCAGCTCACTTAAGTCTCGGGCTCTAAATGGTCGAGTGGCGCCAATACAGGTGGGGCAAAACTCGACCCCTAGTCGAGCGCAGATCAAACATCGAGGCGTGAAAATTAATTGTTTCAAAACTGACACAAATCAGCCTGAAACAAGATCTACATTGTTGCAAGGGGAAATGCAGTGCTGTCGATAAATCTTGGGTGTTGAATTAATTGGAGAAAAATCCGCCGATTCCTGAAGTGATTTGAGTCCAGGATCCGAAGCTCTGCTGGAAAACAAATTGATTTGTGCCATCTACAGCAGAAACAAATATCTTCCCAGCACCATCCACAGAAATTTGTTGCGCGCCAACTGGTGTACTAAACAGTTTGGTTTTCCCATCAAGCAGCGAAACGTCAAACAGAAGCTCGCCATTTGACTCATCCGAGCCAATTACAGCAACTGACGTTGGTGAACTCCAAACAATGTCACGCACAGAAGTGATGGAACGCTCTATTCGATGTAACCCGATTACTCTGGTCTCTGAATCCGTCTTAAAGATAGCGCCAACTGCAACGGCATCTTGGATTCCATTTGACAAGACAACAGCAATTCGAACTCCGTCACTTGCCACGGCCACTTGCTTAACCTGATCCTTTGTACCGAGCGTAGATACGTCGACTAGCACTGGGCGTGATGTGCCATCCCCCAAAATCTCACGGACCCCTTGGCCGGCATCTGAAAAATAGATGTTTCCGTCTCGATCCCAAGTTGGCTTAGAAATCTGATCTCCTTGAGCTACTAACTGAAAATTTGATTCCGATGAGTTAGTAACTTGAAGGGATTTACGATCTGCAGTAACGGCGGCGATCCGAGCGCCTGTCATGTCCGGCGCTGCAAAAACAAGCGGGGCTGGGGCGATGTACTTCAAGCTATCTGTCCCGTTAACAACAGAGAAGATCTTTTCATTCCTGATCACATTGAGATTTGTCATGTCGGAATTAGGTAATGTCGAAAGGCTTTGCCAGTCCTGAATCGTTTGTATCGCTCCAAGGTTCGAAAGCGCTAATGGCTGACCAGAAACCGAGATCTGTACTGCTGAGACATTTGGGAGCACGCTGAGCGTCCAGACTAATTGGGCTGAAAGCGCGCGACGGGTTGCTTCATCAGCTCCCAAAATTTCATTCGAAAGGTCAACTTGTGCGATTCCATTTGTTACGGGAACTGAGCCATACGTCAAGGTAGTGCCAATTGGAAAAGCACTTGTTGCCACCGGAGTTAAATACGATGAAGGTCCATCAAGAAGTGATCGTACTAATGATGTAGCCGCACCAGAATTGCTCACTGGCACCAAAACATTGTCAACGATCAACGAAGTTAGCTCAGTGTTGAAAAAATAGATTGGAAAGCTGCGAAACGAACGGTCAACATCGCCGCTCGATAACAAAATTCCATCACCAAGATTTGCAATTCGCCATTCACCACTGGAGTCTTGCTTTAGTTCAAATGGCTTAGAGACTTGGGCACCTGGATCACTACTTTGATATCTACCTAGATCGGAAATAGTTCCGAGCTTGGTTGCACCTACAGTTAGTGTCGGTGCACTTCCAGTTACTTCAATTGTTGAAGGTTCATAAATCTCGATACCCGTCAATGGATTCCAATTACCTGCAAATTCAACGTCAAGGTACTGCCGTGCGATTCCATAATTGTCAGATGGATCAGCACTAGCATCCAAAAATCCCTGAACAATTTCTTCTGGTTCCATACCAACACTCGGCGGACGGGCGATAACTCTCACAAACTGGGCGGATGAATCAGAAGAGATTTCCTCTCCGTAGAACACTTCACTAGAACTTGGAATTCCCGCACAACCGGAAAGCAACATAGATAGCGCAAGGAAACCACCGGAAACTTTTAGCTTCATGGCGCACCTGCCGAAATTGCCACATCTGTAATCGCACCTAGCTCAAGGCGAGGAAGTGTCAGCACGAATTGTGCCCCTTCATTTGGCGCACCCCAAACGTCGATGATTCCACCATGTAGTGCGGCATCTTCTGCGGAGATTGAAAGTCCTAATCCGGTACCACCGAGAGTCCGCTGTCGCGCTGGATCTGCTCGCCAAAAACGACCAAAGACTCTAGAAAGATCCTCAACTGCAATACCTTGACCGTGATCTCGCACTGATATCGAAACACATGATTCATTTCCTGCTATTTCAACTTCGACTTCGGTGCCATCACAGTGCTCGATTGCGTTAACTACTAGGTTTCTGATGATTCGAGACACTCTTCGTTTATCAGCGGTCACCGTAGTGTCGCCAAGACTTGAAAACTTAAACTGAGTTGAATGCTCAGCAGCAATCTCTTGATTGTCACGCAAGATGGTTTCAGTGATTGCGGTCAAATCAACTGGAGCACTTTCAAGCGGTGAAGCACCCGCGTCAATTTTGCTCATCTCGAGCAGATCGCTTAGGAGAACGTCGAATCTATCTACCTGATTTCGCAGCAGCTCAGCTGACCTTGCCATGTCTGGGTCGAAATCTGCTCGTGCGTTATAAATCATCTCGCTGGCCATTCGCACTGTTGTTAATGGTGTGCGCAATTCATGGGACACATCCGACACAAACTGTTGCTGGACCTGTGACAAGGATTCAAGCCGAATAATTTGGCTTTGTAGGCTAGTTGCCATTTCATTAAATGATCCCGCTAGTCGAGCAATATCATCTTCACCATTAACTTGCATTCTGCGATCTAGGTCTCCAGACGCAATTTGGACTGCAATTTCAGCAGCCTCTCTTACTGGGTCAGTAACACGAGCCGTTACAAACCAGGCCAGCACCATCAAACTCACCAGCAGGATGATTCCCGTTGCTGCAACTCCCTGCTTAACCAGATCGATGGTTCGTTGTTCATTTTCCAGCGGGAATAACAAATAAAGTTCGTAGGCCCCAACTCGAGGAATGGTAACGGGTGATCCGACTACCAGGCCTGGAGAAGTAGCGCCACCTTCATAAATCAATTCTGAGTATGCCCAAGCTTGACGATCACGTTCTCGAATCGCAGTTCTTAAGTTATCGGGAATTGATGCTTCAGAAATCAATTTAGTTCCGCGTTCGGGAACTCCGACCAATTCTGGATCGCTTAAAAACAAGGCATCGTAAATTCCAGGAGACCCGGCACGTACTGCAAGTGCAGTAATTACAGAATCAACAAGCCTCGTGTTATTTGGTGCCACTAGTCCAACATCCGAGGCGTCAAGGAGACGTTGCACTTCAAGTCTGGCTGCTGTCGCTTCAGTCAAGGCGCTCTGTTGCTTTGCTTCAAGTAATCCTGCAGCTACTTGATTCACCAAAAGAACGCCGACAATACTTAACACCGTTGCAGAAATTAAAAATGTCAGGGAAATCAAACGAAGCTGTAGATTTCTTCTCCATCGGCTTCGGATCGATGTCTTTTCTCGAGCTGGTGTGCTCACGGCTTAGGTTTGCCCCGCCTTGTAGCCAACTCCTCGAACAGTGACAACAATTTCAGGATGCTCTGGATCAATTTCGATCTTTGCCCGCAGTCTTTGCACGTGCACATTTACCAATCTGGTATCCGCTGCGTGTTGGTATTCCCAAACTTCTTCTAGCAAAGATTCACGCGAAAAAACCTGCCAAGGTCGTTTTGCTAACGTGACTAAAAGCTTGAACTCCAAAACCGTGAGCGGGATGTTTACGTCGCCACGCTTAACTCCATGCCCTGCCACGTCTATGACTAAGTCGCCAACACTGATCTCATTTACCGCAGGGGCTTCGATGTTTCGTAGCCGTGCTCGAATTCTGGCAATCAATTCTTCATTCTTGATTGGCTTAACGATGTAGTCATCGGCACCAGCTTCAAGGCCGGTGACAACGTCACTGGTATCGCTTCTTGCAGTCAACATCACAATTGGGATTCCACTGGTTTCCCTAATTGCTCGACAAATCTCAATGCCGTCTCTGCCAGGAAGCATCAAGTCCAGTAAAACCAAATCAGGATTTACAACTTGAAATGCCTGTAGTGCTTGATTTCCATCCGCACAATATGAAACTTCAAATCCTTCAGCGCGCAACAAAATGCCTACGATCTCAGCAATAGATTGATCGTCTTCGACAACCAAGATGCGCTGACTCATATGGGCACTCCCCTTTAACGCTATTTGAATGCCAAATTTACCTCACGAATGCGAAACCTCGGTACCGATTGGGCTAATGCCTATAAACGTTGGCTAATCTAAGGTCATGCTAATCAAAGATTTTGTCACCAAACTGCGCAAGGAACTTGGCAAGTTTGGTGTCATCGGATTAGTGGCATACATAATCGACTTAACAATCTTTAATGTTTTGAGGTTTGCCGGGGGCGAAGGGCCCCTCTATGACAAACCTTTGACCGCCAAAGTTATTAGCGTTTCAGTTGCAACAACATTTGCTTACTTTGGGAATAGAAATTGGACCTTTAAGGATCGGTCTCGTTCATCTTTTCGACGCCAATACACTTTGTTTTTTGTGTTTAATGCTGCCGGCATGATCATTTCTCTTTCTTGCCTGTGGGTCAGCCACTACTTACTTGGATTTGAAAGCGCTCTTGCAGACAACATAAGCGCAAATGTGATCGGACTTATCCTAGGAACCGTCTTTAGATTTTGGGGATACCACAATTGGGTTTTCCCAAATGATGTGTCCAGTGTTGAACAAAACAGCTAGACAAATTCTTTAACTGTTGATCCAACCGACATCAGAAAAATTCCAAAAACCGCAGGCCTGATACTTCGCAATTCAAGGCGACCACCGTCAGATGCAACTTGATTACGCGCCCAAGCCAAACCGAGCCCAGTTCCACCAGTAGTTGTTCCTTGCGTCATCAAGGTGCTTTCAATGTCTTGCGAAATTCCGCTTCCTTCATCCTTTATCTCGATAAGTGTCCAGGATTGATAATCACGAGCAGATATTTCTATAGTGCCCGCACCATGTTGTAATGAGTTTTCAATCAATACAGAAAGTACAAGTTCCTGAACTTCAGGAGTACCTAGTGCCATTAAATTAGGCTCGCATTTAATCTCGATCTTTCGATTAGACGATTGAACTTTTGCGAGCCACCTTTCCTTTACATCTACAAGCAATTTGGAAACATTTATCTCTGTGAGGTCACGATCGGTGGTTGATCTCCAGGCTGTTAGCAAACCTTCAACTAACTTAACTAATCGATCTACTTGACCAAGTGCAGCAACTGAATCTTGCTCTACATTTGAATCTTTTGTGTCCTGAGAAATTTGTTCCAAACGCAGCGACAGTGCAGTCAGCGGGGATCTCAACTGGTGGGAGACATCGGCGGCGAGTGTCCGTTCGGCATCTAGCCGACGTTGTGCGTCAGTTGCAGCCATATAGAGATTGTTAATCGCAATATCAACGTCATGCATACCAGTTTCTTCGGGCGGAGAAATTGATCGTCGTGCTGTAATCATATTGATTTGGCTAAGTAAAGACTCAAATGGTCGCACTGTTAGTTTTGCTAAAGCTTGGGATACAAACACAACGAGTGCAGCCGTTAATCCAACGATGGCTTGGATTCCAAAACTAAGTGCTGAGGAATTTGTGAAAAAAATGTTTGAATTTGAAGCTTGATTTGAATCCAAGAACCAAAGGTTTGCCACCACAGCCAACAGAACTACCCAAGGAAGTATGGCAAGGACAAAGAACCTAAACAACCTCTGGTGCATGATTAAGACCGATCGAATCTAAACCCAAGTCCACGAATTGTAGAGATGTGTTCGCCTTCTTCCCCAAGCTTTCGACGCAAAGCAGATACGTGCATATCAAGATTCTTGGTAGAACCCGACCAATCAGTATTCCAAACATCTCTCAAGATCTGCTGACGGCTAACGACTCGTCCAGAATTTCGCATCAATAATTCCAGTAATTGATACTCAGTTGAAGTTAGCGCTACTTCTGCTTCATTACTCAAACAGGTTCGAGCTTCAGTATCCAAAACTATTCCGTTGCCAATTAGTTCCGTTACATCGTGTCCGTCGACACGGCGCATTAAGGCGCGCAATCTGGCTAACAATTCCGAAGACTTGAATGGCTTCATGATGTAGTCATCGGCACCTGCATCAAGGCCAACAACTAAGTCCAGTTCTGATGTTCGCGCAGTGAGAATCAAAATTGGCATATCCAACTTTTGTGCTCTTAGATTTCGACAGACATCTAAGCCATCCATATTCGGTAGACCAAGATCGAGCACAATCATGTCTGGTTTTGTGGACTTCGCTTTTTCTAGGGCACTTAGTCCGTCTCCGACCAAAGCTACTGAATATCCCGCACCTTGAAGTGTGCGTACCAATGGGCCGGCGATCTCAAGATCATCCTCAGCTACCAAAATCCGCGTCACACTCCGCAGTTTAGTGTCCTAAAGCGCGGTTGGCCTTACCTGCAGTACATCTCCTGAAGTAATCACAATTGGACCATCTTCTGTATCTAGTTGTAGTTCCCCTGAATTCAATACTGCGGTGGCAATCCCAGAAACTACTGAATCTGATTTCCGAGCAACTGAAACCTGGGTTCCAATGGTTGAACTAACTTTTGCATAAAGTTCCGACCATTTTTCTGAGGTTAACTTGGTGGCTTCCTCAAGCTGAACTAGCAATGCTGCGATCAAATTTTCACGGGAAGCTTGAATGTTTAACAGCGACAGTGAAGTTGCGTTCTCAGTAGGAAGTTCGTCAACTTGAAGATCCACGTTGATCCCAATTCCAATGACAACAAATTCGTCTTGACGCTGAACCAAGATTCCGCCGATCTTTTTTAGTTCTGCAGATTCCATTTCAATCATCAAGTCGTTAGGCCATTTCAATTTGGCATTAGCGCCAATTCCAAGCAGGCAGTTGTTTGCCGCAATGCCAACTAAAAGTGGAATGGCAGAGATTTCACAGTTAAAGAATTTGATCGGGATGGCAACGCTGAGCGCAATGCCAGCACCAAATGGGCTGTGCCACTCGCGCTGCAACCGTCCTCGCCCTTTTAGTTGTTCATCAGCTGTAATTGCGAATACCGAAGCATGGGATTGTTTGGATAACTGTGAAATAGCAAGGTCATTTGTTGAATCAACTTCAGCAAAGACCTTGATATCGAGCCATTTCGAGGAAGTCTTGGCTAACTCACTTAATATGAGATCAGGATCAAGCGCTGGACGCCCGCGTTTCACATCTTTTATATCCACATCGCTAGGGTAGGCGAAGGACTAGTACGGAGGAACAAGTGAGCGCCGAAACCGCAAAGAATGGGATTGACATCCATACAACTGCTGGGAAGATCGCAGATCTCGAGGAGCGCCGTAATGACGCTGCCAACCGTCGTTCCGAAGCCGTAGACAAGCAACATGCCCGTGGCAAGCTAACTGCGATGGAGCGTATCGAGCGCCTTTTGGATGAAGGTTCCTTCCAACAAATCGATGGTCTAGCTCGACATCGCTCCCATAACTTTGGCATGGAGAAATCCCGCCCCTATGGCGACGGCGTAATTACCGGCTACGGCACTATCGATGGTCGCCAAGTTTGCGTGTTTGCACAAGACTTCACAGTTTTCGGCGGCTCGCTTGGTGAAGTTTTTGGTGAAAAAATTTGTAAGGTAATGGACTTAGCGCTTAAAACTGGCGTACCAATGATTGGTATCAACGACTCAGGTGGCGCTCGCATTCAAGAAGGTGTGGTTTCGCTCGGTCTCTACGGAGAAATCTTTAAGCGCAACGCTCATGCCTCGGGAGTTATTCCACAAATTTCTTTAATCCTTGGCCCTTGTGCAGGTGGTGCGGTTTACTCTCCTGCGCTAACCGACTTCATCGTGATGGTTGATAAGACTTCACATATGTTTATTACCGGTCCAGAAGTTATCAAAACAGTTACCGGTGAGGAAGTTGCCTTCGAAGATCTCGGTGGCGCTCGTACACACAACACAAAGTCTGGCGTGGCACATTACATGGCATCAGATGAAGATGATGCGCTCGAGTATGTAAAGAACTTGTTGTCATTCTTGCCTAGCAACAACATGGATGAAGTTCCATACCTAGATGTTGAAGCAGATTTAGAAATTTCTGAAACTGACTTATTGCTTGACACAATTATTCCGGATTCTCCTAATCAGCCATATGACATGCACAAGGTGATCGAGACCATCGTTGATGATGGTGAGTTCTTAGAAACTCAGGCAATGTTCGCACCTAACATCATTTGTGGTTACGGACGTGTTGAAGGTCGGCCAGTTGGCGTCGTGGCAAGTCAGCCAATGCAGTTTGCCGGAACTCTAGATATTGATGCCAGCGAAAAAGCTGCACGATTTGTGCGCACCTGCGACTCATTCAATGTTCCAGTAATCACCTTGGTCGATGTGCCAGGTTTCCTACCTGGAGCTGACCAAGAATGGCAAGGCATCATTCGACGTGGTGCGAAACTGCTTTACGCCTACGCAGAGGCAACTGTCCCACTAGTAACCATCATTACCCGCAAGGCATATGGTGGCGCCTACGACGTTATGGGTTCAAAGCACTTAGGCGCAGATATCAACTTGGCTTGGCCAAGTGCCCAGATTGCCGTGATGGGAGCGCAAGGCGCAGTCAACGTGCTTTACCGCAAGGAATTGGCGGAAGCCAAGGATCCAGAAACTGAGCGCGCCCGTTTACTTCAGGAGTATGACGACAAGTTTGCTAATCCATATGTTGCAGCAGAGCGCGGCTACATTGACCGCGTAATCGTTCCAAGTGAAACCCGAGTAATGGTAATTCGTGCCCTTCGCTCGTTACGTGGCAAGCGTCAGATTTTGCCTCCTAAGAAGCATGGAAACATTCCACTGTGAGTCAGGAAATTAGAGTTGTCCGCGGTCAGCCAACTGATGAAGAGTTGGCCGCTGTTCTCATGGTGATTACCGCGCAAGCTGCCGCTTCAAATTTGGCTGCTAAGCGAGAGCAACTTAGACCAGAGTGGAACGCTGCCCATCGTGGCGTTCGCAAATCTTTCGAACATGGCGCAGGCACTTGGCGACGTTCGGCACTTCCCCACCCGTACTAAATCTTTTCTGTTACCGATTGTAGATAAATGTCCCGCACAGTATTACTTGCTTCTGCATCAACATCTCGTTATTCCCTATTGCAAAATGCCGGCATCACGCCACTGGTTCAAGTTAGTCATGTTGATGAAGATGCGATTACCGAACAGTTAAGTCCGATCGCAACCAAAGATCTTTGCCTAGCGTTGGCAACTGCAAAAGGAGAAGCTGTCGTTAAAGACATCACAGTCACGGATAACAAAAACCTTTTAGTGATTGCCGCAGATTCAATGCTTGAGTTCGAAGGTCAGTCATTTGGCAAACCTGGTAGTCCGGAAGCAGCCATTGCGCGCTGGAAAGCGATGCGCGGTAACTATGGCTACCTTCACACCGGCCACTGGGTTATGGACTTAGTGAGTGGGCAAGTTCGTAGTGGAGTTGCTGGTGCAAAAGTGGAATTTGCAGATGTTTCCGATGCCGAAATCATTGCCTATGTGAATAGTGGTGAACCCCTATCCGTAGCAGGCGGATTCACCCATGAAGGTAAATCGGCAGCTTTCATAACCAAGATGACCGGAGATAGTCCAGCCGTAGGCGGAATTTCCTTGGCGCTGCTTCGGGAATTCGCCAAGGATATGAGCATTGAATGGACCGATCTTTGGGACTAATAGACTTGAGAGACCAAAGGCAGTCGTAGGAGTTCAAGTGGGCACCAGTCGCAAGATTGAAAAAGTTCTAATCGCTAATCGTGGCGAAATCGCCATTCGCGTGGCCCGAGCTTGCGCCGACTCTGGCATTGCAAGTGTGGCAGTTTATGCCGACCCAGACCGCGATGCCCAGCACGTTAAAGCTGCAGATGAAGCATTTGCTCTTGGGGGCAGCAGTGCCGCGGAGAGCTACCTAGTAATTGAAAAACTTATTGATGCTGCCAAGAAGTCTGGTGCGAACGCGGTGCATCCGGGCTATGGCTTCCTTTCCGAGAATGCAGAATTTGCCCAAGCGGTAATTGATGCTGGCTTAATCTGGATTGGTCCACCACCACAGGCAATTCGCGATCTTGGTGACAAGGTCTCAGCTCGACACATTGCCTCTCGTGCCGGCGCCCCACAGGTTCAAGGAACGCCTGACCCAGTTAAAGACAGTAAAGAAGTTGTTGCGTTCGCAAAGAAGCACGGTCTGCCTATTGCAATTAAGGCTGCTTTCGGTGGCGGTGGCCGCGGCCTTAAAGTTGCGCGAAACCTTGAAGAGATTCCAGAACTTTTTGATTCTGCAGTTCGCGAAGCTGTTGCGGCATTTGGTCGCGGCGAATGTTTTGTTGAGCGATACCTTGACAATCCACGTCACGTCGAAACTCAGTGCCTAGCGGATGAGCATGGCAACGTAGTAATTGTTTCTACTCGCGACTGCTCGCTCCAGCGTCGTCACCAAAAACTTGTCGAGGAAGCTCCTGCTCCATTCTTGTCGCAAGCTCAAATTGATGAACTTTACAATTCAAGTAAAGCGATCATGAAGGAGGCCAAGTATGTTGGCGCCGGTACTTGCGAGTTCCTAATCGGTCTAGATGGCACAATTTCATTCCTAGAGGTAAACACTCGGCTTCAGGTTGAACATCCAGTTTCTGAAGAAGTTGCCGGCATTGACTTAGTACGGGAACAGTTCCGAATTGCACAAGGTGAAGCACTTGGTTACGGCGATCCAGTACTTCGAGGACATTCCATTGAATTCCGAATTAATGGCGAAGATCCCGGTCGTGGTTTCTTACCTGCTCCAGGTTCGTTAACTGTTTGGAATCCACCGAGTGGTCCTGGTGTTCGCCTTGATTCAGGTTTCACTAAGGGTGATGTAATCGGAGGTAACTTCGATTCACTTTTGGCCAAGCTAATTGTTACCGGCCGGGATCGCCAGGAAGCTTTGGAACGTTCCCGTCGTGCTCTGGCTGAGTTTGAAATTGATGGCATTGCAACTGCGCTAACTTTCCACCGCGCGGTAGTTAGTGACCCAGCATTCGCTCCAGCTGATGCCGCTACCCCGTTCTCGGTACACACCCGCTGGATTGAAACAGAATTCAATAACACAATCCCAGCCTTCTCAGGTGGCGCAGGTGAACTTGCTGAACCAGAGTCCAGAAACCCAATCACGGTTGAAGTTAATGGTCGCCGCATTGAAGTAGTTCTACCTGGCGACATGTCTATTGGATCCGGTGGCGGTGCAAAGAAATCAGCCCGCAAGATTGGAAAGAAGTCAGGTGCCGCTGGTAGCGGTGACGCAGTTGTTGCTCCGATGCAGGGAACAATCGTCAAGATTGCCGTGACTGAAGGCCAAGAAGTAGCCCAAGGCGACCTTGTTGTTGTGCTTGAAGCCATGAAGATGGAACAGCCTTTGACGGCTCATAAGTCAGGAATCATTACTGGGCTAAATGCCGAAGTGGGAACTACAGTTCCAACTGGTACTGAGCTTATGGAGATTAAGTAAAACTTAATCAATGCTTATGGAGATCAAGTAATTCTTAATTCAAGCTTTGGGTTTGATGTAACTGCCTCGCGGCCTCCGCTATCGAACCTGAAAGCGACGGGTAAACCGTTATTGTCTGAGACATCTGATCAACGGTAAGTCTGTGTTCGACTGCCAGTGCAATTGAAAAAATAAGTTCGCTGGCTTTCGGCGCCACTACAACGCCACCAACTATGACGCCAGTGTCTGGGCGACAAAAGATCTTTACAAAGCCTTCCGAAATGCCTTGCATTTTTGCGCGGGCATTAGTGGCTAGCGGCAAGTTAAATACATTGGCGCTTTCAGTTCCAGAATCAATATCTGCTTGACTAACCCCCACTGTGGCGATTTCTGGATCAGTAAACACATTGCTTGAAACAGTTTCAAGATTTAGTGGGTGAACAGCATCGCCAAGGGCATGCCACATTGCAATTCGACCTTGCATTGCCGCAACGGATGCAAGCATCATTACGCCGGTACAGTCCCCAGCTGCGTAAACTCCTCGAACACTGGTTCGGGAAACTTTATCCACTTCAATGAATCCAGCATCGTTGGTTTTGACACCAACTTTCGATAAACCAAGGTTTTCGGTATTTGGCAATGATCCAACTGCCATCAAACAGTGTGAGCCAGTAACAACTTCACCGGATGCTAGTTCAACCGAAACACCTGTATCGGTTCGAGTTACTTGGACGGCTCGGCTCTGCGATAAAACTTTCATGCCACGTTTTGCAAATACATCCTGAACAACTCTTGCTGCATCAGAGTCTTCGCCAGGCAATACTTGATCCCGCGAAGAAACTAAAGTGACTTGTGAACCGAGAGCTTGATATGCCCCAGCAAACTCTGCGCCAGTTACACCAGATCCAACAACAATTAAATCTGAAGGCAACTCTGTAAATTCATAAAGCTGCTTCCAATTAAGGATTCGCTCACCATCAATCACTGCACTTGGCAATTCTCGAGGGCGGGCACCAGTAGCCAAAAGCACCACTTCAGCAGCAAGCTGAATTTTGGTTCCGTCTGTTAAATCCACTTGGATGTTGCTGGCATCGATTAACTCAGCGTTGCCCGCTAGTACCGTTATGCCCTGCGAAATCAGGCGCTCGCGGATATCAGAGCTTTGGGTGGCTGCCCATTTTTTCAATCGAGCGTTTACATCAGCGATGTCAATGGTCACATTTGTTGCATGAACTCCGATTGCAGAACTGCCCTTGGCATCAACTGCTGCTTCAGCCACTGCAATCAAAGCTTTACTTGGCACTACATCGGTTAACACAGCTGCGCCGCCGATACCGTCACATTCAATCAAAGTGACATCTGCACCTAGTTGGGCGGCAACAAGTGCGGCCTCATATCCACCGGGACCGCCACCAATAATTACAACATTCGTCACAGGACTATTCTCTCGCAATTAAACGTTTGCAAAAACTTCCTTAACCATTTCCATAGTTGTTCCTGGGTGCACAAAGGCAAACCGTCCAACGGTTTCGCCTTGCCATGAAGTTGGCGTCACAAATGCAGTCTGGGATTCAATTAATCGATCTTGTAAATCCCGATAGTCCTTGGCATTCCAGCCCTTTCGGCGCCAAAGCACAACTGAGAGGGAGGGCTCAATAACTAGCTCTAATTCGTCGTGATCCCGGATGTATTCCGCCACTTCATTAGTTAGTGAAATTGAAGCCTCTACCGCATCGCGGTATGCATCAGTGCCATTTACAACTACCGAGAACCAAAGCGGTAACCCGCGAGCTCGCCTAGTTAAGTGATATGCCAGATCAGTTGGGTTGATAAGCGAGTCATCCTCATGCAATACGTCGAGATAAGAAGCATCTTGAGTATGTACTGATGCAGCTAACTTAGGATTTCGATAAAGAATTGCAGCAACATCAAACGGTGAGAACCACCATTTATGTGGATCCATCGTTATGGAGTCAGCATTTTCAATACCGGCAAATTGATTTCGCACTGAAGGGGCCAACAATCCTGCCCCACCATATGCAGCATCGACGTGGAACCACATCTCATGGGCTCGAGCAACTTCACTTATTCCAGCTAGATCGTCGATGATTCCAGCATTCGTGGTACCTGCGGTTGCAACTACTCCTACAACCGGCGCATCATTGGCATCTACTGCCAAAAGGGCACGTTCCAGATCTGCTTTCGTCATTGCGTAGCCCGATGTTTCAACAATTAGCGGCTCAATATCTAGAATCCCAAGTGAGTTTCCAATCGAAGAATGTGCCTGTTGACTTAATGCAATTCGCACTGGCAGGCGCTTTCCACCATGTAAGCGCTGTCGCCCCGAATCACGAGCCACAGTTAGCGCTGCCAAGTTTGCTGCTGACCCACCAGATACAAATGTGCCACCTGCAGATCCCGGTAGACCCGACAGATCAGCCATCCAACGTAATACTTGGTTCTCTGCTGAAATCGAACCTGCTGCCTCGAGCCAAGAAATTCCTTGCAAGGAAGCACAGGACACAATCATGTCGAACAGTAATGCTGCTTTTGTAGGTGCTGTTGGGATAAATGCCATAAAACGTGGACTATCACCAGACACGACCGCACGGGAGATTACTTCGTCATAAAGCTTGAGTATCTCTGCTGCCGAATTCCCCTGCGGCTTAATCAATCCCGAAAGCGCTTGAGAAAGGGCTTTCGGATCGCCTGGGAAATCAAGCGGGACGTCTGGCATCGAAAGCCGTTCCCGCAGGTATTCGAATACTTGATCAGTTAACTCAGCATCAAATTCATGCATTGAGTTTGGGTTTAAGTTACTTGCTCCAGACATTGAAACCACCAATGACTAGGTACATGAACCGCCGATCTCACATTAGCCAGCAGGGTTTTCACGACCACCCCTATGTTATCGGCTGGGCGACTAGAAAATATCTGGCGGGTTGTAACGGCCCCAAACTTCACGTAACGCATCGGCGACTTCGCCACCGCTGGCTTTAGCTGCCAGCGCTTCCTTCATTGGGTACATCACGTTTTCAGATGATTCAGCCGCGCGCTTAAGGGAATCTAGGGCACGAGTCACATCGGCATTGTTCCGTGAATCACGAATTGCTTGCAAGCGTGCAACTTGCTGTTCTCCAATGGCTGGATCAACTCGAAGCGGCTCGTACTTTTCTTCGACGTCTATAGCGAACTTGTTTACACCCACAACAGTTCGCTCGCCTTTATCAATCTGCAAAGCGTAGTCATAAGCGCTGGTTTCGATTTCGTTCTTTTGGAAACCAACTTCGATTGCCTTTGCAGCGCCGCCAAATTCTTCGACCTTGCCCATCAAGCGCAAGATTTCGGCTTCAAGTTCATCGGTCATAGCTTCAATTACATAAGAGCCCGCAAACGGATCGACAGTTGCAGTTACATCAGTTTCGTACGCAAGAACTTGCTGGGTGCGTAGAGCGAGTCTTGCTGCCTTTTCGGTAGGTAGCGCAATCGCTTCATCAAATGAGTTGGTGTGAAGTGACTGCGTGCCACCCAATACAGCAGCTAATCCCTGGATTGCTACTCGCACTAAATTCACTTCTGGTTGTTGTGCGGTTAATTGCACGCCTGCTGTTTGAGTATGGAAGCGAAGCATTTGGCTCTTTGGATTCGTTGCCTTAAATTCATCTTTCATGATTCGTGCCCAAATGCGTCGGGCGGCACGGAACTTTGCAATCTCTTCCAAGATTGTGGTGCGAGAAACAAAGAAGAATGCCAGACGCGGTGCAAAGTCATCTACGTTCATTCCGGCCTTTATTGCGGCCCGGACATACTCGATGCCATTAGAGAGTGTGAACGCGATTTCTTGCGCAGGCGTAGCACCAGCTTCGCCCATGTGATATCCAGAAATGGAAATGGTGTTCCAGCGTGGGATTTCTTTGGCGCAGTAATCAAAGATGTCTGTCGTCAGGCGCAACGAAGCAGCCGGTGGATAAATGTAAGTACCGCGGGAAATGTATTCCTTCAGAACGTCATTTTGAATTGTGCCGTTAAGTGCAGAGCCTGGAATTCTTTCACCTTCAGCAACCAATTGATACATCAATAACAATGTTGAGGCCGGTGAATTAATCGTCATCGAAGTCGAAACTTGATCTAGTGGAATTCGATCGAACAAAATCTTCATATCTTCGACAGTGTCGATAGCTACGCCAACTTTGCCGACTTCACCTTGAGCTAATTGGTGGTCTGAGTCGTAACCCATTTGGGTTGGAAGATCGAAGGCAACACTAAGTCCAGTAGTTCCAGCTGCTAGAAGTTGGTGGTATCGCTCATTGGACTCTGCAGCTGTGCCGAAACCGGCGTACTGGCGCATGGTCCAAGGCCGACCGGTGTACATGCTCGAATAGACACCACGGGTGTACGGAAATTCTCCTGGTGTGCCCAACTCAACTGCTGGGTCCCAGCCGTCGCGCGATTCCGGTCCATAGACCGGGTCAATTGGCAGCCCTGACTGTGTAATCCCCATAAGTAGAGGTTAGTCCGCTTTACGGCGTCCGATTGTGCGTCCTAGCCATACAAGTGGATCGTATTTTTCATCAACTACGCGTTCCTTCATAGGAATGATCGCATTGTCAGTGATCTTGATGTGCTCTGGGCAAACCGCAGTACAGCACTTGGTGATGTTGCACATTCCAAGGCCGTGCTCTTCTTGAGCTTCCCGCTTACGATCACGCGTATCCAATGGGTGCATGTCTAGCTCAGCAAGACGAATGAAGAAACGAGGACCGGCAAATGCTTCCTTGTTTTCTTCGTGGTCACGGATAACGTGGCAAGTGTCCTGACACAAGAAGCACTCAATGCACTTGCGGAACTCTTGGCTACGCTGCACATCGATCTGTTCCATGCGGTACTCGCCTGGCTTTAAGTTTTCAGGTCCCTTGAAGGCTGGAATCTCACGAGCCTTCTTGTAGTTAAACGAAACGTCTGCAACCAGATCCTTGATGACTGGGAAAGCACGAAGTGGAGTAACCGTGATTTCTTCATCTTCAGCAAATGTGTTCATACGAGTCATGCACATAAGACTTGGCTTGCCGTTGATTTCAGCGCTGCAAGATCCACACTTACCTGCCTTGCAGTTCCAACGAACTGCAAGATCGGGTGCTTCAGTTGCCTGAAGACGATGGATTACGTCAAGGACAACTTCGCCTTCGCCAACTTCAACCTTGTGCTCTTCAAGCTGACCGGCTTCGCTGTTACCGCGCCAGATTCGCATCGATGCTAAGTAACCCATTAGTTGCCTCCCATTCCAAGCTGCGCAAGTTCATTAGGCAGCAGGTACTTCTTCAATTCTTCGACGTCGAACAATTCAGCCAATTCTTTTGGCATTGGTGGAAGTGACTGGCGCTCAGTACTTACCTTTGAGCCATCCCATGAAGTGATGACGTGGATTGCACGCCAGTTTGGATCCATGGTTGGGAAGTCATCGCGAGTGTGACCACCGCGAGATTCTTCACGTTCCATAGCTGACTTAGCAACTGCTTCGCTTACGAGCAGCATGTTCATCAGGTCAAGCGCAATGTGCCAACCTGGGTTGAACTTGGTGTCACCTGAAACGCTTACGTGCTTTGCGCGCTCCTTCATAACTTCAAGTTTTTCGATAGCTTCACGCATTTCGGCGCCTACGCGGATGATGCCAACTAAGTCATTCATCATCTGCTGAAGTTCGTAATGAACTGCATAGGCATTTTCCTTACTGTCTCCCTTGAATGGAGCCAGCGCAGCAGCTAATGCGCGATCGATTTCAGCCTGCTCAAGTTTTGGCTTCGAACCGAGAGCGTTTACATACTCGCTAGCACCTACACCTGCGCGTCGGCCAAATACCAAAAGGTCAGAAAGTGAGTTTCCACCTAGACGGTTTGAACCATGCATACCGCCAGCAACTTCGCCAGCAGCAAATAGACCAGGTACGCCAGTTGCAGCGCCGCTGTCTGGATCTACCTGAACGCCACCCATTACGTAGTGGCAAGTAGGTCCAACTTCCATGGCTTGCTTCGTGATGTCTACGTCAGCAAGTTCCTTGAACTGATGCCACATGGACGGTAGGCGGGCCTTGATTACTTCTGGCGCTAGACGAGTTGAAACATCTAGGAATACGCCACCGTGCGGGGAACCTCTGCCAGCTTTAACTTCGGAGTTGATTGCACGAGCAACTTCGTCACGTGGCAAAAGCTCTGGCGGACGTCGGTTGTTGTCCGGATCGGTGTACCAGCGATCGGCTTCTTCTTCAGTATCTGCGTATTGCTTTGCGAACACTGGTGGGATGTAGTCGAACATAAAGCGGCGGCCATCTGAATTACGAAGTACGCCACCGTCACCACGAACGGATTCGGTAACCAGAATGCCCTTAACGCTGAGTGGCCAAACCATGCCGGTTGGGTGGAACTGAATGAATTCCATGTGCATTAGGTTGCCGCCAGCTTTAAGAGCTAGGGCGTGACCATCGCCAGTGCCTTCCCAAGAGTTGGAAGTCACCTTGAAGGATTTACCGATGCCGCCTGTTGCCAATACAACGGCTGGAGCTTCGAAAACAACAAACTCACCAGATTCGCGCCAGTAACCAAGTACGCCAGAAACCTTGCCATCTGTCTTAAGAATTTCAGTGATGGTTAGTTCTGCGAAAACCTTGATCTTGGATTCGTAATCGCCAGTTTCAGCAAAGTCTTCTTGCTGCAACGAAACAATCTTTTGCTGCATGGTACGGATTAATTCCAAGCCAGTGCGGTCACCAACGTGAGCTAGGCGTGGGTATTCGTGGCCACCGAAGTTACGTTGGCTGATTTTGCCTTCTGGAGTGCGATCGAAAAGCGCACCATAAGTTTCAAGTTCCCAAACACGATCTGGAGATTCCTTGGCATGAAGTTCAGCCATGCGCCAGTTGTTCTGAAACTTACCGCCACGCATTGTGTCGCGGAAGTGAACCATCCAGTTGTCTTTGCTATTGACGTTACCCATGCTGGCGGCAATGCCACCTTCAGCCATAACGGTATGTGCTTTACCAAACAACGACTTACAAATAATTGCGGTACGCAGACCACTTGCACGTGCTTCGATAGCAGCGCGCAGACCCGCGCCACCAGCACCGATGATTACAACGTCGTATTCGTGACGCTCAAATTCAGCCATGAGTGTTCAAGTCCCCTTAGAAGAAGTAGATGTTTGTGATTTGGCCTGTTGCAACACTGCGTACGTACAGGTCACACAGAGCAACGCCAATCAGCGAAACCCAGGCAAACTTTGGATGATGTGGATTTAGGTTTGAGACAAAAGTCCAAGCCTTGTAACGGAATGGGTGCTTACTAAAGTGCTTCAAGCGACCACCAATTGCGTGACGGCAGGAGTGGCACGACAGTGAGTACAACCAAAGGAATGTTGCGTTAGCGACTAGAACTAAAGTTCCAACACTCATTCCGAAGCCGCCATCTTTGCCATGGAAAGCCAAGATTGCATCGTAAGTCAAGATCACGTTGAAGATAAGTCCAGCGAAGAAGAAGTAGCGGTGCGAATTCTGAAGTAAAAGTGGCTGACGAGTTTCACCTGTGTAGGTTTTGTGTGGCTCAGCTACTGAACATGCAGGTGGTGACATCCAAAACGCGCGGTAGTAAGTCTTGCGGTAGTAGTAGCAAGTCAAACGGAAACCAAGTGGGAAAATCAAAATCAATAGTGCTGGTGAAATCGAATACCAGTCACCGAACGGAGTACCGAGAATGGCTGCTTCTGGTGGACATGATGTTGCAAGACATGGTGAATAAAACGGTGATACCAAGTGATCAACGTAGTAATACGCATTTTCAAATGCTCGCCATGTGGAATATGCAATAAACGAAACAAGAACGATCACTGAAATAAGTGGTTCTACCCACCATTTGTCAGTTCGTAAATGCCTAAATGCGATTTTTGCACGCCCCGGCGCGGAGACACCATTTTCCATTGATTTAACAGCCATAGCCAGAAGTTTAGGGTCTAGGGCTCAAGCCTGCAGTGGTGCCTAGAGAAATCGGCTGTGATGTACCGCACACCGATAATGCCCGATTTTTTGGGTGAACCTACCGGTAGAGCGCTTGTTCCAGGTCCGACACATTGCCAGCGATTTCATGGGCTCCCGCAGCCTCAAGTTCTTCCCGATCGCCATAGCCATAGAGCACACCGATACCTGGAATTCCGTGCTCCTTGGCTCCCAAGATATCGTGCTCCCGATCCCCGATCATGACGATGGACGTGCCATCGCACATTCGCAGTTCAG
>ERZ1022756.127-NODE-127-length-26789-cov-24.353669_pt1 | contig 26789 bp, 16 predicted proteins | sample MGYA00520902_ERZ1022756 | MGnify/ENA primary metagenome ERZ1022756 (study PRJEB33162, sample SAMN09537601) | freshwater metagenome | isolation source: freshwater | place: Canada:Alberta | collected 2017-07 | study: EMG produced TPA metagenomics assembly of the...
GCCGACAACTTCCTGCGCGCCGACCGTTCGGTGGCCCGCGTCGAAGCGGTGCGCGGCGGTTCGGCCTCGACCTTCGCTTCGAACGCGCCGGGTGCGGTGATCAACTTCATCTCCAAGACCGGCAAGGAAGAAGGCGGCGCGATCCAAGCAAGTGTCGGCCTTGATTTCGAAACCTATCGCCTCGATTTCGATTACGGCGCGCCGCTGGCGGATGATCTCTATTTCCATGTCGGCGGCTTCTACCGCACCGGCGAAGGCCCGCGTGACATCGGCTATAACGGCTATGACGGCGGCCAGATCAAGGCGAACCTCACCAAGGAGTTCGACGGCGGCTATATCCGCTTCCACGCCAAGTATCTCAACGACACCACTCCCACCATCCTGCCGCAGCCGGTGCGTGTGGGCGGGAGCAACAGCAACCCGAACTATCAGGCGATCCCGGGCTTCGATCCGCGCACCGCATCGCTTTACAGCCCGTTCCTTACCCCGGCGGTGACGCTTGACGGCAACAACAACCCGGCGACCTTCGACTTCCGCGAGGGTCTTTCGGTCCAAAGCCTCGCCTTCGGCATCGAGAGCGAGATCGACGTGGGCAGCGGCTGGACGCTGACCAACCGCTTCCGCTTTGCCGACAATTCGGGCGGCTTCCTGTCGCCCTTCCCGGCGGGCGCGGGCGCGGCGCAGGGTGTGGCCAATTCCATCGGCGGTGCAGGATCGAGCATCCTGTTTGCCACCGGGCCGAATGCCGGTCAGGCAGCCAACGCGGCCACAATCGGCGGCAACGGGCTGCTCACCAACGTCGTGAACTTCAACACCCGTCTGAACAGCCTCGACAACATCACCAATGACTTCCGCGTCAACAAGGCGTTCGAGATCGGCGGTGGCTCGGCCAATTTCACCACCGGCTTCTACCTGTCGCGCCAGACGATCGACACTGACTGGCTGTGGACCAGCCATGTGCAGACCGTGCAGGGCGATGGACAGGCCGTGCTGGTCGACATCCGCAATGCAGGCGGCCAGCTGGTCACCCAGAACGGCACGGTGGGCTTCGGCGCCAACTTCTTCGGCAATTGCTGCCGCCGGTCCTATGATGTCGATTACAGCACCTATGCGCCCTTCGCCTCGCTGTCGCTGGAGCTCGATCGCCTGACGATCGACGCCTCGATCCGTTATGATTTCGGCGATGCCAGCGGCACGATCACCGGGGCCGACACCGGCTTCGGCGTGGGCGTGGGCAGCTTCGACTTCAACCGCAACGGCGCGATCAGCACCGCCGAAGCCCAGACCAGCATCCTGCCGCTCGGCAATGCGCGTCCGGTGAATTACAACTTCGATTACTTCAGCTACTCGCTGGGGGCCAACTACCTGCTGACCGATGATCTGGGCCTGTTTGCCCGTTACAGCCGCGGCGGGCGTCACACCGCCGACCGCTCGCTGTTCAGCCCTGCCGTCAGCACCACCGATGGCAGCCTGCCGGGCGGGGATGCAGGCGTGGTCGCCACGGTCAATCAGCTTGAAGTGGGCACCAAGTATCAGGCGGGCGGCGTGTCGCTGTTTGCCACCGCCTTCTACGCCAAGACTGCCGAAACCAATGTCGAACTCGCCCCGCTGGAGCTGTTCGACAGCACCTTCGAGGCCTTCGGTCTGGAACTCGAAGGCGCCTATCGCACCGGCCCGTTCACGCTTTCGGCAGGTGCGACCTGGACCGATGCCCAGATCGAGGACGCGCTGGACATTAGCACCATCGACAACACCCCGCGCCGGCAGGCTGATCTGGTCTATCAAGCCACAGCACAGTACGACACCGAGATGTTCACGCTGGGCGCGAACATCGTCGGCACCACCGACAGCTTCGCGCAGGACAACAACCAGCTCAAGCTGCCGGCCTTCTCGCAGGTCAACGCCTTTGTCGCGGTACGCCCGATCGAGCGGGTCGAGATCGGTCTGAACGCCACCAACCTGCTCAACAGCGAAGGCTTCACCGAAGCGGAGGAGGGTTCGATCCCGGCGAACCAGATCGTGCGGGCACGCTCGATCGCCGGGCGCACGGTACTCGCTTCAGTGCGGTTTGACTTCTGACGAACGTCCGAAGCATGCGGGCTGGTCGCCAATCCCCCCGGCGGCCAGCCCCTTTTCTGTGTGACGCGATGTAATGGGATGACAGCCACCATGACAGCCGGAAGGATGGGCATCTGGACAGCCGAACATGTGCGCCGGATTGTGCCCGCATCTGCGGTGGCTGTGATCCCGGGGATCATGGCGTCGGATCGATCGGCGCTGGATGCGGGCCGCCTTTACTGGGATATGTGGCCGGTACAGGACGCGGCTGGGCACCGCGTGTTGATTGCCGGACGCGATCTATGGATGGCGCTGACCGCGCCTGACCGGGGCGATCCGGGCCTCAGACATTTCGAAGCGAAGATCCACTGGATCGAATGGCTGGACGGCCGCTGGCATGACCGCGGTCCTGTGCTGCCCGATGGCGATGCACCCTATGAACGAGAGTGGGCCGGCTCGGCACTCTGCGTTGACGGGGTGGTGTCGCTGTTCTTCACGGCTGCCGGATCGGCAGCGCGCGGTGGGGGATACCAGCAGCAATTGTGGGCGGCCCATGCGCAGATTGGCGCAGATGGCTGGCCGGAGCAATGGTCTTCCCCCGCGCCGTTGGTCACCGGATATGGCCCGCATTACATGGCCGCCGATGCCCACGATGGCGAACCGGGTAGGATCAAGGCGTTCCGCGATCCGGCCTATTTCCGGGACCCGGCAGATGGCAGCGAATATATCGCGTTTACCGCTTCGCTCGCTGGGTCGGGCAGCCCGTTCAACGGCGCCTTCGGATTGGCGCGCAAAGGGGCTTCAGGGTGGGTCTTGACCCCCCCTTGCCTCCATGCAGAGGGCGTCAACAACGAGCTAGAGCGCGCCCATCTGGTGTTTCACGGGAAACATTACTACGCCTTCTGGTCAACACAGACGGCGACTTTCTCGCCCGGTCTGCGTCATGCGCCGGGGGGCTTATACGGGATGGTGGCAGATAGCATGGCAGGCCCTTGGCAGCCCTTGAACAGCACCGGATTGGTGCTGGCCAACCCTGCAGATCGCCCCTTGCAAACCTATAGCTGGTATGTCGACGCCAGCCTGACAGTGTGCAGCTTTGTCGACCTGCTGCCGGACGGCAGTTTCGGCGGAGTGCCCGCGCCGCTGCTGCAACTCGATCTTCAAGGCGACCATGCCACATTGCGCGCCCTTGCACCTGAAGCTGCCGAGTGATGCTCGCCGGGATTGAGGCGGGCGGCACCAAATTCGTGCTCGCCGTGGGGCCAACGCCTGACCGCATTACGGCGCGTCGCACCATCGCCACACGCGACCCGGTGACGACGTTGGCCGAGGCGGCGGAGTGGCTTGCGGGGCAGGGCGCGATCCGGGCCATCGGCATCGGCAGCTTTGGCCCCGTCGAATTGGACGGGCAGTCGCCACGCTGGGGCTTCATCACCAATACGCCCAAGCCGAACTGGGCGGATTGCGATATTGCCGGGCAGCTTGGTGAGGCGCTGAGGGTGCCGGTCGGCTTCGATACGGATGTAAACGCCGCAGCATTGGCGGAACATGGCGCGGCAGGGAGCGGGGCAGGGGGGCTTGCCTACCTTACCATCGGGACAGGGATCGGCGGCGGGCTGGTGCTGGATGGCAAGCCTGTTCATGGAATCGCTCATCCGGAAATCGGCCATATCTATCCGCGCCGTCATGCCCAAGATCCCGATTTTTCAGGCACCTGTCCCAACCATGGAGACTGCCTCGAAGGGCTCGCCTGCGGTCCAGCAATTATTGAGCGCTGGGGGGCATCGCTATCGGAATTGCCCGCAAACCACCCGGGCCACGCCATCATCGCCGATTATATCGCTCAGGCCTGCCACATGCTGTTTGCCAGCGTCGCGGTGGAAGAGGTGGTGATCGGCGGCGGGGTTGCGAACGCGGCTGGTCTTGTGGAGCGCATTGCGCAGCGGGCGCGGGAACTCGACGCGGGTTATCTCCCCGGCGGCACCCGCCACCGCGTGATCCGCCCTCGGCTGGGCGGCGATGCGGGGATCATCGGCGCGATGATGCTGGCCGAGGCTGCGCTGAAAGGCTGACCGGACGCGATTAACGCAGTCCGCAGGCCTCGCGCGCCAGCGTCTCTATCGCGGGCTTATCCGGCGCGCCTTTGGGGGAGACCCAGCTGCCGCCCACACACAGCACGGGATCGAAAGCGAGCCACTCGGCGGCATTCTCCAGACTGATCCCGCCGGTCGGGCAGAACCGGCACTGGCCGAACGGCGCGGCGAGGGCCTTCAGCGCAGGCAGGCCCCCCGCAGCCATCGCCGGGAAGAACTTGAAACGGTCGAGGCCAAGATCAAGCCCGCGCATGATGTCGCCTGCATTGGCGATGCCGGGCAGGAACGGTACCCCTGCCGCAATGGCCGCCTTTCCGAGTGTGTCGGTCAGGCCGGGGGAAACGATGAATTCGCTCCCCGCTTCCAGCGCCGCGTCCAGATCGCGGGGATTGGTAACGGTGCCCGCGCCGACGATCGCGCCTTCGACTTTCCGCATCGCCCGGATCGCGCCCAGCGCCGCGGGTGTGCGCAGGGTGACTTCCAGCACCCGCAACCCGCCCGCGACCAGCGCTTCGGCCAGCGGGATGGCGTGGGCTTCATCCTCAATCACGATCACCGGGATCACCGGGGCCACGCGCATGATGGCGTCGATTTGCATGGGTTACATCCCTCCGGTGGCTAACATCGCGCTGGCGCCCTGTTCGGCGCCATCGGCAAAGCGGCGCATCATTCCGAACAGCTCGCGGCCCGTGCCGCTGTCCGCGTGCGGATCGGCGGCGGGTTCGCGGGCCGACAGGTCAGCGGTAGTCGAAAGCGCGCCTGACGCCGCGCAGACCCGCACGACGTCGCCATCGCGCAAACGCGCCAGCGGACCGCCACCAAGCGCTTCGGGGGTGCAGTGGATCGCGGCGGGAACCTTGCCCGAAGCGCCCGACATCCGCCCGTCGGTGACCAGCGCGACCTTGAACCCGCGGTCCTGTAGCACGCCCAGCGGCGGGGTCAGCTTGTGAAGTTCAGGCATCCCGTTGGCGCGCGGACCCTGGAAGCGGACCACCACCACCACATCGCGGTCAAGCTCTCCCGCGGCGAAGGCCGCGGCGACGCTGGGCTGATCTTCGAACACGCGGCACGGGGCTTCGACCGTCCAGCGGCTTTCGTCCACCGCCGAGGTTTTGAAGCAGGCCCGGCCGAGATTGCCTTCGAGCAGCCGCATCCCACCATCCGCCTTGAACGGATTGGCGACGGGCCGCAGCATGGTGTCATCGCCCGAAGGGCCGACCTCGCGCCACACCACCTCTTCACCCTCAAGCCCCGGCTCCTTCGCGTAGTCGGCAAAGCCGCCGCGTCCGACCGTCAGAATATCGCCATGCGCGAGGCCTGCCTCCAGCAGTTCGCCGATGACAAAGCCCATGCCGCCTGCGTTGTGGAAATGGTTCACATCGCCCGCACCATTGGGATAGACCTGCGCGATTAGCGGCACCGCGCCGGACAGTTCGGACAGGTCGTTCCAGTCGAAGATCACACCCGCCGCGCGCGCCATCGCGGGCAGGTGGATCGCGTGGTTGGTCGATCCGCCTGTCGCCAGTAGGCCGACAGCGGCGTTGACCACCGCCTTTTCGTCCACGCACAGGCCGAGCGGGCGATAATCGTCACCCTTGCGAGTGATCTCCGCCACGCGGTGCACCGCCGCCCGGTCGAGCGCCTGACGCAGCTTCGTGCCGGGGTTGATGAAGGCCGAATTGGGGATGTGCAGCCCCATCATCTCCATCATCATCTGGTTGGAATTGGCCGTGCCGAAGAAGGTGCAGGTGCCTTGCGAATGGTAACTCGCCATCTCGCTCGCCAGCAGTTCGGCGCGGGTTGCCTTGCCTTCGGCATAAAGCTGGCGGACGCGCTGCTTTTCCTTGTTGGGAATGCCGGTCGGCATCGGGCCGCCGGGGACGAAGATCATCGGCAGATGGCCGAAACGCAGCGCGCCCATCAGCAGCCCCGGCACGATCTTGTCGCAAATGCCGAGCAGCAGCGCGCCTTCGAACATCGCATGGCTCATGGCCACTGCGGTCGAGAGCGCGATCACGTCGCGGCTGAACAGCGACAGCTCCATGCCGGTCTCGCCCTGCGTCACCCCGTCGCACATCGCCGGGACACCGCCAGCGACCTGCGCGGTGGCGCCGATTTCGCGGGCGTAGATCTTCAGCCTTTCAGGGTAGCGATAATAGGGCGCGTGGGCCGACAGCATGTCGTTATAGGCCGTGACAATGCCGATATTCGCCCCCCGTCCGGCGACCATCGCAGGCTTGTCGTCCTCCATTCCGGCATAGGCGTGCGCGAGATTCGAGCAGGACACTGCGCTGCGCTCACCCGTGTTATCGCCTTCGCGGTGGATCAGGTCGAGATAGGCGGCGCGGCTCGCCCGAGAGTTTTCAATCACGCGCTGGGTAACGCGGTGAAGGGTATCGTTCAGGCTACTCATGCCAAGTTACTCCGTCGCGTTCGGCCAGCGCAATGGCCGCGCTCGGCCCCCAGCTTCCGGCGGTGTATGTCTTGGGGGTGAGGCCGTCTGTCGCCCAGCCTGCGCGGATCGCATCGACCCACTCCCACTGCGCTTCCACCTCGTCGCGTCGCACGAACAGGGTCTGGTCGCCTTCAACCAGATCAAGCAGCAGGCGTTCATAGGCGATGCGCCGCACTGCGCCGCTGAAAGCATCGGGCATGGCGATGTTGAGCGGCACTTGCCGCAAGCGGATGCCCTCGCGGTCGAGTCCCGGCACCTTGGCCATCAACGACAGCGTGATGTTCTCTTCCGGCTGGATGCCGATAACCAGCCGGTTGGGCTGCATCGTCGCGCCTTTCCCGGCGAAGATCGAATGCGGCACGCTGCGGAACTGGATGACGATTTCGGTCACGCGCTTGGGCATCCGCTTGCCGGTGCGCAGGTAGAAAGGCACGCCCTTCCAGCGCCAATTGTCGACATGGCCTTTGATCGCGACAAAGGTTTCTGTGCCGCTATCCTTGCCCAGCTCATCGTCATAGCCCGGCACGGCCTGCCCGCCGATGGCGCCTGCACGATACTGCCCCGTGACAGTCTCTCCGGCACTCACGGGTCGCAGCGCGCGCAGGACTTTCACCTTCTCGTCCCGCACGGCCGTCGCATCGAAATGGGCGGGCGGCTCCATCGCCACCAGCGCGAGCAGTTGCAGCATGTGGTTCTGCACCATGTCACGGATCGCGCCGGCATCGTCGTAAAAGGCGACGCGCCCTTCCAGACCCACGGTTTCGGCTACGGTAATCTGGACATGATCGATATGCGCTGCGTTCCACAGCGGTTCGAACATGATGTTGGCAAAGCGCAGCGCCAGCAGGTTCTGGACCGTCTCCTTACCGAGATAGTGATCGATCCGGAAAATACGGCTTTCGGGGAAGGCCCCCGCAACCGCATCATTGATGTCGCGGCTGGTGCCCAGATCGGTGCCCAACGGCTTTTCAAGGCACATCCGCACGTTTTCGCCCGTCAGGCCGGCCGATTGCAGACCCTTGATGGTCGGCCCGAAAAGGCTGGGCGCCGTCGAGAGAAAAATGGCAAGGCCACGCTGCGGCGTGCCGACCTTCTTCGCAAGATCGGCATAGCCTCCCAGCGTTGTCGCATCGAGCGTCTGGTAGCTGAGGCGGTTGATGAACTCTGCCATCCGTCCGCGCCGGTCAGCAGGAAGGTACTTCTCCAACGCGGCGCGTGCAAAGTTGCGATATTCGCTATCGCTCATGTCGCTGCGCGCGGTGCCAATGACCTTGAGATCAGGAGCGAGCAGCCCGTCGGCGTCCAGCGCGAACAGGCTGGGCAGCAGCATCCGCTGGGCAAGATCGCCGGTGGCTCCAAACAACAGCAGGCGGTCAGCAGTGAAGCTCATGCAAAGGCCCCTTTTTGGCTTGCGCCCTACCTAGGCGCGCAAGGTATTATCCGCCAGTGGGCGCATACTTATTCAAGTGTCATCCGCTCATGCCGCCCGCCGAGCGTAGAACCCAAACCCCGCAATAATCGCATAGCAGGCAATCGGCAGGAGCATCGCCGTGCCAAGGCTGCCGCTTGCATCGGCAAGAATGCCGGTCAGCAACGGGATCACCGCGCCGCCAAAAATCGCGATATTGATGATCCCCGATCCGTCCGCCGCCTTAGCCCCCAGCTTCTCGCAGGCGAGGCTGAAAATGGTCGGGAACATGATCGAATTCATCAGGCCCACGGCGAGCAGGCTGTAACCTGCGGTCGTGCTGGTGGAGGTGGTCGAAAACAGCACCAGCGCGATTGCGCCTGCCGCCACTCCGGCCAGCACCAGCCCGGGGCTGACAAAGCGCAGCACTGCCGATCCGATGATCCGCCCGATCAATGCGCCGCCCCAATAGATGAAGATTAGATCGCCTGCGCCGCGTTCCGTCAGGCCCATCACGCTGTCCTGCATCAGATAGCCGACGATCAGGGAGCCGATGGCGACTTCGGCGCCGACATAAAGGAAGATGCACGCCGCCCCGAAAGAAAACCGCGTGCGGGCCAGCAGCGGATTACCCCACAGCCAAATTGCGGGGCCTGTCATCAGCAGCGCGATGCCCGGCAGTTCGTTGCCCTGGATCACCAGCCAGCCGCCGGAAAGGATCGGCACCAGCCCTGCGAGATAGCGCGAGGGCGTAGTCAGCGCGGCGTCCTGCGCGGCCCCGGCATCGTGCGGCAGCTTGTTGCGATACACCCACACGACGGCTGCAATCACCGCCAGCGCCACCGCAAGGCCGATGTAGGTCGAAACGATCGCGGCGCTTTCCGCCGTGCGATAGGCGTCCAGCTCGGCGCCGCTCAGTTCCTTGGCCGACCCCCCTGCCAATCCGCCAAGGATCAGGCCCGATCCGACACGCGGGAAAATGGTGGTGCCAAGGCTGTTGAACGCCTGCGCGAAGGTCAGGCGGCTGTGCACCGTCTTCTGCGGCCCGAGCAAGCTGATGAGCGGATTGGTGACAACCTGCACCACCACTACGCCGCTGGCGAGGATGAACAGCGCGGCCAGAAACAGGCCGTAGGTCGCAGTCTGGCTGGCAGGAATGAACAGTAAGCAGCCCACCATCATCGTCAGCAGGCCTGCCACCGCGCCACGCATGTAGCCCACCCGCTTGACCAGCTCTGCGCCCGGAATGCCGATCAGCAGGTAAGCGGTGAAAAAGCAGAACTGCACCAGCATCGCCTCGGTGTAGCTGAGCGTGAACAGTTCCTGCAGCTTGGGCAGGATCACATCATTAAGGCTGGTGATGCCGCCGAAGATGAAGAACAGCGCGAAGACGAAGTAGTTCAGCCCCGGCGTGTGGACCTGGCGGTCATCGTCCGTGCTGTTGCCAAATCCCGCCGCCGCGCCTTTGCCCGGTGCCATCGCCATTGTCGCCTCTCCTGCCTTTAAAACATCATTGCGAACGGTCACAAGGCGCTCTGCAACGCTGGTTTGCAAGACGCGGGCGCACAATTCCAGGGCGAACAGCAATGCAGCACGCGCTTGCGCAGCGATATCAACCAAGCCTAGAGGAAAGGGCATGAGCGGGGCATCGCGCAGACGGCCGACATCGTTTGATGTGGCGGAACGGGCCGGCGTAAGCCAGCCGACGGTCAGCCGTGCGCTATCGGGTTCTCCGGCGATTGCCGAAGCGACCCGTCGTAAGGTGATGGAAGCCGCCGAAGCGCTCGGTTACTACGTCGATGAACGCGCCGCGCGCCTGCGCCGCGGTTCCACCGGCACGCTCGCGGTGGTGGTGATCTGCCGCGAAGGCGACAGCGCGGCCAGCATCAATCCCTTCGCCTACGCCCTGCTGGGCAGCGTGTGTGTCGCCGCATCCCAACGCGGGTTCGAGACGCTGGTCAGCTTTCAGGCCCGCACCGGCGAGTTTTTCGGCCATCATCAGGAACAGGGCCGCGCCGATGGCCTGGTGGTGATCGGCACCACCACGAACGCGCCCGCGTGGGAGCATTTTCGCGCACTGGAAGCCGAAGGGCGGCGCGTGGCGTATTGGGGATCGCCCTTCGATGAACTGGACTGGGTACGTTCCGACAACCGGGCCGCAGGCCGCCTTGCTGTCGAGCATCTGCTGGCCGCCGGATATCGCCGGCCCTGCTTCCTAGGCGCATTGAACACGCCGCAGGTGCAGTTCACCGAACGCTACGAAGGCTACGCCGAAGCGATGCGCGCTGCGGGTCTTGAACCGTGCCTTGCCCCGACCGTCAATGCCGCCACCCGCGAGGAGGAAGGCCGCCGCGCCGCCCGCCGCCTGATCGAGCGGGGCGATGATGTCGACGCGGTGTTCGCCGCATGCGACGCGATGGCGCTGGGCGCGCTGGAGGCGTTCGCCGCAGCCGATATCGCAGTGCCGGACCAAGTGGGTGTGATGGGCTTCGACGATCTGGTTGCGGGCCGTTTCAGCCGCCCGCCGCTCACCACCATCGCCCCCGATCCCGCCGAAGCAGGCGCCGCACTGGTCGAAGCGGTGCTGGGGAAAGCGACGGAAAAGGCACGGCGACGCGTGCCGGTATCGCTGATCGCGCGTGGGAGCACGGCGCGATAGCCCTAACCGTGCGCGCCGAATTCGTTCGCTATCGCTGTAGAAATCCGCAGCGATAGCTCCTGCGCGCGTGCAATCGGCGTCATGAAGTCACGCTCGATCGCGCCATAGCCTTCTTCCCAGCCGTCGGGATAATCGCTCGGCTCGTCCAACGGGAAGTCGTGCGGGCCGGGGATGCGGACGGGGAAGGCACGGCGCAATTGTGCCAGCGCTTCGTCGATGCGCAAGGTCATCACCATCTCGATCACATCACGGCGGCTGATGTCGTTGGCCCGGCTGAAGGCGGGGACAGCGACGGCTTTCAGGAACATATGCTGGAGCAGTGCAAGCCGTAGCGCCTGCAACACACCGATCCGGCGGCGCACGTGTTCGCGGGCATTGCCCGGCGCCTCACCCCACGCCGTTTCCGGCAGCAGATCGGTCAGCCGGTGAAGCTTGATCGCGTCGATCCTAAGACGCGAGGCCAAGCGGCGGAATACCCCCGTCCGGTCATCGCCGACGAGATATTCCGCCAGCGCTGCGCAGGAACCGGCCAGATGATCCTCGGTCCCCCGATAGGTGCGGCTGGCCCAATAGGCTGAATTGAACAGCTCGCCATAGGCGGCCACGGTCTTGATGCTGGCCAGCGCATTGGCCGCGCGCACCAGCCGTAGAATCTGCCGCCCGCGGGCACTATCGGTGAGCAGCGCCGCGATTTCCTCGCGATTGCCGTCAGCCGCGCTGCCGATCCCGGCGATCACGTTCACCGGGTAGCCCAATTGTTGAAGGATGGCATTATGCGGGATGGCGCGGATCTGGCGCAGGCTCATCTCTCGGTCGGCATTGATGTCGGATTGGCGGCGGGACACGCGGCTGCCGGTAGCGTTCAATAAGCCCAGCCCGAAGGCCGTCACCGCACGCGCATAGGTGCGGCTGGCAAGGTGATTGCCCTGATGGTCTTTCACCGCGCGGTAGAAATCAAGGCTGACGTCGGTGCGGTGATAGAATGGGTCGGCAGGGGCCGCGAGATCGGTTTCCGCCGGCCGGGCTTCGGCGATGCGGGTAAGTGTCGCCAACGCAAGTTCCGGGGTGGCGAAGAACAGATAGCCATCGCCGCCCTGAAAGCTGACCTCCGGTTCCAGCCGGATGCCCGCGCGGGCGAAGCGGCGCCGCGCCCAAGGGGACAACGGCCATTCCAGCCGATCGCGCAAGGATGCCGGATGCGCGCCGCGGCCCATGCTTTCGCCGTGGGTGTTGAACACCAGCGCGGAAATATCGCCAAGGCCGTTCGCCGCCATCGCTTCGGCAAGGCGGCCCTGGAGGCGTTCGATGGCGAGGCTGGCGGGGATCTGCCCAACAAAGCGGCCTGCGTCTGAAAAGCCGGTCTGCACCGCCACGCGGCCCCGCTGCCGAGCGTAAGCGCGGTAGGCCGGTTCGGCGAGCAGCGCATCAAGGAACCGCCCGCCGTGTTCCAGCGCGGTTTCCGTTTCGAACAAGGGCGAAACATCGACCTTGTGCTCCACTCCGAATAGTTTGGCGAAATACAGCGCCGCGAGCACGGTCGCAGGCTGTTCGCATTCCGCCACCAGCATCCGGATGGGGGCATCGGCGTCGACATGCTTGAGGATCTGCGACATAGCGAGGAACTGTCGGATCGCGGTGGAGCTTTCGGTGGCAAGCGCGGCGAAATTGCTGCGCAGCGGCCGCGCCTGATCGACCAGCTTGCGCAAGCTAGCAATGGCGCCCTTGCTGGCAAGATCGATCGCGTCGTGGTCGCCGAGGCGGCGGCGCACGGCGTTGTGAAGCTGCTTCGCGTTCACCCGGAAATGGATCCAGCCCATGCCCAGCCCATCGGCGCGCATGGAGGAGGCAAGGGTCAGCAGGCGTACGGCGCGTCCGGGCTCGGCAGTTTCAGCGTCGGCTTCCAATGCGGCGATCAGGGGGCTGAGCGACAGCAGCTTGTCGTCGCTGTGCGCGGTCAGGCGGTTGGCGGCATTGGCCAGCGCCTCGGCGGTCGACAGGTCGCCTGCGAAGTCTTGCGCGCGCGCCTGTGCAAAGGCCGTGGCGGGGCGCAGCCGCTCAAGCAGCGGGTGGGCGGGATCGATCGCGGCTAGGCTGGCGGTGTAACGCGCCAGCCGTTCGGCCTTCTCGATCAGACGAAAGGCGATGGATGTGTGCCAGCCGATATCGGTGCGCCCATCCATGTCGTATCCGACCCAGCTGGCAAAACGGAACGGCAGCGGGCGAAGCGCGCGCCAGTCGCCGGGCCACCGGGCCTGAGCTTCCTCGAACAGCTGGGTGACGATGATATCGCGGGCGTCTTGTGCGCGTGCCATCGCTCCGATGGCCGCGCAGTGTTCGTCTTCCAGCGTAACGGCGCTGCGGGTCGGCAGCACGGTGCAGGCGGCGACGTCGTCTGCGTCCGGGCTGGAGGCAGCTGTTGCCACCGCTTCCGATTGCGCCGGGGTGAGCAGGAAGGTCGGATGCGCGGTGAACACGGCGTGGAGTTGCGGACGGTCCCAGCGGGCGGCAAAGGCTTCAAAATCATCGTCGTCCCCCGCCAGTGGTACCACGGCGGGCGGGGGTGCGAGCAGGGTGCGCAGCTTGGCCGCCCGCGATTTCAGCCCGTCGCATTCCAATTCTGTGGTCAGGGCGGCCAGATCGTCGAGCGACATTTCGCCCCCTTCCAGCGCGCGCGACAGATCAAGCGATAGCTGGAACACAGGGTTGAATAGCGGCGTTTCCCGGGTGCGCTGGTGCAATTCGCCAAGCCGCGCCTCGAGCGCTGCGAGCGTCTTCATACTGCCGCTCCGTGCTCCGAAACGAAGGCCGCTGCGGCGCCGAACAGGCCAGGCTGCGGGTGGACGATCAGTTTGACCGGGATCTCCGCCATCAGGCTTTCGAACCGCCCCTTGGCCTTGAAGCGCGCGGCAAACCCCGATGCGAGCAGCGTGTCCCTGATCCGGTAACCAAGCCCGCCGGCGATCACCACGCCCGCAAATCCGCCTTGGGCAAGGGCAAGATCGCCCGCCACCGACCCTAACGACAGGCAAAACCGGTCAACAGCCGCCGCGGCAAGACTGTCCTCGTCGCTGGTGCCCAGTTCCCAGATCGCAATCGCATCACGTTCAGGCACGGTGCGGCCCTCCATCGCGGCGAGCGCCTGATAGATGTCGACTATGCCGGGACCGGCCACCACGCGTTCCACCGAAACGCGGTTATGACGGCGGCGCAGGCGGGCAAGGATCGCGTCCTCGATGGAATCGAGCGGGGCAAAATCGATGTGCCCGCCCTCGGTCGCCTGCACGCGGTAATTCGTGCCCGAACGCCACAGGTGTGCAACGCCAAGCCCGGTGCCGGGGCCGATTACGCTGATCGTACCGTCACGCCCCAGCGGAGCATCGGGGCCGGCAAGGTGCAGAAACTGGCTGTCATCCGCGCGCGCGACCGCATGGGCTACTGCGGCGAAATCATTGACGAGTGTGAAGCTGGTGACGCCCAGCTTTTCGGTGATCAGTGCGGGACGGATGATCCACGGATTGTTGGTGAAGCGGATGACGGGCGCCAGATTGCCAGGGGCGCCGACCGGTCCAGCAATCGCGATGCTGACAGCGTTCGGCAATGTCCCGCCCTTGCGCTCGCGGAACGATTCCCAGGCGGTCTGGAAGCTGGCGTGATCGGCGGTGTGGAGCGTTTCCGGTTCGTCCAGGCTGATCGCGCCATCGGCGGCCACACTGGCAATCGCAAAGCGGGCATGCGTGCCCCCGATATCGACTGCTACCAGATCGCGCATCATCGTATTCCCCATCGCATCGCATCAGGGGCCGGGTGTAGCAGGCGGCGCGCGGGATTCCCACGCGCCGCATACTTATTCAAATATTGCGAGCCAAGCCTATTGGGCGGTGACGCCCATTTCCTTGAGCAGGCGGCCAGCGCCGTCGACCTTTTCCATGGTCCACAGCATGAAGCGGCTGTCGACATGGATGGTGCGGTTGATCTTTGGGTCGTACATCCAGTCCGACACCACGCCTTCGATTGTGCCGTCGAACGCCAGCCCCACAAATTCGCCGCGCGCATTCAGCGTGGAAGAGCCGGAGTTGCCATTGGTGATGTCGACCGTCGAAAGGAAATCGACCGGCAGCGTGCCAAGTTCCGGGGCGGCATAGCGACCATAATCCTTGGCTTTGATCAGTTCGATCATCTTGTCCGGCGCATCGAATTCGCCGCGGCCGGTGTGCTTGGCCGCGATCCCTTCGGCGGTGGTGAACGGCGTCCACACCTGACCATCAACCGCCTTGCCGGTAACCTTGCCATAGGTGAAGCGCAGCGATCCGTTGGCGTCGGGATACATGGTCTTGCCCAGCGACGCGGCATAGGCGAGGCGGCCCTCCATGACCTTTGAACGAGCTTTCTGGAGATTGCCCTGGCGCGCCTTATCGGCGGCCTCAGCAGTCATCGCCTCATCATAGGTGGCGACGGCCAGCTGGATGAAGGGATCGCTGCTGGCCTTGAAGTCGGCGACTGATTTGCCCATCCATTCCATCCGCTTGGCCGTGTTGCCAAGTTCGGTTGCAGCGTAGAAGCTGGCAAGGTCGCGGCCTTCCATGAAGCCATCGAAGCTCTTCACGCGGTCATCCGCGCCAAGCTGGCGGTATTCGGCGATACCGTCTTCCCACAAAGCCTTGTCGATTTCGGCGACATAGCGCCGCTCGATCCGCTGCATCCCTTGCGTCATGAAGGCGCGGTCGCGGTCCTGATAGCCGGGTTCGCGGTCCTTGTTGGGCTTTGCCTGTTCATTCGCCCACCGGTAAAGCTGACGCGCGGCGGCATAAAGCTGGCCGCGTGCCAGCATCCCCTTGCGTTGATCGGCGAGTGCGGCGGCGTTGCCTTCGGTGATCATGCGGTCATATTCGGCCAGTGCGGCGCCGTATTGTGCCTCACGCTTGGGATCAGCCTTGATCCATGCACGGAAGCCGGCTTCCTCGGCCTGCTTTTTCTCGACGAGCGAGATGGCGTCGGCCCCGGCCATCTGGCCAGCAATCTTCTTTTCGTAGTTCTCCACCCCCTGAAGGGTCGCGGCATAGGCGATGGTGGCCGCCTGATTGCCAGCGGTCAATTCATCGATGCGGTTGCCATATTCGGTCAGCATCCGCTGCTGATAGGGGTAGAGTTCGTCGTAATAGAACCGCGCTTCTTCTGCGGTGCGCAGACGTTCCGTGGTGCCGGGGAAGCCTGCGACCATGATGAAATCGCCGTCCTTCACGCCGTCCTTGGCGATGGGTAGCCAGGCCTTCGGCTTGAAGGGCACGTTATCCTTGCTGAACGCAGCCGACGAACCATCGGGCGCCACATAGGCGCGGTAGAACGAGAAATCGCCGGTGTGGCGCGGCCACATCCAGTTGTCCTTCTCGCCGCCGAAATTGCCCACGCCAGCGGCCGGCGCGTAGACCAGTCGTACGTCCTTGATTTCAAGCTGCTGCTGCAACCAGTATTGCTGCCCTCCGAAATAGGCGCGCACGTCGCAGCGGCGGTTGGCCTGCTTTTCGCACGCTTCGATCAATGCCGCGCGGTTGGCCTGAAGGCGGTCAAAACGCGCGCGGCCTTCCAGCTTGTCGGCGCCTTTCAGCATCGCGGCTGACACATCGCGCAGATCCTCGATTACATAGACGCGGCTGCCCGGCGCAGCGGGGAGTTCATCGCCGAGCGTCGCAGCAAGAAAGCCGTTGGTGAGGTAGTCGTTCTCGGGCGAGGAATTGTACTGGAGCGAACCGGCAACGCAGTGGTGGTTGGTCGCCACCAAGCCATCGGGCGAGAGGAACGCTGCCGAACACCCGCCGAGCGAGGCAATCGCGGTCAGCGGCGGACGCTGCAAATCGCCCAGCGTTTTGGCGTCCAGTTCAAGGCCTGCAGCCTTCATCTGATCGGCAAGCGCGCCGGTCTGGCTGGGCAGCCACATGCCTTCGTCGGCGCGGAGGGCGGCAGGCGCGGCGATCATCAGGGCGCTGGCCCCGGCGAGCAAGAACTTCTTCATGTCTGGCATCCCCTTGGTCTTGCGCCGCGTCCCCCGGAACAGGGGCGGGCGGCGGACATTGCTTGGCCCGCAAGCGGGCTGAAGCATCTCTGTTAGGGCAGATGGCGAGGCGGCGGAAGGGCCGAATCTTCAGGCTCGACCAACGGCCGACTGACAGGGTTGAGCACCAGCAGCAGCCGCGCGCCGCCAGATGTTTCCGCAATGGGCGGGGAACGATGGATCGCGGGCGTCGGCGTGGCGATTTTCCCCTTGAACAGCCCGACATCAAAGGGGGCGAGCCGGTTGATCTGCCGCGGCTCTGCCCCCGCGGCAACGCGCCGGGCATCGGCATCGTCAAGCCAGTCGGTGCCTTCGCCGACGTACGTGGTGATGAGGCGGGCGGTGACGTAATCGGCGTGAAACTTGCGGCAGGAATCAGTGCGCACAACTTCAAGCCGCAGTTCGAAGGTGGTCAGTTCCATCGCGTCGCAGAACAACCGCGCCAACCGGGCAGCATCGACGATCAGCGCATCGTGCAGCGCTGCGTCACCGCCAAAGCCACCGCTTCGCAATTCTTTTGCAAACACGGCGGCAAAACCGGCGATATCGCTGACGAAGCGGAGGTCGAGCGGAGTGCCGGTGGTCATGGCTGTAAAGTCTGCAAAAGCGGGCCGATGCCAGATCGCAAGGTTGCAATCCGATTCGCGAATCGCGCCGAGGATCGAGGAATCTTCGCCCCAACGGGATAGCCGGCTAAGCAAGGTTGTCATGGTTCGGGCCAGCGTCCTTATCTTGCAAAATGATATGTTGTAACATAAATTATCCATATCGAGTTCTTCAGGCAAGCGCCGTCTGTGCGCGAAAGTCACTTGCGAGTGATTATCATCTAGGCCATGAGGCGACTTCGATCTTTCAGGCCACCCCTGCGCTAAGGAATTTCCCGCGATGAACACCACCTTGAGAACATGGACCCAGCTTGGTCTCGGCACGATGTTGGCGGGCGGGCTGTTGGCAGGGTGTGGCGGCGAAGCGGGTGGTGAAGCCGGGGCAGCAGATGCGGGCGCTACGCCCGACGCTGCCGCGACCGCAGGTGAAGGCGAAGGCGGCGCTGCCGGTGAAGGCGCGGGCGGCGAAGGTGCTGGCGGAGAGGGCGAAGGCGGCGTTGCGGTCGGCGATGCTGCGACCGATCCGATCGCCTATGGCATCGCACTTGCCGTGACGGAAGCCCACGTGGTCGCCGCGCGCGATGCCTATGCTGCGGGCAAGAAGGACGCCGCCGCCGAAATGTTTGCTCACCCTGTCAGTGAAGTGCTGCTCGATATGGACCCGGTGTTCACCACGTTGGGTGTCAAGGATTTCAAACCCTTGCTAACCGCCGCGTCTGATGCCGCGTTGGCTGGCAAGAGCACCGCCGAGGTAGGCAAGGCCTATGATGTGATCATCGCCGCGCTGCGCGGCGCTGCTGCCAGGGCACCAGCCTCCGATGCCAGCGCCGCTGCCGTTGCCACCGGCGTAATCGCCGATCAGATCGAGCGGGCGAGCGCCATGTACCGATCCTTGCCGAAGAACGACAGCTACGAGCCCTATCTCGACGGCTACGGCTTCGCCCGTGTCGCGGCGAGCGGCTTTGCTGCCAATGGTGCCGCCATCAAGGCGGCAAACCCGGCCGCGCACGCCCGCATTGCCGAGGCACTGACGCTGCTCGGCCAAGCCTATCCGGGCGCGGCGCGTCCTGCCAAGCTGCCGGTTGAAGCGGGCGCGCTGTCGGGTGCGTCGGCCAAGGTGATGCTCGCCGCCGCCAACTGAACGCTCTCAAATGATACATGCGCGGTGACTTCATGCACCCGGTTGCTGTGTGGCGGCCGGGTGCAAATCGCTCGTGTTCAGCCCATCCACGACAATCTCCGGAAAGCCCCGCGCTACGCAGTGCTGCGTGATTGTGTTTGCTAGTGGTTGCAGTACCTTTGTGTCTTCGAAGGGTCGAAGAATGGACGGTTGGCGCATGTTATGTGTGTTGGCCGGCCAGTCGTGAATTTGCGGGCAGTGCGCCACTAGGTCAGTTGTAAACTGACTGAAGAATGGGCCTGCTCTGGGGGCCCTTTTTGTTCGACGATCACTTCAGCCAGCCTGATGCTCGATTGCCGTTTGCGGTGATGGCCATTGGGCCTCGCGCTCAGCGCAGGAACGCCAGTGCTCGGACCATCGCGCTCAAGCTCGCGGGGCTCACCGCTATTGTTGCCTTACCCGCACCGGTGCTGGCCCAAAAAGGTCCGGGCCCGTTTGAGCTAGGCGGCTTTAGTCAGTTCGATCAGCGTCAGGACCCGTCCAGCGTTACGCTGCCGGGCGCTGGCCAAGTCGGACCTGCCACTTGCGCTGAAAACCAGTCTGAGCTGCCGGTTTCGCAGCAGTGCGACACCCGCGCCAAAGTCGATGCGGTGCAGCCGCAAGCGGGTGGTGGCGCCGCGACCGAGATCTCCGAACAGAGCATTGCCGACGGCGCCCTTATTGCCAATCTGCGGTCTGCCGCCCGGGAAGCAAGTGCAAAACTGGATTTCGAGACAGCGCAAGCGCGGCTCGAATCCGCGCTCGAAGTGCAAGTGCGGCTGTTTGGTGAAGCCGATGTCACCACTGCTGCGCTGTTGCTCGATCTGGCCATGATTTTGGCCTATCAGGAAGACTTCGAGGCGGCCCAGGCCATCATCCGCCGCGTTGGGCCCGTGATCGATAAGTCGCCCAGCCCGAGCGATCGCGCCCGGCTCGCCGGCTATCAGGCGAGCATCGCAGCGCTTCAGGGCGATTACGACGCTGCCGGCCGGTACGCAGCCGACTCTACCATCCAATGGCGCAATATTGCTGGCAATGACGATAGTCAGGCAGTGCTTTCGCTGTTTCAGTCGGACGGAAAAACGGTTGATGTGCAACCGGAATTGGCGTTCTCGTTGGCGAGAGAGGCGGCGATCCTGCTGAAGTCGGACGATCCTGTCTCCGCTTACGCAAAGGCTAGTGAAGCACTCTTCGCGCTGAATACCGCAGAGCAAAAACCGCCGATCTGGCGGGCAGAAATCCTTGCGGTGCTGGGTGAGGCATCATCGGCGCTTGGCCGATTGTCGGCCGCGGAAACGTTTTTCGAGAAGGCGATTGCAATCCGCAGATCGCTTCATGGTGACGGCCCAGGAATGGTTCGCCTGCTGCTTGCGCAAGGACGCGCGTACCAACGCGAAACGATGAATGTGAACGCGATTATTGCCTATCGTCGCGCAATCGAGATCGCCAAGTCACTGCCGCGTGGATCCGCTGCGTTGCGGGTCGATGATCTCATCCCGTTGGCGCAAGCCGTTATGGCCGAAGCTGAGACGTTGGTGATTGAAGATGAAAAGCTCGGTTTGATGACCGAGCTGTATGATGCATTCCAAATGGCCTTCGTCCCCGGTCGGGATGAAGCGATTGATCTGGCGTCGATCCAGATCACCGATACCAATCCTGTACTTGCCAAGCTTGTCAGCAGTTTGAAGCAAAGCGTCCTGGTGCAGGCGGAATTGAACGGAAAGCTTGCGATCGAGCGCGCAAAGCCTGCCGATGAACGCGATGAAAATCTGGCTGAGACTTTGGCGGCAAAGCTACAACAACAAGTCGCCCAAGCGGCCAGGCTGCGCAGCGACTTATTGAAAGACCATCCTGAATATCAGCGGTTTGACGAAAGCCGCACGCCAGATCTGAACATCCTTCGCGGAGCGCTGGATGGCGATGAAGCGCTGGCAAGCTTTTTGATCGGCCGGGACGTTACCTTTCTGCAGCTCGTCACGCGCGAACGGATTTACATTACGCCCATTGCAGCAGGTGGTGAGGAACTGGCCAGAATGGTGCGCGGTTTGCGCAAAGGCCTGGAAATTGAAGGCGGTTCGGTCAACGAATTCAACCTTTCAGATTCCCATTTCCTGTATCAGACGCTGTTCAGTGGTGTCAGCGAACCCCTCTCAAGGGTCAAGCGCCTGATTGTGGTTCCCAATGGCCCCTTGAGCAGCCTTCCCTTCGGGACATTGTTGACCGATGCGCCGACAAGCGAAAACTACGGCAAGGCCCCGTGGCTGGTGAACCGGATGGCCATCACGCACGCACCATCGGTTGTCAGTTTCGTGAACCTTCGTTCGAGCAAGCCGGGAAAAGCTCGACCCAAACCGTTTCTTGGCATCGCCAACCCCACATTCGCCGGGCATGCTTCGGTCACGTCCGCTTCCGCCGTGCAAACGTGCAATCCGGAAGGCATCGCTCTGCCGAGCCGCTTTGACGCTCTTGAGCAATTGCCTGACACTGCTGCAGAGGTCCGCGCCGTCACCGCATCCTTGAGAATTAAGGGCGCTGACATCTTCACCGACGGAGAGGCCAAGGAACAGGTTTTCCGCAGTAATTCGCTAGACGATTACAATGTAATTTACATCGCAACCCATGCCGTCATGCCCGGCGAGGCTGCTTGTCAGCGCGAACCCGGGATCGCGCTGACGCGGCCTTCTGAACAAGCAACGTCGAGAGAGAGTGACGGATTTCTCGATGCCAGTGAGGTGGCTGGCTTGCAAATTGCGGCCAATCTTGTGGTGCTTTCCGCCTGCAACACCGGCAGCAGCGGCAATCAGACTGTCCAGAAGGGCGATGCACTTTCAGGCCTTGCCGAAAGCTTTTTCATCGCCGGAGCGCGCAGCTTGCTCGTCACCCATTGGCAGGTTCCTTCTGTCGCGACGTCATCTCTCATGCGCGATATGTTCGGTGCAATCGGCAAGGACAGGGCGCTCGCCACTGACACCGCCCTGCAGCGTGCACAGTTGCTGGCCATCAGCAATGACAATACCGCGCACCCCTTTTTCTGGGGTGCTTTTTCGTTCGTCGGCAGCGGCAAAGAAACGGTATTTATTGAGGCGGCGACTTCGTGATGCGCGCTGTCGTTCTTGCAATCTTCAGCTTGTGGATGGCCGCTCCGGTGGCAGCCCAATCGCTGGTGGTTGTTGAAGTACGCGGGGTCGATCTGAAAATCGGGTCGCGGCTCGATGAAGCGCAGCAGGTCAAGTTGCCCGCGGGCGGTAAGCTGGTGGTTGTGCGCAGCGATGGAACGGTTATCAGCCTGCGCGGGCCGCATAGCGGGCCGTTGAAGTCAAAGGCGGCCCCCAGCCAAGGGGCTGGTCGCGCGCTTGCAGCTCTGGTGGCCAGCCGCAAGGATAGAGCCAATCGCGTGGGAGCTGTCCGGTCGGGTGCAAATGCCGCCCCGCTGCCATCAGCATGGCTGATCGACATTACTCGACCTGGTGAACGATGCCTGATCGAAGGTGCACCAATTGGGTGGTGGCGCCCCTTGAGCGTGACCACACAAGACTTCACCCTTTTCCCGCTCGATCGGTCGTGGAACGCGCAGTTCCGGTTTGAAGCCGGACAAGACACCGTGGCGATTACCCGGGTAAGCGATATCGAGGCGACCAAGTCGTTCATCATCAAGGATGAAGAGCGCGAATACAGCATTCGCGTGCACCTCATCCCTAAAGCCACAACAGAGCCGGCAGTTTTGGCCGGATGGATGATCGAAAAGGGCTGCATCCAGCAGGCGGACGCACTGCTTGCCTTGCTGCAGCCTGGCCAGAATGACGAGAACAGCCAATGAAAGCGCCGGCCTTCATCTCCGCGCTCCGCCTGAAGGGCCCAAGCCGGTCGGGCCTATGGATCACGGCTGTGGCTGTGTTGTCGGCGCAGATCGCTATTCTCTCCGTGCAGTTCCTGGCTCCCATCAACAATCTTGAAAAGAAGCTCGCCGATATTCGTGTGGCGGCTCTCGAAGTGCCAAAGCCGCCTTCGGACCAGATTATCGTCGTCGCTCTCGACGAAGATACGCTGGCGCAATTTACCTATCGGTCACCGATTGACCGCGCGTTTATTGCCAGCCTCATCGAACGTATCGATACTGCGGGGGCAAAGGCCATCGGGGTTGACGTACTGATCGACCAAGCCAGTGATCCGGCCAAGGATGAACAGCTCTACTCTATCGTCCGCGCAGCCAAAACACCGCTGTATTTCAGCTTTACGTCCGATAGCGCCTTTGTCACCGAGCCGCAGCTTGAATACATGCGGGCGTTCGTGCCGGCAGACAAGCGCATGGAAAGCAGGCTGCTATCCGACCCCTTCGACGGTCTGGTTAGGCGGATCAATCCAGGTGGCATCGTTTCGGGCGACAAGGTCACTTATGATGATGATCATCCGCCAAGCTTTGCAGCGGTCATGGCGCGCTATCTTGATGCTCGCCAGCCAGAGGAGCCGCGCGAAATCGCCTGGCGGCCCTTGTCCGCAGACGGTGAAGACCCGATCCCGGTTATTTCTGCCAATTATGTGCCCCATTTGCCGCCCGAAATCTTCGCCGGCAAGGTTGTCCTGATCGGTGCAGTCCTTTCGATTACAGACAGGCATCCGACACCGCTAACGATCATTGATGACGGCGACCGCGGTCTGATGCCGGGGGTGCTGATTCAGGCTCATGCCATAGACAGTCTCGCGTCAGGGGCACCTGAACCTGTTTCTCCACCGCTGCAGACTATGTTGATGGTCGCCCTTTTCACCGCGCTGGGCGTGATTATCAGCCAGCTTCGCAAAGGGCTGCTGTTCAACGTCACGCTGTCTCTGATCGCTCTGGCCGGATATTGGGCCATCGCCATTGTTGGCTATGGCTACGGCATCGGAATGTTGCCGATCCTGATGCCATCCTTCGCGCTATTGCTTTCCGTTTGGATGATGGACCTTGTCATTGGCCGTGCCGAGCGGATGCAGCGCCAGTTCATCCAGTCCACCTTTTCGCGTTACGTCTCGCCCGCCGTGGTAGAGCGCATTGCTGCAGATCCAAGCGCCGCAGCCATTAGTGGCGAAAAGCGACACGCCACATTTCTGTTCACGGACGTCGCCGACTTCACGACCATGTCCGAACTTCTTCCCGCCGAAGAGCTGTCGGATGTTCTGAACCAATACCTTGATGGCGCGTGCGAGATCATTCTTCGCGAAGGTGGAATGATCGACAAGTTCATCGGCGATGCGATCATGGCAATCTTCAACGCTCCGATCGAACAGCCGGATCATGCCGCGGCTGCGATCCGCACCGCATTGGAGCTGGACGCCTACGCCGAGCGGTATCGCCAAGAATGCAACGCCAAGGGCGTTCCCTTCGGCGTTACCCGCATTGGCATCCACGCAGGCCCAGCCGTCGTCGGCAATTTCGGATCCTCGCAACGGATGGATTTCACTGCTCTGGGCGACACCGTCAACACAGCTGCGCGCACGGAAGGGATCAACAAGTACTTCGGAACCCGGATATGCTGCACTCAGTCCGTAGTCGATTTGGCGATGGATCGAGCCTTTCGGACGATCGGCCATTTCGCTCTGAAGGGGAAAGCCGAATATACGACTTTATACACCCCCCTTCCGACTGAACACGACGCGGATGCCGAAAGCGATTACAACGCAGCTTTCGTGCTGCTTGAACAGAAGGATCCCAAAGCAATTGAACGCTTTGCCGATCTTCGCCAGCAATACCCCGTCGATCCTCTGATCAATTATCACTTCGAGAGACTGCAAGCGGGTGAAATCTCAGCGCGCATCAAGATGGGCGCGAAATGATTTATTCCGTCGGTCTCAAAAGCAAACAAATGCTGCTGTTTGCGCCATTGTTCTGGCTCGCGCACGGACAAGCTTTGGCGCAATCGGCAGTGCTGTCACCCGAGGCTGACATTTCCCGACTGCGGTTGAGCCCACCTGAACTGCCGTCGCAGGAAGATCTTGATGTGACGATCCGTAACCCGGAAAAGTCGGTTGTCCCAAAGGATGTTTCGGCCCTCGATTTTCTGGTCTTGCGAATACAGGTCAATGGAGTGACCTTTTTCTCAAAGGAACAGATGCGCACGCTTTTTGCGCCTCTGGAAGGACAGAGAATTAGGCTGGAAACCCTGCGCGAGCAGGCCGACCGCCTGCAGGCGCTTTATGCTGCTCAGGGCTTTTTGCTGACCCGTGTGATCATCCCGCCGCAAAAGATCGAAGACGGGGTTGTCACGATCGAGGTTGTCGAAGGTTACATCGACGACATCGTGCTGGAAGATGAAACCAGCCCGGGCGCGGCCTTGGCGCAGAACGCGCTTGCCGATCTGCGCAATCAGCGCCCGCTGGATATTCGTGAACTTGATAGCGAATTGCTGATTTTGAACGATACGCCCGGACTTGCCGTAAAATCGCTCTTGCGGCCCGGAAGTAACCTTGGTGCTGCCACCATGGCTGTTTCGACAGCCAAGCTGCCGAACCAGGGCTTCGCCAGCGTCAGCAATACCGGTTCGAACGCCATAGGCCCGGCTCTGTATTCGCTTGGCTACACCCTCAATTCACCATTGAACCGACCTGGTTCGCTCGACCTTTCGGTCAGCGTTGCAGGACGAAGTTTGACTGAACTGCAGGCGGTTAGTGCGCGCTATGCAATGCCTATCGGTTCCAAAGGGGTCATCCTCTATCTTGGAGGGCTTGCGGCGCAGGCAAAACCGGGAGGCGAAGCTGCGGCGCTTGATGTGTCCAGTGCATCCCGCTCGTTCGAAGCCAGACTGCGGACGCCGCTGTATCGTTCCCGTTCCAGCGCGCTTTATCTTGAGACGGCGCTGCTCTTCGCTCAAACCAGAGTGACCGCGCTGGGTACCGAAATTACCCGGGACAAGATTGCCAGTAGCCAGATCGGTCTGCGCGGACGCCACCAGTCTCCTTTGGGGCAAACAACAGCGCAAATATTTGTAGCTTCGGCGCTGCCAGCCATCGGGGTGCCGGATGAAAATACCCCCAGCCCCTCCGTTCAGGGCTTTGATCCGAATTTCAGCAAGGTGAGCTGGCAACTCGATCATGAATTTCCGCTCAATGCCGCCGCATCCTTTTTGACGCGCGTGGTCGGCCAGTGGACTGATGATCGGCTGCTGGCAGGTGAGCAGGTGGCATTTGGAGGCCCGCTTTTGGGGCGTGGCTATGTTCCTTCGGTCCTTACTGGCGACAAAGGATTGGGCTTTTTGGGAGAAGTGCGTTTCGATCTTCCATCAGCCGAGGCACCGGGCATGATTAGGAATGCGCAAGTGTATGGTTTTGCTGATGCAGCACGGGCCAAGTTGCTTGCTGGAAACGGTGTCCCCGCCGCAACGCAGAGCCTCTTCTCCTACGGCGTCGGGCTGAAAGCTCTCCTCTTCGACCGGCTTTTCCTTGATCTACAATTTGCGTCTGAAGGTCGCACAGTTCCTGGCGTTGAAAGCCGCCCGGCACGGGTCAACGTCAGTCTGGTCTCGGGTTTCTGATGGCCCAGATCCAATCTCTGCGACTGCATTCGAAAGAGCAGCTATGAAACTCATCCGTCTCATGCTGTTGGCTTCGGCCAGCCTCAGCTCAGTAGCGACAGCTCAAAACGTGGTGCAGGCTACGGCGCCGACCGTGGTTGCGGGTGGTGCCACCTACACCGTCGACGCAACGGGTACGTTGCGCACGGTTACACAAACAACCGCCAAGGCATTTCTTGACTGGTCTGCGCTGGATGTTCCGCTGGACCACACTTTGCGTTTTGATCAACCGAATGCGAATGCCATCACGTTGAACCGTGTCACAGGCAATAGCCGTACCGTTATCGATGGCCGGGTTGAAGCCAATGGGCAGGTGTGGATTCTCAATCCGAACGGGGTATTCATATCGCCCACTGGAAGAGTGACCACGCCGGGCTTCCTCGCCTCGACCGGGAATATCTCGCACACTGATTTCATGGCCGATACCACGCAGTTTGCTATCGGAAATGGCGGTTCGCCTGCCCCCATCATCAATGAGGGCATCATTACAAGCAGCCTTGGCTACACGATCCTCAATGCTGGGATTGTTCGCAACAGCGGACAAATCAGGGCAGAGCGCGGGAAAGTTTTGTTGGCAGCGGTCGACAATCTGAGCGTATCCTTTGATCAAGGCGGGCTCATTTCCTACGCATTGAGCAACAATTCCTCCGTTCCTGCTGTCTTCCGGGACATCACCAATACGGGCACTATCTCAGCCAATGGCGGTTTGGTCGCGCTGAGCATGGCATCGGCGCTGGGTGCTATTAGCGGCGTTATCAATAC
>ERZ1022756.128-NODE-128-length-26748-cov-8.717679_pt1 | contig 26748 bp, 26 predicted proteins | sample MGYA00520902_ERZ1022756 | MGnify/ENA primary metagenome ERZ1022756 (study PRJEB33162, sample SAMN09537601) | freshwater metagenome | isolation source: freshwater | place: Canada:Alberta | collected 2017-07 | study: EMG produced TPA metagenomics assembly of the...
ATCTCATTCAGAATTTCTCGACTGCTCACTGTGGTGATCTCAACCTTCTTATTGCTCACCGCCGTCGCCACGGTTTATGACCTTGTGACTGGCCACCGAGGTCCTTGGACAGATCCATTACATCTCGTTGAGATTGCTGCCGCTCTCGCATTAATGCGGTTGATTTATCCTCATCTCAAACTCGTGAGGATTCATCGGCGAGAGATCTCCCGTCAGCAGTAGAAGTTGTAAACCCTCCGCTTGTTTCTCTCTGCGCCTTACGCTGGAGAAATGAGCCGTATATCTCGGGTGAAAAATGGTCATCCACCAAAAGTGTGCGTGAAATGCGGAAAACCTTTTGAATGGCGACGCAAGTGGGCTCGCGACTGGGAAAACGTGAAGTACTGCAGTGACCGCTGTCGCAATGGCAGTACACAGGCCTAAGTACGAAGGTACTGATGTGACGTCATTCCGTGAGAACGGGGAATGACTATCGATTCCGCCCTGTTCTATTTCGCAATGCCAACTGTGTTGGTACCCCCCAATTCACAGGAGTGAAACCATGAAAAAAACCCTTACCGCATTTGCAGCAGCCTCTGTTCTGCTCTTGTCAGCATGTGGATCCGACGGATCATCATCTGACACAACAGTCGCAGCATCTGATTCAACAGAAATGGCCAAAGAAGCCGGCACCATCGTTGAAGTTGCTCAGGGCAACGCAGACTTCTCAACCCTTGTTTCAGCAGTCGTAGCCGCAGGTCTTGCTGAGACACTTTCCGGCGAAGGTCCATTCACAGTGTTCGCACCAACCAATGCTGCATTCGAAGCATTGCCAGCAGGACTTCTTGAGAAGCTTCTCCTTCCAGAGAACAAGGAAACACTTGTCAAGATCTTGACCTACCACGTAGTTCCATCAAAGGTCATGGCAGCAGATGTTGCAGCTGGTGACGTCACCACAGTTGAAGGTTCAACATTCACAATCTCCACCGAAGGTGGCGTGAAGGTCAACACTTCAAACGTGACAGCAACCGACGTTCCAGCATCAAATGGCGTCATCCACGTCATTGACGCAGTGCTTGTTCCATCATCAGTGGACGTCTCAGCGCTCTAAGCATTAAACAAAAAGGACCGGCGGGAGAATTCTCCTGCCGGTCCTTTTTTGTTGTACCCGTGTTTATTGCGTGATCCGTTGATCGCACCACTGCCACAGTGCGTCACGCACTTCGGGAGTGTCGGACTTGCGTGTGCGTGGCAAACGGTGAATAGATCGAACAGCACGGTCAGACCAGAACTTGCCCGAGTCACTATTTGTGCTACGAGATGCCAACCAACAGATGGTGTCAGCACCTTGTTCAGCACTTCGCAACAAAGGCTTTGTGAGAAGTCGAAAAGCAGGAAGCGACTCTTGAACACCAGGCGTATCTGCCCAGCCAGGATGCATCGATGCAAAGAAAACCTGTGGTTCACGAATCGCCCACATCTCATTCAACGTCACTTGCATGCGCTTTGCGATTGCGTATTGGCGTGTGCCGTCGTAATAGGCAGGTGTCATCTCTGGAGATTCATCGAGGGAAATATCCGGCAACGAAGCTGCATACATCCCACCCGACGACACTGTGATTACTCGACCTGCAGATGACTTCAACAACGGGAGGAGATCTGTTGTCATCTGGTGCGGACCTAAAACATGGGTTGCAATCGTTGTTTCAAATCCCTGTGAGGTCACACTGCGCTCTTTCAGAAGTGCACCGGCATTGTGGATCAACGCGTGAAGTGATGATGAAGATTCAAGTATTGATTGAGAAGCCTTACGCACCGCATCAAGATCACCCATATCGGCGATCACGGTGTGAATCTTCTGAGTTTCTGAGTCTCGAACAAGTTCACTCTTCGTGCGTTCAAGCTTCTCCGCTGATCGACCAACAAGAATCAGATCTGCGCCCATCGCTGCAAGTTGATGCGCCGCTGCTTTTCCTAGCCCCGATGTTGGGCCTGTGATGACGACGGTCTTTCCGCGAAGCGCGTTGTGGTCAAGCGGGTCGAATTGCCCCGCTCGCACGAGATAACCAATTCGTGAAAAACCTGGAACAACCAAGGTGTCTAATGCGTCATCAAGAATCTTCGGCAATGCCATACCCGCACGGTACAGGGGGTAGGCAAAGCGTAGGTACTGTGTACATATGACTTCTAACGTCACCGAATTCATTGGGGTCTACGACGCAGACTCCACATTGATCGGGGAGGTCTCGTACTGGATCGGCGCTCGTCTTGGCGTGACTCATTGCTCGCTGTGTGAGCTCACCCATGGCCTGTTCACTCAGAAAAGTGAGTGGAAGACATGTGCAAAAGAGCTTTCAGTACCGTTTCATACTTTCCATCGAAATGATGCACCTGCCGATGTACTTGCTGCGCTAGGTGGCGAATTCCCTGCAGTACTCCAACGCACTGCAGAGGGTTTGTCCGTCATCTTGACGAGGAAAGCACTCGAAGATTTTGAAGGCCACACTGCAGACTTCGCCCAGTGGCTTATGGAGTATCTCAAATAGTCTTCGCAGTTCAACTCTGCGAGTTATCTGACGACTCTGATAGTTAACTGCCGCTCAGACCAAGTGGTTTTCGAAGACTTGTATTTGATGGTCACCAAAACCGTACGGACTTTGGAGAACATGTAGCGCTTCCCGGCGTATTTCATTCCGTGCTTCTTGTTCACCGTGATTTTGGCGGTACCAAACTGCTTTGTCTGAAATACTCCCGCTGCCTTCAAGATGGCATCGGCGGTTACTCGCTTGTTCCTCTTCAGCACATATGTTCGCTGCACAGACAGCGTGGGAATCGAAAATCCAATTCCTGTTGAAGACACCTGAAGCCCATCTGCGCTCGGGATGTATTGAGTCACCGGCCTGGTCGACTCGGTACCTGTAGTTCTCTTCACTGGCAATGACTCGCCATTGGCTTGACCGGGCGTCAGTCCAAAAGAATTACTCAGATAACCCGACGTCAAGAACATCCTGAAATAAGAGAGGTTTAGCTCGCTGACACCGTTCACTGGCGTCTTGTAGTGAGGACCTGCGATTTTTAGTTGTGCCGCACCCGTGTAACGATCCATTGAGGTCAAACCAAAGACGGATGCATCTGTATCTACCCATCCGCCGCGACTCGCCGAATCAAAGATGGTGACCAAACATGGGTTCAATGGATTAATAGCTCTACAGGATTCGTCAACACTGTCTGGTGGAGCAACGGAACTGCGCATGGCGGGCAACAGCAACATTGAAATTCTATTTGCAACTTTCGACGTTCCCGTTTCGCCAATGACGCAGCCATCAATCTCTGTGACCCAGCCCAGGCAGTAACCAGTAGAGGCTGAATGCACTTCCACGGTATTCGCGTTGATGGTCGCAACATCTCGCAGACCCGGAACCGCAGGCGTAAATGATTGAAGTGATCCATTAACAATTGCCGTACCAACAGACGCCGTGGGGTGTGAGTTCAAAGCCCGACGAAAATTCACCACCACATTTGTGAGTGGAACATTTGGGTTGCCAACACCGCCGAAGGGATAAAGAACCATGTAGGGGTATTCGCATTGCGACACAGTCGTCTCGACAAAGCGGCACGGCCCGGAATACAACCCACCACCAATGCCATAACGGGCACCTTGAGGAGTAGACACCGGCACGAGCGCGTTGCCATCAATCGTGATGGAATCGATACAACCCTTCACCGTTCCCGTTTCACAGAATCCAAGTCCTGTATTCGTTGGCAAGGGGGTGTTGAAGATGTACACACCCAGCGGCGCAGCCTTCACAGGGGTAACACTTGCCACTGCTGGGAGAACAAACACTGTGCTGACGAGCAATGTCGCAATGGAGAGAAAGCGCTTCATGGGGTCACTCTAATCAGGCTCTCGCCGCCTCTTGGATTGTCAGTCGGTGGAGGTCGACGAGCTGAGATCTGGTGAGTTTCCTGCCGGAGTAGCCACCCGCAAGGACAAAGGACACGGGGACTCCATGCTCACCAGCCCATTCGAAGACCAACTTCTCGCGCTCAGCAAGAACATCCGTTGTAATCCCCGCCGATCCACCTGTGCTGCAATCTTCGTGAGGGTCCATGCCCGCGTTGTAGATCACCAAGTCAATCGATGACGGATCCACAACCGACGCAAGCATCTGCTTTACGTCATGGATGTAGGTCTCTCCCGATGATCGGACAAGTCGTGCATTGCCGGTGTTTTCATAGTTGTCATACCCATTAACCGAAACATCAATCTGCTCAACTCCTGACACTCCTTCGATGAGACTTGCAGTGCCGCCGCCACCATGTGCATCAAGATCGATGATCAACACACGCTTCGCACCCTGGATGAGAACGTCACGTGCTGCAATTACCAAACCATTCAATGTGCAGAAACCTGATCCATGTCCGGCCCTTGCATGATGAAGACCACTCGACAACGACCCGGAGTTCACGTTGTTGAAATATGAATCTCGAGCAGAAGCGATGCAACCACCAACCATTGAGAAAACCGATCGACGCAAGTCAGTTGACCAGTCCCCTATTCCGTTTGCGTCGGCCAGAGAATCGGGTCGACCTGTGAGTAGTGCCTGGATGTAACGACGTTTGTGCACTCGCGCAACTTGATCAGACGTTGCAGTTTCCGGTGCCACTACCCGAATGCCCGCAATTGGGCGATCCAAAAATGATGCTGCAATGTCTGCAGATTTCTCGCGAGTGTCGACGCCGTACCCTTTGCACAGATAGTCAGGTGAGTAATAGATGTTGATGTTTTTCATAAGACTTCCTTTTTGATGTTTAGCGAGCTAGACGATTGCCAATGCTGCGAATGACATACGCAAGATCGAGGTAGTTGCGGTCGAGCCACTGATCAACGTCGTCGCCAATTGCAACAACTTCATCTGCAGACATTCCTTGTTGTGTTGCGTGCCAACGTGCAGCGTCGGCCGCATAGATGATTCCTGCGATAGGACGTGCATTGCGAATAGCACGCAATGCGTCGAGATGATTCCAACCCAAGACCAACATCACTGCGTACAGCGCAGATGGTCCTCGATTCACACCCATGTGACAGTGCACCAAAACTTTGCGCTCTGGATCAGCAAGAACTTCTGCACATTTCTCCGTCAGAGAAATGAACCACGCATCGCTGCGCTTCCCGCCATTGTCGTCAACGCCGTACCAATGACTACGAATGTTCGACTCCGCGTGAATGAAATCGGTGTCATCACATTCACCACGCATGTCAAATACATCCGTGATGCCAGCTTCCTCCCAACGTGCAAGTTGTTCACGTGCTTCATCGGGACGCATTGACAAGTCACCACTGACTGCCAACTGCTCTGAGACCCAACACAATTCACGCCACATCTCGTGGGGTGCCGCTGGCCGGGGTGGCCGCGTAATGGAAGAGAGTGAAGTGTTCATGATTCGCCTTTCGGTACTTACCGTTGACCCAATGTCAGCGGGGGTACCTACTCAGCGATTCAGAAAGACAACCTTCACGGTTTGGGCGAGTACCGCCTCACGACATCGCTCACAGCCTTTAAAACAGCCACATCGTCCTGCAATCCCCGACCATCTTGGCGGTCGTGACGACCATCATTCACCTCTAAGACGTAGAAGCAAGCCGCCCTGATCAGCCGGATCAGCACCTTGTTGGATAAACCGCGTGAATTAGGCATATGCCTCTCCAGGTATCGCAGTCGTGCAATTCCGAGGATTGATTGCTGACGATGATCTTCGGAATAGTGCGCAGCAAATTCAAGATGACCAATAGCTGTCTGAATCGGATCGCTAAGAAGATCTAGGTCGTCAAAGTTTTGAAGCACCTTGACAAAGGAATCTGCAGTCTTCATTTGCAATTGACCGACAACAATCGCCGCAGGTTCAACAGCCCCCGAAGAGTTCGCCGTACCAACAATCTTGGCGAGGTAGTTCGCCATTGCAGTTGCACTTCGACCACCAAACTTTTTCCCTAGCTGCGCCAGCGACAATTCATCACCATCGAAAAAGCGATCTGTTAGGACCAATCTCTCCTCACCTTCAGGAAGAACTGAGATCATTGCGGTGGCTTGCAACGAGTGCAATTGATTGTCTTCTTTACTAATGATCTGAAGCGACAAACCACGCAATTGCGCATTACGAGGGAATACCTCTGCGCTCTCACCCCCACGGTTTATGCCCTGGACGCGAACCCCGGCAGGCAATTCATCTGCAAACAGTTTCAGTTGCCGGTTCTGCACTTCACGTCGGCGCGCAAGATCTGTAATTCGATTCTTCATCACACGGGTCATATACCCCGCTGGATTCTCAATTGGATCCAGTTTCTGTTTGATGCGTCGTGCATTTGCTGCCAACAGATCTTGAACTGCAATTGCTTGCAAATCGCCTGCATGCAGGTTCAGCCATGGCTCACGTCGTACAAATGTTTGAACGATTTTGCTTGCTGACCGAGAGAACTGTTCTGCTTCTCGTTCTTCTTGGGCGGTGAAAACTCTTTTTGAAGACGAAGCCATACCAGATTGTACAAACTGCAGAAGCCCGCCGATTTATCGGCAGTTTTCAAGCGACGTGAACTGCGATAAACATGAATCATGTCGGCACAACTACTGCCTTTTTTCTTCCCCACAAACACACATCACACTCACTTTTTGATGAGGGAGAAAATTCATGTCTATGACCGAAGCACGTCGTACAGAGATGCACATTGGTTTACGAGAATCATTGGGGCCGCGCGTGGCTGACAGCCTGATGGAACACTTGCCGCCTAGCGGCTGGGCTGATGTCGCACGTCAGTCCGAAGTGAATCTCCGCTTCGAGATGGTTGATCGACGGTTTGAAGAGATCGATCGACGGTTTGATGCAATTGAAGCGCGAATGCGATTCATGATCGCATCAGGCCTGACAATTGGCTTGGCTCTGTTCGGCCTTCAGGTACAGATACTTCTCAGCCTCCCCTGAATCAGAACTAGTTAGTCAAAACCAATAAATGCCGCAGTGGTGTCATTGCCCGCGCGATGTGATTGCACATGGTTCGCAACAAACTCTTCATCGGGGAAACCCATTGCCACACACGTCATGATGACTTGATCTTCTGGGATGTTCGCGTACTCACGCACAACCGATGACTGCATGATTCCCTGACCATTGATGACAGAGCCAAGACCCTTTGACCACGCGGCAAGCACGAGACCATATGTTGCAGCTCCACAGTCGAAGTGCGCCACGGTGTCGTGCTCCAGAGCCTTGTCAATCGTGATCACAACAGACACCGGTGCATCGAACTGACGGAAGCCACGCATCACCCAATCCTGACGACGCGCTTTGTCGTCGCGCTCAATTCCCATTGCCTCAAACAATTGCACAGCAATCTCTACTTGACGATCACGATGCACACCTTCGTACCCATGGCTCAACTTGATCTCGCGATCAATTCCGGCGCCTGCCATCATGCGCTCAGTGTTGCCTTCACGAATTTTTTCAAGGGGGTCACCTGTCACCACATGGAAATGCCACGGCTGAGTGTTCATCGATGATGGCGCACGCTTCGCAATTTCGATGACCTCTTCAATGAGAGCCTTCGGCACTGGCTGCTTCTTGTATCCACGAATACTGCGACGCTCATTAACGATTGTGGCGTGCTCTTGGTTACCGCTGTGCAATTGCTTTTCTGTCATGGCATTCCCCCTAGAACCTTTCTTCATACTGCCCTACATGGCTCCTCATTTGTCACTTGGAGTCGCAAATTGAAATAGGGTGAATTCATGATTGAGCATGTAATTGAACAATGGCACGCCCATATGCGAGGCGAATTGAAAAATGGCCTCGACATCCTGCTGGATGATGACTGTGTCTTCCTGTCCCCCATTGTCTTTTCGCCTCAGAAGGGCAAAGACCTCACAAAGCTCTACCTCATGGCCGCAGGCCAGACCTTGCCCGGAGAGAAGAACGGTTCAGCCGATGCGAGCACTCCGAAAGATGATTCAAAGAAGTTCCGCTACACCAAAGAAGTGATGTCGGGGAATACAGCAGTTCTTGAATTCGAAACGTACGTTGAAGGCAAGTATGTGAATGGTGTTGACATCATCACATGCAACGACGCTGGAAAGATCACAGAGTTTCGTGTGATGATTCGTCCGCTACAAGCTGTGAACCTTGTGCACCAGCAGATGGGTGCAATGCTCGAAAAGATGAAGTAGTTACTGCTTCGGTTCAAACAAAAGAAGAACTGATTCGACTGCGACTTTGTTCCATGCCTCTAAGTCGTATTGCGACTCATTCATCTCGACAAGATTACGGCTATTGATTTGGCCCATCACCCAGATGCCCAACGTCAATGGATCAAGGTCTGAGCGAACCCAACCCTTTTTTTGGCAATCACTAAGCAATTGCTCCAACAAAGAGGCAACTTGGAAATTGGCTTCATTGACAACTTTTGCCAAATCAGCACTTTTTTGCGCACTGCCAATCACGTTCACACGAGTCGCTCGCGCGTCGAATCGCTCAGGGCGGTAAATACCGGCAAACAATTGTCGAATTGCCTTGTAAAAATCCTCTTTCGATTCAGCAACTTCAACTACCGCACGAAATGGATTGAACATCTCCAAGTAACCACGGCGATACCGTTCTGCTTGAGCCGCTTCAACTAGTTCTTTGCGATTCTTAAAGAAGTGGTACACCGAAGGTTCACGAACTTCGGCAATCTCAGCGACAGTGTGAACTCGAACAGACGCCTCGCCGCCTTTGTTGATGGCGTCGATTGTTGCTTCAATCAAACGAGATCTTGTATCCAGTGCCTGCGACATGCTCCCAATTTACTATCGGGTAACCCGCTATTTGTTAACGACAAATAAATGGTTTGTACTTTACAAAAACACGTTCTGACTGTTCGTTAAGAACAAGTGATCATCCATGACCAGGAATGGATTTCCATGGACCACCGTCAGCTCGAGGCTCTTTTGGAAGACCAAGAACTTGTTCACCCACGATGCCGCGTTGTACTTGGCTTGTTCCTGCGTAAATGGTTCCGGCACGTGCATTCAAGAACACACCAACCCAGTTGGCACTGTCGTTTGGTGAACCAGGTGAGTCCGTTGTGAACGCAGTGTGTGGTCCTTGACCAACTGGCACCATTGCATCCGCACCGAGAATGTCAACCGCAAGCTCAGTGACTTCCTTGTGATATTCACTCCACCACAACTTGCCAATGGACGCTTCCGAACCTGGCTGACGACCGTTCATGAATGACGTCAAAGCTCGGTAACCAAGGAAACGCATAATCTCGACTTTCGTGTGAGCCTTAGCGAGACGCTGACGAATGTATGGATCACTCGTCATACCTTTTTCTTTTGCAAGACCAGTGAGCTTGTCAAGTTCGCCACGGAAAGAGATGCTGCTGACAGCTGCTGCAGCACCACGCTCGTTTCCGAGAAGTGTCATTGCGACCATCCAGCCACCATTAACTTCGCCAACAACGTTTTCCTTTGGACAACGTGCATCAGTAAAGAACACTTCGTTGAACTCGGAGTCACCAGACATCATCTTGATGGGACGGATTTCAACGCCGGGCTGACGCATATCCACGAGTAAGAACGTGATGCCGCGGTGCTTCACTTCATCAGGAGCGGTACGCGCAAGAACGAAAATGTGGTTTGCGAGATGTCCCGCAGATGTCCAGATCTTTTGACCGTTGATGATCCACTCATCACCGTCAAGAACTGCGCGACAGCCGAGGTTGCCTAAGTCTGAACCAGCGGCTGGTTCTGAGTAACCCTGACACCAACGGTCTTCACCAGAAAGAACGCGCGGCAAGAAGTGACGCTTCTGCTCTTCGGTACCAACAGCGATGATGGTGTTGCCCAACATGCCAATTCCGAATCCGTCGTTCGGTCCACCATCTGGAACACCAGCACGTGCGAACTCTTCAGCGACAACAAGCGACTCAATATGAGAAAGTCCGGCGCCGCCATATTCCTTTGGCCAGGTAATTGCCAAGAGGCCTTCGGCGGACAACTTCTGGCGCCACTGTTCGGTCCATGCAGCAGCATCAGTGTGATTCAATGCCCCGATGCCCTTCCAATCTTTTGGCAGGTTTGCATCGAGGAAAGCGCGAACCTTTGCGCGGAAAGGGGTGGCTTGTTCTGGGTACTCAAAATCCATGTCGTCACCTTATGCCACAAGGGTCTTGTGGCATTCCTTGGAAGTGAGCATCTGCTCTTTTCCAGCGTGGAAGCCTGCCATTGCCTCCCTAGGCTGAAAAGGTGACCAAGTTGCTCGGCTTTCCAGAAGAGGTCAACGACACCTCAGCACGAATCGTGGCCTCAGGGGCCGTTGCCCTTGCGGTCACCTACGCCCTAACGGGCTGGGGCTGGATACTTATTCCTCTTACTTATGGCTTCATCGCCCGAGTTGCCTCCGGACCTCGATTTAGCCCACTTGGACTTTTCGCCACCAAAGTCATCACACCTCGATTGACCAAGGTCAACCACCGTATTTTGCCTGGACCTCCGAAACGTTTTGCCCAAGGAATCGGCGCCGTCTTTAGCGGAACAGCGTCAGTCCTCTTTCTTCTTGACCTCAACACAGCGTCTCGTTTGGTTGCGGTCGCCCTTGCCGGCCCCGCTCTATTAGAGGCCGCATTCGGCTATTGCATCGGATGCAAAATGTTCAACCTTTTGATGCGCGCTGGGATCATCCCCGAGAGCGTCTGCGTTGAGTGCAGCGATATCTCTGCACGACTCGCTCGTCAGTCCCCACCTGCATAATTCGTTGGTCGGTAGACCTACGTAAATTCTTTGCCGGGCGCTACTACTGTTAGCACCTAATGAATACGAACGGTTTGTCATCCGCTGAAGTCGCTGAGCGGGTCGCCGCGGGACAAACGAATGTTGCTGAGACGAAAACATCTCGTAGTTTCGGCGAAATTTTTCGGGCGAATGTCTTCACACGTTTCAATGCTGTTCTTGGCGCTCTCTTCGTTGTAGTGCTCTTTGCTGGGTCTATTGCCGATGGTCTTTTTGGCTTTCCCCTTATTGCTAACTCAGCCATCGGAATCATCCAAGAGTGGATTGCAAAGAGAAAACTCGACCGCCTTGCCTTTATGCATGCACCAACGGCAACGGTGATTCGTGATGGCGCTCCTATTGATATCCATACAAACGACGTAGTGCTGGGTGACCTCATTGTTCTGCGTGCCGGAGATCAGATTCCTGCTGACGGCACGGTTGTCGACGGCACTGGACTTGAAGTGAATGAAGCGAACCTCACTGGCGAGATGGACGCAGTCCCCAAAGACTCAGGCGACCAAGTGATGTCCGGAACGATTGTGACTGCTGGCATTGGTCGATTCATTGCAGAGTCTGTCGGTACCGACGCATATGTTCATCGCATCTCTGCAGAAGCAAAAGTCTTTACTCGTGCACCATCTGAGATTCAGAACTCCATCAACAAGCTATTGAAGTACATCACGTGGATTCTTGTCTTTGCTGCTCCGCTACAAATCTGGTCACAGTTCCGACTCAATGAAGTTGAAAACTGGCGTGATTCAGCCATTCGCGCAGTGGGCGGACTTGTTGGTCTGGTCCCTGAAGGTTTAGTTCTTCTGACAACGCTCGCATTCTTAAGCGCAGCGTTGAAGTTGACCCGCGAGCAAGTTCTGGTTCAGGAACTACCTGCAGTAGAGGGACTTGCACGAGTCAGTGTTGTCTGCATCGACAAAACAGGAACAATCACCACAGGCAACATCGTCTATCAAGGCATAGAGATTCTTGATGGCACTGATGAGTCGACAGTGAATGCAGCACTTGGTGCATTGGCCGACGATCCCGCAGCAAACAACACCCTCGCCACTATTGGTGATGCAGTACATCCACCAAAAGATTGGATTGCGGGCGCACTTGTGCCATTTGATTCTTCGCGCAAGTGGAAAGCGAATGCTTACGAGGGTCGCGGTACCTGGTATCTCGGTGCACCAGAAATGTTGGCACCAAACAATGAGAGTCTCCTTGCACAAGTAGCAGCACATGCTGATACCGGGCGCCGAGTAATGCTCATTGCACATTCCTCAATCACAACGCCAACTACAGATCTTCCGCCTGATCTTTCTGCTGTTGCAATCGTTCTCCTTCTCGAGGAAGTTCGCGATGACGCAGCAGAGACTCTGGCGTATTTCCGTGAACAAGGCGTGCGCGTCATTGTGATCTCCGGCGATAATCCACACACAGTGGGTGCAATCGCTCGTGTGGTTGGTCTAGATGGCCACGAACCAATTGATGCGCGCACCATGGGCACAACAGTTGAAGAGATTTCCGAGTCGTTGAAGCGAGGAAACGTCTTTGGCCGCGTTTCTCCTGAGCAGAAGCGAACAGTTGTACAGGCATTGCAACAACAAGGCGAAGTCGTTGCAATGACCGGCGACGGCGTCAACGATGCATTGGCACTCAAGCGTGCAGACATCGGAATCGCAATGAACAACGGAGCACCCGCCACAAAAGCTGTTGCACAGTTGATTCTTCTAGATGGTCGTTTCTCGCACTTGCCATCTGTACTTGCCGAAGGACGTCGCGTCATTGGCAACGTGGAGCGTGTCGCAAACCTTTTCCTTGCAAAGAACGCAATGAGTCTTGTGGCGATTATCGGAGCTGCTGTCGCGGGAATTCAATTCCCCATTCTTCCCCGACACATGACATTGATTTCCACGGTCACCATTGGTATTCCTGCATTTATTCTGGCGCTGGGTCCAAACCCGCGTCGCTATGTACCCGGCCTCTTGAAGCGAGTGCTCTCCTTTGCGGTACCAGCAGGAGCAATTGCAGGCATCGCTGTTGTTGCAGCTAATGCAGTGTCAGATGACGATTCAGGAACGGGTGCAACGTTGGCTGCACTCATGTGTTTCTTCACCATCTTGTTCATTTTGTCTCGCCCACTCAAGGGCTGGAAGATGGCATTGTTGCTCTCAATGATCGGACTTGCCGTTACGGCTTACGTCACGCCATTGGGATCCAACTTCTTTGGATTCACTCACGATGTCACCTTGACAACACGTTCCGCCATTGTCGGCGGAATTGCCATGGTGTGTATTTCAAGTGTTAACCGCGTGAGGTCACGCTGGCTCGAGGAAATACCCGAAGGAAGTTCCCCGAATTAAACTTGTCAATTGACACCTGCGGCACATCTTGCATGCATGATTCAAAACGAGCAATTGGGTCGCGTCCACCTTCAGTGTGTGGGTAGTCGCTTGAGAACAAATACAAGTCGTCATTTGAATGGGCAATGAGGCGTGCCACATCTTCAAACACGAACGGCGTGAATGCCATCTGCTCGGTGATCTGTTCTGAAGGACGCCGAGTGAAACTCTTCAACCGCTCATCAACCCGTGAGTAAGCCTTGTGGGTCTGATCAAGACGAACCAAAGTTTCAGGAACCCAACCAGCACCCAGTTCAACCGATGCCATTTTGAGACGTGGGAATTCTTCGAGAACACCATCCATCACCATCATGCCGATGAAGGTTTCGATTCCCTGATGCAGAACGACTGCATCGCGCGCACGGACATTTTCTCCGCCACCCATCCAGTCCTTGGTCGCTGCACGGCCGTTGTTGCTCCAGCCTGGATGCAACTGCAGAGGGTTGCCCCCCACATGAAACACCAAAGGGACTTGCGCTTCCTGCAACAATGCCCAAATGGGGTTGTAATCAACGTGCGTTGGTGAACGATCACCTGCAAGACGATGCGGAATCCACATAGCTTCCAGACCATTGTCAAGCGACCACTTCACTTCTTCTAGTGCAAGTTCTGGGTTCTCCAAGGGGATCGCTGCAACACCCATCAGACGATCATCGATCGAACAGAAATCTGCCATGTGGCGGTTATGCGCACGAGCACCTCCGTATCGCAAACGATCTTCAATCTTTTTCGATGGAGAGAATGGCATATGCAAACTATGAGTTGCGAATACAACTTGCTTCATAAAGCCCAGCATGTCGTTGGCGATGACGCGATCTGTGTTGTCGAATGCGCCGAGTGCCTGAATCTCTTTGACTTCGGTAATCATGCGATCGCCTAATGCGACAAGAGACTGGCGGTGATCATCAGAGTGGCGTGAACCGTTATCAACGATGATTGCGACTTCTTCATCGGTCACTAACGAACGGCCGTAATCGACGAGCGGCAGCTCTTCACGAATGTCTGGGTCTGCGTACTTTCGCAAGAAATCCGGAAGCTCCATGATGTGTGTATCTGCGTCATACAGAATGCGATCGCCTGCGTACGTCATGTGGTTCCCCCTCCACTATTTGTTGGCAATAGGGCCAACAGAAACGAACCGTACCACCAGGATTTGGCGACTTCCATAGCCAGGCATCATCTCTTGGTCGTTGCCCCGTAAGCCACAGTTCACCTGCATCAGGCAAACTGTCTGCATGCGTATTTTGGTGACGAACGATGACGGAATCGACTCGGTAGGACTTCATGTTCTTGCACGGGCAATGCGCCCCTTTGGAGAAGTAGTCATCGCAGCTCCCGACCAGGAATATTCAGGCGCTGGCGCTGCAATTGGGGCACTCCACATCATTCAGCCCGAAGTCCACGAACGCCACGTCGAAGGTATTGACACCTCTTGGGCGATTTCGGGCCCGCCAGCATTGTGTGTCTTCTTTGCCCGACTCGGAGTATTTGGCGCCCCATTTGATCTCGTTGTTTCTGGAATCAATCCGGGAGCAAACGTTGGTCGCTCCGTGTATCACTCGGGCACAGTTGGCGCCGCAATTACTGCGCGCAATGGTGGCATCAGTGGCATCGCAATCAGTCAGGCCGTGACCGGCTTCGGTGTTGAAGGCCAAGGCTGGGACGACGCAGTCAAAGGACAAAAGTGGGATACAGCTGCAACAGTTGCTGCATCAGTTGTTCAGGGATACCTCGCCAACACTCCGACAGAACCAGTCGTCATCAATGTCAACGTTCCCAATTGTGACGTTGCAGACATCAAGGGCTGGCGCAGAACCGGCGTTGGGCACATTGTTCCTCGCGCAATGTCAAGCGCAACTTTGGAAGCCAAAGAGGGATACGTCGGTTCGTATTACGTGCGGATGAACTACGGCGAGCCAACTCAAATGCCAGCGATGACCGATGGTGGTGCAGTCGAGAACGGCGAAGTTGCAATTACATACCTCGGCCGCCTTGACGATGTGGCTCATCACGGGACAGATGAGATTCATGGTGAACTCACCACTCTCGTCGGTGAGTCGAACACTCTGCACTCTTAATCGCACAGAAGCACCTGCACTACGGTCTATCCATGACCGATTGGGCAGACCTCACACGACGTGCTTCATTTGCATCGCATCAACTTCTCGGATGGATCTTCTGGGATCAACGAGCAAAGGACAATCTGGCAGCACTTGGTGTTCCAGACGGCCTCGGCCACTACATCACTAACCGCAGCGCACCATTAGCAATCGCAGGTCCAGAAGCTGTCTTTGCTGCTTTCTACACAATCAAGCGCGAGTTCATTCAGTTCTCACTTGCGCACGCCACACCTCATATCAAGAACTGGCACGACGTCACAGTTGCTCGTGACGCTGCCGTTCGTGCAGGCATTGAAGAGATGACTCCACAGATCATCGAGCCATTCGCTGCACTTGTAGATGATCTCTGGAAAACAGTCGATGCAATTCCCGCTTCTGGTCGCGTGTTATTCGCAGCACATAAATCGTGGCCGCGTCCTACTGACCCATTCCTGTCTGCATGGAATGCATTGAATTGCATTCGCGAATGGCGTGGTGACTCTCATTTCGGAATTCTCATCAACGACAACATTGGTCTTGTTGAAGCAGGGCTATTGCACGATGCATGGATGGGTTATCCGAAGGAATGGATTCCCCGTAGTCGAGGAGCCGATGATGCTGAGATTGAAGTCGGTTTGCGCAATCTGTCTTTACGTGGGTTCGTCACCGATGGCGTCGTCAATGAAGCAGGAGTTGCATATCGACAAACAGTTGAAGAACGCACTGATGCGCTATGTGAAATGGTGTGGCAACACTTTGGTGAAGCAAACACTCTGCAACTCCTCGCAATACTTGAACCAGTTGGTGATCGCTATGTTCAACACATCAATGAGATTGCTGGTGAAAACTGGATGCCTGCGGCGCGACCACGTCGCCGCTAACACCTGCTCTTGTTCGCTACGCGCGACGTGGAAGTCCGATACGCACTGAGACGCCCGGCGAAAACATCACGTGAGGATCGCCTACCGGTGCGGAAAGTCCGGCCGCAGAGAGAAGTGTGTCATTGAGCGATTCAAGTTTCGCTGACCACAGAGGCCATCTCTCATGGTCCACTGGCGCATAACGCACGCCTTTCCCTAAGCCTCGCGAATACAGTCCCCAACGGGCAGATAAAAACACTGCTAAGTCATCAGGATTTTCAATTGGCTCACCTATCGAGACACGGATGGACGTTGAAGCACGAGATGGCCATCGACGGCGTACTTCTGTCTCAAGAGTTGTGTCGGTTCGCTTGTTGCTCGCCTTGCCCCAGCAGTACGGCAAGAAATACGAAACGCGAGCGACGAGTGCAGGCAGAAATCGATTGACATCAAGTGAGAAGAACCACACACCTGGAATTCCGTTACGACGCACATAGGTGCGAACATTCACCTCAGGAAATGATCCGAAATAAGGAACAGCAGGCGTACGCGGCAACCCGATGTTTCTCATGGAAAATGGAATGAGGCCGACCCAGGCTGACCCGTCAAAAGAGTCAACCTCTACTCCTGCAGGAAGGAGGGCTTGAATCTCTTCAATTGGATAACGCCAGTGGATGTATGCCAAATCTTGCCACTCCTGCACCATGACCGCTCGCTTGACTGGTTCGGGGCAGGTGTCCATCACACGTCACACGCTACGGAAGTCTTTTTCGCTAGCAACCCAATGTGACAGAGATACCGTCATCTTCAAATGCGCAAGATCGTCCCGCTTCTCGTTGCCCTTGTCATCGTGACAACACTGAGCATCTTTCAGCGCGAACTTCTTATCGATATCTTTTCGCGACTTCAACAGATTCATCCGCTTGAGACCTTCCCACTGCTGATCGCCGCCGTCACAATGATTGTTGCCCGCGGATTCTTTTTGAAAGCATGCTCTCCAGGAATCCCTCTTCGTAATGCAATCACGGCCGACCAATCTGCACTATCGGCTGGCTATGGCATCGCCCTCGGAGGCGGAGCGGTAGGCACCGCTATTCGTGTTCACATGTTCTCAAGAATGAATTTGCCCAAGCAAGCAATCGCGGCGTCAATAGTTGCCACTGCAGTTGTTCCATCATTCACGACATGGGCACTACCAATTTTTGTTCTATTGCCGAAAGTGACCGGTGGCGGACTTGAAGGCTTTCAAGTGCTCGTCTGTGTTGTTGGTGTTCTTCTCATTACCGTTTCCGCATTGTTCTGGTGGATTGCATTAAGCCGACCAACGCTGTTCGCCATTGTGGGACGCATCGGACATCGGTTACAGCAGTTTCTCAATCGATTTATTCCTGGAAGGTATTGGCGTACTCGCACATTTATTGAGCGTGCAGATCCCAGATTCTTCACAGACGAACTTCGAATGAGTCTGCGCACGCTCATCAAGCAACGCCACGTCATGATTTTGTTGAGTTCACTTTCAACGCTTGGGGCAGGCTTCTTTTGTCTTCTGATAGCCGCAAGTGTCTTTGGTGCGAAGGGGCTCACCGTCTACGAAGCCCTCGTTGCGTTTTCCCTCATTCGTGTGTTGATTGCCCTATCGCCGATACCTGGTGCGGCTGGCATTGCTGAGCTTGGTCTTATCGCTTTGCTGGAACGTGCCGGAGTGTCCACTTTGGATGCAACAGGGACAACCCTTCTCTATCGCTTCCTCACATGGTTCACCCCGATAGTTGTCGGTACAGTCCTGTGGTGGCGATACTCTCGTCTACGTCAGGAGACTTCACATGGCCCACTTCAGAACAACGATTCAGAGCTCGAAGACGGTGGAGGAAGCCTTTCGGTTCATGTCTGATTTGCGCAATTTTGCGCAGTGGGACCGAAACATCATCAAGGTGGAACAAATCAATGGAGATGGTCCTGGTTTGAACACCGTGTTTGACATCACGGTTCGTGGAATTGGCGGTAAGCCATCAGTGTTGCGCTACACCACAACCGAGTTCGATGAGTATTCAAATGTTTTGGTGCGGGGAGTCAACAGAGTTTTTACCTCTGTTGACCGCGTCACCGTGTCAGCCACCCCCACCGGATGCGACGTCACTTATGACGCAGTCCTCACCGCCAACTGGATTGTTAGCCCGCTTAACTTGTTCCTTGGCCCAATCTTTAACAAGGTTGGCGAATCCGCGACCAAGGGTTTGCGCAAAGTACTCGCGTAGTTCCTAGGGGCAGCCAAGCCCGTTGAGGTTTGCACATTCACGACACAACCACGCTGTGCCGTCGGACGTGCTCCATGCAGTTGCAAACGGAGATTCACACGACATGCAGTCCTGCTTCTTCTTGAGGTCAGGGAGATGCCGAAACTTCTGTTCTTCGTTCTCAGACATAGGGACCGAGATTAGTCGCGATGAGATGAACTGGGCGCCTTGCGACATTGGGTAATGGGCTCTACTCGTCGCCCCTTTCCCCCTGAGAACTAAGTTGAGAACAACTCCAATGCGAAGGTGCAGTGATGGGACTCAATAAGAACTTTGAAGGCGTAACTGGTCGTTACTTTGAGGACTCCACTCCGTGGTGGCCACCACTGCAAACACCTGGCGAAGATGCGCCCAATGTTGTTGTCGTGCTTCTGGACGACGTGGGATACGCACAGTTCGGCAGTTATGGCTCTGACCTCAATACGCCAACGTTCGATGGGCTTGCAGCGAAGGGTTTGCGATACGCGAACTATCACACCACTGCACTGTGCTCCCCTACTCGCGCATGTTTGATGACGGGTCGCAACCACCACGCATCAGGCATGGCATGTGTTGTTGAATTCGCACAGGGTTTCCCCGGATACGACGCAAACATTCCACCTGAGAATGGCTTTGTCTCTGAAGTGCTCAACGAAAATGGATATGCGACTTTTGCTCTTGGCAAATGGCACCTCGCACCTGCCTATGAAAACAACGATGGTGGACCACGCACACATTGGCCATTAAGCAAAGGATTCGATCGCTTCTACGGATTCCTTGCCGGCGAAACAGACCAGTACCACCCTGACCTCATTCATGACAACCACCAGGTCGATCCGCCAAAGACTCCGGCAGAGGGCTATCACATCACCGAAGACATGACTGATCGTGCCATTCAGTACATCAAAGACTTGCGTGCGTTCTCCCCTGTCAAACCGTTCTTCATGTACTACGCACCGGGTGCATGTCATGCCCCGCATCAGGCGCCGAAGTCATACATCGATGCATATCGCGGCAAGTTCGACATGGGTTGGGATGCATGGCGCGATGATGTGTTCAAGCGTCAAGTTGCATCGGGTCTTTTGCCCGAAGGCACCGAGCTTTCTGAGCGTCCATCATGGGTCCCTGCATGGGATTCACTCAGTGATGATCAGAAGCGCTTGTACACGCGACTCATGGAAGCATTCGCTGGCTTCATGACTCATACCGATGCAGAAGTTGGTCGTCTGCTGCAATTCATCGACTCTCTCGGCGAACTCGATAACACGATTGTTGTCATCATGAGCGATAACGGCGCATCGGCAGAAGGTGGTCCAACCGGAAGCCATAACGAGAAGTACTTCTACAACTTTGTTCCTGAGAGCCTTGAAGAAAACCTCAAGCACATCGATGAGATTGGTACCGAACATTCCAACAACCACTACCCATGGGGTTGGGCATGGGCGGGTAATACTCCGCTGAAGAGATTTAAGCGCGACACGCACGAAGGTGGCGTGTGTGACCCGATGATTGTGCATTGGCCCGCAGGTCTCAAAACTCCAGGGAAGACGTGTGCGACCCAATGATTATCCATTGGCCAAAAGGCATCGGAACTCCGGGCGAAACACGACATCAATACGTTCATGCCATTGACCTCAAGCCAACATTGCTGGAACTCATTGGCATTCAGGCACCCCGCGTGATGAAGGGCGTTGAGCAGGCTCCTATTGAAGGCACAAGCTTTGCGTATTCATTGAAAGATGGGGCTGCTCCGTCACAGCACACCACGCAGTACTACGAGATGATGGGCTCGCGTGCCATCTATAGCAACGGTTGGAAAGCAGTGGTGTACCACCCGCCGTTGATGTCGAACTACGAAGATCGTGAAATCTCGCGTCGTTCATTCGATGAAGACATCTGGGAGTTGTACAACGTTGCCAATGACTTCTCAGAATGTCATGACGTCTCAGCGCAACACCCAGAGAAACTTCTCGAACTCAAGGAACTCTGGTGGCAAGAAGCACAACGCAATCAGGTGCTACCGCTCAACAATCAACCAGGTCGTTACGGCGATCGCCGCTGGATGCGAGATCGGTATGTGTACCACGCTGGCATCGCATCAATCCCTGAAACGACAGCGCCCAATTTGCGCAACCGCTCATTCCACATCAATGCAGAACTCACCATTCCTGCTGAAGGAAACTGCGACGGCATCATCGTGTGCCACGGTGGTCATGCGGGTGGTTACGCGCTGTATCTCAAGGGTCGCCGTTTGCACTACGTGTACAACTTCCTAGGGTCATTCTCTACTGTGATTTCAGCAAGTGAGGAACTTCCTGTTGGTGATCTATTGGTACGTGCTGTGTTCAACTCCACCGGACGTTTCCGCGGCGACATGAACCTGTACTACGGCGACGTACCTATGGGAAGTGGCTCACTGCCCATCACCGTTCCGCTTACCTACGGCGTTGACCCATTCTCGGTTGGCTATCAGCGCATGGGAGCAATCCATACAGATTTGCCCGGCAAGTTTGAAATGCCAGAGGGTGTCCTGCACCGCGTGATCATCGATGCAATCGGCAAGGCATACCGCGACCCTGAGGGTGAAGCTCGCGCCGCACTCGCAAAGCAATAGTTACAGACGAGAGAACATCATTGTTGCGGTGAGTACACCGCAGATTGTCCATGCAATTGTGCGTGGCCAGTTCGTCAACACCAATTCGCGACCAATCGTCGGTGTGGGATTCTCTGCCATGCGCGCATGACGAGGCACTGATAACAACACCGTGCATCCCAGCGCAATTGCAAGAAAAACACCATTGGCCCATGGAAGCCAAGTGGCAACACCTTCGGGCACCCATCTCATCAACGCCAAAGTGCTGAACCCTTCGACAGTCATCGGAATCATCACGACCCAAGCAGTGCGACGCTGATGGTCAACCGCAACCGTCGATGCACTCTCCACAGGAACTACTGCAAGCAATGGGTAATGCACTAGCTGAACAAACCAAATGACGCCCACCATCATCCACGTTGCGAGCAGATTTAAAACAAGAGCGGCGTCGTTCACGCAGTGAACCGTATCTGTCTGTGATCACATCTGGTCATTGCTCAGACAATTCCGTACTCAGAGATTTCGACGATTCTTTTTTCATCAATTGATCGATGCGCCGCCGCACCAATCACAACACTCCACAAACCGTCTTCAACAGTGACCTCAGGGGCAATGCCAGATGCCACCGCCTCAATGAATCTTTTGCATTCAATGAAACTGGCACCGAAGTGAAAACCAACGTGGGCAACATCGGGGTCAATTCCAACTTTTACTTCGCGAGTCTTTCGAGTGACACGCTCACCAATGACAATGTGTCCATCGCCTGGAACAAATGCTTCAACTTTTCCAGTCGTTCCAACTGCAGAGATTTCTTGCTCATGTCGTGAGCCTTCGGCAAACATGCTGAGGTCCAACATGGCGCGCACACCGTTGGCGTATTCAACAATTACATATGCATTGTCCAGAATGTCTGATTTTTCTCCGTTGTACACCTCATCAAGATGGTTGACATCTTGCCCACCACTAGCCATCACGCGCACGGGGCGTGACTGCACAACAAGATTCATCAGATCAAAGAAGTGGCAACATTTTTCTACGAGAGTTCCGCCCGTGTTGCGTGTGAACCTGTTCCAGTTATCAACCTTGACAAGGAATGGGAAACGATGTTCACGAATAGCCAACATCTTCAAATCACCAACAACTCCACCGTGCACTTGTCGAACAAGTTCAGCGATAGGTGCCATGTACCGATACTCAAGGCCTACCCACGTGATCGCAGAGCGGTTCTTCTGAGCGTCAACGATTGCCACACAATCCTCAACAGTTGTGCACATTGGCTTCTCTACCAAGACAGGAATTTCGGTTGCGAAGATGTCATCAAGAATTGCTCGGTGGGTGAAGTTCGGAGATGCAACCAAGACTGCGTCGACAAGTCCAGAAGCGAGAAGCTCGCGGTGATCAGAAAAGTACTGCACCCCATCGGCTGCGTCTCCCAAAGTGATTCGGGCCCAAGTCAGCGGCTCTTCATTCGGGTCACTGACGGCGGTAATTGAGACATTGTCTAGACCCATCAGGTTCTTGAGGTGCTCACAACCCATCATCCCGGTACCAATGACACCAACGCGCACGTGCTTCATCTTCTCCACCTTAGAGCGGTGACTATTTGTGGACACTCACAGGACAACTAGAGTTCATTTCAGTCGCACCGGGGGGCGCGACACGACTCAAGGGGCAATCCACATGGCAATCGTTGATCTCATCGAATCCGGTCTCGGTCTACTGAAAAGTGAAAGCGATATCACTCCGCAGTGGGTCGAAGGAGTTCTCAAAGGCAGTAAGAGCCTCGAAGACAGTGTTTCCGTTACCAGTGTCGCCATCGAGCGCATCGGTGAAGGAGTTGGCATCCTTAGCATCCTTCAACGCGTAACACCTACCTATTCCAGTTCTACAAAGGCTCCAAAGTCTTTCATCGTGAAGTACCCCACCGATGACCTCACACAGCGATTCACCGCTGATGCTCTTGCTCTGTACATCCGCGAACTGGTTTTCTACAAAGACTGTGCACCAGACGCACCGTTCAAGACAGCAAAGTGTTACGGACAAGCAATCGCCGGTGACAACACCGACTTCACGATCGCGATGGAAGACATCAGTCACTATCAGCAGCTGAATCAACTCGAAGGCGTAAACCTTGAACAGTCGAAAGCATTACTTGAAGTTCTTGCTGACTTCCACGCAATGTGGTGGGGTAGCCCCAAGTTGGCTAACTACACCGAGACCTTCCAACCGCTGAACAACCCCACCTACAACGCGGTTCTTCCCATGTTGTGGACGGGTGGATGGCCTTCAGCCGTCGAACATGCCGGTGACCTCATCAGTGACAACGTGAAAGACATCGGTGATTTGTGGGCAGGCAAGGTTCCCTGGATGCTTGAGAATCTCTCTGGTCCCGTCACGATGTGTCATGGCGACTATCGCGCAGACAACCTCATGTTTGACGGCGATCGCCCAGTTGCCATTGACTTCCAAATTGTTGGTACAGGTTCAGGGATCTATGACGTGGGTTATTTCATTAGCCAATCAATTGCGACCGATGTTCGTCGTGGTCATGACAAAGAATTGGTCGACACATACCTCGATCGATTGGAATTTCACGGCATCGAAGTTGATCGTGACGAGGCTTGGCGCCAGTACCTCATCTGCATCGTGTTCTGCGTGACGTACGGTGTCACAATTTTCGCTGGATTCCCAGAGCAAAACGAACGCGGTCAGAAGTTGGTCCGCGACATGTTCTTGCGCGCACTGTCTTGCGTGGAAGACAACAACGCACTCAGCGTCATTCGTTAGCAACTAAACAAAGAGGCCCGCGGCATTTGCCGCGGGCCTCTTTGTTTTCTCAGGGAAAATCCTTAGTGGCCAATCACCTTGTTGATGCGCACTGGAATGGTGCGAGGTCCGCGAACCTGGCCACCAGCCCATGTCACTTCTGCATCTTCACGAAGTTCAAAATCAGGAACACGCGCGAGGAATTCTTCAATCGCAACACGCATTTCCATGCGTGCAAGGTTTGAACCAACACATCGGTGGATGCCTGCACCGAATGCAACATGGCGGTTGTGCTCGCGGTCAATGATGACTTCATCGGGGCGATCAAAATGCTTTGGATCTCGGTTAGCTGCAGGGAAGGCCATCAGAATGCGATCGCCTTCTTTCATCGGGCATCCTTCGTATTCCATGTCTTCATTCACGATGCGAGCCATGGTGACTGGCGAATACGCACGAAGGAATTCTTCGACGGCGCTTGGAATAAGTTCTGGCTCTTGCACCAAACGAATACGGTCTTCCGGGTGTGTTGCAAGGTGCCACAACGATGAACCAATTCCGCTCCATGTGGTGTCGACTCCAGCAATCAACAGCAAGCCGCACATTCCGAGAATGAGACCATCGGGATACGGCTCACCGTCATGCTCTGCATGAACGAGTTCACCAATAAGGTCACTGGTGCTTCCTGTTTCGCGGCGATTACGAATCTCAGCGATGAAAAACTCTTGAAGTTCTGCACGTGTCTTGATTCGCAGTTCTGGGTTCGTGAGACCAGCTTCAAGCGTGTTGCGTACCCACGTTGTGAATTGATCTTTCATGGTGGTGGGAACACCCAGCATGGTTGCAATCACTTGTGCGGGAATCTGTTGTGCGTACTCAACAGCAATGTCGGCTTCAGGACGTCCTGCGATTGAGTCCATCAACTCACGGCACCATGCACGAGTGAACACTTCAAGTTCATCAACGGCCTTTGGTGAAAAGTCGGGCAACAACTGGCGACGTGTCCATGTGTGCATTGGAGCATCCACAGAAATTGGTGCTGCGGGTGCTGGACCATATGCACCAGAGCCAGCAACCTCTGCGGGAGGAACAACAATGATCTCGCGCGAGGAAAACTTGTCTGGCTCACGAGCCATTTTTGTGACGGTGTCATACGTGGTTGGCAACCACGAGCCGCCCCATTTGTCTGTATGCGCGATGGGGCACTTTTCGCGGAGGTCATCCCAAATCTCAAATGGATTCTCGATGTATTCCTTGCTGAAAATGTCGTACTCGCTGGTCCAGTCGATCATCTCGCTCATGGCTGCTGCCCCTCTGGTTGTTGTCCCTGTGGTGAGAATAACTCTCCACTAGGAGTGACGCCAGCCACAGGCATACGATTTGCCCATGTCGAACCTCGAAATCACCCAGGACCCTGCTTCTTTGGGCCTTGACCCCCATCGCCTGGACCGAATTCAGAGCCATTTCGCCAAATATGTCGATGACGGGAAGTTGCCCGGCTTCCACATCACTGTCTCCCGGGGTGGTCAACTCGCCTACAGCTCTAAATACGGTCATGCAGACGTCGAGAATGGCAAGCCCATCGCAGACGACACCATCTACCGCATCTATTCGATGACGAAGCCCATCTGCGCCGTCGCCGCCATGATTCTGTGGGAAGAGGGTCTTTTTGAGATGCACGACCAGGTGAAGTGGTTCATCCCCTCCTTTGCGAACCAGAAGGTCTTCCGCTCGGGCACTCTCACTGCGCCGCGATATGAACCAGTCACCGAGCCAATGGAGATGTGGCACCTCTTCACACACACCGCTGGTCTCACATACGGCTTCGTCTATTCCAACCCCGTTGACCAGATGTATCGCAATGCGGGCTTCGAGTGGGGCGTGCCACGTGATGCATCGCTCGCCGACATCTGCGACAAACTCGCCGAACTACCTCTGATGTTCCAACCCGGAACCGAGTGGGCGTATTCGATGTCCATCGACATCATTGGCCGCGTTGTTGAAGTTCTGTCAGGCATGTCACTCGGTGAGTTCATGAAGAAGCGCATCTTTGACCCATTGGGAATGACTGACACTGCTTTCCATTGCGATGCAGACAAAGCAGATCGACTTGCTGCTCTCTACGTTCCGAATCCTGCCGACAGAAAAATTCTGCGTAACGATGCAGCCGGTGCAGGAGCATTGCATGAGCCAAAAGCGCATCTCGGTGGTGGTGGACTTGTATCTACGACATCTGATTATCTGAAGTTTGCAGAGATGCTACGTAACGGCGGAGAACTCAATGGTGTTCGCATTCTTTCCCCGCGCACTATTGAATTCATGGCATCAAATCATTTACCCAACAACGCAGACCTCACCGCATTCGGACGTCCACTCTTTGCTGAAACTGCATTTGATGGAGTTGGTTTCGGCTTAAGCATGAGTGTCACGATTGACCCTGTGAAGGCAAAAGTACCTGGCAGCGCTGGTGATTACGGCTGGGGTGGCGCTGCAAGCACCAATTTCACTGTTGATCCGAAAGAGGATCTTGTGTACATGATCATGACGCAGTTGATGCCATCGAGCACCTGGCCATTACGACCACAACTTAAGCAGCTTGTGCACCAGGCACTTGTCGATTAGAGATTCGCTTCATTTGAGCAGTCAATACGACCAGCATCACAACACCTGCACCAATAATGACAAGACCCTGGGCCATTTCATTATTGACCCACTGATTCACTGACATCACAATTCCGATCACGATGCAGAATGCCCCAGCTATCAACATTTCTGGAGCGAGGAACTTCGCCCCCGCTGCAAAGAGAACGATGCCTGTCACAATCGGTATCACACGGCCATTAGAAAAATCACTGCTCAATGTGATGGAACCGATCACAACAAACAACGACCCCACGGCCCGCGCAAAGTATTGAGCTCCGATTTTTTGTGTTCCGGCAAATACAAGAAACAAACCAGAGAGAACCATCAACACTCCAGC